>Ga0247840_10000819_pt1 | contig 63455 bp, 45 predicted proteins | sample LaCruzMarch2015__FD_192404 | JGI IMG/M metagenome (GOLD analysis project Ga0247840, IMG submission 192404) | Freshwater microbial communities from meromictic Lake La Cruz, Castile-La Mancha, Spain - LaCruzMarch2015_17m | ecosystem: Environmental > Aquatic > Freshwater > Lake | place: Spain... | reverse complement strand
ATAAGGTTATATAAATCTGAGTAGGTGCTCAGCTGGAGTTTTTGTTGTTGTACTAACATTTAAGTGCCTTTAAATCAGACACTAAGGTACAAAAAAAAACGGTAAAATACAAGCTTTTATCTTGTATTTTACCGTTTTAAGGCTAATTATTATGTCGAGGGGACTTTTTCAGTGCCCTCCCAACCGGAACGCCTTTTTTTTAACAGAATCTTGCGATTATGCCTGGGCAGTAGGTCCACCAAGGCTAAAAGGCAATGCATCCATATCACCTTCTTTGATATTTCCATGGAGGCTTTCAAACTTCCCGATGTTATCTTGTAAGGCTTTCAGTAAGCGTTTGGCATGCTGAGGAGTCAGGATGATGCGTGATTTTACTTTTGCTTTAGGCACACCAGGCATCAGCTTCACGAAGTCAACAATGAATTCTGACTGTGAATGGGTGATGATGGCCAGGTTGGAATAAATACCTTCGGCAGTTTCTTCGCTGAGTTCTATGTTAATTTGATTTTCGTTCATTGTGTAGTTTTAATAGGATTATTTCTCAATATCAGCATACTCCTTTTTAGAAGCCATCAGTGAAGCATATTCCTCTTTCGAACCGACGATGATGTTGTCATAATCTCTCAGACCGGTACCGGCAGGGATAAGATGACCTACAATGACGTTTTCTTTCAGGCCGAGCAGGTAATCTGCTTTGGCAGAAACGGCAGCAGAGGTAAGTACTTTTGTGGTTTCCTGGAAGGATGCGGCAGAGATCCAACTCTTGGTTTGCAGTGAGGCTCTGGTAATACCCTGAAGTTCCTGGCGTGCTGTTGCAGGATGTGCATCACGGGAATCAACGGCCTTTTTGTCTCTGCGTTTCAAAAGTGAATTCTCATCACGTAGTTTCCTGGCACTGATGATCTGTCCCGGTTTCATGTTGGCAGATTCACCGTGGTCAACAACTACTTTCTTTCCATAAATGTTGTCGTTTTCTTCCTGGAAATCAAGGATGTTAACGAGTTCACCTTCAAGGAATTTAGTATCGCCCGGATCTTCGATTTCAACTTTACGCATCATCTGGCGAACAATGACTTCAAAATGCTTGTCATTGATCTTAACACCTTGCAGACGGTAAACTTCCTGAACCTCGTTCACGATATATTCCTGAACTTTCATAGGACCTTTGATGGCAAGGATATCATAAGGAGCAATCGCACCTTCTGACAGTGGAGTACCTGCCTTTACATAGTCATTTTCCTGTGCAAGGATCTGTTTGGTTGTAGGAATGAGATAGCGTTTTTCTTCTCCGGTTTTGGAGGTGATGATAATCTCCCTGTTGCCACGTTTCAGTTTCTTGGCAAAGGTTACTTCACCATCGATTTCTGCAACCTTGGCAGGGTCGGAAGGATTACGTGCCTCGAAAAGTTCGGTAACACGTGGAAGACCTCCCGTGATGTCACCGGATTTTCCGATAGCCCTTGGGATCTTAACCAAAACTTCACCTGCTTTGATGGTGTCATGATCATTGGTAATGATATGTGCTCCCACAGGAATGTCATAAGTCCTGAGCGGCTCACCGTCATTTACAAGGATATGAATGGATGGGTTTTTGGCTTTCTGGCGGGTTTCAATGACGATTTTATCCTGGAAGCCTGTTTGCTCATCTGATTCGAGTTTATAAGTAACACCTTCGATGATATTCTCGAATTTGATCTTACCTGAAACATCGGAAAGAATAACAGCATTGTATGGATCCCAGTCAGCGATAATGTCACCTTTTTTAACTTCGGTATTGTGCTGGAGGTAAAGGTTTGCGCCATATGGGATAAAGGCAGAAGCAAGGATGATCTGGGTGTTTTTATCCAGAATTCTCATTTCCGCTGAACGACCAATGACGATTTGATATGCTTTGCCTTCATTGTTAACATAGTCAACAGCACGTAACTCTTCAATTTCAAGAATGCCTTCGTATTTGGCTTCAATCCTTGAAGAAATGATTACGTTAGAAGCAGTACCCCCAACGTGGAAGGTACGCAGTGTAAGCTGTGTTCCTGGTTCACCGATTGACTGTGCGGCAATAACACCGACAGCTTCTCCATTCTGAACCATTTTACCAGTGGCCAGGTTACGACCATAGCATTTTGAACAAACACCTTTTTTCGCTTCGCAGGTTAACACAGAACGAATTTCAACAGCTTCAATTGGAGATTCTTCAATCATCATTGAAATGTCTTCATTCAGTTCTTCCCCAGCGTTGACAATCAGTTCACCTGTATTCGGATGGTAAATGTCATGTAAGGAAACACGTCCTAAGATCCTGTCATACAGTGTCTCAACGGTTTCTTCGTTTTTCTTTAAGGCTGTTGTTGTCAAACCGCGTAAGGTTCCGCAGTCTACCTCAGAAATGATAACATCCTGGGCAACGTCAACCAAACGACGGGTAAGATAACCTGCATCAGCAGTCTTTAAAGCGGTATCGGCAAGACCCTTACGAGCACCGTGGGTAGAGATGAAGTACTCGAGTACTGATAGCCCTTCTTTGAAGTTAGCCAAAATCGGATTCTCGATGATTTCTCCTCCGGTAGCACCACTTTTCTGTGGTTTCGCCATCAAACCCCTCATCCCGCATAGCTGCCTGATCTGTTCTTTGGATCCACGGGCACCTGAATCAAGCATCATATAAACCGGGTTGAAGCCCTGATCATCTTTGGAAAGATTGTCCATCAGGGTATAGGTCAATGATGAGTTGGTATGTGTCCAGATGTCGATAATCTGGTTGTATCTTTCGTTGTTGGTAATGAATCCCATGTTGTAGTTGTTCATCACATCTTCCACCTCGCGGTTGGCGTCGTTGATCAACACTTCTTTGATGGGTGGTACAATAACGTTACTCAGGTTGAAGGATAGTCCACCCTGGAACGCCATGCGGAAACCAAGTTCCTTGATGTCATCGAGGAATTTCGCAGTTTTCGCGGTACCAGTTTTCTTCAGCATATCACCGATGATGTCTCTCAGTGATTTTTTGGTAAGGAGTTGGTCAATATAACCATACTTCTCAGGAACGACCTGGTTGAAAAGCACCCTTCCTACAGTCGTCTCGATCATTCTCTTCACCTTGGCAGTTTTTTCCCATACATGCATACGTACGGTAATCTTGGCGTGAAGGTCAATTTTCTTTTCGTTGTAGGCGATGATGACCTCTTCCGGGCCATAAAAAGTAAACCCTTGTCCTTTTACCGGGCGACCAGGTTCACTGACACGGGCTTTGGTCATGTAATACAGACCAAGAACCATGTCCTGTGAAGGTACTGTGATAGGAGCACCGTTAGCAGGGTTGAGGATATTGTGAGAAGCCAGCATGAGTAGCTGTGCTTCGAGGATTGCAGCATTGCCGAGGGGAAGGTGAACCGCCATTTGGTCACCGTCGAAGTCGGCGTTGAAAGCCGTACAAACAAGTGGGTGAAGCTGGATGGCTTTTCCTTCGATCAGCTTTGGCTGGAATGCCTGGATACCTAAGCGGTGAAGGGTAGGAGCACGGTTAAGCATAACCGGGTGACCTTTCAGGATGCTTTCGAGGATGTCCCAAACAACAGGATCTTTACGATCCACGATTTTCTTGGCAGATTTAACTGTTTTAACGATACCTCTCTCAAGTAGTTTCCTGATGATAAATGGTTTGAAAAGCTCTGAAGCCATTTCTTTAGGAAGACCACATTCGTTGAGTTTCAACTCAGGACCTACCACGATAACGGAACGACCGGAATAGTCAACACGTTTACCAAGTAAGTTCTGACGGAAACGTCCTTGTTTTCCTTTCAGGCTGTCGCTTAAGGATTTCAAGGCACGGTTTGATTCCGTCTTTACGGAATTGGCTTTTCTTGAGTTATCAAACAGTGAATCAACAGCTTCCTGGAGCATACGTTTTTCATTACGCATGATTACTTCCGGCGCTTTGATCTCGATCAGTCTTTTCAGACGGTTGTTACGAATGATTACCCTGCGGTAAAGGTCATTCAGGTCGGAGGTGGCAAAGCGTCCACCATCAAGTGGCACAAGTGGCCTGAGTTCTGGTGGGATAACAGGAACAACCTTTACGATCATCCATTCAGGACGATTTTCGAGGTGGCGGTTTGCATCGCGGAATGCTTCAAAAACCTGGAGACGTTTCAGTGCTTCAGCTTTTCTTTGCTGTGATGATTCATTGTTGGCAATATCCCTCAGTTTATATGACATCTCATCGAGGTTCGCAAGTGCGAGGAGATCGAAGAGTGCATCAGCGCCCATTTTGGCGATGAATTTGTTAGGGTCATTGTCTTCAAGATGTTGATTTCCTGCAGGCAGGGTGTCAATAATCTCGAAATATTCTTCTTCTGTCAGGAAATCCAGAGGTTTGAGTCCATCTTTTTCTTTCACACCAGGGGCGATAACCACATAGCGTTCATAATAAATGATGGCGTCAAGCTTCTTGGATGGAAGACCTAACAATGCTCCGATTTTGTTCGGAATAGACCTGAAAAACCAGATGTGAGCAACAGGGACCACCAATTGAATGTGGCCCATACGCTCTCTTCTGACTTTTTTCTCAGTGACTTCAACGCCGCAGCGGTCACAGATAATGCCTTTATAACGGATCCTCTTATATTTTCCGCAATGGCATTCCCAATCTTTTACAGGACCAAAGATTCGTTCACAGAAAAGGCCGTCCCTTTCTGGTTTATAGGTCCTGTAGTTGATGGTTTCAGGTTTGAGGACTTCACCGCTGGACATTTCCAGGATGGTTTCAGGAGATGCCAGGCTGACAACAATTTGCGAGAAGCCTGATGGTATTTGATTCTCTTTTCTGAAGGCCATATATTTTATACTACTAAATGACTAACCAATGAATTGGGCAAAAAACACCCTGTATTATTTTTCAAACGTGACGTTAAGTCCAAGACCACGGAGTTCATGAACCAATACATTGAAAGATTCAGGAATACCAGGGATTGGCATGTTTTCGCCTTTTACTAATGCTTCGTAGGCTTTAGCACGACCTACTACGTCATCAGATTTCACAGTGAGGATCTCTTGCAGGATGTGTGCAGCACCGAAAGCTTCCAGTGCCCAGACTTCCATTTCCCCGAAACGCTGACCTCCGAATTGTGCTTTACCACCAAGCGGTTGTTGTGTGATGAGGGAATAAGGACCAATCGAACGTGCGTGCATCTTGTCGTCAACCATGTGATGAAGTTTCAGCATATAGATGAATCCAACAGTAGCAGGCTGGTCGAATTTAGAACCGGAGAGACCATCATTCAGATAAACTGTTCCGTTTTCAGGTAGGCCGGCTTCTCTCATTAAGGCATTAATTTGCTCTAAGGTTCCCCCATCAAAAATAGGAGAGGCAAATTTCCTGCCCAGTTTGTGGCCTGCCCAACCCAAAACAGTCTCGTAGATCTGTCCAAGGTTCATACGACTTGGTACACCAAGCGGGTTGAGGACGATGTCTACAGGAGTACCGTCATCAAGGAAAGGCATGTCTTCGTCACGGACAATACGGGCAACAATACCCTTATTACCATGTCGACCTGCCATTTTATCACCAACTTTCAGCTTACGCTTTTTGGCAACATAGACTTTCGCCATCTGAACAATACCATTGGGGAGATCATCTCCGACAACAGTCACAAATTTCTTACGGTTAAAGACACCCAACAGCTCTTTGTATTTGATCACATAGTTGTTGATCACAAGGCTGATGAGTACATTCTTGTCTTTGTCTGTCGTCCATTTGTTTGGATTGACCACCAGATAATCCAGGGCCATCAGCATTTTGACAGTATATTTCGCTTTTTTAGGAACCAGAACTTCTTTGAAGTTATTGTAAATTCCCTGTGAAGTCTTTCCATTCAAGAGGATCATGAGTTTATCAACCAGTTTGCCTTTCAGCTTTTCACTTTCGCGGTTGAATTCATCATCCATTTTCTTAATTACGTCCTTTTCTTTGGCTTTGGCCTTGCGGTCTTTGATAGCACGTGAGAAAAGTCGTTTTTCGATAACAACACCTTTCATTGAAGGTGGTGCTTTCAGTGAAGCATCCTTAACGTCACCTGCTTTGTCACCAAAGATGGCACGCAAAAGTTTTTCTTCCGGAGTAGGATCACTTTCACCTTTTGGTGTGATCTTTCCGATGAGGATATCGCTTTCATTGACTTCGGCGCCGATGCGGATAAGTCCGTTTTCGTCGAGGTCTTTGGTAGCTTCTGCACTTACGTTGGGGATGTCGTTGGTAAGTTCTTCAATACCACGTTTGGTATCACGAACCTCCATGACAAATTCTTCGATGTGTACAGAGGTAAAAACGTCCTCTCTGACAATACGCTCAGAAATAACGATAGCATCTTCAAAATTATAACCTTTCCATGGCATGAAGGCAACCATGAGGTTCTTTCCAAGAGCCAGTTCACCATTTTTGGTGGCATAGCCTTCAGATAATACCTGTCCTTTTTTAACTTTCTCGCCTTTACGGACGATAGGTTTCATGTTGACAGATGTATTCTGGTTGGTTCTCATGAACTTTAACAGCTTGTAGATTTTGAGGTCATCCTCAAAGCTTACAAGTTTCTGGTCCTCATCTCTGCTGTAACGGATGCGGATTTCACTGGCGTCGACACTTTCAACTACACCGTCGCCTTCAGCATGAATTAAGACCCTTGAGTCTTCAGCAACACGTTTTTCGATACCTGTTCCAACGATAGGAGCCTGGAGGTTCAATAATGGAACAGCCTGGCGCATCATGTTTGAACCCATGAGTGCACGGTTCGCATCATCATGCTCGAGGAAGGGGATCAGAGAAGAGGCGATAGACGCGATCTGGTTGGGAGCCACGTCGATAAGGTCAACCTGTTCTTTGTCTACAATTGGGTAATCAGCCTGGAACCGAACTTTAACTTTATCATCGCTGATCATTCCGTCAGGATTGATGTCGATGTTGGCCTGGGCGATAATTTTCTTTTCTTCTTCTTCAGCGCTCAGGAAGACGGGAGCTTCTTCAAGCATGACCCGACCACCGACAACGCGTCTGTAAGGTGTTTCAATGAAACCAAGTTTGTTGATTTTCGCAAAAACACACAAAGAAGAAATCAGTCCGATGTTCGGACCTTCCGGTGTTTCGATAGTACAAAGCCTTCCGTAGTGTGTATAGTGAACGTCACGAACTTCGAAGCCGGCTCTTTCACGGGAAAGACCGCCTGGTCCTAAAGCAGAAACCCTTCTTTTGTGTGTTAGCTCGGCAAGTGGATTCGTCTGATCCATGAACTGGCTCAGCTGGTTGGTGCCGAAGAAGGAGTTAATGACAGACGATAGCGTCTTGGCATTGATAAGATCAGTAGGAGTAAAGACTTCATTGTCGCGAACATTCATTCTTTCACGAATGGTACGGGCCATCCTGGCAAGGCCGACACCGAACTGGGAGTACAATTGTTCTCCTACTGTCCGGACCCTACGATTGCTAAGGTGGTCAATATCATCAATATCGGCTTTACTATTGACCATCCTGATGATGTATTGGATGATCGAAATGATATCTTCCCGGGTGAGTACTTTGGTCTCAATGGGAATATCAAGGTTAAGTTTTTTGTTGATTCTGTAACGTCCGACATCACCAAGGTCATACCTTTTGTCAGAGAAGAACAACTTTTCAATAATGCCTCTGGCAGTTTCCTCATCAGGAGGTTCTGCATTACGAAGCTGGCGGTAGATATACTCAACAGCTTCTTTTTCAGAGTTTGCAGTATCCTTTTGCAGGGTGTTGAAAATGATGGAATGGTCGACATCATTTCCATCCTCTTTGTGGAGGAGGATACTTTTTACACCGGAATCGACGATAAGGTCGATATGTTTGTTCTCGAGTTCCGTTTCCCGGTCGAGAATAACTTCAGTTCTTTCAATAGAGACTACTTCGCCGGTATCTTCATCGACGAAATCTTCAATCCAAGATCTCAGGACACGGGCAGCCAGTTTGCGACCGACAACCTTCTTTAAAGCGGTTTTGTTGACTTTTACTTCTTCGGCAAGGTTAAAGATGTCGAGGATGTTACGGTCGCTTTCATAACCGATTGCTCTGAGCAGGGTGGTGACAGGCAGTTTCTTTTTCCTGTCGATATAGGCGTACATCACATTGTTGATGTCCGTTGTGAATTCCATCCAGGATCCTTTAAAGGGGATAATTCTGGCGGAATAGAGTTGGGTACCGTTTGCGTGACGGCTAGTTCCGAAGAAAACGCCCGGGGATCTGTGCAACTGAGAAACCACCACTCGTTCAGCGCCATTGATACAGAAAGTACCTTTGGGCGTCATATAAGGGATCATTCCAAGATAAACATCCTGGATGATGGTTTCAAAATCTTCATGTTCGGGATCAGTACAAAACAGTTTAAGTTTTGCCTTGAGGGGCACACTGTATGTTAATCCACGTTCGATACATTCATCGATAGAATACCGGGGTGGGTCGATGAAATAATCTTTGAATTCCAGGACGAAGTTGTTCCTGGCATCTGTGATAGGAAAGTTTTCAGCAAAGACTTTAAAAAGGCCTTCATTGATCCTGTCATCTGGGTTTGTTTCCAATTGGAAGAAATCCTGGAAGGATTTGACCTGGATTTCAAGAAAGTCGGGATAAGTTGCTCCGACTTCAGTCTTTGAGAAAACAGTTCTTCCGTTGTTGCTCTGAGCCAAGGCTTTAGGTTTTAAGGTTCGTAGACAAAAGGCGTATTCGAATGATCCAATTTAGTTAAATAGCAATAAGTTACAGGCTTCCCGTCCGTAGACGGGATGCCCATAACTTATTGGGGAAGAAGGAACTACCCTTATTTAACTTCAACCTCTGCGCCAGCTTCTTCAAGAGATTTTTTGAGTGCTTCAGCTTCGTCTTTTGAAACACCTTCCTTGATTGGCTTTGGAGCAGCATCTACCAGTTCCTTAGCTTCCTTTAATCCGAGGCTGGTTAATTCTTTAACCAGTTTAACTACTGCCAGTTTTTGAGCACCAGCGGCTTTGAGGATAACGTCGAAAGAAGTTTTTTCCTCAACTGCGGGAGCGGCGTCTACTGGACCTGCCATCATCATTGCGGGAGCGGCAGCTGCCGGCTCAATTCCGTATTCGTCTTTGAGGATTGCAGCTAACTCGTTAACTTCCTTAACGGTAAGGTTAACCAACTGTTCAGCAAAAGCTTTTAAGTCTGCCATGTTGTGTTAATTTAAATTGTTATTAATTTGATTGATTTTCTTGATAATGAATTATTCGGGTTTTTCCGAAAGTGTTTTTAGAACACCGGAAAGGATTTGGCCTCCAGACTGAAGGGCCGAGATAACGTTTTTAGCAGGAGATTGCAGCGTGAAGATTACATCGGCGATCAACTCATTTTTAGATTTGAGTACCAATAAAGTTTCAAGCATATTATCTCCGATGTAGACTGATTCCAGGATATAAGCACCTTTTAAAATGGGCTTAGGACTGGTTTTCCTGAACTCTTTAATGAGTTGTGCAGGAAGCTTTGCAGAATCAGCAAACATAACGGAACTGGCACCTTTGAGGACACCATAAAGCTCTGAGAAATCTTTTTCTGATCTCTCCATCGCTTTCCTTAACAGGGTGTTCTTAACGACACGTAATTGGACGTTTCTTTTGAAACAGAGCCTTCTCAATCTGTTACTTTTCTCGACTGTCAGGTCGGAGATGTCAGTAATATAGAGGTAATTGGCTTGCTTCAGCTCTCCCGCCAATGTGTCGATAAGCTGGTCTTTCTCTCTTTTTTTCATAAGGGGTTTACCGTTTACCTGTTAGGGTGATTAGACAATTGATTTTTGTTCGATACGGATTCCCGGGCTCATGGTGCTGGACAAGAAGATACTTTTAACATAAGTACCTTTTGCGGCCGACGGTTTTAATTTCATGATGGTTGACAGCAGTTCTTTTGCGTTTTCGATGATTTTGTCATCTGTAAAAGAAACTTTAGCCACAGAGGTATGAATGATACCAAATTTATCCACTTTGAAATCTATTTTACCGGCTTTCACCTCGAGGACTGCCTTTCCTACATCCATGGTAACAGTACCAGTTTTCGGATTTGGCATAAGGCCTCTGGGGCCGAGGATTTTTCCAAGGGCACCCACTTTAGGCATTACGCTTGGCATGGTAATTACCACGTCCACGTCAGTCCAGCCTTCCTTGATTTTCTGGATATATTCATCCAGTCCCACGTAGTCAGCACCTGCGGCTTTTGCTTCTTCTTCCTTGTCGGGAGTACAAAGCACCAGCACACGTAATACCTTACCGGTTCCATGAGGAAGCGTAACGGTACCACGCACCATTTGGTTGGCTTTCCTGGGATCAACACCCAGACGCACATCCATGTCAACAGAAGAGTCGAATTTGGTTTTGGTGATGTCTTTCATCACTTTCACCGCTTCCGTCAAATTAAATGTGGCATTTCTGTCGAATCTGGCCAGGGCTATTTTTCTATTCTTGGTAAGTTTTGCCATTTGCTTCGGATTTATAAGTCTGACAAAGGTTTAGGACGATTGGCAGAACATGATTATTATTCGCCGGAGGGACGGGTCCCATTGACGGTGATACCCATGCTACGAGCTGTCCCGGCTACCATATTAATGGCTGATTCTAGGGTAAAACAATTTAAGTCAACCATTTTACCTTCGGCAATCGTCGTAACCTGTTCCCAGGTTACTGAGGCCACTTTGTTACGGTTGGGTTCGGCGGAACCTTTCTTTAGTTGCGCTACTTCCATCAATTGAACAGGTACAGGAGGGGTCTTTGTGACAAAGTCAAAAGACTTATCTTTGTAAACAGTAATAATTACCGGAACAACTTTTCCGGCCAGCTCTTGTGTACGAGCATTAAATTGTTTACAAAACTCCATGATATTCACACCTTTGGCACCTAATGCAGGGCCAACTGGTGGTGAAGGATTCGCAGCGCCACCTTTGATCTGTAATTTGATCAATCCAGCTACTTCTTTTGCCATAGTTTGGAAAGCTTGTTAGTGGTGATTAATAAATAGTTAATTGATTCTCTGTCTATTCCTTTTCTACTTGCATGAACCCCAATTCAAGCGGGGTCTTGCGCCCAAAGATCTTGACCATAACCTTCAGCTTCTTTTTCTCTTCGTTGATCTCTTCGATCACACCCGAGAAACTGTTGAAGGGGCCGTCGATGACTGTAACAGTTTCACCAACGATATAAGGCACGGTCATTTCCTCTCCTCTTTCTGACAGCTCATCAACCTTTCCAAGAATACGATTCACTTCTGATGGGCGCAGGGGATGTGCTTCGCCTTTTGTGCCGAGAAAACCCAACACACCAGGAATGTTTTTGATGATGTGAGGAACCTCACCCACCAAAACGGCTTCAATCAAGATATATCCCGGAAAGAAATTCCGTTCTTTACTGACTTTCTTGCCATTCCTGATCTGATAAATTTTTTCGGTTGGTATCAGTACCTGTGAGACGTAATCCTTCAAACCGAGACGGTTAATCTCGTTTTCAAGGTAATGCTTTACCTTTTTCTCACTTCCGCTGATAGCCCGGACCACATACCACTTTTTCACCTGCTCACTCATACCGAAGGAAATCTTCTGAAATGGTTTTTGTACAATTAACCAACAATTAGACTTTTCTGGGAAGCTATGCCTTAGAAAAGGTTATAGAACTGTTTAAGTAGCGAACTGAAGGAAATATCCATCAGATAAACAACAGCAGCGATCAAGAGGGAAGCAATTGATACTACAATTGCACTACTCTGCAGTTCACTCCAGGTTGGCCATGATACTTTGTGCATCAATTCGTCATAGCTGTCTTTGAAGTACTCTTTAACTTTTTCTGTGAAGGCCATATAATCTAAATGTTTTGCACGGGAGGTAGGACTCGAACCCACAGCCTACGGTTTTGGAGACCGCCACTCTACCAATTGAGCTACACCCGTTAAATTCATCCTTATTTTTGTTCTTTGATTATGCAGACAAAGGCATCCCGACAATCCGGGATACCTTTATCCTTACAATTTTATAAACCGAACCTTAATCCAGGATTTCAGTAACCTGACCTGCACCAACGGTACGACCACCTTCGCGGATAGCGAAACGGAGGTTGAGGTTGAGAGCGATATCGGAGAGGAGGTTCACTTCGATGGTGAGGTTATCACCCGGCATGACCATTTCAACACCTTCTGGCATTGTGATTTCTCCGGTAACGTCAGTTGTACGGAAATAGAACTGAGGACGGTATTTGTTATGGAAAGGGGTATGACGACCACCTTCTTCTTTTTTCAGGATATAAACCTCTGCTTTGAAGTGTCTGTGAGGAGTTACTGCGCCTGGTTTGCAAATAACCATACCACGACGAATAGCTTCTTTGTCTACACCTCTGAGGAGGAGACCGGCATTGTCACCAGCTTCACCACGATCGAGGATCTTGCGGAACATTTCAACTCCGGTTACAACGCTCTTCAGTTTCTCAGCACCCATACCAATGATGTCAACAGGGTCACCGGTTTTGATAACACCAGTTTCGATCCTGCCGGTAGCAACGGTACCACGGCCTGTAATTGAGAACACGTCTTCAACGGGCATGAGGAAATCTTTGTCAACAGCACGAATAGGCAGTGGGATATAAGTATCTACTGCTTCCATGAGTTCAAGAATTTTTGGAACCCAAGCAGCATCTTCATTCAATCCACCAAGCGCAGAGCCTCTGATAACTGGAGCAGATTCGCCATCGAAACCATAGAAGGTAAGGAGATCCCTTACTTCCATTTCGACAAGGTCGAGAAGCTCTTCGTCATCAACAAGGTCAACTTTGTTCATGAAAACAACGAGTTTTGGCACACCAACCTGGCGGGCGAGGAGGATATGCTCACGTGTTTGTGGCATAGGTCCGTCTGTTGCAGCAACAACGAGAATAGCACCATCCATCTGGGCAGCACCTGTAACCATATTCTTGATATAGTCAGCGTGGCCTGGACAGTCAACGTGGGCATAATGCCTTGACGCGGTCTGATACTCGATGTGAGCTGTGTTAATTGTAATACCCCTTTCTCTTTCTTCAGGAGCATTGTCAATGGAATCAAAAGACCTGAATTCTGACCATCCCTTTTTTGCAAGTGTAAGGGTGATAGCAGCAGTCAGGGTAGTTTTTCCATGGTCGATGTGACCGATCGTACCGACGTTGACGTGGGGTTTTGAACGGACGAATTGTTCTTTAGCCATATTAACTAAAAGTTAGAGTTTAATAACAGGTTTGATTCTACAGTCAATAAAAAATTGAGCCAATGAGGGGATTTGAACCCCTTACCTCGTCCTTACCAAGGACGCGCTCTACCAAGTGAGCTACATCGGCTTATCATTCGAGCGGAAAACCGGGCTCGAACCGGCCACCTACAGCTTGGAAGGCTGTCGCTCTACCAAATGAGCTATTTCCGCAATTCATTGTGTGCTGATGATAAGCTTTTTGAATAAAACTTATTCTGTGCTCACACGCACACATTTGCCATGGTGGGGAGAGGAGGATTCGAACCTCCGAAGGCTGTGCCAACAGATTTACAGTCTGCCCCATTTGACCGCTCTGGAATCTCCCCAACAAATTATTTATGTTTAAGAACGTGAGCCGATGGACGGATTCGAACCGCCGACCAGCTGATTACAAATCAGCTGCTCTGGCCAGCTGAGCTACATCGGCCTATTTTTGGTCCTAAGACCTCCTTCCTCCCTAAGTATAAGGCTACTAGAAAAAATGCAGCCCTTTTTCTGGAAAAAGGACTGCAAAGATACTAAGTAATTCCTTTAAAACAAGAAAAGATTTAAAAAAAATCAAATACCCTTAATTTTCTCTTTGTATTTGGTCAATTGCTTGCGTAAAGCCTCTACTGCCTGGTCAGTTGCATCTTCAAAAGATTTGCTTTCTTTCTTGGCAAACAGATCGTTACCTTTCACGCTAACCCGGATTTCGACAACTTTGTCTTTTACCTTTTCACTATTGTCAAGCCGCAAAGTTACCTCGCTGCTAATGGCTCCTTCAAAAAACTGATGCAGTTTTTCTACTTTGTCGCTGATATAATCATCCAGCTTCTTGTCCGTTTTGAATTTTACGGATGTGATGTTCACCTTCATGTTACCTCCTTTTTTAAGCCTTTGGATGGGCTTGTTGGTAAATCTTCTTTAATTTATCTATTGTGTTGTGGGTGTATACCTGGGTAGCTGATAAATTAGCATGCCCCAGTATTTCTTTAATTGCGTTTAAATCGGCTCCTCTGTTAAGCATGTGTGTGGCAAAGGTATGTCTTAATACATGCGGACTCTTCTTCTCTTCAAGAGAAACTTGTTCAAGATATTTATTCACGATTCTGTAAACCAGGCGGGAGTAAAGTTTCTTTCCTTGCACCGTTAAAAAGAGAAAGCCTTCCGGTTCTTCAACAAGGAAGTGGGTGTTTTGTTTTTCCTTTAGGTAATCTTGTAATGCTTGATGTAAGTGCTGACCAAACGGGATGAGTCTTTCTTTGTTGCGTTTACCCAGGACCCGCATGGTTGAGCTTCCGAAATCAATATCCTTTGTTCGCAGTCCGATAAGTTCTGACAATCGCATCCCTGTGGCGTAAAAGGTTTCCAGCATCATTCTGTCCCTGTGGTTTTCGTACCCGTCTGCGGGTTCGGTTTGCTTAAACAGTTGAGACATGCTTTCCTCTGCTATAAAAACAGGGAGACGTTTCGCGGTTTTGGGTGATGGTACACGAAGTAGCGGGGATTCAACGATCAGTCCTTCTTTCATCAGGAATCTGAAAAAGCTCTTCAAAGAGCTCAGTTTTCTGTTAATTGATCGCGTGCTTAAGCCATCATCCATCAGATCTACCAGCCAGGAACGTACCATGGGTGGTTGCGCTTCTTCCGGAAGAGAGAGGTCAAAATGGGCTTGTAAGAATTGGTCAAACTGATGAAGATCAGTTCTATATGAAATTACAGTGTGGGGGGAGTAGCGCTTCTCGAATTGGAGGTATTGTATGAATCGTTCCTGCTGAGACATCCAAGAAGTGTAAAGTCAAATTAGCTAGGCTAAAATAAAAAAATATTTTGGTAAAACCTAAGTTTTGCCAAAATATTTTTTTAAATAACAGGAAGATGCTGTAAGCTAGTTCTTATCAGCCTCAGTATGAAGCTGCTGGACGTAGATCGCTTTGTTGACAGCTTCTCTTTTTTTAACAGAAGGTTTTGTAAACTTCTGTCTTTCTCTCAGTTCTTTAACAACACCGGTTTTCTCGAACTTACGTTTGAGTCTCTTCAGCGCTCTGTCAATGTTTTCTCCTTCTTTGACCGGGACAATAATCATGGGTAATGCTTTCTTTCTTAATTGATAAATAATCACATTTTGGGCTGCAAAAGTATAACTAGTTTTTGAGAAATCAAATAGAAATGTCATTTATAATAAAAAATAAGGCCAGCCGCAATTGGCTGGCCTTATTTTTAAGGTTAAAGTGCTTATTTGACAATATTCAGTTTGATCACTTTTGTCAAGGCAGAGCCTGTAACATCTTGTGCCTCAAGTTTCAGGAAGTATAATCCCGGGGCGACGGCATTCACGTCTATGTCAAGTTCATGATTTCCAGCGGCTTTATTTCCTTGCTGCAGGATTCTTATTTCTTTTCCGCTTAGGTCGGAAAGGGTAAGATTGACATAGGCATCAAGGCCAAGGCTATAAACACAATGTGTCGTGTTTATTGCCGGGTTTGGTCTTGTTTCAATTGTAAATGCAGGTGTTGCTGCGATTAACTTTGGCATAATCAGGTTCAGGTTTTCCGGTTCCTGGGTTTCCTCATTGACCACCTGACTTTCAGCTGAGAGTGTGAAATCCACATCTGTTGCCCCGAAAGAGGACCTCAGGCTTGCTTTGATAAGCAGGACAGGGGATTCTTCCGTAATTACGAAAGGGGATAGGTTATACCAGGCAATCCTGATTTCATCATTGGCAATATGATAAATTGGAGCTTCATGGACACCAGGCATGCTGATGCTTTCAATTTGCAACTTTTGAGAAGGATAATTAAACACCAGCGACATTGCTCCAACAGAACAAGCCTGGCTAAACCTTACCGGAATTTCAAAGGAGGATCCACTTTCAACTGCGAGTTCTCCCATTGTAAGCAATTCAAGCTGGCTGCCGAATTTGCCAGTTGGTGTTGATGAGCCATTGGCATCGCCAGTGCACAAGCCTTTGATGTCGTGCTGATAGTTGACAGCAGGAATTGTAAAGTTGACATCTTCGAAAACCCAATCACCCAAATTGAAGGAAGTAACCTGACCTGTAAAGCGTTTTGCTACCAGAAGCGCATCGACAGCATTGGCGACGCCCTGATCATCCACATTAACGGCTTTCAGACGAAGACCATAGAGGGGAGACATATTCACGAAATTCTTCATAATTAACAGCGCATCGACAGAGTTTTGCAATAACCAGGGTTTTGCAGAACTAAGTTGAAGTGAGTAATTGCCATCCGGGATACCGCTTAATTCATAATATCCTGAGGCATTGCTTGATGTTGAGTCAAGGCGCACTCCAAGGTGGTTCAGCAACACAACTTTGACGCTGTTGAGCGGGGTAGACACATTGTTATTGTAGGTGATATAGCCAAAAACAGCTTGTTCAACAATAACTGTAAGCAATACATCATCTGTTCCTACGCATCCGTTGTCATCAGAAACTTGCAGTGTATACGTTGTTGTTGAAATTGGTTTGGCCACAGGATCAAGGATGTCAGACTGACTTAGGTGTGCAGCAGGTATCCAATTAATGCTAAAGGGAGCTGTTCCATCGGAGAAGCTTCCCTGCATTGTCAAGGAGTCACCCAGATAGAAGCTTGAATCTGGTCCTGCATTTACGACCGGTTTAGACAAGACTGTTATGCTAAAATCGGTGTTATACATGATAAAGCAACCATTGCTGTCTGTCAGTGAGATTAATTGGTAACTATAAGTTCCGGGTACCAATGGCGGTGTAATGCTTGCCACATCACCCTGATGCATGTTGTTAAAGTTCAGGAAATTCATTTCAGGGTCGAGGAAAAGCAAATTATAATAGGGAGCCTCACCTTGAAAATCAGGAGTTACGGTAATCTCGCTTCCCAGACAAACACTCATATTTGCAGATAGACCGCTAATAGTTGCAGTTGGTGATGGGAAAACATCAACGAGGAAGAAGGCTGAATCAACGGTACCGGTGCAATAAGCATCCTCAACAGCGACAAGTGAATAGTGTTTGCTTACCGAAGGTGTGACATGAATAACATGGGGTGTTACCATGATATTGGAGTCAATGTAGGTAATGGAATCTTCCATCCAGCTTAAGCGCCAGGGTGCAATTCCTGTAAGATTAACGATGAGGTCACCACCAGTGTTAGAGCACATGGGTGTGTGTGACACAAAACTTGCTGTAGGGGTCTTGTCTACAAATACACTCAGTGTTTGTCCAACCAATGTGGCCTGACAATGTGCATCAGACAGACTAGTTACAATAAATGTGGTTGAAAAAGCCGGGCTGGCACTAAATGTAAAGGGAGTCGTTAAGATATTGGTGGCAGTATGTGGTGCATTGTCAAACCAGGAAACACTCCATGGAGGAGTCCCTGATAGGTTAATGCTGAATGTCCCGGAAGATCCTTCACAAATGGTATCAAGGGATCCTGTCCAATCAGCAAGAGGTCTAGGGTAGATTGTAACAAGAACTTCACCTGCAACACTACCGGAGCAATAGGCATCTTGAACACTCAGCAGACTAAAAGTCATGGATTGTCCGGGATTGGCGATAATGTTATAATGCTGGTTCGTAATACCTGTTACTGTTGTTGTAGATGTGCCATCCGTATAGCTGATTGTCCAGGGTGCTACACCTGTAAGGAATACAGGAAGAGAGGCTTCCACTCCATAACAACGGGTATAACCACCACCGCTGAGGGTTGCAGAAGGACGCGTACGCACTACCACAGTGACCGGAAGGCCAAGGTTAGTGTTGAAACAATTTGCATCACCTACAAATGAAAGATAATAGTTATGGTTAAAATCAGGACTAACTTTAATTTCGTAAGGGCTTGAAAGGATGTTTGTTACAATGTGTTCTGTGCCATCATTCCAGGCGATTGACCAGGGTGGTGTTCCAATGAGGTCAACAGTGATTGTTGCAGTATCCCCAAAACAGATAGCGGCAGGTTGTTGCATCGTTGCTCCGGGAAGCGGGGTTACCAATACAATAGCAGGGATTCCTGTAACCAGGCCATTCGGGCAATTGGCATCCTGGATTGCGAGGAGTGAATACATCGTATTTGCCAATGGGTTTACATTGAAAGTATAGGTAAAGGAAGGGATGTCTGTAAATGTAAAGAATTGATAACCATCGGTATATGTGAAGTTAAAAGGAGGAGTTCCTGTAAAGTGAACTGTAATGGGGTGTGTGTAACCTGAACAAACAACCTCTGGGGCAGTGATGTATGCAGTGGGGGAGGTATAATCATATCCAATAACAACCTCCTGAACAACACTACACAAATGATTATCCGTTACAGTTAAATAATAGGTACCGATCTGGAGTCCGTATCTGTCCTCATCAGCATAACCATCACTCCAGTACCAGGTATAGGGAGGAGTGCCGCCGGCTGTGGTGACTTCAATGCTTCCTTCGCTACCAAATACGCATGTGGGATTGTGAGCGATATAGGTAACTTCCAGTGGTGTAGGTTCTTCAAGGATGATCGTATCTGTGAAAACACATCCGGCTGCATCTGTAATTGTAATGATATTCTCACCGGCATACAGTACGCGAATTCCATCTCCAACATAGGGTGGGGTTCCTCTGTAAGCGAAAAACTGATACAAAGCAGAATCCCCGGCACACATGATTGGGAGGATGAGGTGGACAGAATCCTGCATGCTTGGAGGTACTGTTACCGAAGATGTGAGGTTTGGTCCATTGCAACCAACAGCTGAGCCAGTAATGGTGAAAGTAACAGTAATGTCTGCATCAGCATTGTTTACGAGTGTACCGCTGATTGGGCCATTGCCCAGCATTGGGATGTTCCCGCCAACTTCCGGGTGATCTCTGGTCCAGCTCATGCTTGTTTGGCCGGGAGTATAGTAATCGGCAGTGAAATCAATTGTGCTGATGTCTGTCCCACTGCATGTCAAAGACTGGCTGGCTATTGTAAGAACACCAGTAACCTGAGCGGGATCCGATAATGTAAAGGGTTCATCATCGGTGCAGCCATGTGAATCAGTAACGGTGACACTATAAATGCCTGCAACAAGTCCGGCACGGTCGGCTGAAGTTGCTCCGTCATTCCAAAGATAATCATAAGAGGGTGTACCAGCAAAGGTGGAAGTTGTGATTTCTCCATCAGAAAATTGGTAGCAAGTAGGATCTGTCGGGACTCCTACAACGATAAGAACACCTGGTTCTGTCACGATAATTTCCTGGTTAAAGATACAGCTAAGTGCATCAGTTACAACAACCTGGAAAGTATCTGCAGCAAGGCCGCTGACATCTTCTGTTGTAGCTCCATTGCTCCATAGGAAAGTATATGATGGGGTTCCTCCGGAAACGGTAAGTGCGATATCTCCATCGCTAAATCCATGACAAAGCGGAGCAGTAACGACAGGAGAGAGGTTAAAATCATCGGGGTCTGTCAGCGTAAAATCTGTCGTAATTGTGCATTGGTTTAAATCTGTTACGGTAAGACTATGTATCCCGGCATTGAGGTCATTGCGATCTTCTGAAACAGATCCATCTTCCCACAAATAGGTAAAGGGAGCAAGGCCACCACCAGCAGTAAGCTGTACTTCACCATTTGCACCACCAGGACAAACAACATTGTTTTGTAAGTCGAGGGTGATTGTCAGATCAGTGGGCTCGGTAACCGTCCAGTTTCCTGTGGCAACGCATCCATGATTGTCGGTTACAGTAAGGAAATAAGTATTGGCAGGGATTCCACTCAGGTCCTCATTTACATCGGCATTGCTCCACAAATATTCATAGGGAGCTGTTCCACCGCTTACAGTTAGGTCGATACTTCCTGTTGAACCTCCGAAGCATAAAGCCGGGCTTGGGCTGCCGACAAGGGAAAGTACGGATGGTTGATTGACAGTATATAGCTCCGAAATAGCACAAGCGTTGTTATCAGTAATGGTAAGGTCATAGTCACCAGCTACCAATCCAGAGAGATTGTCAAGAGTGGAAGAAAACCCGTTAGGTCCTGTCCAGGAATAATCGTAAGGGCCGCTTGCTCCGCTGACATTTGGGTTAATAGTGCCATTTGCATTACCATTACAGTCGACATCTCCAATGACTGCACTGAGAGAGAATGGCTGTGGTTGGCTGATTGTAAAACTCATAACACTACATGCATTGTCTGCATCAGTCACAGTTACTTGATAATCACCGGCAACAAGTGCAGTCAGAGGATCTGTGCTGCCTGAGTTACTCCATAAATAAGTATAGGGTGCATTTCCGCCTGTTAAGCTTAGGGCGATTTGACCATTATTCCCTGAAGGACAACTAACTGGAGTTGTAGTTCCACTAATAGCGATAACAACAGCAGGTTCAGTAATCGTAAATCCATTGGTTGCGGCACAAGCCTTATCATCAGTAACAGTAACATTATAAATGCCAGAAGAGAGGTCTGAAATGTCAGCAGTTGCAGCTGCATTTGACCATAGGTAAGTAAAGGGGCCGGTACCACCGGTAACAGCGGTTGAAATACTGCCGTTATGGGCTGCAAAGCAAGTATTGTTTGTAATGGTTCCGGTTATGACGAGCAAGTCCGGTTCCGTAATGTTATAAAGGGCAATGGCTGTACAATTGTGAAAGTCAGTTACAGTTACAGCATATGCACCTGGAATAAGGCCATCCACATCTTGCGTTGTAGCACCGTTAGACCAAAGGTAGCTGAAGCTGCTATTGCCTCCCTGAACACTGATGTCGATGGAGCCGTTTGCACCACCTTGACAACTGACATTGGTAGTAATGCCTGTGATTGAAAGAGTTGCAGGTTCGCTAACCGTATAATTGCCTTGACCGACACAAGAATTTGCATCAGTCACAGTCACTGAAAATAAACCAGCGGACAGGCCACTTATATCTTCAGTTATTAATCCGTTTGACCAGAGAAATGTATATCCTGGAGTGCCTCCACCAATGGTAAGGTTGATTCCCCCATTGCTTTCTCCAAGACAATCTACAGAGTCACTGACAGCCAGAATGCTGATAAATTGAGGTTGAAGGATGTGAAATGACCTGATGAGCAAACAATTGTTGTCATCAGTTAGCGTCAATGTATAAGTTCCTGCTGGTTTTCCGCTAAGGTCTTCGTCGGTAAGACCTCCTGTCCAGGCATACTGATAAGGAGCAGAACCTCCACTAACACTGATGTCAATGCTGCCATTGCTTTCGCCAAAGCAGTTGAGGCTGGTAATTGCTGCGATAATTTGTAAGGAATCGGTTTGGGTAAGCGTATAATCTCCTGTGATTGTGCAGCCTAATCCATCGGTAACGGTAACACCATAGTTACCTGAATAAAGGTTATTCAGATCTTCAAGGGCAGATAAATCAGACCATAAAAAAGCATATGGGAGAGTGCCCCCTGCAACAGTAATGTTGATAGAACCTCCATTAGTACCATAACAAAGCACATTGTCTTGTGTTTCATTCAGGCTCAGGGCCGGTGGCTGGTTTATTGTAAATTGTTGACTTATCCAGCAATTCGCTGCATCGGTAACTGTGACAGAATAATCTCCGGCTGCAACACCAGTAAGGTCTGCTGTTGTGGCGCCATTATTCCAAAGGTAAGTATATGGCGGAGTTCCTTCTTTGGCCAGGAATGAAATCTCACCATTCGTTCCGCCATTGCAACTAACATCATTTGTGGTGCCATTTGCCATGAGTTCTCCAGGTTCTGTAATGTCAAAGGTTGCAGTTCCTGCGCATGCATTGATATCAGAAACTGTGATTGTATAGGTTCCGGCAGGAAAGTTGGTAAGGTTTTGTGTTGAGTTTCCGTCGCTCCAATGGAATTCGTAAGGCAATGTTCCACCAGTAATTGTTGTCAGGGTAATCCCGCCGTTGGCCATCCCATTGCAGGAAACAGGGCTGGCCTGTCCTGTAATAACGATTGGCCCCGGTTCAATTACAGACCAGAAGTTCTGGGCAGTAGCTCCTGTCTGATCTGTTACGACCACAGCATAAGTGCCACTTTCCAGCGCACTCAGGTCCTCCTGAGTCGACATAAAACCATTGGGTCCTGACCATAGAATGGTATAAGAACCAATACCGCCAGTGATACTAAGGTCGATGGCCCCGTCCTGGCTTTGGTAGCAGTTTAGATTCGTTAAGTTGACACTGAGTGTGATGTCCTGACTCATGGCGATTAGGCTGTTAAGAGTCAGTCCAAGAATCAGGAAAGCGTAAAATAGCTTTTTCATAATATAGTAAATTGGTTAATAAATTTCGGGTTAGATAAAAAAAATAGCCAGGAGCCCCCTGACTGTTAACATAGACACAATGAAAGTTAGGAAGGTTGGATGCGCCATCTCAAAAATCCTGAGATGGTACTCAGGTATCCGGGGACAGATTCTGTTTGAGGCATTAAAATATAAGTATAGTTACGCCTTTTCAACGTAATTTTCAACTGCAAAGTTACACTTGTCTATGGTTAAAAGACGATGAAAGTGTGAATAATGCCAAGAATTGGCTAAGATTACAAAATCTAAAGGTCGTTTAAAGTGAGAAAGCGATCAGGGCGTATTCCTTTTTCTGTTTGACTGACAGTGCATGCTTCATGATAAAGGTCATGTTCAAAGAAGAGGACATATTGCCTTTCTGCAGCTTCATTCAAAAAAGGGACTTTCTCTTCCATCGTGATCAATGGTCGTGTGTCATAGCTCATTACGTAGGGCAGAGGGATGTGTGCTGCTGATGGCAGCAAATCTGCCATAAAGACAACTGTTTTGTCCTTGTATGCAATGTGCGGGATGATCTGACCATCCGTATGACCATGAAATTGTTTCAGCTGTATGCCGGGGTAAAGTTCACAATCCTCTTCCAGGAGCACGAGTTTTCCTGAATCTTTGATAGGTAATATGTTCTCTTTCAGGAATGAAGCTTTCTCCCTGTTGTTGGGGTTCATGGCCCATTCCCAATGGCGTTGACTGACATAATAGGTAGCTGCCGGGAAGCTTAGTTCAAAACCTGATTTGTCGGTGTTCCATTGAACGCTGCCACCGCAATGATCAAAGTGGAGGTGAGTCAAAATGACATCCGTTATATCTTCCGGCTTTATGCCGGCATTGGCCAGGGAGCCCAGTAAAGAATCTTCACCATTGAGGTAATAGAGATTCAGGAATTTCTCCGATTGCTTTTCCCCAATGCCATTGTCGATCAGAATTTTCCGATCTTCAGTTTCGACCAGCAGGCAGCGCATCGACCAGTTACAGAGGTTGTTTTCGTCAGCAGGGTATAGCTTGTTCCAGATTACTTTAGGGACAACGCCAAACATGGCACCGCCATCAAGCTTCAGATTTCCGGTATTGATTGCAGTTAATTTCATGAAGGATAATGCATTATATTCATTTCCCCTTTCAGGACGCGGTTTGCGTTGGCAGCAAGAATATGAACGTCATTGTCTCCCGGATAGACAAATACCGGGGCGAATTTTTCGACATGGTTCAGGATGAAGTGGATCACAAAGTCGCTATGTGCCAACTCGCCCGTAATCAGGATGGCATCCACTTCAGCTTTTAAAACAGCATACATTTCGCCAATGGATTTGGCAATCTGGTAGGCCATTGCTTCCATGATAAGCCTGGCATTTTCGTCCTTGTTCTCAATTCGTTTTTCAATTTCCATGATATTGGAAGTCCCGAGGTGTGCTTTTAGTCCTCCACATTGTGCGAGCAGACAAAGCATTTCTTCTTTGGTTTTATTTCCGCTATAACAGAGTTTTACAATTTCTCCCATGGGTAAAGTGCCACTTCGGACAGCACTGAAGGGACCATCGCCATCAAAGCCCTGGTTCACATCGATGACCCGGCCTTTGTGGTGGGCGCCCACCGTCGTACCATTTCCGATATGAACTACGATCAGGTTTAAGTCTTCGTATTTCTTGGATTGTGAATCAGCATGTTGTTTGGCAATTCCTTTTTGGCTCAGGGCGTGAAAAATGGATTTGCGGCTTAATTCAGGATATCCCGTGATACGGGCAATTGGTTCGAGTTCATCAACTACCGTGGGTTCTGCGATAAGTGCTTCTGTACCAGGAAATTCAGCAGCTATAGCTTCAGCCAACAAGCCGCCGATGTTAATGATGTCTTCTCCAACAGGGCTGTTCATCAGGTCCTTGTGAAGGTTTTCATCCATTTGGTATACACCGGATTGGACAGGAAGAATCAGGCCACCTCTGGAAATGACGATCTTCATGCCACCAAAGTCGAAGTCATTGTTTTTTACTTCATTGATGACAATATTTTTCCGGAAATCAACCTGGTCTGTCATTTTTTTAAAGTAAGACAGTTCTTCCCCGCTATGTTTGCGGTTGATGAGGAATTGCAATTTATAATCATCATAAAGTGCAATTTGGGTAAGTGTGTCTTTCGGGTTGACAACAAGGATGTTAAAAGTGTTCATTGTGCATTTGGGCGTTAAAGGTGATAGCCTGTTGTTAGTTATGCTAGTGTTGATTGATTACATATTTCGGCGATATTGCCCGCCTACTTCAAAAAGTGCTGAGGTGATTTGACCAATCGAGCAATATTTAGAGGCCTCCATTAAGGCTTCGAAGATATTGTGATTATGGATAGCGGCTTTCTGCAGATGGACAAGATTTTCGGCTGACTCAGCTGCAAATGCAGCATGGAGCTGGTGAAGCATCTCAATTTGATATTGCTTTTCCTCTTCAGTAGCCCTGATGACCTCGCCTGGCAAGACTGTGGGAGAACCTTTGGAAGAAAGGAAGGTATTTACCCCCATAATCGGCAGCAGGCCAGAGTGTTTCATGGTTTCATAGTAAAGGGATTCTTCCTGGATTTTGCTTCTTTGGTACATGGTTTCCATTGAACCCAGGACGCCACCACGTTCTGACAGTCTGTCGAATTCCAGCATGACAGCTTCTTCAACCAGGTCGGTAAGCTCTTCAATGATAAAACTCCCTTGCAAAGGGTTTTGGTTCTTTGCCATGCCAAGTTCGTGATTGATAATCATTTGAATAGCCATTGCCCTGCGGACACTTTCCTCGGTCGGTGTCGTAATGGCTTCGTCGTAAGCATTGGTATGTAATGAGTTACAGTTGTCGTAGATGGCATATAGGGCCTGTAGTGTTGTTCTGATGTCATTGAAGTCAATCTCCTGGGCATGCAAGGAGCGCCCTGAGGTTTGAATGTGATACTTCAGCATCTGGGAACGGCTGTTCGCTTTGTATTTGTATTTCATGGCTTTAGCCCAGATCAGGCGGGCTACACGTCCCATGACAGAATACTCAGGGTCGATTCCGTTAGAGAAGAAAAAGCTGAGGTTGGGAGCAAACTTGTCGATGTCCATCCCTCTTGATACATAATATTCTACGAAGGTAAAGCCATTTGCAAGGGTGAAGGCGAGTTGGGTAATCGGGTTGGCTCCTGCTTCAGCAATATGGTAACCAGAAATAGAGACAGAGTAGAAGTTGCGGACAGCCTTGGTAATAAAATACTCCTGGATATCGCCCATCATTTTAAGGGCAAAGTCAGTAGAGAAAATGCAGGTGTTTTGTGCCTGGTCTTCTTTTAATATGTCAGCCTGTACAGTCCCCCTCACATTGTTCAGGGTTTCAGTTTTAATTTTGGCATAGACCTCAGCCGGAACAACTTTGTCGCCCGGCATTCCAAGTAACAATAATCCAAGGCCATCATTTCCTTTGGGTAAATCTCCCTGGTATTTGGGGCGGGCAACACCCTTTTCCTTATAAAATGCTTCGATTTTCTTTTCAGCTTCTTCTGCCAGGCCATTCTCACGAAGCCATAGTTCACATTGCTGGTCGATGGCTGCATTCATGAAATATCCTACCAGGCTTGGTGCCGGACCATTGATCGTCATAGAGACAGAAGTGTTCTGCAGTACCAGGTTAAAACCAGAATAGAGTTTCTTCGCATCATCCAGGCAGGCTATAGAAACCCCGGCGTTCCCGATTTTGCCATAAATATCTGGACGAAGGTCTGGGTCGTTTCCATACAAAGTTGCTGAATCAAAAGCAGTTGACAGTCGAATGGCAGGGAGGCCAAGGCTTAGATAATGAAACCTTTTGTTGGTTCTTTCGGGGCCTCCTTCACCTGCGAACATGCGGGTTGGATCTTCATTTTCACGTTTAAACGGAAAAACTCCGGCAGCATATGGAAACTCTCCAGGTACATTTTCGCGGAGGTTCCAACGAAGAATGTCTCCCCATGCCTGGTATCTCGGCAGTGTAATCTTTGGAATCGGTAAGCGGGACAGAGATTCAGTATGGGTTTCAACTTTGATTTCTTTGTCCCTGACTTTATAAATATAGAATTCGTCTTTATAAGATTGTTTCTTTTTCTCCCAACGTTCCAGGATGCCGAGGTTGTAAGGATCGAAATCCCGAAGGGTGTTTTTGTATAAATTTTCGAGATGTTCGATTATCGGAGAAGGGACAGGAGTGCCTGGTTGATAAGGGTTTATCTGTTGTGTGCTTTCCTTTTTTACTGCTTCTATGGTAGTGAAGATGCTGTATAGCCTTTGGGCGATGGCAGCCTGTTCCAGAGTCCAGTTGTTGTAATTCCGGATTGTTTCAGTGATCTCAGAGAGATAGCGTGTTCTTTTAGGCGGGATAATGTAGATTTTTTCAGACATTTCCTCCCCGGCTACGAATCCGGAAACGAGATTTGCTGCTGTTTTTTCGTTGATTTTTCCGATCAGTCCTTTGTATAAACTGTTGACACCCGGGTCATTGAATTGAGAAGCTATCGTTCCATAAACGGGCATGGTATCCGGATCCTCATTGAAGCGTTGGTGGTTGCGTTGGAATTGTTTTTTGACGTCCCTTACAGCATCCAAACCACCTCTTTTGTCGAATTTGTTGATTGCGATGATGTCGGCAAAGTCCAGCATGTCAATCTTTTCGAGTTGTGTAGCAGCGCCATATTCAGGGGTCATCACATAAAGTGCCAGATCGCTGTGGTCGACGATTTCGGTATCACTTTGTCCAATGCCGGATGTTTCTATAATGATGAGGTCGAAGCCTGCAGCTTTCAAGATCAGAATTGCGTCTTTGATGTATTTTGAGAGTGCGAGGTTCGTTTGTCTGGTTGCCAGGGAGCGCATGTAAATCCTTGGAGTGTTGATAGCATTCATGCGGATGCGGTCTCCGAGGAGAGCCCCTCCTGTTTTTCTCTTAGAAGGATCTACAGAGATGATTCCAAACCTTTTATCCTTGAAATCGGCCAGGAATCTCCGGATGATTTCATCCACCAGAGACGATTTCCCTGAGCCGCCAGTGCCGGTGATACCCAATACAGGTGTAGCAGTACCGAGGCCAAGAATTAAATCTTTCCGGTATTTTTCAAATCCGTCCGGATCATTTTCTGCCATCGTAATTAAGGCAGCGATTTGTGGATCGGACATGTGTAGGCCATCAAATTCAGGGACCTTTCCAACGGCAAAATCGGATCCACGAAGGACTTCATTGATCATGCCCTGTAATCCCATTTCACGACCATCATCCGGGGTGAATATTTTTATTATGCCATAGGCCTGTAATTCAGCAATTTCCTTTGGCAGGATTACACCACCGCCGCCGCCATAGATTTTGATGTGTCCGGATCCTTTTTCCTGCAGCAAGTCATACATGTATTTAAAGAACTCCATGTGCCCACCCTGGTATGAAGTGATTGCGATAGCCTGGACATCCTCCTGAATAGCACAGTCCACAATTTCCTGAACAGAGCGGTTATGCCCAAGATGGATTACCTCTGCCCCGGAGGACTGAAGGATCCTGCGCATAATGTTAATGGCAGCATCATGGCCATCGAAAAGCGCTGCGGCAGTAACTATTCTTACGCTGTTAACCGGCCGATATGCCTCCTCATTCTTCATACAGTGTCAGGGTTTGTTATCTCGCAAATATACAGATAAAGAGATTCGGAAGTATACCGAAGATGAAGAGGTTTGCGAAAACAGAAACGTATTTTTCCGGATGGAACTTCATATTGGTAAAAACTGCTGCGCCTAAATGCCAACAAATAGCTCAGTGTCCACTTAATGGCCGTTGGTAGAAAGACCTTAGAAAATCCAAAGTGCCTTGCGTTACTCCTTTGGATATTGTGCAGAATCATGGCTGAGGTGCGATGTGGAAATTGACTTTGGTGGATTTAATGCGTTATATTTGCTGATAATTACAAAAAAAAGGCCTTATATTTGTAGAAGATGACAAAAATAAGGCATTATTTTTGCGGAAATAGAAAAAAATGTCGCATTATGTTAGTTGAAAGAACAAATTACCTCAACCAAATTGAACGGGGATTCAAGTATAATCCCATTGTTGTACTCATTGGTGCAAGGCAAGTAGGGAAGACCAGCCTTATGAAATTGTTTCATTATCAGGGAACGAAGTTGTTTATGCATGCCCAGCATCCCGACACAATTGAGATTTTTTCACAGTATGAATTGATTCGCAATCATCTAATCAACAAATTTGGTGATGCTATGGATGGCCTTTTGATTCTGGATGAATTTCAATATTTAAACAACATCTCTGTCATTCTCAAGCTCCTGGTTGATCTTTATCCCGACTTAAAAATTCTATGCAGTGGAAGTTCGAGCCTGGATATTGAGCAGAAAGTTGAAGAATCCCTCGCTGGTCGTGTACGGTTTGTGCCTGTTTATCCATTGTCTTTTCCTGAGTACCTGAAATTCGTTGATGGTGATTTAGCGGAAGATTATGAGAAGTATTCAATAGATGATAACACAGTTTTGTATGATGGCAGGCTTTCTCAACATATGAAGGACTATGTTATTTATGGTGGACTTCCAAAGCCTGCATTAACGAAAGACGTAAAAGAAAAGATTGCCCTTCTTCAGGATATTTACCACACTTATTTACTTAAGGATGTAAAAGCTTACATTCGGAATGAGGACATGGTTGGATTCAATAAATTGCTTCGTTTGCTGGCTGCGCAAATTGGTTCAGAACTGAATGTGAATGAGTTGTCAATAACATCGGGCTTGCCCTACAAAAAATGCGAGGAATATCTCTATTTGCTTGATCAGATGTATATTATCAAACGGATTGAGCCAATATTAAGCAACAGGCGTAAGGAGATCACCAAAATGCGTAAAGTCTATTTTTATGACAACGGTGTCCGGAACATGATTTACAATAGTTTCAGCGACTTAGACTTCAGATTAGACAAGGGAGCTTTGTTTGAGAATTATATTTTCATGCAAATCCTTGTTTATATGCCCATTACTGCCAGGATTAATTTTTATAGAACGCGGGACAAGCTTGAAATAGATTTTGTTCTGTCTCAAGCCGAAAAAGTTATCCCGATAGAGGTAAAATGCCAGTCATTTCTGAATCCAAAGAAATCCAGAACTTTCAGTGGGTTTTCAGAAATTATGGAATTTGATGAAGCCTTGCTGGTAAATCTGGATTGTAATGGAATGAAAGACAAAATTAGATATATTAGCGGATCGGTTTTCCCGAAATATTTTTTGAGAAGCTGAGAGATTTTGTTGTTTGAAGCAAAGTGTGTCCTATGATAAAACAAATCGTTTTTCTGATTGTCCTGCTCCTCACCCTGGGTGTTTTTGCCTATACTGTCCGCAGGTTTGTTTACTTTTTTAAGCTTACAAAGCCGTTTCCGGTTAAGGAATTAGGTAAACGATTCTGGGTGATGATGTTTGTCGCGATTTTCCAGACCAAGATTTTTCGTCGGCCAGTCATAGGTCTTGCCCATGCCCTGGTTTTTTGGGGATTCCTTGTAATCACAGTAGGAAGCGTTGAAATGGTCATTGACGGATTGTTTGGAAGTGAGCGTTCATTGAGCATGCTGGGCGGCTTTTATGATTTCATCACCTTGTCCGGGGATGTTTTTGCCATGGTTGTCATCGTAGCCTTGCTGGTTTTTCTATTTCGCCGGATTTTTATGCATGTCAAGCGCTTTTATGGCAGTGAGATGGTAAAAAACTCCAAGATTGATGCACTCGTTGCATTGGGAATTATCCTAATGCTGATGGTTTCTCTTCTTGGCATGAATGTGTTTTATGTAGCCATGAATCCCGCCATGAATCCCGCTGGGTATGCCGGGGTTTATCCGATTAGTTCTTTGATAGCTAATGCGTTAACACCCACAATTCCCACAACAGAATATTTCATGCTTTCTGCTTCACCGGATCAGACGATGCACCAATCTGCCGGGATTGCAGCGCATGAGTCGGTTTTTGTTTTCTGGCATGAATTGTCATGGTGGACTCATATCCTGCTGATCTTCCTATTCGCGAACATACTTCCTTATTCGAAGCACTTTCATGTGTTTATGTCGGTTCCCAATGTCTTTCTGAGTCGGCTGGAACCTTTGGGAAAGCTGCCGAATATGGATCATGTCACAACCGAGGTTAAAATTATGCTTGGTATGGAACAAGCTCCGGCTGAAGCATCACCCATGTTACGGTTTGGCGTGAAAGATGCTACCGATGTCAACTGGAAGAACTACCTGGATTCACTGGCCTGCACAGAATGTGGACGTTGCACCTCCGTATGTCCGGCTAACCTAACCGGTAAAAAGCTTTCTCCCCGGAAGATATTCATGGATCTGAGGAGCCGGATGAAGGAAATTGGCCTGGAAAAGATGAAAAATGGCCTGGATTTCGAAGATAGTCGTTCCTTGCTTCGCGATTTCATCTCGGAAGAAGAGCTTTGGGCCTGTACAACTTGCAATGCCTGTGCCCAGGAATGTCCGATCAACATCAACCATCCCAGCCTTATTGTTGACATGCGTCGCTTTCTTGTCATGGAAGAGGCCAAGGCTCCTGCCGGTCTGAATATGATGTTTGCCAATATTGAAAACAATGGAGCGCCCTGGCAGTTCTCACGAGAAGACCGCATGAAGTGGGCAGAATAATCTCCAATGGCTTAATTGAAAATCCACCACAAAAAAACGATCCCCAAAACAGAATTCATATGCCAATCCCAGTCCCAATTATGTCCGACCTTTTTGCACAAGGAAAAAAGCCTGAATATTTATTCTGGGTTGGTTGTGCCGGGGCCTTCGATGATCGATATAAGAAAGTCACCCAGGCTTTTGCGAAGATACTGAACCATTTAAATGTGGATTACGCCTGCCTGGGATCTGAGGAAACCTGTACAGGTGATCCTGCCCGCCGGGCTGGCAATGAAATGCTGTTTCAGCTACAGGCACTGCAGGTGATGGAGACATTCAAAATGTATGAGGTCAATAAAATCATTTGTATCTGTCCGCATTGTTTCAACACCTTTAAAAACGAATATCCCGACCTTGGCGGGCAATATGAAGTCATTCATTACACACAGTTCCTGGAAGACAAAGTAAGGGATGGCGCTTTAAAAGTTGACCAGGGTATTTTCAAAGACTCCAGGATTACATACCATGATCCCTGTTACCTGGGTAGGGGCAATGGGGAATATGCTGCGCCCAGAACGATACTGGATGCAATTCCGTCTGCTAAAGTTGAGATGCCCAGAAACAAAAGTTTTGCTTTATGCTGCGGAGCCGGGGGTGCTCAAATGTTCAAGGAGGCAGAAGCCGGCGACAAAGAAGTCTTTATGGAGAGAACAGAAGAGGCCTTAGCGACAGGTGCTGATATCATTGCAACTGCATGCCCTTTTTGCATGACGATGCTCACTGACGGGATAAAATACAAGCAAAAAGAAGAAAGCGTAAAAAACTACGACATTGCAGAATTGGTGGCAAAGTCGCTGGATCTTTAAATAAAGTGAAGACTCCCTTTCAGGGTATCATCTTCAATGTTATTGTTTGGCTTTTTTTACTTCTGTGATGAGGTCAGGCAAGATTTTCTGCACATCCCCAATTACTCCATAGTCAGCCGCTTCGAAAATCGGTGCTTCCGGATCTTTGTTGATGGCAATGATGAACTTTGAAGAAGAGATTCCACCCAGGTGCTGGATGGCACCAGATATCCCCAATGCTATGTATAGGTTAGGTGCCACAACTTTCCCGGTTTGTCCTACATGTTCATGGTGAGGACGCCAGCCTTCATCAGCCACCGGACGGGAGCATGCAGTACCTGCTCCAAGCAGGTCAGCCAGTTCTTCGATGGGTGCCCAGTTCTCTGGGCCTTTCATGCCCCTGCCGCCGGAAACTACAGTGTCAGCGTCTGTAAGCAGTATTTTGCCTGTTTGTTTCTGAACATCAGTAAGTTGTGTGCCGGCAGGTTTTGCAGCAACTGAAGGGCTAAAGCTTTCAATGCTGGCAGTACCTCCTGTTTCAGAAAATGGATATGAATTGGGTGCCAGGGTCAGTACTTTGCAGTTGGTGTTGATCTGGACTTTGGCAAAGGCTTTTCCAGTAAAGCTGGATTTTTTTACAATAAAAGGCTCGAAGGTTGTCGGAAGTCCGCTGGCAGCTGTCACGAGACCGGCCTTCATGCGTACAGCAAGCCTGGGTGCCAGGGCCTTACCGGTATTGCTATGTGAAAAGACAACGACAGTGGCGCCTTCTTTTTCTGCTACCTGGCTGATGTAAGCCGCAAATAAATGGTTGCTTAGGTGATCTATGCTGCCATCGGCGATGTTGAAAACCGTAGTGGCACCATAATTACCCAATTTGCTGAGTTCCTGAGGGTCGACTTTCCCAATGACAAGTGCAATGGCTTTGCTTCCGATAGAATTTGCGATCGCAGCACCGTAGGCAACAAGTTCAAATGCAGATTTCTTGAATTTACCTTCAGTGTGTTCGCTATATATTAATACTGACATAATGCTATTTTTAAATGTACAAGAATAAGAATGGTGATATTGAAAATCAGAATGCTTTAATTTCTTCATGCATCACTCTTGCGAGTTCTGCAAGATTCTCAGCATCAATCATTTTGCATTTTGCTTTGGCTTGGGGTAAGTCGAAGCCAACGATTTCTGCATAAGTATCACCGGCAACAGCTTCCTTCACGACAAGTGGTTTTGTGCGGGCAGTCATGATGCCCCGCATGGAAGGGATGCGTGCATCTTTCGCTATCCCTTTTTGAACCACCAGAAGCAAGGGCAACTGAACCTTCAGTACTTCTTTTCCGCCATCTATATCTCTATCGACCATGACATCAGCAGCGGTAATATTCAGGCCTGACACAGCACTCAGGTTGGGCATGTCGAGCAATTCTGCAAGCATACCTCCAACAGCAGATCCGTTGTAATCACTGGATTCTATGCCACATAGGATGAGGTCATAGCCATCATTTCTGACAGCTTCGGCAATCTGAAAAGCGACTGCAAAGGCATCTTTTGGATCTGCATTGACGCGGATGGCATCATCTGCTCCGATGGCGAGGGCTTTTCTCAGCGTTGCTTCCGTAAGTGCGGGGCCAACGTTGATGACAGTAACTTTTTCAACCACTGCCGGGATTGACTCCCTGAATTCAACCGCACGAGTAAGGGAAAGCTCGTCCCATGGATTAATGATCCACTGAACTCCAGTGGAATCAAAGGTTTTGGCATCACTGAACCGAACCTTGGTGGTTGTATCAGGGACATTGGAAACGCAAACAAGTATCTTCATAAATCGTATTGTTCTGGATTAGTAGACTTCGTTAAAAATGGCACGGGAGATAATTACCTGCTGAATCTCGGAAGTGCCTTCATAGATCTGGGTCAGTTTTGCTTCACGCATGAGACGTTCCACGTGATATTCACGTACATAGCCATATCCGCCATGAATCTGAACGGCTTCAGTGGTGACATACATGGCAGTTTCCGCAGCCCAGTATTTTGCAATTGCGCTGGCGGTACCATAAGGTTGGTGCTGGTCTTTCAACCAGGCAGCCTTCAGGCAGAACAACCTTGCGGCTTCGATGCGGGTATGCATCTCGGCAAGTTTGAAGGCAACACTTTGGTGATTAAAGATCTCAGTACCGAAAGCTTTTCTTTCTTTTGAATATTTTACAGCTCTTTCGAAGGCACCCTGGGCGATACCCAAGGCCTGGGCAGCGATTCCGATACGGCCACCTTCCAGTGTTTTCATGGCGAATTTAAAACCAAAACCATCTTCACCGATGCGATTTTCTTTAGGGACGATGACATCATTGAACATGACAGAATGGGTGTCGGAACTACGCATGCCCATTTTGTCTTCATGCGGGCCCAATGAAATTCCGGGTGCATGACGGTCGACCAGCAACACATTGATTCCTTTGTGTCCTTTTTCCGGGTTGGTTTGTGCGATCACGAGGTATGTAGAGGCAGAATTCCCATTGGTGATCCAGTTTTTGGTTCCGTTTAACAGGTAATGATCACCTTTATCTTCCGCTGTAGTCCTTTGTGAGGTAGCATCAGAACCGGCTTCAGGTTCTGAGAGCAGGAATGCTCCGATTTTTTCTCCCCGGGCAAGTGGTTTCAGCCATTTTTCTTTTTGTTCTTCTGTGCCATAAGATTCGATGCCATAGCATACCAGACTGTTGTTGACCGACATGATGACTGAAACAGAAGAGTCGATTTTGGAAATCTCTTCCATGGCCAGGACATAGGAGACAGTGTCCATACCGCCGCCATCCCATTTGGGATCTACCAGCATTCCCATGAAACCCAGTTCAGCGAGTGCTTTAACGTGATGGGTCGGGTATTCTGCTTTGGCGTCTCTTTCGAGTACGTCTTTGATGAGTTCGCGCTGGGCATAGTCGCGGGCAGCTTGCTGGATCATTTTCTGTTCTTCTGTGTAGGCAAATTCCATTTTGATAAGTTTTAGTATTTATTCAAAATTTAAAGATAATAATTCCTGTTTTTGACGATTGAAATCTCTGATTATATTTTCAAGGATGTGGGCGGCCGGCAGAATTTCATTGATTTGAGCAGCGACTTGTCCGATTTCCAGTTCTCCATCTTCCAGATCACCTTCGAACATTCCTTTTTTTGCCCTGCCTCGGCCGAGCAGATTCTTTAATTCCTCAGCACTTGCGCCGGCATCTTCTGATGAGCGTATGATTTCAGCAAATTTGTTTTTCAACAACCTTACCGGTACTACCTTTTTGAGAGAGAGGAAAGTATCCCCATCTCCGGCTTCGATGATTTTTGTTTTAAAGGCCGGATGTGCTGAAGATTCTTCAGCGGCAGCAAACAGAGAGCCAATCTGCACTCCTTCAGCACCTAAGGCAAAGGCTGCCAGCATCGCATTCCCGCTTCCGATGCCTCCTGCCGCAATCAAGGGCAGGGTAGTGGCCCGTAGGATCAGGGGAATCAAGGTCATGGTGGTCGATTCTTCTTTCCCATTGTGACCACCCGCTTCAAAGCCTTCAGCAACGATAGCATCAACACCACTTTCGGCACATTTTAAAGCAGATTTTACATTGGGGATGACATGCACCACAGTGATTCCATGCTCCTTCAGAAAGCCAGTATATTTCGCAGGGTTCCCTGCGGAGGTGAATACGATTTTTACGCCATATTTGATAACAGTCTGGAAATGAGCCTCTGCATGAGGATATAGCAGGGGGATGTTAACGCCAAAAGGTTTGTCAGTAAAGGCTTTGCATTTGATAACATGTTCCTCCAGGGTCTCCGGATCCATGGAGCCGGCCCCAATCAAGCCTAAACCACCTCCGTTGCTGACAGCTGAAGCCAATCGCCAGCCACTGCACCAGATCATCCCACCTTGAATGATAGGATATTGGATGCCAAACAGCTGACAGATTCGGTTCATATCGCAGGTTGCTTGTGGTTACTATTCGCCACGCTTATAGACGATGGCAACCAAAGTCTTGTCATCGCCACCCATGTTGACAGTAAGTCCATAGGGTCTTTCCGGCTTGATTTCAATTTGGTTTGCACCTGCTTTTCCGGTAAGTTGTTCAAGGATGGTCACTGCCATGTGGACTCCGGTGGCACCGGTGGGATGTCCCCAACCAATCAGTCCACCGGTTGTGTTCATGGGGATGCGTCCTGTACGGGAAGTCTCTCCCGCCAGTACAAAATCAGGTCCTTCACCTTGTTTGGCAAAGCCTAATGCTTCCGTTGAGAGGATGCCGGCAATGGTAAAACAGTCATGGACTTCTGCCGTAGCAAGTTGTTCATGGGTGATCCCTGCACTTTTAAATGCCTTTGCCGCAGCGTTTTTTACGGTTGTGAGTTCGCAAAGATCTGAAGGTGGCAGGGTAATGTCTTCGGCAGCTTGTCCCCAGCCTATTATTTCTATGGCTTCAGACTTTGGAATACCAATGCGTTTGAGGCCTTCTTCAGACACGATGGCAATGGAAGAAGCGCCATCACTGACTTTAGAACAATCAAAAACGTTTAAGTTATCTACAAATGACTTTCCGTTGGGTTCCATCATTGCAAGGGCCTCAAGATCCCCGGTGGTATTGTGATGCTCCTGGGCAGTAGGACAAAGGCGAGCATTTTCGATGGCATTGCGGAACCAGCGGGCAAAAGCCTGGCGGGTTTTGTCGCGGCCAAAGCGCTCGTAATAAGCGCCTGCTCTGTCGCTGAACTGACCGGGAAAAAAATAGGCATGTCCATCTTTGCGGTTTTTGGCCCAGCCTGCAGCTGCAAGATAGTCAGCACCATAGATGGCTTTTACAGTGTTTTGCACTTCAACCCCAATAACGAGAACAACCTCAGCTGTTTCAGCAAGGATGCTGCGTACGCCGGATACCAGGGCCAAAGCACCTGTTGCACAAGCGCCTTCAACACGAATGGCAGGTTTAAAACGCAGTCCTTCGTCGATAAATGGAAAGAAGGCAGCCATATTGGCTTGTCCGTTGAAGCGAGAGGCGATGAAGTTACCCATCACACACTCATCCACGTTTTGAGCACCACCGATCATCTGTAAGGTTGCCTGTCCAGCTTCTTTCAGATAATGTTCTAATCCGGGGCGTTCTTTTTTAGGATTGAATTCCTTGCGTCCGGTACCCATTGAAATGGTGTTGTAACCGGCGACCATGTATACTTTTTTTCTCATATGCTTGTGATAGATCGAGATGTCCGAATTATAAATAGTTGTTGATGGGGCCGTAAGCGTGGAAGAAGCCTGTCAGCAGGACCGTGTTCACGTCATTTTCGTTGAAAGCGACGCCATCCGTAACAAGCTTTTGTCCAATGGCTTTGGTGTTCATGGCAAAGTCAAGGGCAAGGGAAGCTCCCGGGGTATTCAGAGATTTTAGTGCCTGGAAGTAGGGAGCAAACAAGGCTTCTTTGTCCTTGGCTCTCACCGCATTTTTCCACAATGGCGTTCCGGCAGGTAAAGCTCCAAGGGAGGCATCGCAACCGGTTTGTACACCTGCGATGTCAACATAAGATTGAGAAGTCTTGTCGAAAATGGCAACAACTTTCCCTTTTTCATATTTTAAGAAGCCGTCTTTCTGGGAACCATCGGAATATTGTCCGCCTTTTACGCCCAAAGCGATGAGTTCGTCGAGCAGTGGGCAATTGAGGTTCTCGCTTGCCAGGTTAGAATACATCACACTCAGGATATAGGAACAAACATCCAGTCCGACATAGTCGATCAACTGGAAAATACCCATGGGGCGGACGAGGAAGTCCTGGGTGACTTTGTTTACCATATATATAGACTCGGCAAAGCTCTTCCCGGGTTGCAGACCTTCTGCCAGTTTTACACCATACAAGAGGTCGCGCATAAAATGCCCGTTCCCGATAAATCCGGCAACATCATGTGATGGAACGACGGTCTTTTTCAGGTTTTTGGCAAAGGCCAGGGCGAATGTCTCAACTTCTGTCAGTGTATTTTTTGATTTGATCAATTCGACCAGTTTCTGAATGGCTGGTGGGTTGTAGAAATGGAATCCAACAACCCTTCCACCCAATTCTGCCTGCTCATCGAGTTCCCCAATAGGAATGGAGGAGGTATTGGTAAAGAACCAGGGCTGATTGGTGTTGTTTTCGTTGATTTTGCGAAAAATGCTCACCTTCAGCGCAGGATCTTCTTTGATGGCTTCAAAAACCAGGAAAGAGTCGTAGGCATTTTCGAGGCGGGTAACAGGACGAACCAGGCTAAGGACATAATTGACATAAGCATTGGTGATCTCGGAATTCTCGATCAGGTCTGCACGCTCGGCATACACCATCCTGAGTTGTACCATTTTCTTTTCAGCTGCTTTCATCACCTGGGCACGGAGATAATTCATCAGTCCGGCCAGGGCTTCATTGCTGACGTCGATGGCATTCAGTGCGTAAGGTTTTCCTTTGTTTTCAGGTTTGAGGCTGACATCGGCCATTTCGAGTGCGGTCAGTAACAGGATTCCGCTCCCCATTTTTCCCGCAGCGCCTAAGACGCTGACGTGTTGTAATCTCTCGTCGTAAGTCATATAATTCGGTTTTACCAATTTGGTTTACGTTTCTCTAAAAAAGCTTTCATGCCTTCAATGGAAGTAGGCTCTCCGAAAAGATCGCCAAATTCCTGGGCTTCCATATCACATCCCATTTCGAAGCCAAGGTTGAAGCCGGTCCTTGTTACCTGTTTGATCCTGTTGATGGCGAAAGAGCCATTGGCAGCGATTTTACGGGCATGGGCCATCACGACTTCCATGAGGTTTTCCGGTTCCGTGATTTGTTGGATGATGCCCATGCGCAGGGCATCTTCGGCATTGATCATCTCTGCGGTCATCAGCAAAAACAAAGCATTGCCCATGCCAATCAGCCGGGGCAGACGTTGTGTGGCAGCAAAGCCGGGGATGAGCCCCAGGTTGACTTCTGGTTGTCCGAATTTTGCTTTGTTGCTGGCAATACGGAAATCGCAAGCCAGTGCGAGTTCGCAACCACCGCCAAGGGCAAAGCCATTGACAGCCGCAATGACAGGAATACCAAGGTCTTCGAGTCGGGCCATGGATTGCTGTCCCAGCTGTGAAAAGAGGGTAGCTGCTGCAGGGTCTTTCACCGACATTTCGGCAATATCGGCACCGGCAACAAAGGCTTTGCCTTCTCCGGTAAGGACAAGGACACGAATACTGTCATCATCTTCTATGGTATCGAGATAGTCATTCAACTCGGTATAGAAGCGGGTATTCAGGGCATTCATGGCTTCCGGGCGACTGATTGTCACCACGGCAATGCCATCAGACAATTGTGGTTTGAGGATAGTATAGTCCATTCTGATGTTTAATGAAGTGGTAAAGATATAAAAACAACTAAATCTATAGAAGTCTTCCTATGTTTAAAGGTTGTTTTGAATAAAATCTGTCAACATTTGGTAAAGATGCATCCTGGTATTGCCTCCGCTGATGCCGTGGTTCCTGTTTGGATAGTAGAAAGACTCGAATTGTTTGTTGGCTTTTACCAGTGCATTGACGAGTTCCACTGAGTTCTGGAAATGCACATTGTCATCACTCGTACCATGAACCAGGAGGAATTTTCCTTGCAGTCCCTTTGCGAAATTCATGGGTGAGTTGTCGTCATACCCTTTGGGGTTTTCCTGTGGTGTGCGCATATAGCGCTCAGTGTAGATGTTGTCATAATACCGCCAGTTGGTCACAGGAGCCACTGCAATCCCGGCTTTGAAAGTGCCTTCACCTTTGAGCATACACAAGGATGACATAAATCCACCATAACTCCAGCCCCAGATTCCGATGCGCTTGCCGTCGACATAGGGAAGGGTCCCCAGGTATTTTGCTGCTTCAATCTGGTCTTCCGTTTCCAGTTTTCCGAGTTCCTGGTAGGTGCATTTTTTGAATTCTTCTCCACGTCCTCCTGTTCCTCTGTTGTCGACACAAACACTCAATATACCTTTTTGTGCCAGCATCTGGTACCAGATAAAATCATAGTAGCCCCAGCGATCCATGACAGTCTGGGAGCCTGGACCACCATACAGGTTCATCCACACCGGGTATTTCTTGGTTGAGTCAAAATTCAGTGGTTTAATGATGTAGGCATTGAGTGCAGGGCCATTTTTGGAGGGAATTGTAAAATATGTCAGTTTCCCGTAGCCGAATTCTTTCGTTTTCTCACGGAGTTTCGCATTGTCCTCCAGTACTTTCAGTTCCTTTCCCTTGATGTCTTTCAGGGTGTAAACCGGTGGCGTATTGGCATCTTGCCAGGAATGTACATAATATTTGAAATTCTTGCTGAATTCTGCTTTATTCCAGCCTCTTTGTTTAGAAATCGTTTTCTTTCTGGTTCCATCTAAGTTGATACAGCAGAGGTCTCTGTACATAGCACCACTTTCTGTCGTAGTGAAATAGATGACACGTTTGACTTCATCGATTCCCAAAAGCTCATCCACCTCCCATTTGCCGTGGGTGAGTTGGAAGATCTGTTTCCCGTCCATGTCATACAGATAGAGGTGTTTAAATCCATCCTTTTCACTGCTGAGGAGGAAGAATTTGTTGTCGCGGGTAAAAGTCAGGTCGTCATTGATGTCGATATAGCTTTTGTTTTCCTCCGTATATACAACATTGGTCCTGCCCGAATTGGCATCCGCAAAGAGCAATTCCAGTTTGTTCTGGTGGCGGTTCATGCGGTACAGGCTGAGTTTGTTGGGGAGGTTGGTCCATTTGATCCTGGGGATATAAATATCCGTTTCTGTGCCTCGGTCGACCGTTTTGGTGGTTTTAGTGATTAAGTCGTAGATGTGGATGCTGATGAGCGAGTTTGCTTCACCGGCTTTGGGGTATTTAAATTTGTCTACTTCCGGATACAAGGCACCGAATTTTGTCATGACAAACTCTTTGACCTGGCTTTCATCGAAGCGGTAGAAAGCGATTTTTGAGCCATCCGGTGACCAGAAGAAAGCTTTGGAGAATTCAAATTCTTCCTCATAGACCCAGTCCGTAGCGCCATTGATGATGGCATTTTGTTTCCCATCACGGGTAATTTGATCTTCTTTGCCAGTTTGCAGGTCCTTTACGAATAAGTTGTTGTCGCGGACAAATCCAACTTTCGTGGCATCGGGAGAAAAGTCAGCAAGGCGTTGTTTTCCGCCATCGCTCAGCGGGCTGATTTTTTTCGAATCCAGGTCCATGATGAAGTAGTTTGCCATGGACGACCTGCGATAGATTTTTTCAGTGGCAGTAGAGAACAGGATTTTCGTTTCCGCGGCATCGAAATCGAATTTATCCATGTTGAGGGTGTCTTTTTTGTCTTTACGGATAAAGTCATTTTCAGTAAAAAAGATGCGTCCCGCTGTACCTGTTAGGTAGTCGTAAGAAATCAGAGAATCATTTTTCATGATCACATAATGTTCTCCATCATTCAGCGATTGCAGAGCATCTGGGCGTTTCGGGAAGAGTTCCCGGTTTTGCCAGACATCTTTGAGTGTAAGTTCTTTGAAAGCGCTTTGCCCGTAGGTAAAGGCAGAAATAAAAAACAAGAGTAACAACAGAATACGTTTCATATCGTAGATATTATGAGTTTCAAGCAGGGGATCGGCAGGAACTTAGGCTGCCATCCACAAAGATAAAACAAAATATTTAACTATAAAATGCAGATAATCAGTGGTAATAGAAAGTTTTGGAATATTGAAATGAAAGCGTACCTTTGCAGCTGCAATGGGTTGTTAGCTCAGTTGGTTTAGAGCATCGCCTTGACAGGGCGGGGGTCACTGGTTCGAATCCAGTACAACCCACAAGAATTCAAGAATGCAAGTTTGATAGAATGCCAGAATGTGTTACACGTTCTGGCATTTTTGCGTATAGGAATATTTCCTGGCATTGGTAAATGTTTGATAAGTTGTAGGCTGAGAGTATTATACAAAGTATAGATAATCCGATCTTTAAAGGATAGTTTCAGGGTTTCAAAAATTTTCTCCGCCCTTATTGTAAAATTCAATATATTTACAATAACCAATTTTCTTCAATAAAATGAGAAAATACTACCTCCTTTTGAGCATAGGACTAGGTTTGGCCATCCTGGTTACTATCAAGATTGTTAGTAATTTCAGGAAAACGGAGGCGCAATCGGTGAAGGTTCCCACTCCTGTTGTCCAGGTAGAATGTTACAGGCTTCGCGATACAGCTGTGAAATCTCCTTTTCGGGCAGTGGGTTATATTAAAGCCAATGAAAGGGTCGATGTTGTGAGTGAACTTTCAAGACGGCTCATGGCTGTTATGTGTAAGGAAGGAAGTCAGGTTAAAAAAGATGAGGTTTTGTTCCAGCTTGACGATGCGGAATGGGTAACTGCCCTCAAAAAGAATAACATTGAGACAGAGCTTGCCCAACAGACAGAAAATCGCTGTTTAACGATACTTGAATCCGGAGGAAGCAGCCGCCAGGTGTATGATGAAGCTGTGAATCACAGGAAAGTTCTGGAAGCTGAGGCTGAATCATTAAAGGTATTGATAGAAAAAGCAAAGATCAGGGCTCCCTTTTCTGGTAAGCTTGGAATCCGGAATGTCAGTCAGGGAGCTTTTGTAACACCTGCCATCATACTGACCAGCCTGGAAGACCTGAGCTGCATGAAGATAGATTTCACAATTCCGGAAAGACAAGCCAATGTGGTTAATCAAGGGGATCATTTTAATTTCCGAATTGAAGGGAATGCCGGCGATTATACTGCGGTGGTTGAGGCTGTGGATCCTGCAATCAATATAAGTACGGGCAGTTTACGTATCCTGGCAAGAATTGAATCATCTGTACAAAATCTCGTGGCTGGTACTGCAGTGACCCTGGATATAGAAAACAAGGCTACTATTCCCGGGCTGTTCGTGCCCTCTCAGAGCTTGCTGCCTACGCCGGCTGGTTATAAAATATACTTGCTCAGGTCAGGAACAGCTGAGCTGAAGTCTGTAAAAACCGGCTTCAGGACAGAAAAAATGGTCGAAATAATTGAAGGTGTCGCAAAAGGAGACAGCATCCTGATGACCGGGCTTATGAAGGTTAAACCCGGTGCAAGACTCAAAGTTACGAAAACCCTGTAATTATGAGCCTATCTTCCATAAGTGTTGAAAAACCTGTTCTGCCGGTGGTATTTGCACTCCTGCTGATCATTGCCGGTATAGTAGGATTCTCTTTGCTGCCAGATAGGGAGTATCCTGAAATGGATCCTCCGGTTGTTAATGTAACGACGACATATACGGGTGCCAATGCAGAAATCATACAGGCACAAATTACACAGCCACTTGAACAGGAATTGAGTGGCATAGAGGGGATCAGGGTGATTTCTTCTTCCTCAACAGAGCAAATAAGCGCAATCTCTGTTGAATTTAACCTTGGAGAAGATCTCGACAGAGCGGCCAATGATGTTCGCGACAGGGTTTCCAGGGCCATCAGGTACCTTCCCAAAGATGTTGATCCGCCCATCGTCGAAAAACTGGATGCAAATTCATCTCCGATCATCTTTGTGATCGTCGACAGCGATGAACATGCTATCCTTGAGGTAAGCGATGTCGTCGACAGATTTGTTAAAGATCGCCTGCAAACGATTCCGGGTATTGCCGGGGTTAAGATATTTGGTGAAAAGAAATATGCCATGAGGCTATGGGTGGATCCCAACAAGTTGCAAGGGAAAGGATTAACACCTGCAGATTTAAAACTCGCTGTTGATAAAGAAAACCTTGAATTACCTTCAGGCAGAATAGAAGGAGAAAATACTGAATTGAGTATCAGGACTTTGGGGCTGCTTACATCACCGGCCTCATTTAATGATTTGATCATTAAAAATGAAAAAGGGAAAATTGTCAGGTTTAGCGATGTCGGTCATGCCGAATTGGGTTGTGAAAATGAAAGGACAATTTTTAAAGAAAATTTGCATCCGGCCATTGCCATTGGGGTAGTTCCTCAGCCTGGGGCAAATAACATCGCCATCGCGGATGAGTTTTATAAGCGAATTGAACAAATTAAAGAGGAATTGCCGCCCGCTTACCGGGTTAAACTTGGGTTCGATTTCACAGTTTTTGAAAGGAATTCTGTTGATGAGGTGAAGGAAACGCTCTTAATCGCATTTTTCCTTGTGGTGCTCATTATCTTCCTGTTTTTGCGAGACTGGCGCTCAACCATTATTCCTGTCGTTGCCATTCCGATCTCCATCATTGCCACCTTTTTTATCATGTGGGTATTGGGTCTTTCCATTAATGTGCTGACATTGATGGGCCTGGTTCTTTCAATAGGTTTGGTGTGCGATGATGCCATCGTTGTTTTGGAGATTATTTATTCGAAAGTTGATTCCGGTTTTCGTCCAAAGAGGGCTGCACTGGAAGGCAGTAAAGAAATTACGACAGCGATTATTTCCACCACCATAACCTTGGCAGTTGTGTTTCTTCCTGTCATGTTCCTGCAAGGATTAACGGGCCGCTTATTCCGGGAGTTTGTTGTTGTTGTGGCGGGTTCTGTTATGATTTCCGCTTTCGTGGCTTTAAGCCTATCCCCAATGATGGGCTCTCGTATTTTGGTCAATCAGCATCACCTGCATTTTAATTGGTTATATCGAAAAACACAGCCTTTCTACATTGAACTGAACCGGAGGTATCGATATTCTCTGGCAGCTTTAATGAACATCCGATGGGTCGTATGGCCCTTGTTGGCTTTCTTTCTGATCACTATCATTGTTTTGTGGAAGAGTTTGCATGCAGAGCTAGCCCCCCTGGAGGATAGGTCAAATATCAGGATAAGTACCTTGGGTCCAGAAGGTTCTACTTATGAATTCAACGAAAAATATATGGATCAGCTGAGCCAATATGTCAAGGATTCTATTCCGGAAGCGAACCGGAATATGTCGCTGATCTCACCCAGTCTTAGCAGTGTAGATCCGGCCAACAAAGGAATGCACCTTATCTATCTCACTGAGCCAATCCTGAGACAGCGAACCCAGAACCAGATATTTCAAAAATTAACAAAAGATATTCAAGGTATTTCAGGTATCGGTATTTATCCCTTTCAGCCACCCACCATTGGAAGTCGTTTTGCGGGTCAGGCTTTACAATTTGTGATCCAATCCTCAAATTTCGATTCTCTGAAAAAAGTACTTCCTGGCTTTCTTGAACATGCCAGAAATAGTAAAATACTCCGCTTTGTTGATGCAAACCTTAAGGTCAATAAGCCGGAATTACGAATAGAAGTTGACAGAGACAGGGCAGCTCAGTATGGCATCTCAGTACTTGACATTGGCAAAACACTCCAATTTGCCTTGAGTGGGCAACGTTATGCTTATTTTATCATGAATGGAAAGCAGTACCAGATTATTGGACAGCTTGATCGTGACAATAGAAATGCACCTGAGGATCTCAGTGCTGTTTTTCTCAGGAATAATGAGGGTAAGCCAATTCCCCTGACGAATCTGGTAAAGTGGGAAGAAAAGGTAAGTCCTTCGACAATCTTCTCTTATGACCGGTATTTTGCTGCAACCATAAGCTGTGGAGTTACAGAGGGTTATACGCTTGGTGATGGGATCAGTGAATTGCAAAGAATAGCGGATCAGCAACTAAGTGCGAAATACAGAACGGCGCTGGCAGGACAAGCCCGGGATTATGCTGAAAGTACTTCTAGTCTGATGGTCGTATTTATATTAGCGCTGATCATTATCTACCTGGTCTTAGCCGCTCAGTTCAATAGTTTTGTTGATCCTTTTGTGATCCTGGTGACCGTCCCCCTGGCTTTGTTTGGCGCCTTGTTATCACTGTGGTATTTTGATCAGACTATCAATATTTTTAGTCAGATCGGGATGATTATGCTGATTGGTTTGGTCACTAAGAATGGGATTTTGATCGTTGAATTCGCAAACCAAAGGAAGCAGGCAGGGGAGAGTACCATCGAAGCCATAGAAAAGGCTGCCATCACGCGCTTGCGTCCAATTCTGATGACTGCCTTTGCCACGATTTTCGGGATATTGCCCATTGCACTTTCACTGGGATCTTCATCGGGAAGCCGTAAATCTCTTGGGATCGCTGTCGTAGGCGGGATGATCTTTGCCACATTCTTTACACTGTATATGATACCCCTGATCTATTCTTACCTGTCAAGAAATGAAAATAAGGTGGAGGAAGAAGCCGATGAGGAAATCTATGAGCCTATTTTTCGTTAATATGATCAGGCAAACTGAAGCCGGGAAGTTTGTGAATATAAGGTTTAACTAGGCTGGCATGAACATTAAAGAGTCTGAATTTGTTGTTATAGTACTCGGTTTTACTACGCGCTGAATGAACAAAAGTCTTGTCCTTATCTTATTGTGTTTATTTACAGGTTTTATTTCCTGTGTGAAGGATGATTTTAGCTTCAATAAATTCTCGAATCCCAATCTGGAGCCTGATCTTGCAGTTCCACTTGTACATTCTAAGCTCAGCCTGGAGGACCTTCTGCCTAAAGGAAGCACTATTATAGAGGATAGCATTACGCATAACCTGATACTGGTCTATGAAACCGAAGTGGTTTCTAAGAATGCAGAAGATTACATTCAGATTCCAACACAACAGCAAACTTTCACAAAAGACAATCTGATATTACCACTTCCTTCCGGTACAAGTCTGGTATTGCCGTTCAATGAATATTTTGATTTCACACCTCCCATAGCAGGACAGCGTATTGACAGCATACTATTGAAATCAGGAAAAATCAGCCTTTCTATTGTTTCAGATATCAATCATAGTGGATCAGTGGAAATTGATTTGCCCTTTGTTACTAAAAATGGCCAGCCTTTTCATACAGTGATTGCACATTCATACACAGGTTCGATTCCGGTGACAGAAGTGGTGGAGATTGATCTTGCCGGTTATAAAATAGCCCCGGATCCCCCGGTCAATTCGCAACAGCGATTGTTTGTAAACTTTACATTGAAAATAGAAGGGGACAACAATCCGGATCTTTCACCTTATTCATTTCAGCTGACAGCCAGTATTTCTCAATTAAAATTCTCCGGCTTATTCGGGTACTTTGGCAAGTATGAATATAGTATGAAAGATTCTGTGGAACTTTCTGTTTTCAGAAATGCGTACGAGGGGCAGGTTCAATTCGGTGACCTTCGGCTTTTTTTCTCAACTTCCAATTCAATTGGTATGCCCATGCAGTTGGATGTTAATCAGCTGAAAGCCTACTCTACGCGAAATGCACCTTATGTTGTCGATATTACAGACAATCCCGGTTTTGTAAACCCAATACATTTCCCTTCGCCGGATGTGTCGCATTTAGGACAATCAGTGGATACTTTGTATTCACTGACGCCTGCAACATGTAACCTGCTACAGGCTTTAAATATTGCCCCTAACTACATTGATTTCGATGTCGTTGGGCAGTCGAATCCTGCAGGCAATCCGGCCCTGCAGAATTTTATTCTGGATACCAGCCATTATGCCTTAAAGGTGCGTATCGAGCTTCCGTTTTTTGCATCAGTGGCGGGCTTTGTAATTGCAGACACAATGAATTTCAATTTTACTGATGTTGAGAGAATTGAAGAGTTTGCTTTTGTGATGACTACGGTGAACCGCTTTCCACTGGATATCTGGATACAGGCTTATTTTGCTGATGAGCAGAATGTTGTACTGGATTCGCTGATGTATAGCGGGGATAATTACCTGGTTCATGCTGCTGCAGTAGGGCCTGCCCCTGAATACTATGTGCCTTTGTTTCCGGAACCACCGAAATACACTTTTTACCCTCAACCCCTGGACCGCATCCGGCTACAACGTTTAACGACCGCAAGGAAACTGATTCTGAAAGCAGGCCTTAATACTTACAATAATTCACTTGTGAAGATCTACAATGACTATAGTCTGGATGTCAGGATGGGCGCCAGAATCAAGTTTTCCTATTGAGGCTAAGCATGAACAAGATAAAACTCAGCTTTTTAATGGTGATGTTGCTGATAATCAGCAATGCCTTTGTTTATGCCCAGTTTTCTCCAAACATCAGCTTTATGCGGTCGGTGCCGCAGTCCTTTGTTACGAATCCTGCTGCCGAAGTGCCTTTCAGGTTCTGGATCGGGATACCTGGCCTGTCCTCCTTCGGGCAAAGTTTTGACAATACCGGTTTTCGTTACAAAGATGTTTTTTATAAAACCCCCGATGATTCACTGCATTTTGATGTCAACAATTTCCTGAATACCCTCGACAAAAACAATTTCATCAATGTTGATACAAAAGAGGAAATCCTGGGTTTTGGTTTCAATGTACGAAGCTATTATTTCGATGTCCGCTTCACTGAAAGGTTTTCAAACAGCATAGAATATTCCAGGGATTTGATGTCTTTCCTTTTCAAGCTGAACAATCAGTTTGTAGGGAAAACAGCTGATTTTAGCGGAACGGGAATCAATATGACCTTATATCATGAGCTTTCCTTGGGTGTCAGGCGGAAACTGAGTGAGAAGTGGTCGGGTGGTTTTCGGATCAAAGGCCTTGCAGGTGTGGCGAATGTTTATTCACGCAAAACAGATCTGAGTCTTTTCACTGATCCTGACAATGCCTATGCCATGACAGTACATTCAGATCTTGAGATCCATACAAGCATTCCGGGCCTGAGTAGCGATCCTACAGATTCATTAAGCTTTGTCTTTACTGACAAAAACCTGCAAAATGAGCTGATGGGTCTTGACAACCAGGGCCTGGCCTTGGACCTCGGTATTCAGTTTCAGCCAAATAATCTATTTCTGTTTGGGGCTAGTGTTGTTGATCTGGGCTTTATCAACTGGAAGAATAATCCCAAGAGCTATGTCAGCGATCAAGGTGATCATGATTACACCTTCGATGGAATTGATATCAATGACTTCATTGGCAACGATACTGCCAGCCTGGGAGATCAACTCCAAAAGGTGCTGGATAGCCTTACTAAGAACCTTGGCTTAAGGACTAATTATGACGCCTATACCTCATATTTGCTTACCCGTGTCAATGTTACCGGGCAATTCAACCCAACCAAAAAGGATCACTTCGGCTTGCTTTTGCAAACAACGATTTTCAATAATAAAATTAAGCCGGCATTAACCTTGCATTATAACCATGAATTCGGGAAAACCCTGAACCTGATGACAGGCTATACAATTTCGAAAGGGAACTATCTGAACCTCGCACTAGGATTCTCTTTAAAGCTTGGAGCCATTCAATGGTATGTTGTCAGCGACAATGCTTATGCCTTTTTTATGCCCACTGATTTCAGGTATACCAACATTCAGTTCGGGTTTAATCTTGTTTTTGGTGATAAGCGTGATTTTAAGAAGGTTCCGAAAGATGTGGAGAATGTGCCCGGGATGCGCACAAACTGATAGAGGAAAGAGAATTATTCCCAATATCTGAGTAATAAGTTCGCTACCTTCGGTCCGTACCCAAAATTATATAAACTCAATTATTGGAGATCATTAAGGGTCTTTAAACAAAAAAAAACAAAATGAGAATTGCGATTCCAGTAAACAAGCTTAATCAAATTGATGGCCATTTTGGTCATTGTGAATTTTATACCATCGTGAATGTGTCAGAAAGCAAAGAAGTTCAAGCTTTTATGACCCTCAAGTCTGAGCAGGGATGTGGCTGTAAATCAAACATTGCCGGGGTCCTGGCTGCCCATGGCGTTAGCACGATGCTGGCAGGTGGTATTGGTGCCGGGGCAATCAATGTGCTCAATCAAAGCGGTATTTCTGTCGTGCGGGGTTGTTCAGGGGATGCCATGGAAGTTGCCAGGCAGTATGTTGCCGGAAATGTGAATGATAGTGGGGAAAGCTGTGGACATCATGACCATCACCATCAGCAGGGGAGTGAGCATATTTGCAAACACTAATCGAAAGCAATTGAAGTTTTTTCAATCATAGCGTAAGTTTTTTCATGCTTTAGTGTCTAATTCTTAGAGATCATTAATAATTTAAGACACCACATGATGAAAACACCAATGAAAACCTTGCTGATTCTAGCCTTTGTTGCAGGATTTGGCTGGAATTTACAGGCCCAGGGTACAGCAAGCCCTGAAAAGGAAAAACCCCAGCTCCAAAATGCCAATGGGACCTGTACATTTGTTGATAAGAACAAAGATGGACGCTGTGACAATGCAGAAGTCAGGAAGGGTAGTGGTAATGGACGGAATTATGTTGATCAGAATGCTGATGGTGTCTGTGATAACAAGCAAAATCCCGGACAAAAAGGCAATGGCAGCCAGGCTTGTCACAGAAACTCGCGTCAGGGTAAGGGGAATGGTAATTGCTGTGGTAATGGTGCCGGGTCAAAAAATCGTCACCGTGGTCCTGCTGCTGGTGATGATGTTAAAAAATAAACCAGGCGGCCCTTATGCGTGGCTTTTTGAGTTATAATTTGGATTGATAGGTAATTTGTACAAGACATTTAGCGAGTGCATGACTGACAAGGAACTGATTAGCGGGATTATCAATCGTGATCATACGACTATTCAGTACCTTGTCAGCACCTATCATAAAAAAGTAATTAAAACAGCGTATTATTTTCTCCACGATATGAATGATGCAGAAGACCTGGCCCAGGATGTATGTATCGAAATCCTTGAATCAGCGGCTCATTTCAAGGGAAATTCATCACTGAATACCTGGATCTACAGGATCGCTGTCAATAAGTCACTTAACTTTATCCGTAAGAATAAGCGGAAACAACTTTTTAGTCAACTTGAAAGCATTTTCAGGAAGACAGATGAGACTACTTCATTAGAGAACATAGAGCCAGCAATTGTTGATACACAAGTGGATGATGCAGAACGACGTATGATCCTTGAGAAAACAATCAGTTCTCTGCCTGAAAATCAGAGAACTGCCTTTATTTTAAGCAAATATGATGACATGGCTTACAAAGAAATTGCCGAAATTATGAATGTAAGCCTCGCATCGGTAGAACAATTGCTTCACAGGGCAAAGATGAACCTGCAGAAAAAGCTGGTGGTTCATTTTTCAGAATATTCAATAAAAAACAAAAACCATGAATTGCGCAAGTTTCAGAAGTAGCATATTGGCCTATACTGAGCAGGATTTTCATTCTTACTCTGTCAGGGATTTTGAGTTCCATTCGCACGAATGTGCAGCATGTGCTCATCTTCTGTCAGAGTTTCGCCTGACCCAGGAAATTATCGGTAAAGATAAATCGATAGAGCCCAATCCTTTTGCAGATACCCGTATGATTCAGCGACTTGAAAATCTCAGGGAAAGGGAAAGTGTGTGGATTTACCTCTTCTCGCTCCCAAGGTTCCGGCCGCTCTACCTTAGTTTCGGACTTGTATTGGCCATGTTATTGGGTGTATTCCTTGGACTTGAGGAGGGTGTTTTACCTGCAGTTAATTCGCATAATAATACTGACATAGATTTGATACGCACTGAGTTAAATGTGCCTGATATGATGGGTGATGACGCCATTCTGTTTGCTAATGAATAAACCTGAGCCTTATGAATTCAATTAATAAATACCGTATTCTTTACCTGCTGCTTGGTTTTGTTGGCATTGTGGTAATTTCCGGACTTACGAGTCTAGTGGTAATAAATTCAGGGGTTTTGAATAGGGACAAGCCTCTACCACCCCAGGGTAAAGGGGTTCAATTGCAATCAGAATTGGGGCTGACTCCTGCGCAAACGATCAAAGTGGAGCAGATAAATACTAACTATAAGGAAACAACAGCCCCTTTAAAATCTGCAATACGCTCTAAGAAAGTCGCATTGATTGATGAATTGTCCAAAGCACAAACTGATACAAACAAATTAGCTCAAATTGCAGAGGAGCTTAGCATGGAACAGAAGAAACTTCAAAAAGCCAATATCAGGCAATTTCTTGATCTTAAGCAGGTTTGTGATACAATACAGACTAAAAAATTATCACAGATCTATTCAGAGTTGTATGGTTGCGATGGCAACGGACCGGGCAAAGGAAAAGGGCAAGGACAAGGAATGCAACACCGTCATCGTTATGGTCAGCAAAAGAGGAATGGGCAGTGATTTTTAGTGCCCTGAACTGAGCAGAAGAATCATTGTCGGCTTTTAATTTTGTAGGTTAAACTCCCGTGTGGACAAGCTGCAACACATGCTAAACATTTTGAGCAGGTATAGCTGACGCCGGGTTTCGCCATGGCCGGCTTATACAGGCTGAATTTGGCAGGTTCCATTGTTACAATGTAACATTTCTTGTCACAGATACCGCAATTCTTACAGCTGTCTTCATTCAGTATAATCTTAAAAAGGGAGAACCTGTTTAAATACCCGGAAATCCAGGCGATGGGACAACCGACTTTATGGTATTGGTACATCTGGCGGATTTTTCCATCAGGACTCATGCTCATCATGATTTCCATGACCAGACCCATTGGGCAAACCCAGCGGCAGAATACCTTTCCGAACACCAGCCCAAGTGCAATCCCAGCGAATAATATATACCATAGTGAGACATCATACTTTGAGATGCCAATGTAAAGTCCGATTCCTAAACCGGCGAGGATCATAATTCGTTTGTCAACAAGTAGTTTTAACATCAGGATAGTCCAGTTTTTGTTGTTGTGTTATTTTGATTCCCTGGCCTGAATGGCCGGTTTTTGGTGAACAAAGTACCTGGGTTTCGTTGGATTCTGCTTCTTTGGGTGATTTTTTTTTTGTGATCGCCCCAAAGGGCAAGGGAAGCTATATTGCTATTGGGTTAAACTCGATAGTAAAGCGTTATTCTTTTTGATGTTTTCAATCAGTAATTCCCGCATTATTGTGCATGCTTCTGATACTTTTGGGGAGGAGAGTTTGTAAAATACAGACGATCCTTCTTTCCTTGATGTAAGGATTCCGTTGGCAAGCATCACCGAGATGTGTTGTGATAGATTTGATTTTAGGCTTGCTGTTTCTTTTTGAATTTCCCCGAAGGACATTTCCTTTTCTGTGAGTATGTCAATGATTTCCATTCTCAGGGGGTTGGCAAGGGTTTTGCAAATGGCCGCATGCAGCGTATAAATGGTTTTGTCTTTCATTTGTCATGTTTAATTGTTCGCAAAGATATAAACAAATAAACACAAAAAAAGGGTGACTCAGTTGTGAGACACCCTTTTTCAATGCTTAGGCTTTTGATTTATTGGACAATAGCATCAAATTCAGCCTGGCTGATAAATTGTGGAACATAGGTGATTCCACGGGCCACAAGTTGGAAATTGAAAGCACGAAGGTGGTTTTTTGAGCCATTCATCAGGTTGTTCAGCACAAAAAGGATGTCGGCATTGTCCACGTCCTGGCTGATGTGATTTTCCAGATCGAAAATGTCCATGTCTTCGATGGTGGCACCTACAATCAGGGCTTCATTCAAGGAAATGCTTCCCTGGATTGTCAATGTGTTGTATAAGTCCTGGATATCGGGATTCGTAAAAACTCCTTGCTGGTGGTTAACAGCAGGATCAGTCAGGTTGTACTTCAGTATCATTTTTTTAATTGCATTGGTATGTGCCAGTTCGCTTTTTGCAATGTTCTTGAATACAGGAATGGTGTATAGGTTTTGTAAGAACAAATACACATCTCTAGCCAGCATTTCTTCTTCACGCATAAACATCAGGGTGTTAATCTCACTTGTGTCAAGTACACCAGGAGTAAAGCAAGCCAGTTTCGCAGAAAGTTGCGGATCATTGATTTCTGTGTATTTGGCGGTACTCAACTGATTGTTGTCTGTTGAGGGTGTGGTCGCATCTTTCTGGCAGGAAACGAATACGACTGAGAGAGCGATTGCACTCACCACTGCCAGGTGAGTAATGAAATTTTTGTTCGTTTTCATTGTATGTGAATTAGATGAATGAATAGAATGACTAGCATAATCATTTGACACATCAAATCGGAATTACTTCCGCGGGTTTAGCGTTTTTTTTTGCGATGTCGTTCTTTTTGGTTTTGTTGAAGTGGTAATTTTCGCATAATTGTATTGTTTTCTTGTTAAAGTTATAATTTCGCAAACCTAATACATAGGGGTTGATGGTGAACCCAAGCCTTTTTTTATATGTTGGGCTGTTGCATGACTGTAATACTTTAATATGAATAGAAGCAGCCTGAATGAAAAATGGATCAAGGCCTCCATTATAGGTACGATCTGGGCTGCTTCGGAAATTGTATTTGGAAGTTTTCTGCATAATTTGAAAGTTCCCTTTAGTGGAAATGCCCTGACTGCGATCGGCTTAATCATACTTATTTCAGTTAGTTACGTTTGGAAGGAAAGGGGTTTGTATTGGCGGGCAGGATTGATATGTGCCCTGCTGAAAACCATGTCGCCGAGTGCCGTGATTTTTGGCCCCATGCTGGCAATCTTTAGTCAGGCACTACTGTTGGAGCTATCGGTACGCATATTTGGGAAAACCCTGAGCGGTTTTGTGATTGGGTCTATGTTGGCAATGTCATGGAATTTGTTTCAGAAAATTGCGAATTTCATCTTGTTCTATGGCTTCAATGTCATAGAGCTTTATGCCAGCCTGATAAAATTTGCACAAAAGCATTTGCATTGGCAGGGCGATATTGCCTGGCTTCCCATCCTTTTGCTTTTGATCCTATATTGCTTGCTGGGGATTTTTGCTGCTGTCATCGGGATCAGGGTTGGCAGAAAAGTTCAATCGCAAAATTCAGATTCTGAAATGGGAAAAAATACAGCCAAAGAGATTGAAATGCTGCATGCTTCAGCAACATTCAATTATTCGTTGGTTTGGTTGTTTGCAAATGTTGTTTTAATCCTCGGTTCATTTCTGCTTTTAAATCTAAGCTCATGGTTTTATTGGGGTCCACTCATTACAATCATTATAGTAATATGGTCATTCAGGTATAAACGAGCCTTAAAACAAATCTCTAAACCAAAATTCTGGATCTTTTTTGTCGGAATTACAATGTTGACGGCATTTTTGTTTTCTGGTTTCCAGTCAGGCGGGCACAGTTTGGCATTCGGTTTTATGACCGGGATACAGATGAATTTCAGGGCAATCCTTATCATTGCCGGCTTTTCTGTCTTGGGTACTGAATTATACAATCCCAGGATCAGGGCTTTTTTCTTGAAGACATCCTTCAGGCAATTACCGATTGCGCTGGAACTCTCCTTTGAGAGCCTCCCATCCATGATTGCTAATATGCCCGATTTTAAATCGATGATTAAAAATCCTGTGGAACATATTGCGCGCCTCGTTTCTCAGGCAATTTGCAGTCTGGATGGCATTAAAAAGAAACTATCCCGTCGGATTTTTATTATTACAGGTTCTGTTGGGCAGGGAAAAACGAGCACTTTGCGAAAGGTCATCGAAGAGCTCAGCGCAAATTCTATAACGGTTGGTGGAATTTATTCGCTCCGTATTATGGATGGCACAGATGTAAATGGGTATGATGTTGTTCATGTTATAAGTCAGGAAAGAGCCGTTTTTCTTAGACGAAGCGAGGATAATGGATTTATGAAAATTGGACGGTTCAGTGTTTATCCTGAGGGTCTCGCTTTTGGGATGCGTGCCCTTTTGCCGACCACGAATGAGAATTGTGAGCTTGTTGTAATCGATGAAATAGGAAAGCTGGAACTTGATAACCAGGGCTGGGCTGAAGGATTTGAGGCGTTGTTAAGAACTGCAAGATGTCACCTTATCCTTGTGGTCAGGGAGAACCTGAAAAAGGAAATCATGCAAAAGTGGAATATACGTGAGTACGATGAATATAATGTTGGTGAGTTTTCTCCTTCAGAGATTAGTGGGTATATATTGAAGCTGTTACAATAGTTTGTTCTGGAATTTTGTAGCCAGTATCAATAAGGTATGTTTGATAAATGCAATCTAAGTAATCGGGATGTAAATATCAAAGGCAGCCCCTTCATTGAGTTCTCCGGTTGCTGTGATAATCCCATTGTGGTTTTCGACAATTTTCTTAACGATGGCCAGTCCGATACCTGTTCCACCATATACTTCTTTGCCGTGAAGTTTCTGGAATACTTCAAAAATCCGTTCTTTGAAATGTGGTTCGAAACCTATTCCGTTGTCTTTGATTATAATATGATAATAGTTTTTGTCCGATGCGAGTTTTGGATTGTTCATTATGCTGCCATCAACATAATTGCTTTTTATACTGATGTGGGGAGGAACCTCCGGTTTTGAGAATTTGAGTGCATTGCTGATCAGGTTGTAGATAAGCTGGCGAAACTGAAAGGCAATGATGTTGACAGAGCCCAGGTCAGAAGTTTCAATTGTGGCATGTTTCTCAAGAATGGTGTCTTTTAGTTCAGTATTGACTTCTTCGATGATGGAGTTGAGGTCTGTTTTTTCAAATTTCAGCTCGGTAGTCGCAATGCGGGAGAAGGCCAGTAAGTCATCGATGAGTTGCTGCATTCTGCCGGCTGCCATTTGCATGCGCTGGAAATTGTATTTTCCATTTTCCGATAAATTATCTTTGTCGTTCTCAAGAATAATGGTGACAAAGGTTTGTATTTTCCGCAGGGGTTCCTGCAAGTCATGACTGGAAATGTAGGTAAATGCCAGGAGTTCTTTGTTGGCAATGCTGAGTTCCGCAGCACGTTTGCCTTTTTCATCATTCTGAAATGCAAGTTCTTTGTTCGCAATGATTAGCTCTGCTGCACGTTTTTCCTTTTCTTCGTTCTGAAAAATAAGTTCTTTGTTCGCAATGATTAATTCTGCGGCTCGTTTTTCTTTTTCATCATTTTGAAAAACAAGTTCCTTGTTTGCTATGATCAATTCTGCTGCGCGTTTCTCCTTCTCTTCAACCTGGAAGATGAGTTCTATGTTAGCAATTCCCAGTTCTGCTGCACGTTTCCCTTTTTCTTCATCCTGAAAGGCGAGTTCTATGTTGGCGATACCGAGTTCTGCTGCTCTCTTTTCCTTTTCTCCATCCTGAAATACCAATTCTTTGTTTGCGATGCCTAATTCTGTTGCACGTTTTCCTTTTTCCTCTTTTAAAAAATCAAGTTCTGTATGTGCAAGCGTTAATTCTGCTTTTAATTTCTCTTTCTCTTTTTTTAGAATGAGAATTTCGTTTTTGGCAGTAATTAAATAGTCATCTTTTGGTTGTAGTATTTTGCTCATTGTTTTTGTTAAAATGACGAATTGTATTTGTTATTATTTCTTTACAACACAAAGTCTACTAAGGCTATTCGCCTTGATTACAAGGGTTTTAGCGTAAATGTGCCAGCTTTATCTTTGGATTATAGTGAAATTTGTTTTTAAATATATTTCTATTTTCCGGGTAAAGAAATCACAAAAACCTTACGGTTATTGTGTGAAAATGTATCATTTAAAATTTCTTCAATAGTGTATTGAATTATTTTTTTATATTGAGTAAATTCAGAGGGTTTTCTAATGAAATGTTGTGCGCCGGATTCGAATAATTGGTTCACAACTTCTTGTTCAAATGAAGTTGAAAAAATTACCACATGGAGATCTTTCAACCTTTTGTTTCTTTTTATTTCGGCCAGACATTCGAAGCCATTTTTTCTGGGCATGTTTAAGTCAAGGAAAAGCACATCCGGAAGGACATGTGATTCATTGTTAAGCAAATGCATTAATTTTTCCCCATCATGTACTGTCGTTAGTTTATTCTTCATCGACAGATCATTCACGGCCTCCTTAAAAAATGTACAGTCGTCAGTATCATCATCTGCAAGAAGTATACTCAGTTGTTTTGAATTCAAGTGGCGTATGATTTGAAATTATGAAATTCTGCAATTACAGAGAAGCTATTTTGAAATACTTATGCTATTTTTTTATTAAGCTGGCAAGAATTATTGAATTGTATATTTCTTTTTTCAAAAGGCTTAATTCTGCATATTTTTTGATAAAATGAAAGGCTCCAATATCTTTTAATTTTTTTTCCATACTTTCTTCATAATCGGGATCTCTTGCGTAAGAGGTTGAAAACATGACGACAGGAATGTCCTTTAGGACTTCATTATCTTTTATTTCACACAAACATTCGAAGCCGTTTTTTCTTGGCATACTCAGGTCGAGGAAAATAATATCAGGTAGTGTTTCTGAATGCTGGAAAAGATGCTTCATCAGTTGTTCTCCATCATTTACAGTTGTGAGCTCAAAAGGAACAGATAATTCTTCTATAACGGTTTTGAAAAAGATGCAGTCATCGATGTCATCATCTGCAAGCAATATTTTTAGGGGGATTGAGCTCAATTGGGGAGTATAAGTCGGTTTAATATAAATCGTAAGCCATAGCGATTGCCCGCTAATCTTATGCACAGCAAAGGAGGCAATAGCCACGCACTAAAATGTTACATAATTCTGTCAAATTCTTACACAATTCACACATTCAGGTAGTTTGTGTTTGATCAAAAAAAGAGGGTGTTTCTGTTGTGAAACACCCTCCTTTTTATAAATTCCAACACTGTACAGGTTTGTGTAAAAAACAAACGTGTTTGTGACAGCTTTGCACATTCTTATTCGCTTTCGTATCTCAAAGCTGAAAAGAATGTGTATCGGTTACATTATTTCTTAGGCTCTGCTGCCAAATGTTTGCCAAGGAATTTTTCCATGGCTCCATAGAAGTCGTATTGGTTGTTTTGGTTGTGAAAGCCATGACCTTCATCATTTTTGACCATATATTCAACTTCTACACCACGTTTTTTCAAAGCTTCCACCATTTGGTCACTTTCAGCTTTGTTAACCCTGGGGTCATTTGCACCCTGGGCTACAAAGAGCGGTGCTTTAATCTTATCGGCATGAAACACTGGTGATGCTTCTCTGAGTAAAATACTGTCTGTCTTGGGATTACCTACCATTTCGTAGAATTGGTCAAGGTAAGGTTTCCAATAGGGAGGAATGGTGTTCATGAAGGTGAACAGGTTAGCAACGCCAACATAATCTACACCACAGGCATACAGATCTGGTGTGAATGTAACACCTGCAAGCGTGGCATAACCGCCATAACTGCCACCATAAATGGCGATCCTTTTGGGATCAGCAATGCCTTCTTTTTTAAGATATTCAACACCGTCAGTGATGTCGTTTTGCATTTTCTTACCCCATTCTTTAAATGAAGCTTCCCAGAATTTGCGTCCATAACCGGTACTTCCCCTGAAATTCATCTGGAATACGGCATAGCCACGGTTGGCAAGGAATTGTATTTCATTGTTGAAGTACCATTCATCCCTTGCCCAGGGACCGCCATGAGGGTTGATCACGACGGGCAAATTTTTGGCTTCAACACCTTTGGGGAGGGTTAAGTAGCCGTGGATTGTGAGACCATCGCGGGTTTGATAGGATACAGGCTTCATCTCAGCCATGTCTTTTTCATTGATCCATGGGAATGGATTGGCTGCTTCAGTTGTCGTCAGGGTGGCAAAATCAAAGATGTAATATTTGGATGGCAGACGGTCACTGCTAATGTGAACGATCCCGTTTTTACGGGCATCGTCAAAGCCAACAATGTTGATTTCATAATCCTTAAACTGGTCTTTCAGTTTTTGATGAATCCCTTCCCATTGTTTGTCGAAGAAATGAATCTCACTCTTTTCTGCAGACCAGGAGACAGAGGCAAGGACTTTGCGTTTGGAATCATAGAAAACAGAACCCAGGTCGTAATCAGCATTGGCAAAAAGCTCCTTGGTTTCCTTTTTTGTTTGGGGATTGTATTCTACCAGAGCCATTTTATCACGGCCAATATTTGATAAAACATACAGCGTTTTATTTGTGGAATCAAAGCCAGCAGGATAGAAGGCCTCTTTGTAAGAGGTTGTCAGTAAGGGACGGAATTCTTCCTTTTCTTTGTCCCTGTATAAGTAGGTTATGTTAACACCATCCGTTTTGGTAGCCATGCGAATCACGCCGAGGTTGTCGGTATACCAACTGTCGAAATTCTGCTTGTTCTCATACATCAGGGTAAGTTGCCCAGTTTCAATGTTCAGGGTGTAGGGGTCGAAATATGCTTTGTCTCTTTTGTTGATGGTAACAATCATTTCCTTTTCTTTTCCAATGATATAATGTAAATCATCAAGAATACCGGAACGATACCCCGGGAATGGTGTGAGGGGCTTTAGGTCTGAACCATCAGGATTTACCGAGAAGATCTGGAAATTCTCATCTCCGCCAATGTCCTGAAGGTAAACAATGCGTTCTCCTTTCCAGAAATATTGCCCGATGCTGCGTGCAGTGTCATTGGTAACTCTTACAGCGTTTGTGTCGCCGACCTTTTGGACAAAAATATTCATTTTGCCATTGTAATCAGCTCGGTAAGAATAGTATAGGCCATTCGGTGAAATTCTGAAGGTGCTTTTCAAGCCGTTTTTGAAAAAGTCCTTCATATCAATCAAAGGGGCTTTCTCTGAAGTAGTTCCTTGCTTAGGCTTACAACTTGACACCATCAGTGCAACTGTTAGTGTCAATAATAGAAATAGTCTGTTTTTCATGGGATGAAAAATTAAGTGAATAATTAGTAAGGAAAGGGTACATACAATGTAATCTGATTAGCAGAAAATATGAATACCAAACAAACCTAAGTATTTAAAGTTTGCAGAAAATGCAAAATCGATGGTTGGACTTAGTTTGCCGATGAAGGAGGTATCCCCTCAGGTAAACGAATCAGAGGCAGCGGGACTGGGAAAACAAGATCAATATACAAACTTTCGTACGCTGCTTTCGGTCTTGTTAGACAAATGCAGCAGCAGCACGGATTGATGGCCGGGTCTGAGTGGGATGATGCAGTCTTTGTTGCCCTTGTGGAGGATTTCATGATAAAGCAGCTGTCCCAAAGGATTGTAGATGGCAAGGTCAGTGTCTTCTGAGAGTAATTCAGGAAAGCCTATGGTGATATTGTCATTTTCCCAGGCAATTGACACATCCAGAAGACCAATGTCCTTAATTTTCAGGCATTCATCTACATAGACCAGGTTCGTAACTTCTGCCTGGCAATTGTTCTGGGGGTTGATATACGTATAGCTTATCGTATGCAGTCCAGCCCCTGCAAGCTGTGGATTGATCATGTTGTTGACAACGCCTTGTCCTGCATAATTTCCTCCATTGGGCTGTCCGCCAAACAAACTGTCGGCCGGGTCATCGATGCAGTAATTAAAGGGGCCGCCCGGCCAGGTGGCTACAGGATCAGGGCCCACTATGAAGGTACGGCTTGTATTTGCTGAGCAGTTGCCGATTGTATCACTACAAGTGTAGCTAAGGTTGAATGTCCCGGTGCCTGCTATCAAAGGGTCAAAGACGTTGGCAGTGACTCCGATACCAGAATAGGTTCCATTGGCCGGTGTTCCACCTGTTAAAGGATAATCCCCGCCTGAAAGGCAAAGATTCACAGTACCACCGGGCCAGTTTACAATGGGTGTAGCTCCCACGATAAATGTTCTGGACACTGTATTGGTACATCCTGTAGTGGGGTAATAATAGGAGAATGACACAGTATGGATTCCGGGTCCTGCCGCAGCAGGGTGGAAAGTTGTTCCTGTGACACCGGGTCCAGAATAAGTGCCGAAAGAAGGAGTTCCACCACTCAGGAAATAGGTATTGTTGGTGGTACAGAATTGTACTGTGCCTCCTGGCCAGCTCACAGTAGGCAGGTCATAAACATAAATTGATTTTAAAGCAGTAGCAGCACAGCCCGGTGTGGCGCTGTTGATCACATAGCTGAGGGTGTGGCCGTTGAGTCCTGCAATTGCCGGATTAAAGGAATTTCCGCTAACCCCCGGGCCACTGTATGTCCCGCCGGCAGGGAGTCCACCACTAAGGGTGACGGGCGTTGCATTGATACAGGTGGTGATCATATTTCCGGGCCATGAGACTGCCGGTACAGAAATTAATCGGAATCCTGTTGTATCGCTATAAATGCTAAATCCACATTGGGCGTTGCTGATCTTGAGTTTGTAATCGATGTTGGCCTGGCTTGCAAAAACAGGGTTGAATTTGAGTTTGTTGGTATTGTATCCTGAAATCTGGCTGTTGTTGCTTGTGATTGCCACATTGTTGGCGTACCAGTTGTATGCAAAAGCATTGCTATTTGTAATCACCATCAGGCTGTCAGCATGCCCAGGGCATACTGTATCATATGCTGTCTGCCAGTTCACGGCAGGGTAGGGGACAACACGAACCAGGCATGGATTGCTGTAAACCAATCCGGTCGCGCCACAACCACTTAAGCCACAGCGCACCCAGCTGCTGTCGGTCACAGACTGTGGGTTGAAAAAGCGCAGAAATCTTCCGTTGGCAGAAATAGCGCCTGGCTGTGTTGTAATGGGAACCCAAATTGCACCTTGTTGTATCTCCCACTGGTAAGTAACATTGACAGAGCTGCTGTTGACACTGATTGAATCTGTTGCATTCTGGCAAAGCGTTTTCAGTGCTGGTGGCTGTTGTGTTAGCTTTGGTCCGATGCTTAGAGTGCTAACGTTGGAATATGTTGCAGCTGAACAATAATCCTTAATATAACAACGATATTTGAAGCCATCCATATCTGCCTTGATGAGGGGAATCTGCAAACGGGAATAATAAGTAGAGTTAGGATAACCTACACTGTAAGGAAACATGTCATATTGCTTTTCCCAAATTGAGATGTCTTTCCACCCTTCTCCATCCAGGGAGTCAACCTGCCATCCCGAATACCACGAGAACTGGAAATCATAGAGAATGCTATTGGTGATCCAAAGGGTGATTTGGATGCTGTCGCCGGGGCAGGCGGTCCTGTTTGGCACATTTCCAAGGATTTGCGGGGCTGCCTGGTTGTTGTGGATGATGACGGAAACGCTGTCTTTGTTAATGCATCCTTCAGCACTAATGGCGTCGACGTAAAGGTCAGCATTTGGGTAATTGCCATGTAAGGTAATGAGGTTGTTGTTGATGCTGCTGCACAAAGATGGAGTCAGAACAGTATAGGTATTTGCTGCAATGCCAAGGTTTACATCCAGGGAATGGCCTTCACAGAGGTGTGTTCGCCACCAAAGTCCGTAATACTGGTCCTGTTTTGGTAAATAAATATAGGGCTTCTGGTGTTGGTTGATATAGACAGTATCAGTCGCTTTGCAGTTTCCAAGGGAAGCAGTTACTACGTAATGGGTAGGTAAAACAGGTTTGACCCATGGATTTTGGGCAGTAGTAGTATTGAGATATTTTGCGGGTGTCCAGGCATAAGTCAGGCCTGAGAGATTGCTGTTGGTAGTTATTAAAACGCTGTCTCCGGCGCACAACAGCTGATCCGGGCCGGCATCAATGGAGAAGTTGTTATAATTCGTCACATCCACAAAAACAGAATCAGATTTCACACAACCCTGGTAGGTTGCATAAAAAACATACCAGCCTGGCTTCGCAGGGGCAATGTTGGGTGTTTTGGTATTATTGGCGGAAAACCCCAGGCTTGGCCACCAGCCAAAAGGCATAGAGGAAGGTGAAGTGCTGGCCTGGAGTTGGATATTTACGCCGCATGTCGTTGATTTAT
>Ga0247840_10000814_pt1 | contig 63687 bp, 70 predicted proteins | sample LaCruzMarch2015__FD_192404 | JGI IMG/M metagenome (GOLD analysis project Ga0247840, IMG submission 192404) | Freshwater microbial communities from meromictic Lake La Cruz, Castile-La Mancha, Spain - LaCruzMarch2015_17m | ecosystem: Environmental > Aquatic > Freshwater > Lake | place: Spain... | reverse complement strand
AATAAAATCGCAATGTCAAGTAGGAACTGGTTTTAACTCATCACAATAATTCAGCGGTTTATGCCAAAAATTAGTTAGGTATAATAAATGTTTTATTTCCTCACTTATTTTATAAAAAAAAAAAAACAGAAAGTCAAGTGTTTATTAAAATAATTTTACGAGTAAGTAATGTTTTATCAAAAGCTGTTTAGCCATTTAAGCGATATACGTTTTTACACTACCGGCAGGTAAACTACAATTGTACTCAGTTATTATTTGCTATAAAATTCTGAATGTATAAGAATAAAAAAAGGCACGATTGCTCGTGCCTTTCAAATGAAACGTAATCACACACAGACAAATGTCCGTGCTAAGTTTAAGTTATTTTAACAAAGTCATTTTACGAACTGCGTTAATTCCATTGCCTTCAAGTTTATAGAAATAAATTCCACTATTCAAATTAGTTGCATCTAATTTAATTGTGTGAAGACCGGATTCTGTAAAACCGTTTACCAAAGTTTTAACTTCCTGTCCGAGTAAATTGTAAACAGCAAGTTTAACATTGCCTGCTTCGGGAAGATTAAATTTAATTGTTGTGCTTGGATTAAATGGATTTGGATAATTTTGAGCTAATTCAAATTTATCAACAGAAATTACTTCAACTTCAACAACATTTGAATATTCAAATGCGCCGTTAAAATCCACTTGTTTTAAACGGTAGTTGTATTTTCCGGTTGATAAATTTTTATCTGAAAACGAATAACTATTTGCTTCAGTTGTAGTTCCATTACCTTCCATAAAAGCAATTTTTTGCCAGTTAGAAGAAGATGATTTTCTTTCAACTTCAAAACCGGAATTGTTAATTTCAGTTGCGGTAGCCCATTTGAGACTAACAGAATTACCAGCAGTAGAAGCAGCAAAAGAGGTAAGCTCAACTGGAACAACTGTTTGCCAATCAGTACTTATCATTAATCCATCAAGTTTTAAGAATGCTGCTGCAGCTGAACTTCCCTGACGAAATGCATAAGAACCAACATTGATATCAGTTTGTGTAGCGTCAGTTAAATTTAAAAGCGGTGCAGGTTGAGGACTGTTAATTGGAGGGTTTATCCATAGCTTAACAGCATCATTTGAAGCCCCATCTACTATTTCATAAGAAGCAATTAAAAGATAAGTTGTACCAGTTGTATATATTGAATCTGTATAAACAGGAGGATTAGTTACACTTGTTGAACCTTTTGATAAACCAAAAGCGAGATTCCCATTGAGAGCTTTTTTTACAAAAACTCTTGCGCGGAAAGTTGTGCTAACTGGGTTTGGACCTAAATGGAAAAAGTAATCTCCAGTTCTTGCAGAGTCAATATTAACTAACATTGCAGCATAAACATTTCCGGTTGTTACATCTGCAGTAAGATTTTTATTAACATCCTGCCCTGTATTAATCAAAGCAATGTGGTTTCCCAACCCTACAGCTGGATATCCTGCATAAACTAAATTTCCAACATTAACAGTTATAGCATTAGTAGTTCCACCACTATGCGCTGTATAGCCATTATCTGTTAAAAAAGTACCGCCAGTATATACAAATTCTTCGTTTATCAATGGCTGGGAAAATCCAACACTTATTGTAAAGAAAAGTAATAACGAAATCGTAATCAATTTTTTCATATTTCTCCTAAAGTTTAAATGAATAATTTATTGTTAATATTTCTAATTCAAATTAAAAAAACAATCTGTAAAAGTGAAACGCTTATGAAAAATTAATAAATTCTTAATGTTGGGCAAAATTGCTATAAGAAAACTATTTGAGTAAAATCATCTTTCTTGAAATTGTAAAATTACCTGCTTGCAAACGGTACAGGTAAATTCCGCTTGATAATTGTGAGGCTGAAAATTCCACTTCGTAATTACCTGATGTCTTTAGCTCATTTACAAGTGTTGATACTTCATTGCCGAGTATATCGTAAACTTTTATTGTAACCATTTGTAGAGACGCATCGCGATGCGTCTCTACAAAGGCTGGAATCGAATAACGAATTTTTGTACTCGGATTAAATGGATTAGGATAGTTTTGTTCCAAATTAAATTCATTTGCAATATTATTATCAAATTCGTCTTTGATTGAACTTATATTCGTTAGTTTATAAACTTCAATAAAACCAGCTCCGAAAAAGGAATACAATTTGGAATAAGAATTTAGCCCCGCATCTTTGCTGATTTTATAATCGGCGACAAAATATGAATCGTAATAGTTAACTAATGCAGGTCTTAAATGAATTATTAATGTATCATTTAAAGTAAAAAGCGAATTATCATTTACGGAATTATAAAATCTGTAAAAATTAGAGTATCTATACGCCGGAATCTCATCTAAAGTATCAATAACGGCTTCGGTTAAATTATAGGGAAATATCCAGCCTGATATTTGATTTTCTCCACCCGCTGAATCTTTGTTTACAATCTCATAAATAATTTCGCTAAATGATGTGTCAACTTCCTTTACTGAGATTACTTCATAGAAGTTTTTTAGAGTTTTCTTGCCGACTTTGTTTATTGTTAGATAGTACTTAATCGTATCGGGATTTGAATTTTTTACGCTGTCAACAATCAAATGTTGAAAGCCAGTAAATGATTGGAGAACATTATAGGGATTTTGATAATCATAACGATCAAATTCCTTATAACTGTATTCAAAGGAAATTTTATTTTGTTGAGAGATCTTTAATAAAACATCAAATGTTTGTGGGCAAATAGTTGAAAATGAACTTAATAAAAATGCCACAAAAATATTTATGGTAAAATACTTTTTCATTTACGACTCCTGTTTTTCGTTTTATCAAACTACATCTGCAAGAATATATTTTATCTAATAAGATTCTGTATCAGTAGATTAATCACTTTAAGCAGAAGTAACTAATTCGTCATTCCATCTGTCAATTGACGAATTGTTTCGGAACCTCTGTTCATAAAGATTTTGAAGCTGAAATGAATTCAGCATGACTCCTGCGAAAGATGAATTAATTATTACTTCTAATATCATTGCTTCAAAAACTATCGCATCAAAATCATCTTTTTTGTTTCCTTAAAATTGCCGCTCGCTATTGTATAAAAATATACGCCGCTTGGTAAACTTGTTGCATCAAATGTTATGGAGTGTGGTCCTGCTTCAAGTTCACCTTTTACAATTGTTGCGACTTCCTTACCAAGTATGTTTGACAGCTTTATTGTAGTAAAACTATTTTGTCCAATATTAAAATCTATTGTAGTTACAGGGTTAAATGGATTCGGGTAATTCTGTTCAAGTGAAAATGAATTTGGCTGCAACTCATCTTCAATATCGGTAACGGATTTTATTGTTTTAAGTATCAGGTTTTTCGGATCAAAGCTGATTGAGTTTGGCTGCTTGTTTAAAGTTATATCAAATGTTTGCGTCTGTGCATTGTTAAAAACCGTAATCAAAGTATCGCCTGAAGCAAAATTAACTTTAATCTGTACAGGCATCGTAAAGAAAGAAGGTTTTGCATTTACATCCTGTGTAATCTTTACGGATAAATTCCATTGGTTGTTATCTAAAGATTTTTTACTCCAATTAATTGAGTATTTCGGATAATTGTAACCATATATCCATTCGTAGAAAAAATAATCAAGATCAACGCCGGAAACTCTTTCCGCAATTGCTTGAAAATCTTCTGTTACAGCAACACCGTAAGCTACAGCCGGATCTTCAGTGTATGTTCTTAGTGTATTATAGAAAACTTCATCACCCAAAATGCCACGCAACATGTGAAGCACAACGGCTCCTTTCGCATAAGAACGACTACCATTAAATATCTGTCCAACGCTAGAAATATCCTCTACCCAGATTGAACCGGTTGCATTTTTAGCTGATGACATTTCATATTCAATTGAGCTGTTATAGCCAGCTTTTCCATACCAGGCTTCTGCAATTACACTTTCGCCATAAGTTGCAAATCCTTCATTTAGCCAGATGTGGTGCCAATCTTTGCAAGTGATGTTATCACCATACCACATATGTGCAAGTTCGTGTGCAATCAAATAATCGGAGAATCCTCCCATAGAGGTAATGGTTTGATGCTCCATTCCACCGCCCCATCCAAATTCAGCATGTCCATATTTTTCTTTAAGAAACGGATACTCGCCGAAATTTTCTGCATAGATTTTTATCATTCCGGGGGTTTTATCTAACTGCGAAATATTAAAACTTAAACTTGATGGATACAAAAAATGATCTATCGGCATTGAATCAGTTGGGCTGTAGTGATAATAGTTTGTGTATTGCGAATAATTTGTTATCGCCATTGAAAGCAAGTATTGTGCAATCGGATAACTGCTTTTCCATTTATATGTATGAGTACCGTTACCGTTATTTACAATATCCATTAGTTTGCCGTTAGAAGCCGGAATTAAAGATGTGTTTGTTGTTATCCAGAAATCAGCGGAATCAGCTTTATCGGCTGGCGTATCTTTACAGGGCCACCAGTCTTTTGCGCCATAAGGTTCGCTCAAAGTCCAGATTGCCGGCTTACCATTTTGAGAACTGAATTCAAAACTACCAAAACCGCTTGAACCCGGTACACCGTGATAATAAACTATCGTAGTAAAACTTTCTCCGCTTGAGTAGGCACGGTTGAGATTAATATTTAATTTGTTGGAACCTTCGCTAAAAGTTGTTTTAACGCCGTTAAGTATAACCGAATCAACTACCAAAGGATCTGTCAAATCATAATAAATCTGAGAAACATTTTGCTCAAGTATTTGAGCTTTACAGGTAATGTTGCCCTTTAAATTTTGTGCAACCTCATTAACTGCAATATCTAATTTATAATACTTTACATCGTATTTTGAATCGCCCGGGTAATTTATGTTTGTAAACTTTTGCAGCCTGCTAAATCGCTCAGTTTTTGCGTGAATACATTGCTCTTTGCCGTTTTGTGCAAATAAAATTGTTGAAGTAAAAATGATGATAAAGAAAAAGAATTTTTGCATAATGATTCCGTTTATAATAAAATTTGTTGATGTAATTTAATTATATCTTTATTTAGTGCAACGGCAGAAATTGAGTTATAAAACCTCCTGTATTCTGCATATAGATTTGAAATCGCAAAAACGGCAAACTTTACTTTCTCTATCTTCAAGTAAAGAAAGATTGAACTTTCCGCCCGCAATGTCCTCAACATATTTCGGAATAAATTCACTGCAAATATTAATCAAATCTTCACTTGATTTAATTAGATCATTTTCATCCGGTTTTCTCTTACCTGTTATGTGAATATTCTTTTTACCAAAATCTCCTTTGCTCAATTTTAAAGAATAAATTACAGTGCTAACAGGATTTATTCCTTTACTAAGTTCGGTTTCAATCAGTTTCTTTGAAGCATAAAGATAAAGCGGAAGTTGAAGCGACAAACCTGTTTGTAATTCGTTTGCCGAAGGCTTTTTACCGCCAAGTTTATAATCAACAACTTTATAAAGATTGTGTTGATCATTTATATCAATTCGATCTATCTTGCCTCTAACTTTTACATCGCCGACAAGCATTTCCTTCACTTCATCTAATTTCGAATTTTTGAACTGTCCGAATTCAAATTCAAAATATTGAGGTAAAAATCCATCATCATTAATTCTTTCTTCCTCTAAAAACCTGTACAGAATTGAATTTTTAAAATTCCCTGCTACACCAAGAATTATTTCTCTTTCAAAAAATATAAAAGATGAATTAAGCCTCAGCTTTTCAATTTTCTTTTCAGCAATATCAAACAGGATTTTTTCAGATTGCAAGAATGTTGCATCATCGCAGCAAGAAAGTACAATGTTTTTTTCTTTAATTGATTTATAAAACTCGTACAAAATTGAGTGAACGAGACTTCCTAATTCAAACGATTCAAGTTCTTCACTTGGCTCATCAATTGTTTCAAGCTGTAAAATCCTTTTTAAGAAATATTGAAACGGACATTTGGCATACTCTTCAAGTTGTGAAGCTGAATACTGATTTTCTTTTTGTTCTAATAAGTTTTTCTTTGCTTCATCAGAAAGTTCTGTACTTATAAAACCTGTATATGATGATTCGCCAAAAGGGTTTTCCTGCCTATTTAAATCAATTTGCAAATCATCGTTAAAAGATTGAGCATCAATGCCGTTTGAGAACAAAACTTCATCTTTATTATCAGCATTCGAAACGGAAATAAATTTAAGCAGTTCTGCCTTGCTGTAAATCATGTTTGCAAAATCGCTTGAATTCTTTTCTTTAGAAACAAACAATCTTAAAAAATCGCTTACAAAAGTTGAACAAGTAAATTCTTTTTTTTCAGCTTTAGCAGCATAAGTTAGATAAAGACGTTTTTTTGCGCAGCAAAGAGTTTGATAAAAATGATACCGGTCTTCAAGTATATGCCTGTATTCATCTTTTTTGAATGAGCCGGAAAAAAATATTTCGGGTTGATAACGCGTTGGAAATTCACAGTCCACAAGTCCGCCGATAAAAACATAATCAAAATCTAATCCGCGTATTTCATTTACAGATGTTACAAGCACGCCGCTGCCGTGTCTTTCTTTTACATTGTATCGTGTAAATTGCAAAGCAGTTTTAATTTGAGACAAAAAATATCCGGGCGCAAACTTTATTTCATTACCGTTTTCAACCAAAAGCAAATCAAAAAGTTCATCAATTGTTTCCAGAAATACAGTTAAGGCTTTTACATTTTTTTCAATGTAATCTTCGTGATCATTCACAAGTCTATCGGCAAATTGCAAAGTATAGATTAACTTTCTCAAATCATTTTTGAAAGCGCTTATTGTTTTCTTTTGTTTAAAAGGTGCAAGGAGTTCATTGATTTTTTCTATATCATCTTTTGCACTAAGATAAAACTCAACTGGTAAAAAACGATTGTCATCCTCCGAACTATTTTGCTGTATTTCTTCAACAGTGCGATCAATAGTTTCAATCCAGTTTTTGTAACCGGAAACAATTTTAAGATTTGATGAAACACGTAAAAGATTTGATAGATCAACTCCGCCTATTTTAATCCATCTTCCTGTTAAAGCGCGAAAAATATTTTTGAAGTAAAAATTGTTCTCAATTATTTCAAGAAAGTTTATCAGTGCAATAATCGGCTGCGATTCGCTTAATGCAAAACGATCGGTTAGATTAAAAGGAATTCCATATTCATTAAAAACATCCCGAACAATTGCAGAGTGATCCGAAATTAAATTGAATGAAACGGTTATCGAATCCGCAGAAGCATTATGATTTATTATTAGCGATTTTATTTCTTTTGCAATAATCTTTATTTCTTCTTCCGGCGAAGCAGATTTTATTTTTATTATTTCAACTTCACTCGGCTGCGCTGTTTCATTTTCATCGAGAAGAAACAATTTTTCGCGGATTCTCTTTTGATATTTTCTAAAAAGATTTGGCGAAGTGTCTTCAACTTCCGTAAATCCTTTTGCTTTTAAATTTGAGTAACATCCATCAAGATGACCAAACAGAGCCGGATTATAGCGGTAGTAGTCGAAGGTTATAAAAAGTTCCAAATCGTTTATTTCGGCAGTATGATTGATAATTTCAATTTCAGGTTTTGTGAACTCATCAAAACCATTAACAATAATTTTTTTTATTTCGCCGAAAGTGTTTCTAAATCGCTTTTCAAATTTGTTTTGCTCAAGCAAATTTATTTTTGTGTAAATATCTCCGATTTCGTAAGCATTAAGTTTTTCGCAAAGTAAAAGATAATTTTTATAGATGTTCGCAATATCAACAGCTTTAAGTTTTTCTGAGCCTTTAAGTTTTTCTGATTCTGTTAAAATGTTTTCAGGTAATATTCCTTTGCGCTTGTATTCGCTGATTACGTTTTTAATTCTATCTAAAGTTCCACGCGGTATGCCATCTCTGTAAATTGAAAAATATTTAAGTTCTGTTTCTGCAAAAGTCATGTTCAATAAAACTGCGGCTGAAGCATCGCTTAAAACTTTTGCCGAATTGAAATTTCCGGCTTGAAATATGGTTGTGGAAAGTGTTCCAATTGTGTGCAGGTTCAGTTTGGAAACAGATTTTTCCGGCGATTGCGAAATCAATTCGCGTTTTAAATATCTTATCTTTCTGTTTGTTGGAACAATGATGAGCAATTCACCAAGTTTTTCAAACTGAATGAAATCACTTAATAAAGAATCCGGATTGATAGATTTGATTTTACTTTTTGATAATATCATTTTGCTTCTGTTTGATAATTAGAATATCCCTGTATGAAGTTCTTAATTCAGTTTCATTCCTAAGATTAAGCAAATTTATAAGATGATTAAATCTTTTTTCAGCATCCTTTAGACCTTTAACAACACGTGTTTCCAACTCTAAAAAATATCCAATCCCTTTTACAAAATCCAAATGAATTCTTGTGTTATTATATAAATATAATTCTCTTTTCTTTTGTACAACTACTTTAATACTAAGAAATCTTTTCAAATAAACATTTGCATTAATAGAACTTAAATCAAGCAAATAATAGTCCGACCAGCGTTTTTTAGATTTTTCATTTCTATCGTAAAAAATTAAAGTTTGTTTATCATTTTCGATCCGCAATTTCAAAATACCTCTGTCCACATTATAATAAATATCTTTTTGATGCAGGACTTCCTTCAAAGGAATGTTATTCTTTTCTAAAATCCTTTTTATTTCTCTGTGCGATTTTAATTGTACTTTTATCTCGAGGTTCCGCGCCATTTTTTTATCCTGTTTCAATTTCTAAATTTTTCAAGCCTATAAAAAAGTACATTGATATTATGCTATCAATAATTATTTTAACATAAGAAAAATAAGAATATTAAAATGAAAAAAGCGCTATACATTTTTTTAATGCTTATTGCAATTCCTTCGGCAGTATTACTTCCGCAGGGAATCGGGCAATTGGCTCCTGAAAAACCTCTCGAAGTTTTTCCGAAAAATTCTTGGGGAATTGATTTAATGTTCGGCGATGCCGGTTTCGGTCTCGGAACTTTTTTCAGGAAACAGCTTTCTGTTAAATGGTCTGCATTTATTGATCTGTCTTTTTCTGAAACCAAAGACGATCGCGAGTTTGAGTACATTGATTATTACGGCAATGTATATTCCTACGGCAAAAAAAACAGAGTGTTTCAAGCGCCTCTTAATATCGGCTTGCATTACAGGTTATTTGAAAATGTTGTTGCCGATAATTTGCGTCCATATTTATGTCTTGGTGCTGGACCGAGTGTAATCGTTACAACTCCGTACGCCGAAGAATTTTTCAACTCATTCGGCAAAGCTCAAGTGCAATATGCAGTTGGCGGATATGTTGGGCTCGGCGCAAATTTTGGGTTAGACAAATCCAGTCTTGTTGGAATTAACTTCCGTTATTATAGCTCGCACATATTTGGTAAAGGAGTTGAAAGTCTGGAAGGAAGAAAAAAGAATGACATTCAGGGATTTTTTATAACGCTAAGCCTCGGTACTATGTTTTGAATTGATTAATGGTTTGAGTAAAAGCCGGCAATTATGTGCCGGCTTTTTTATTTCCACTTAATTGTGCAGCCGATTGAAAATGTTTCGGGAACAGAAACCTGCTTACCTGCAAGTGTTTCTAAAATTACATCTCTTAAATATCTTGACTTAACACTTTCCGGCTCCTGCCAGTTATCGTCAATCTTGCCCTGATATTTTAGTTTTCTGTTTTCATCAAACAAAAATATTTGAGGAGTATGCGTTGCTCCGAATTGTTTTGCAGTTTGTTGGGTTTCATCACGCAGATATGGAAAATTAAATTTTTTATATGCTGCTCGCTTTTTCATTTCTATAAATGAATCATCGGGATATTTAATATCATCATTCGAGTTGACGGCAACTATTTGAACTCCATCTTCTTCAAATTCATTTTGAATAGAAATTATCCGGTCTTCATAAGCCTGCACATAAGGGCAATGATTACAGCTAAAAATAATTATCAGTATTTTCTTATTGTAAAATGAACTCAATGAATAAGTATTGTCGTCCACACCGACTAATAAAAAGTCCGGTGCAATCGAATCAATTTTCAATTTGTTGTCTATCATAGTAAATTCTCCTTGGCTAAATAATCTTTTTTGTTGATTAAAAATATCTAAAAATGAAAAATTTCCTTTTGATTTTAATAATAATATCGAATACGATTATGGCACAAAATTATGACTTCGAACAGCATCTTTATAATTCTTACGAAAGATATAAAGAAAATAGTTTAACACATCGCAGGTTTAAACATGCAGATATAGTTCCGTTAATAAAAAATCTAAAAAGCAAGCATGGTTTTAAAGTTACAAAAGCAGGTAAATCAGTTGAAGGAAGGGATTTGAATTTAATTTCAATCGGTAACGGCGAAACTAAAATTTTCTTGTGGTCTCAAATGCACGGCGATGAACCAACTGCAACCGCTGCTTTATTTGATATTTTTAATTTCTTTTCCGATTCCGCAAATTATGATTTTAATAAACGACTTTTTAGCAAAGTAAAACTCTACTTTTTGCCAATGGTAAACCCAGACGGTGCAGAGAGATTTAAACGCAGAAATTATTATGATGTTGATTTGAACCGCGATGCATCAAGATTGCAATGCCCTGAAGCTATTATACTGAAGAATGTTTTTGATAGTTTGAAAGCAGATTTTGGTTTTAATCTGCACGATCAAAGTCCGAGATATTCTGTGGGAAATACATTCAAAGCGGCGGCGTTATCTTTTCTTGCGCCTGCATTTAATTACGAAAAACAGGTTAACGATGTTAGAGAAAAATCTATAAAACTAATCGGAAATCTTTATATGATGCTTTCGGAATTTATTCCCGGTCATATTGCCAAATACTCCGATGAATTTGAGCCGCGAGCATTTGGCGATAATTTTCAAAAATGGGGTACAAGTACAGTTTTGATAGAATCCGGCGGCTGGAAGAATGATCCTGAAAAACAGTTTTTAAGGAAACTTAATTTTATTACAATACTTTCAGCAATAAAATCCATTGCAGAAAAAAGCTATGAAACAACGGAAACAAATATTTACGAATCAATTCCGTTTAATGAAAAATATATTTACGATGTTGTGCTGCGGAACTTAACTGTTGTAAACGGAAAACATAAAATAAAATTAGATGTTGCTTTCAATAAAAACGAAATAGAATCCAAAGACGGAAAAGCATTTTACTACAAATCTGAAGTTACCGATCTCGGCGATCTTTCGACTTATTTCGGTTATGATGATTTTGACTTTGATGGTTATGAAATCGAACGGGCTTCTGTTTACAGCAAAAAAGTATTTCAAATAAATAAAATTGATACAATTAATTTTTTCAATCTGCACTCAAAAGGAATATCAACTATATTAGTTAATAAATTGCCCGATGAAAATTTCATTAATTTCCCAATCAACCTTGCGTTAAAAAACAGAATTGATACAACAATAAACATTGGGGAATCCGCTAATTTTGTTATTAAAAAGGGCGGCAAAGTTGAATATGTAATTATCAATGGCTTTTTGCATCGAGTTGAAAAAAACCGCCTGTTTGAAGGTAACGGATTAGTCATAAAATGATTTTTGATTATTGATTTATAATCCATATAATTACAAAAAACAATAAGCACTTTATTTATAACAATATGTTTTCATTTCTATTCGCATTATTCAAATCAGATCAACAAATTCTAAATGAGGAATTTGAGCGCGAAGCTGTACCGCACATGGACGCCCTCTATAATTTTGCATTAAAGATGACGGGCGACAGCGACGATGCTAATGATTTAATTCAAGATACTTACCTTAAAGCCTTTAGGTTCTGGGATAAATTTGAAAAAGGAACTAATTGCAAAGCCTGGTTGTTCCGTATTATGAAAAACACCTTTATCAATACATACAGGAAAGTAACAAAAGAACCAGGCAAAGTAGATTATGAAGAAATTGAAAATTTTTATGAAAATATCAAACCTTCTTCCACAGACAGCGCTCATTTAGAGAAAGATATTTACGATAACTTACTTGATGATGAACTTTCAAGCGCCATTAGTTCACTTCCCGAAGATTTTAGAACTGTTGTGATACTTTGTGATATTGAAGGCTACACTTATGATGAGATTGCTGATTTCGTTGACTGTCCGGTTGGAACTGTTCGATCAAGATTACATAGAGCCAGAAAAATGTTATTTACAAAACTCCATAGTTATGCTGCCGATAAGGGTTATTTGCTTAAAGATGAAACTGTAAAATGATGGAAATAAATAAAGAAATAATTAGCGCCTTTATTGATGGTGAGATTTTAGATGAAAATCTTCGCAAAGATGTTTTATCAAAAATAGAATCTGATAGGGATTTTGCAATAGAATTTAAGATTCATTCGCTTGTTAAAAATATTTGCAGGGAAAAAATAGCTTTTAAAAGAACACCTGAAAAAGTAAAAGCTAAAATCTTAAAATCTATTAGACCGAAACAAAAAATCTTTAGTGCTAACTCTAATTTTATTTCCGATTTATTTGAGAAACCCGCCTTTTCATTTGCAACCGCTTTTGTTGTTGTTCTTTCAATAATTTTAATTGTTTTTAATAGACCCGGTGCGATTGAACAAAAAGATTTTGCTGTTGAACAATTGGGCAGTAATAATATGTTTGTTCAGGCAGGAAATAATTTCCAGAGTATTATTGAAGGAAAATTAGCTCCGCAATTAACATCAAAAAATCCCGAAGAAATTAAAGAATTCTTTAGCACAAGCGGGGTAAATTATGAAACACAGGTGCCAAGTTTTGCCGAATGGAACTTGCTCGGAGCAGTTGTATCTGAAGATAAAGGAGAAAAATTTGCTCACCATGTTTATACAGGAAAAAGCGGCGAGATTATTTATCTGTTTCAGGTTGATGAAGCATATCTGTATAAACATGATATTATCACTTTATCGGACGATTTGATTGAATATCTTGATGATGGAAATTGTTATACAAATGTTTCAAAAGGCAAATCTTCACTTTTTACTAAGGTTGATAACAACATCTGGGCAGTAGTTTCAAATGCAAATGTTAAAGATTTAGAGAATACGTTTTGTAATATTAATTAAAAGGCTGTTTATGTTTAAGATTAAAAATATTCTTTTGCCAACTGATTTCAGTAAAACATCATTTACGGCTGCTGAATACGCAGTTGAGCTTGCTAACCAGTATAAAGCAAAACTGCATGTTCTAAATGTTCTGGAAAAAGAACCGCCAATTTTAGCAATCCGCTCACTTGATCTATCAAAAGAGAAAATTGTGGAATCAATTTATAACGATGCAAAGTTGCAGCTTGATGAATGTGTGAAAAAGATTAAAAAACTTGGTTCTGTTGAAATAATTTCTGACATCCGAAAAGGGATAGATTATGAACAGATAATTAAATACTCAAAAGACAAAAAGATTGATGTAATTGTTATCGCAACCCACGGAAGAACAGGTATTTTACACACACTTTTAGGAAGTGTTGCCGAAAAAGTAATAAGATATTCCAAAATTCCCGTTTTAGTTACAACACCGCCTCAAAAATCTTAATATGTTAATCTTCTTGCATAATCAGGATTGATTTGATATTTTAGTGCCTCGCATTCTTGTTTAAAGGATAAATATATGGCAAAAGTTAAAAATGTAGAAGCTTATTGCAGCATTTGCAATGGCGTAAGAAAAATGGAACTGACTGGTGAAGTGGCTGGTGATGATACCAAGCGTTGGGCAAAATGCAAAAAATGCAAGCAAACGATGATACTTAGCACTGAAGATGATATTGTATCGCAAAAAGTTTCGCTAACCGGAATTGAAAATGAAGACTGTACAACATATTCTCCTGTAAAAAGTTTTACCGTAGGTCAAAACATCTTCCACGAAAATTGGAATGATTTTGGAAAGGTTGTTGCTAAAGAGATCTTGTCGAACGGTCAAAAATCAATTGCAGTTGAATTTCAAAAAGTTGGAAATAAAAAATTAGTTGAATCTTATATCAAACAAACAGACCAGGAAATAAAAAGCGAGGTGATTTAATTTGGTCGGTATTCAAATTGGCGATAATGAATCCATAGATAAAGCTTTAAGAAGATTTAAGAAAAAATATGAACGCTCCGGAGTTCTTAAAGAATTCAAGAAAAGAACTTTCTTTGTTAAGCCTTCGATTAAAAAGAGAATGGAAAAGATAAAAGCCGCAAGACGCGCTCATCGTCCTGACAATATTATGTTATAGTAACTAAAGAGTCCCGCTTAACGGGACTTTTTTTATTTGATATGAATTCTCGGTTCTATTATTTCTGGGTCAACTTCCTTTAAGAAAAACTTTTCCAGATGATTTTTTACAACATCAAACGCCGAATCAACATCGTTGCAAAAGTTAAATAACTTTAAATCCGATTCATTTATTACTCCATAGTCAATCAAAGCATCAAAGTTAACAACAGACTTCCAGTACTTTTCATCGTAGATAACTATAGCTAATTTTTTTCTTATTTTTTCAGTTTGAACGAGAGTCAGTATTTCAAACAGCTCATCAAATGTTCCAAACCCGCCCGGAAAAACAATAAGTGCTTTCGATAAATAAGCGAACCAAAATTTGCGCATAAAGAAATAGTGAAATTCAAAACTCAATTCCTTAGTAACAAAAGGATTGCCGGATTGCTCAAAAGGAATGCTGATATTTAAACCAACTGAATATCCGCCGGCTTTTTTTGCGCCCTTATTTGCGGCTTCCATTATGCCGGGTCCGCCGCCGGTGCAAACGATAAATCTGTTTGCATTTGTTTCCAGATTCATTGACCATTGTGTTAATCGCTTGGAAAGTTCAACAGCATCTTCATAATACTTAGACATATCCAGATTATGCTGAGCTTTGCGCAATGATTGAGCAAAATTAGGAATTGTTTTAGGATTGGCATTTTTGAATTTATTAAAATCTGCAAGAGCTTCTTTGCGCGGTTTTAATCTTGCCGAGCCGAAGAAAACAATTGTATCCATTATTTTATGTTTTTTAAATCGCGCTTTAGGTTCCAGGTACTCGGATATGAGGCGCAATATTCTAGCATCCGAAGAAGCAAGAAATGATTCGTTCTGATATGCTTTATAAGTTTTATCGGATTTAGCCATTGTTAACCTTTATTTTTGAAATGAACTTTATGAAAACTTAGAAAAAATCTTATAGTTTAATTATAGATTAGTTTCCATTATATTTAGTTAGTGATAATTCAACATCATTAATATTCTTAACATTAAAATATCATTTTTTATTGAAACTTATGATCAAAGAACTGCTTTTTATTGTACTTTTATTAACAAACTTTTCATTCGCAACATCAAAAGAAGAGCTTGCTCAAAGAATTAGCGAGATAGTAAATGGTTTACCAGATGGAACTGTAAGTGGAATTTTTATTTATAATCCTTTAACTCAGGATACTATTTTCGTTCAAAATGAATTTCGTCCGATGATCCCTGCATCATTAACCAAACTATTTACAACCGCAACTTCGCTAAGTATTATGGGAGGAGCTCACAAACTTTCCACAAAACTTTTTTCTGATGACAATAATTTTAAAGACGGCGTATTAAACGGGAATCTTTATATAAAAGGATTTGGGAATTCACTTTTTACTGAGGCTGATCTTAATGAACTTATAAGTACTTTAAAAAGTAAAGGGATAACAAGAATTACAGGTAATATTGTAGGCGATGATACTTTTTTTGATGATATCTATACAAGAGAAGATTGGATTGAAGATGAGCGTCCCAACGTTAAACTGCCGCCTATTTCTGCACTTGTGTTAGATGGAAATAAAACTACTGTCAAAAAGAAAATCAGAAGAAGATACAGATATATTACGGAAACTATTAAAGATCCCCCGATTTTTACTGCAAAAATATTGGAGCAAAACCTGAACTCTTTCGGAATTGAAGTTTCAGGACAAATCACAAAAGGTTCAACTCCATTTAAAGCATTTTTAATATCCGAAAGTACCGTCGAGCTAAGGGAACTTATTTCATTTGTAAATAAAAACAGCGATAATTTTCTTGCGGAATGCCTGTTCAAAACTTTGGGCGCAGAAGCAAGCGGAAAACAGGGTAACTCATTTTATTCGCAGCAGGCTATACAAAAATTTTTAACTGAAAATAATATTTATAAAAGTGGAACAGAGATCGTTGATGGTTCCGGAATTTCAAGATCCGATCAAGCTACTCCATTGGCATTAAATGGAGTGATGGAAAAAATGTACTTTGACTTAATAAACTTTGAAGATTTTTATAATTCACTTAGCATTGCCGGAGTTGATGGTACTTTGCGTGGCAGGATGATCGGAACACCTGCAGAAAATAATTTTAGAGGGAAAACAGGCTCGCTAAATGGCGTTTCTGGCTTAACAGGCTATTTAATGAAACAAAACGGAGATGATTTGCTTATTACAATTATTTTTGAATTTAGAAAAGGCGGCTGGGGATATTACCGTGATGTTCAAGATCAAATTGTAACTTTATTATCGGAATGGAACTCCGATTAAAAATAATCGGAGCTTCAAAAAAAAAATTTATTTACCGGAAGGAGCCTGTTGCTGTGGTGGAAGCGAAGGTGATGTTGGAACATTTGTTCTTCCGCCTTCTTGAATAATACTTCTTTGCTGTTCTGTTGTTTGACCGGGAAGGAAAAACAAGTTAACAACAAGAGCAATTACTGCCAATGCACCGGCTAACCACCAAGTTCCTTTACTTAAAAAATCGGCTGTTCTGCGTGAACCAAACATCGTTCCCATTCCTGCTCCGCCAAAAGTTCCGGCTAAACCACCGCCTTTACTTGATTGAAGCAAAACCATAATAATCAACAATATTGCAATAATAGTTGCGATTAAAACTAATAATGTGTACATATATTTCTCCTAAAAATTGTAGCGGGGGAGGGATTCGAACCCCCGACACGTGGATTATGATTCCACTGCTCTAACCTACTGAGCTACCCCGCCTTAACTCCGCTATAAATTATTTTTTAATTAAACTTCTTTTCTAATATTAAAATTAGGGCGTAAATATAAGCCATTAACCCTAAAATTCAAAAATGGGATATTTCTAATCAGTTTGAAGCATTGTCCACAAATTATCAAGCAAAAGCTGCAAATTTGCACCGGTTGCCGCCGAAAATATTATCGGAGGGAATTTTACTTTTTTAATTTTAATTTTCTCAAGTTTCTTTATTTCGGATTCTTCTAATAGATCGGCTTTTGAAAATGAAACGATTATTTTTTTATCTACTAATTTTTTACTGTGTTGTTTTAATTCTTTATAAAGCGTATCAAAATCTTTCTGATAGTTTTCAGACATAATATCAATAAGAAATAAAAGAATTTTTGTACGTTCAATATGTTTAAGAAATTTTATACCTAATCCTTTACCGAGATGCGCTCCTTCAATAATCCCGGGTATATCGGCAACAGTAAAACTTTGATAATCTTTATACCTTACTATTCCGAGATTTGGCTCAAGTGTTGTGAAAGGATAATCCGCAATTTTAGGTTTAGCGGCAGAAATTTTTGAAATTAATGTGGATTTACCAGCATTAGGAAATCCAACTAATCCAACATCCGCTATAAGTTTTAATTCAAGTGTTAATTTTTTATATAAGCCCGGTTTTCCATTAGTTGCAAACCTTGGAGTTCGCCTTGTTGGTGTTGCAAAATTGCTGTTACCTTTTCCACCGCTTCCACCTTTTGCAAAAATAATTTTTTTATCCGGTACAGCTAAATCGAGCAGAATTTCTTCTGTATCGGCATCCTTAACAATTGTACCAACCGGCACTTTGATTATAATATCCTCGCCATTCCTCCCATCTTTAAGAGAATTAGCTCCCGGTTTACCGTTGCTTGCAAAGTATTTTCTTTTATACTTAAAATCCAGCAGAGTGGATAAATTTGTGTGTGTTTCAAAAATAACGCTGCCGCCAACACCACCGTTTCCACCCGAAGGACCGCCTTTGGGAACATATTTTTCTCTGCGAAAAGTTACAACTCCATCACCGCCATCGCCTGCTTTAATTTCTATTTGGGCAAAATCTAAAAACATTAGTTATCCTGATTAAAATAATTTTCCAGAGCTTTTTTAAGAGCTGTTGCTTCTTTCGATTTCAATTTAACTTGTTTGTAATTAAAGATATTTTCTAAAAACATAACTGCATCTTGATAGTCTGTTTTAGAATTAAGTTCTTCAATTGAACTTACAAAATCTTCGCTATCGGAATTAAAAACATTATCTATAACTCTATTTACCTCTTTATCGGATAAGAAATCCAATAAATCTTTTTTTCGTTTCACGATTTCGGGTTTAGCTTCAATTGCTTCAGATGAAATTTTAATATCTGTTTGATCATCAACGACAGTATTAACTTCAACTAAATCTTGATCCAGGTTAACTGAAGATTCATCAATCTGTGTGCTTTCCGATTCAATGTTTTGCGGCAATTCAAATCCTTTATCTTCGATTTGAGTAACAGACGAATTTTTTATTTCGGTAAACCCATTTTCGGTTTTACCGGACTCATCAATCGAATTATCATCGGAACTTAATACGTTATCTTTATTATTATTTGCTGACCCATTTTCTTCAAGGAAAATATCCTGATTTACAACATCCTTATCTTTAAGAATATCTTCAATAATTAGTTCATTATCCTTGATTATTATCATATCATCTTTATCTGATTCTAAAATATTTAATTCTTCTCTTCCGTCATCAATAGCTTCTATTTCGATGTATTCATTATCCAATTCGTTTTTGTTAGCAGGATTTAAATCGGTTTGAGATATAACTTCGGATACTGATTCCTCTGATTTAATTTTTTCATCCATCTTTTCTTCAATAAAATCCGAAAACGAAATTGCTGAGTTTAATACTTTTTTTATCTCATCAATGGTTACAACTTTTTTTGCGGATTTGCTGTAATTGGATTTGATTTTAAACAAAAGTTCGGAAAGATTTTTTTCCTGTAAAAAGATTTCAACAGATTCTATCGCAATAGTAGTTTTTCTTACAACACCGATATTAAAATAATCACCAATCACACCAAGTGCATTATCAACAAGTTTGGATTGATGCAGATTGAAAAGTTCCGTATTAATCTTATTAACTATAATTTGAAACTCGTTTATACTTAACTGAGATAATTTTTTCTTACCAATGTATGACATCAAAATGCTTGTCAAATAATCGTAATAAAAACAATAATTAAGCATCATTTTAAATTCATCAACGGAAATCGTTTTATTATTTCCAAAGATAAGTTTAGTAAGCGTCCACTCAGGATGCACAACAAAATTTGCATTAAATGATACGGCTTGAAAGACAATGTTTTTAATATCTTCAAAAGCAATTTTTTTTGTACGTTTGATTTCTACGCCTATTAAATCGAGGTAATGCGAGATTTCCTGACCAGTATAATCGAACAAAGAATTTTCTATGATCCTTTTTCTATCGGCATAAAACAGGTAATTGATTTCAGCCTCAACAAACTTTTTAATAGCAGGATGAATATCTTTTGAAAGAAATTTTTCCAATGTTATAAAAGAACCGGAATCTTTAATCTTATTAAGAGTAAAATCGGTTATAAATTTTATTTCATTCTCAAACATTTTGTTCTCTTTAATTACTCATTCATAAAAGAAAAAATAAATTTCATTTTATGCTGCCGCTACTTCGGTTTTCTTCTTTCCAAATTCAGGATCAATCTTAACTAACGCTGCAACAATAAAACCGGGGATAGTTGAAGCAATTACCCAGATAAAAAAGCTGCTGTAACCAATCTGTTCTTGCAATGCGCCGGAGTACATACCGGGCAGCATCATACCAAGCGCCATAATGCCAGTGCAAATTGCATAGTGAGCGGTTTTATGTTCGCCTTGTGAAATCATAATCATAAACATCATATACGCGGTAAAACCAAAACCGTAGCCAAATTGCTCGGCTGCAACTGCAATGTTAATCAAAACAAAATTAGAAGGCTGATAATGCGAAAGATAAACAAAAGCGAGATCGGGCGTGTGCATAATAATCACCATGGGCCACAACCACCACTTCAACCCTTTTTTAGAAATAACGTAGCCGCCAATCAAGCCGCCTGCAGTTAGAGCAATGATACCAACTGTTCCGTAAACAATGCCTACTTCAGAAACAGTTAATCCAAGCCCGCCTTCATTTCTCGGATCAAGTAAAAACGGCTGAACGAGTTTAACAAGTTGTGCTTCAGCAAAACGAAAAAAAAGCAAAAAGCCAAGTATCGTCCAGATATCTTTCTTTTGCATAAAAACTACAAATGCTTTTAAAAATTCTATAAAAGGCAACAGCGCTTCATTCTTGATTTCAGTCTGTTCAAATCTTTCTACAAATGTTGCAACAAAAGTTCTGAACAGAATCACCATAATCAGAACTAAAATTATTGTAGAAACAATTGTATTCCAAGGGGAAATAATTCCTGATGCAATTAGTATAAAACTTATTATTAAAAAAACGAGATAAATCAATCCCGCAAACAATATAAAACCACCGCCAAGTAAACCAATTTGAGCACCGCTAAGTTTTTTATTCTTAAACGTTCCTTTATCTTCAACCGGATAAGGAAGAATGAATTTGTGGTAAACAAACAGCGCAATAAATAAAGTTCCCGTAATCATAAACACAACAGACCATGCGCCTTTTACACCCATTTTAGGAGCAAGTTCGCCGGCGATTACAACAAGTATGCCCGACCCAACAATTGTGGCAATACGATAAAAAGTAGAACGCACACCAACAAAAGCTGCTTGCTGCGGTTGATCTAAGCTAAGCATATAAAATCCATCTGCGGCAATATCGTGTGTTGCTGATGCAAAAGCCATCAATGCAAAAACAATTAAAGTTAAATGCCAGTAAAACGCAGTCGGCAAGCCAAAGGCAATTCCGAATAATGCAATGCCAACAAAAAGCTGCATTGTAATTGTCCAGAATCTTTTTGTTTTGAACATATCAATAAACGGACCCCAGAGAAATTTTAGAAACCAAGGGAAATAAAGCAGGCTTGTAAAGAAAGCGATATCTGTATTTGAAACGCCAAGATTTTTATACATCATTACGGAAACAGACATAACCATTACATAAGGAATACCTTGTGTAAAATATAGAGTTGGAATCCATGCCCATGGATTTCTTTTCGTTTTTTGTTCAGCCATTAATGCTCCTAAAATTTTTATTGCTCAGCTTAAATTTTTTCTATCAACTTGTTGCTATTAAATGAATTGTTTTGCCATCAATACTGCGCCAAATTCAGGCGAGTGTTCGGCTTCTTTTATTTTAACATCATCAAATTTTCTTACAACCATTTCGTTAAAAAGATATGAATAATAATTTGGATTGGTAAGTAAACTGCCGACAAGCGAAATATTTAGAATCGGCATCTTTAATTTTTCTTTCATTGCGGTTATATGAAGCAGCAACTCATTAGTTTCATTTTCAAGAAGACTTTGAGCAATTACATCGCCGCTTTCAGCAGCTTCAAATACAAGCGGCGCAACTGATGCCACATTAAAATTATTTCTATACACTTCTGTAATCAATATTTCGGATGATGAGATAGCAAATTCCTGTTCAATTAAATCAGCAATTCTTGTGTGTTTGCTTCTGCCGTCAAAATACCTGGCGGCGGCGTTCAATCCTTTTTTGCCGATAGTGGAACCGCTTCCTTCATCGCCAATAAATTTTCCAAATCCGCCAACGCGGTGTATTTCTCCCGCATCATCTTTGCCAAACATAATCGAGCCTGTGCCTGCAATTAAAATACTGCCGGGCTTACCGGAAAATGATCCTTCGAGAGCAATAACTGCATCGCTTTCAACTCTAAAATTTTTAATTGTAACTCCTTTTGCAAGAGCGTCTTTAACAATTTGATCTTCTAAAATTTTGGCATCACTTCTTCTTCCGCCGCCTGTTGTGCCAAGCACTAATGCATCAATGTCATCATAAGAAATTTTTGTTTCAGCCGCGCACTTTTCAATAAGTTCAAAAATTGTATTTGAAACTTTATCAAGACCAATTACAAGAAAGTTGGAAGGTCCGCCTGTTGTTTCGTAAACAGGATTAAGATTTATATCAGTTAGCAAACATTTTGTTTTTGTTCCCCCGCCGTCCATTCCTATTAGATACTTCACAAATATTTCCTTTAAAGATATTGATAAAAGACTGAACTAAAATAAAGATTTAATTCAGCATTATAAACAGATTCTTTGTTGAGCGCAGATTTAAGCATTAAATTTGTTTCAATGATTTTACAAACTAATTCGCTTGGAGTGAGGCATGTTTTTTATTCAAAGAATACTGATTTTATTTTTCGCGGCGTTATTTATGCTTGCCTGCTCAGCCGATATATCTCAAAATATAAATGTATCAGAAATTGATTATCCTTCTGATATAACCGTAATAAGAAGAACTGATTGGGGATGGCAGCAATTGGAAAAATCTTTACCAGAGCATCGAATTAATAAAATTACTATTCATCACGGCGGCGAATATTTTCCGCCCGACAGCAATATGATTTTGTATCTTCAACATTTGCAGAAATGGAGCAGAGACGAAAAACATTGGATTGATATTCCCTATCATTTTATGATTGACCCTGCGGGTAAAATTTACGAAGCACGACCAATAAATTTTCCCGGCGATACAAATACAGATTACGACGTGCGCGGGCATGCGCTTATTTGTGTTGTTGGCAATTATGAAGTACAAAAACTAAATAATGCACAATTAAAATCGTTAATAAAATTAACGGCTTTCTTAAAAAATTATTACAATGTTCCGCTTAATCAGATAAAAGGACATAAAGATTACACGGAAACACTTTGCCCGGGAAAAGATTTGTATAAATATCTTGCAGACGGCTCGTTCTTAAAAATGGTTGATGAGGAAATCAACAAAGAAAAAGTAATTGAATCATCAAAAGTAAAAACAGGCATTGAAGTTTTACGCGATAGAAATTTTGATATTCTTAAAGGCAAACGTGTTGGATTGGTAACAAATCCCACAGGAGTTGACAGCAAATTAAAATCCACAATAGATATTTTGTTTGAAGCAAAAGATGTTAAACTTACTGCGCTTTACGGACCCGAACATGGCGTGCGCGGCAATTTTTCTGCGGGCGAGCATGTTGATTATTATATTGATGAAACAACAAAACTTCCTGTTTATTCTTTGTATGGCGAAACTCGCAAACCAAATGCAGATATGTTAAAAGATATTGATGTAATTGTTTTTGATATTCAGGATATTGGAAGCCGCTCTTATACTTACATCAGCACGATGGGCTTGGTGATGGAAGCTGCCGCCGAAAACGACAAGGAAGTTGTAATACTTGACCGCCCAAATCCACTTGGCGGAAATAGAATTGAAGGCAACATTGTTGAAGAAGGTTATTATTCTTTCGTTAGCCAGTTTGCCGTTCCATACATTCACGGATTAACTGTTGGCGAGCTTGCTTTGCTTTTAAATGGTGAAGGACTTTTGAAAAATAAAGCTAAATGTAAGTTGCAAGTTGTAGCAATGGAAGGCTGGACACGTGATAAATATTTTGAACAAACAGGTTTGCCGTGGGTTTTAACGTCGCCGCACATACCACATAAGTATTCGCCGTTTTATTATGCAGCATCTGGAATTATCGGCGAACTTCGTGGAGTAATTTCAATCGGTGTTGGATACACAATTCCGTTTCAGGCATTTGCAACTGAATGGATAAATTCCGAACAACTTGCAAACAAAATGAACTCGTACAATCTGGAAGGAGTGATTTTCAGACCGATAACTTTCAAACCATATTATGCTTTCGGTAAAGATAAGATGATGAACGGAGTTGAGATTTATATAACCGATTATTCAAAAGTAAATCTGCTTCCGATTCAGTTTTATTTTGGGCAAGCAGTTAATGAACTTTATGGAAGAAACATAATTGCAGAAAACGATGGCGGCTTTGATATGTTTGATAAAGTTTTGGGAACCGATCAAATAAGAAAATTATTTATGAAAAATTTGAAAGTAGATGATATACTTCCATACTTGAATAAAGATGTTGATAGTTTTAGAACCTTATCGAAAAAGTATTATTTGTATGAATAGAAGTATTCACCCTGAGTTCTTTGAGGAATCGTTCGTATTTTTAAGATAATTTGATACATGTAATAAGGATTTTTTGCTTTAGATAGATAATTAAAAATTTGAAATCTTATTTGGTGCTTAAACACCACCAATCTCAAACGATCATTATTGACATACGTATTTATTATCGATATTTTAATGGTAAACTAATTAGGAGTTTGTATGACAATTGTAAAAGTATCGCCCAAATATCAGGTTGTGATTCCAAAAGAAATAAGAAAAAATCTAAATCTTCGACCGGGTCAGAAACTTCAAATTTTGGAATTTGAAAACAGAATTGAATTCCTTCTTATGAAAAATATTAAGGAAATGCGCGGACTATTAAAGGGTATTGACACAAATATTGAGCGCGAAGGAGACAGAATATGAATTTAGTAGATTCTTCCGGATGGTTAGAGTATTTATCTGATAGCAAAAATGCAAAAAACTTTGCTGAAGTAATTGAAAATACTGATGAACTTATAGTGTCCACTATAAACATTTATGAGATATACAAAAAAATCTTAAAAGAAAAAGATGAGACAACAGCTTTATACGTTGTAGCATTGATGAAACAAGCTAAAGTTGTAGATGTAACATCCTTGATAGCAATTAAAGCAGCCAAGTTAAGTTATGAAAAGAACATACCAATGGCTGATAGCTTAATATATATAACCGCCATTGTTAATGATGCAATTGTCTGGACGCAAGATATAGATTTCAAGAACCTTGAATCAGTTAAATATTTCGAAAAAAAATAATATGCACTACTTAGAAACACAATTTATTAAATACAAAAACAATCAGCTTTATGTTGATGGAATAAGCGTTGAAGAATTAGTTAAAGAATCTGGAACGCCGCTTTATATTTACAGTAAAAATCATTTTGCAAAACAATACAACACTTTTGAAAATGCTTTTAAGAATATAAATCTTAAAATATTCTATGCGATGAAAGCTAATTTTAATTTGAGCGTTATAAAAACATTTGTAAAACTCGGCAGCGGAGTGGATGCAAATTCTGAAGGCGAGCTTTTTCGCGCTTTAAAAACCGGCGTTGAGCCGTCAAAGATTATTCTTACAAGCGTTGGTAAAACAAAGAACGAAATTAAACTCGGGTTAGAAAAAAATGTTTTAATGATTAAAGCTGAATCCGAAGAAGAAATTGAATTGACAAATAAAATTGCCTGCGAAATGAACAAAGTTGCACGTGTTGCAATCCGTGTTAATCCGGATGTTGATGCAAAAACTCATCCATATATTTCTACAGGATTATCAAGCAACAAATTCGGCGTTGATTCTAAAACTGCCCTATCAATTTACAAGCGCCGTAATGATTTTAAGCATATTCAATTTACTGGAATTGATATGCACATCGGTTCTCAAATCACTCTTGTTGAACCATTTATTGAAGCAGTGCAAAAACTCTCTGATATTTATTTTGAATTAGAAGCAGACGGATTAAAGCTAAAACACTTTGATGTTGGCGGCGGTATGGGCGTTAATTATAAAAATGAAGAACCATTTTCTATAGATGAGTTTGCGGAAAAAACAATCCCGCTTTTTAAGAAATTAGATTGCGAAATTATTTTTGAGCCGGGTAGGTTTTTAACTGCAAACAGCGGAATACTTGTTACGGAAGTTTTATACAACAAGACAAACGGTAATAAAAAGTTTTTAGTTGTTGATGCCGCAATGAATGATTTACTTCGTCCGTCAATATACAAAGCATATCACCACATTCAGCCCGTAAAAATATTTGATGAAAGAAAAAGTATAGTCGCAGATGTTGTTGGTCCAATTTGCGAGTCGGGTGATTACTTAGCACAGGATAGAGAAATAAGCGAATCAAAATCCGGCGAGTTGCTTGCGGTAATGTCTGCCGGCGCTTATGGAATGGTAATGACATCCAACTACAATGCACGCCGCCGCCCTGCGGAAATAATTGTTGATGGCGATAAATATTTTACAGCCCGCAGCCGCGAAACTTTTGAGCATTTAGTTTGGGATGAGGAAATGAATTAGCAATACTCATCTTCTAGTTTTTATTTCGACTTTTTGTATAAACTATGTCGTGGATGAATTTATTTGAAATACAGCAAAATTCGACCTTTTGTAAAGTTTTACTAAAAACTGAAAAAGGCTTAAGTAGAACCAAGAAAACATATCAGTAGAACTACGTACGTAATAAATCAGTAGTTCTACTGATTTATTTTATTCGGGTTTTTTATATTTTTGATCAGTAATCGGAAAAACTGAAAAACTCTATGAAAAAACTATTAACATTTTCCTTATTGCTATTAACAATAATTCAAATAAACGGTCAATCGAAGTATGGCAAATCATATTCTTACGATTCTATTTTTGATATAGAGAATTTGAAAGAGGATGATGTAGAAATCAATTTTTGGGCTTTAATGATCTGCAAAGAATTTGATATATCTGTTAATATTCAAGTTTACTTAAGTAAACTTGATGAGATAGCGGCTGAGATAAATAAAATGCTCGCCGGTAGAGAAAAAGATATGGATAAATTTCTCGCCGTTAAAACTTATATTTACGAATCAGGAGCTTGGAATAATAACAAGCCTTTTTCTTATGATTTGGATGATCCTTTAGGCTTTGTTTTAGAACATCAACTTATGAGTAGCTATATAGACACAAGAAAAGGTAATTGTGTAAGTATGCCAACTTTGTTTATATCATTAATGGAAAAACTCGACCCAAATATTCAAATTTATGGTGTTAAGGCTCCTGCACATTTGTTTTGTCGTTTTAATGATAGACAAACTGGAGATATCTGGAATGTTGAGACCACTAATGGTGCAAATCCTGCCAGAAACCAATGGTACATTGATAAAATGCAAATTAGCCAGATTGCTGTTGATAAAAGAACTTACTTAAGCAGCTTAACAAAAAAGCAGTACATAGCTGAATTGTTAAGCACTTTAATATCAAAAGAAAGAAGAATCGGCAACTTTGATAAAGCTATGAAATACACAGATTTAGTTTTAAGACTTTCGCCAAATTCTGTTTTAGGTTTGGTTAATAAAGGAGCTTTACTCGCTGAAATCGGCTTTAAAAAATCTATGGAAAGCGAGTTGACTATTGAAGAAAAAACTAAAATAAATGAAGAAGCTGCCGGATATATTGACAAAGCGATATCACTTGGCTGGCAGCCTGCGAGTAAAGAAGAAAAGGATGAGTACTTAAATTCTGTTAACCAAGAAAAGAAAAAAATAAACCGGAGGTAAAATGAAACTTTTATTTCAAATACTAAGCATTACACTTTTTGCAAGTTGTATTACATTGCCACAGGATATACAAACAAAAGATAACCCTTTCCCAAAATTTGTGCCTTATTTAGCGGAGAAAAAAGCAGAAAACCAAATTATTGCATATATTGATATAAAGGATTTAGGAAAAGAACAGCCTGCAAGATTTTTATCCGTTGATAGATTTGCATACAAGTATCCATCATTTAACCCGTATCACTATGCTGCAAACAATCCTATGCGATTTATTGATGTAAATGGCGATAGTTTAGATTTGGCCGGTAACCAAACAAAAGCATTAACTTATGTGCAATCTATTTTAGATCCCAAATATCAGAGCAGAATAACTGTTGATAATAACGGCAGAGTTTCATTCGATATACAAGGACTCAATTTATCAAGTGATGCTGCATTAACATTACTGAATAATATCATAAATGGCTCCCCTAAATATTTATTTGAAGTCTTGGCATCAAACTCAAATGTAGTAGGAGTTTTAAGATATGATGGTGATTTTGGAAAAGCTGGAAGCACAATATCAAATATAATTAATGGGGTGGCAAATTATTCAGTTACGCCGAGAAATGCAGAAGGCGGCACAGGAACGTCCGGTTTACTTCCAAGAAATGGCTATGATGGACAAATTGCACTTGGCGAAGGGAGTTATACTTTTCTTAATGGAAATCCACAACCAATAAGCAATATAGTATTTCACGAACTTTCAGAAAATTATAATCGTACAGTTGGAGGATACCCATATATGTACCCAGAAAATGACCCTCGAGTTGGAGCACATTACAGAGCTATTATAGATGCAACAAAATCGAGTAATCAAATCTTACCATTTGGTGAGGGAAAATATGTACCTTAATAAAATTTTATTTCTACTCTTATCTTCCTTTTTTATGACCACTATTTTATGTCAGGAAAAACAGATTCAGACTTATAATTACGACGAGCGTGGTTTTGAAATTTTCGTGGTGGGTCCATATTCTTTACCAAACATAGATACTTTAATTATAAATGTTGAAATTAGGAATACAGAAGATGAGTTATTTGTATTTAACGATATTAAATATTTATATGTGCTAGATTCAAATACTATGATTATTGAATTAGGAGGGTCATTTGAAGCAGGATATGAAACTATTGTTAAATTGAAAAAACTAAATATTTATGAAACTAATACTTATGAATTAAAAGTTTCTAAATCTTCTCTGAAACAAATGTTTAACTGTAATTATTTAAATATGGCATTTTCTTTGGGTGTTGTTAAGGATAAAAGTGAAATAGAAAAACATAAGTATTCATCATTAGTAGAAACAAAAATAGATATTGACTCTATGGAAATTAGTTCAATTATACTTGAGCAAATCTTGTATCGAATTAAGTCAAGAGTTTTTTCAATAAAAATAGATTGATAGATTTATTTAATATTAGAAATAAACCGGAGGTAAAATGAAACTTTTATTTCAAATACTAAGCATTACACTTTTTGCAAGTTGTATTCTATTACCGCAAGAAATATCAACGAGCGAAAATCCTTTTCCAAAATTTGTGCCTTATTTTGCTGAGAAAAAAGTAGAAAACAAAATTATTACATATATTGATATAAAGGATTTAGGAAAAGAACAGCCTGCAAGGTGGCTTTCTATTGACCCGTTGGCTGATAAATACCCTGGTTGGAGTCCGTATAATTATACGATGAATAATCCATTAAGGTTTATTGATCCAAGCGGAATGTGGGTAGCTGAGTATGATGAAGAAGGGAATGTTGTAAATGTAAATTATGAAGAAGGTGATACTTATGAAGGTCTTTATTCTCAGTTAGGTATTTCGGCCGAGAAATTTTCAGAAATGTATGGTATAGATTTAACTGCGGGTATTACAACAACCACATTTGACATAACAAGTTTTGTTTTAAAAAACACTAATTTTACACCAGAAGGTGTTGGTAATGCTAATTGTGCAAGCTTTGTATTGAATGCCACAGGAGTAGATATTCCACAAGCTATGTCTATAAATATTGGTGGAGAAATAGTCACTTTCCCATCTGAAGAATCTGCGATTATTGCTGAAAATTTCGGGTCAACATTAAAAAATAAATATGGATTTACTTCAACTTCTAACCCTGGTGTTGGGGATGTCGCTGTATTTTCTGGGGATTACAATAATAACCCCAATAATAGTATCCATACGGGCATATATATCATTAAGAATCAAACTGGTGATCCTCAATATATCTCAAGAAATGGTCAGGGAGCACCAGTTAGTGTTTCAACTCTAACCGATTATCGGAACTTATATAGTAATACAACTCCTTCGGTTCAAATTCATTCAATAAACTACTTCAGCAAATAGGAGGCAATGTGCGTAATATTATTATTTTGGTTATTTTCATCGTTAATTTCAGTTCATCTTACTGTCAAAAATATGAATATCAACTTACCAAATTGACTTCCGATACACTTTTGTCTATTCAACCGTTTAGTAATCCAATATTTTTAACATTTAAACTTTTAAATAATGCAGATATTAAAATTGAAATCTATAAAATTATTAACTCTGAGTTGGAGAATAATTCATTAAAAGAAACTTCTTTAATTAAAACAATTGTTTTCAATAATATAGAATCTGGAAGCTATCTTTTTTCTTGGAATTATCTCCCTGATAGTTTTGCTTACAAATCAACAAATTTTATCTGTATGATATTTTTAGATAGTGTTCTATATAAGCGAGAAATATTTACTATAATCAAATCTTAAAGCCATTTATAAAAGAAATTAATATCCAAATAGACTAAAAATATTATAGAGAAATAAGCGAATCAAAATCCGGTGAGTTGCTTGCGGTAATGTCTGCCGGCGCTTATGGAATGGTAATGACATCCAACTACAATGCACGGCGGCGCCCCGCGGAAATAATTGTTGACGGCGATAAATATTTTACAGCCCGCAGCCGCGAAACTTTTGAGCATTTAGTTTGGGATGAGGAAAATAGTTTGCAATCTTTACAATAAAGCAGACATTTAAACCTCTTTGCTTTTTTACTTTTGCTAACAAAGTAACTTTAATTTTCGGCATTTTCCATTTATGCTAGTGCGAAATACTTTAATTCATTTATTAGTAATTTTACAGCTAAAACAGTAATAGCAGTTAGGATTGTTAATTTCTTTATCGAAACAACTGCTTATCAAAATAATTTACCGCTATAACAAGATTTTTCTTGACTTTCCAGCAGTGTTCATATATTTTTCGCTTAAATCATATTTTTTTACTGTTATAACGGCACAAAATGACATCAAAAACGATTGGTAAAATAATACTTTTTCATAGAAAGAAAAGTAAACTTTCTCAAAAACAATTAGCTGATTTAGCCGGAGTAGGAAAAACTGTTGTCTTTGATATTGAAAAAGGCAAGGAAACAGTTCAGTTGAATTCATTATTAAAAATTATTTCTGTTTTGAATATTAACATAGAAATGAAAAGTTCTTTAATGTATTTGATGGAGAATCAAGATGAGGAAAGCTAAAGTTTTTAACTTCGGCATATATGCAGCCGATTTAATAGAGCTGGAAAAGGGTAAAAAATATCAACTAAATTATAAAGATGATTATGATGGACAGCCTGTTTCACTAACAATGCCGGTAAAACAAAAAATCTATAATTTTGATGAGTTCCCTCCTTTCTTTGAAGGATTACTGCCCGAAGGAATTCAACTTGAAGCGCTTTTGCGAATAACCAAAATTGATCGAAGTGATTTCTTTTCAATTATTCTTGTTATCGGAAAAGACCTGGTTGGCTCTGTTACTCTGGAGGAAGTTAAATGAATATCTGCCCAATAACTTATCAGCAATGTGTAGATAATAAATACTCCGTGAAGGGTTTAAAACTTCTTTCAAGAAATTTGAATGAGCTAAAAGATTTTCCGTTAACTCAAGAAGAACAATTAAGAGAAGCCGCAGCACGAGCTGATAAAATGTCTATCCAAGGTGTGCAGCCTAAACTTAGCGCTAAGTTAAATATTAAAGAGCAAGTATTTAATATTGTTGATAGCGGCGGCGAGTTTATTTTAAAACCGCAAAATAATTTTTATCCCGAACTGCCGGAAAACGAATCATTAACTATGAAACTTGCAGAGCAAATTGGAATTGAAGTTCCGGTCAGTGGAATGATATATTCTGCCGATGGAAAGTTTACTTATTTTATTAAAAGGTTTGATAGATACGGAAAAGGAAAAAAACTATCAGTTGAAGATTTTGCTCAGCTTGCAGGCAAAAGCAGGGAAACCAAATATGATTATAGTATGGAAAAGCTTACAACATTAATTGATACTTATTGCAGCTTCCCGGCGATTGAGAAGGTAAAATTATTTCGTTTAACAATTTTTAATTTTCTCACTGGTAATGAAGATAATCACCTAAAAAACTTTTCTTTAATAACACGCGATAATAAAGTAGAATTGTCTCCGGCGTATGATTTATTAAATACAACCATTATAGTTCCGGGAACACGGGAAGAAATTGCTTTGCCTTTAGCAGGCAAAAAGAGCAATCTAACAGCCAAAGTACTGATTGATTATTTTGCAAAGGAAAGACTGAAACTAAACAACATAGTAATTTCACAAGTATTGGATAAGATAAATTCAGAATTGATTAATTGGGAAAATTTGATAATCAATAGTTTTCTTTCCGACAAAATGAAAGATAAATATTTTGAATTGTTAAAACGTAGAAGATTAATAATCGGGTTATAAACTCAGCAACGAAAACTTTAAAAAGTAATCTTTTGAGATATTGGTTTGTGCGGAGAAGGCTAACACCAAGTTTATTTCTTTTTCAGAAACCGTTTTATAAGTGTAACTGGATGCAGAACTTCTACACCAACGTTAAATTTTTGAGCGCCGTGTTTTATTTGTCCCATACAACCAGGATTTCCAGTTAACACAATTTTTGCTTTTGTGTTTTTTATGTTATTCATTTTTCTTTCAAGCTGCTTTACAGCATCATCGTAACGGACAACATTATAAATTCCGGCACTGCCGCAGCACCAGCTTGCTTCTTCAAGTTCTGTGTAATTAACGCCCGGCAAAGATTTTATTACATCGCGCGGTTGTGAAGTGATTTTTTGTGCGTGTGCCAAATGGCATGCATCGTGATAAGTTACAAGTCTATCCTGAGCGAAGTCGAAGGATTCAAGATCAAGTTCAAGATTTGAAATGATATTTTGTTCGGCAAAGAATTCCATTACATCTTTTACTTTTGATGAGAATCGTTTAGCCTTTTCAGCATAAGCCGGATCATCTTCGAGCAAGTGAGCGTAATCTTTCATAAAAGCGCCGCAGCCGGCTGAGTTTGAAATTAAATAATCGTAATCGTGTTTATCAAACGCATCAATATTTTTTCTTGCAAGCTGCAAAGCAAAATCCATTTCGCCGTTATGCCCCATTAACGAGCCGCAGCAAACCTGTTCCTTTGGTGTAATGATTTTACAGCCGCACTCTTTTAATACATCAATCGTATCAATATTTATATCGGCAAACATTGTGTTCATCAAACAGCCAAAATGAAATGCCGTTTTATATTTTACTTCGCCAATTGGTAATTCAATTTCATTTATTTGTGCATCGCTGAACTTATCGGCGATAACGGGAGAAAGTTTTTCTATCTCTGCAAGATTTTTAGAAAAGATTTTAAGTACTCCAGTTGCTCGAACAAGTTTTTGTAATCCTGTTTTTTGATACAGCCGCAGCAATACGGAAACAAATTTTAATCCGTTACGAGATGCAACAATTTTTCTCAATGCAAATCTTTTTACAAATCTGCCTGCTGCGGAACCGTATCCGGATTCATCAATAACAACGCGGGCGGCTTCAACCATTCTTCCATATTTAACGCCTGCAGGACAGGCTGTTTCGCATGCCTGACAATCCAAACAAAAATTCATTTCATCGGCAAACAACTCGCTCATTTCCATTTGTCCGCGGGCAACATTTTTTATCATTGCAATTCTGCCGCGCGGCGATGATCGCTCCATTTTTGTTAAATCGTAAGTTGGGCAGGTAGCAAGGCACAAGCCGCAGTGCATACATTGCTGAAGTATGTCATCGTTTGGTAATATCTTTAATAATTCTAAGTGTTGTATTTCTTTATGCATGAAAATCTTTTATCTGTTCGCGTTTTAACGGCATACTGCCTTCGCACTTTGGCGAGATTGTAAAAATTTTGCCGGGGTTTAGAATATTATTTTCATCTATTGCCGATTTTATTTTTTTCATCATATCAACGCCGGGCAAACCTGCAACCTGTTCAAGAAAATGTTTTTTTGCCAGACCTGTTCCGTGCTCGCCTGTAATTGTGCCGCCGAGTTTTATTGCTTCGTTAAAAATAAATTCAAAAGCGCGGTGTGCTTTATCAATCTCTTTTTGATCGCGTTCGTCGGTTAAACAAGTTGGATGCAGATTTCCATCGCCTGCATGACCAAAATTTCCAAAAGTTACATCAAACATATTTGCCGCTTGAGATACTTTTTCAATCATCACGGGCAGTTCGCTGCGCGGCACAGTTGCATCTTCCAGAATTGTAGTAGGCATTCGTCTTGCAAGTGCGCTGAATGCGCTCCGTCTAGCTGTCTTTAAAACATTTGCTTCGCTTTCTGTTGATGCAGCTTTAATCATTGAAGCATTATTTTTTGATGCAATCCTTTTAATAGTATCGGCATCTTCCTGCACGGCGCTGCCGCGTCCATCAACTTCAAGCAAAAGAATTGCTTCGCTGTTTCGGGGTAATCCAATCTTAGTATAATCTTCAACACAATTGATTGTTGTGTTATCTAAAAATTCCATCATCGAAGGAACGATATGTGCGGCAACAATATCCGAAACTGTTTTTGCGGAGTCAATCAGTTTATCAAAGAAAATAAGCATTGTAATTGATTGCGATGGTTTTGGAATTAGCTTTAATAAAACTTTTGTGATTATGCCAAGTGTGCCTTCGCTGCCGACAATGAAATCGCGCAAGTTATAACCGGCAACATCCTTCATATTTTTGCCGCCGGTTTTAAGCAGTTCGCCGTTCGGCAAAATCATTTCCACACCGAGAACATAATTTTTTGTAACGCCGTATTTAAGTCCGCGCAAGCCGCCGGCATTGTTTGCAACGTTACCGCCGATAGTGCAAACGTTTAAGCTTCCCGGGTCAGGCGGATAAAACAAACCAGACTTCTCAACTTCCTTTTGTAAAAACCCGGTAACAACGCCGGGTTCTACCCATGCAGTTAAATTTTGATTATCAACTTCGATAATTTTATTCCACTTAGTCATAACAACAACAACAGAGTTTTCTACGGGAATTGAGCCGCCGCTTAAACCTGTGCCTGCGCCGCGCGGAACTACATTAAACTTTTCATCGTTTGCAAGTTTTAATATTTGCGAGATTTGTTCAGCATCCTGCGGAAATAATACGGCTTCGGGCAGTTGTTTAAATATTGGCGTGCCATCGTAAGAGTAAACAAGTTTGTCTTCGTTTGAATCCAAAAAATTATTTGCGCCAACAATGGATTTTAATTTTTCTTTTATGTTGTTATTCATAAAATTTCCTTTTTTACACAACAAAGGTAAATAAATTTTGAAGAATGATTTTGGTTGCAATATGAAAGCGCGAAGAGCAGAGAGCAAAACATTTGTCATTCGTAGTCATTGGGTGTCATTCGGTTGTAATCCTCTCACTTCTCACATTTGACGTCTCACGTTTCTCGTCTTTCGTTTCTCCAATCACAATAGAACACGGATTACACGGATAAAACGGATATGCACTGATATTGAGCAATCGTTTTTCTTCTCCCGTTTGTCGTCTCTCGTCTCACGTTTCTCGCAGAGACGCAAAGTCGCAAAGGCAAAAGCAGGAATGCAGTTGTCATTCGGTGATAATCGATGGTTAAAAAAACTTATTGCTAAAATGTTTAATTGAGAAGTGATTTATAATTTGAAAACTCTTAAAGAATTTTAAAATAAATTAAGCGGTGTTTCGCAGAGTTTATCTTGTTGACAATCTGCGATCCACAGCGCTTAACTAATTTCTTACTTTAACAATTTACACAAAACTATTTTAGGCCGTTCTCACTTCAATAAAATCATTTTCTTTGTTTCAACAAAGTTACCCGCGTTTAATTGATAATAATAAACGCCGCTTGAAATTGATGAAGCATCAAATTTTACTTCGTAATTACCTGCAAGCTTATTTTCATTAACTAAAGTTGAAACTTCATTACCAAGTATATCGTAAACCTTCAAAGTAACATTACCAAAATGATTAGCAGGTAACGAAAATTTGATAGAGGTTACCGGATTAAATGGATTAGGATAGTTTTGTTCCAACACAAATTCAGCAGGGATGTTGTTAATATCAACTTCTATTTCTTCGCTGTACTTGAATAAACCGTTATTATCTATTTGTTTTAATCTATATAGAATAGTTTGATTTGCATTAACTTTATTAGCTGGGTCATTACTAATCAACGGATTTTGATCTATAAATGAGTATGATTTTTCAGAATTACTATTTCCGCTACCTGCAATAAATCCTATCTTCTGCCACTCCAAAGACCCTTCCCTTATGGAAGGGGTTGGGGATGGGCTTTTTTTCTCAACTTCAAATCCATAATTATTAACTTCAGTTGCTGTCTTCCAGTTTATAAGAACTTCGTTCTTTATTTGGGAGGCTGTAAATGAATTTAATTCGACTGGCAGTGGATTATCTCCACCAAAAGCAAATTCACTAAAGCCAGATATAGTTGCAATGATCTCACCTGTGCCTGCATTATAACTTGTCGGTAAAGCTGTAAATGTTCCTCTACCCGGTGTTGGACGAGAATAAACAATTACTTTTGTTGGATCAATTATACCATTATTTGGAATATCTGAAATCATAAACCGAACTTCGCCGGTAAAACTTGCGGATAAACCATTTTGTTGAATTATCCATCTATAATTAGAAACATTATCAGCTATTCCAGATACATTAATTGGTGAATCCTGGTACAAACTGGCAATGATATTTCCACTTCCAGCACCTGCATTTAAACTTATTTGTAAGCCAGTAATCTCACTTCCGGAATTAAAACTAACTAACCCTGATCCGGCAACAACTGGTTTATTTACATTCGCTGATGATTCTGTAGTATATGCTCCAAACCATCTTTCAAAAAATGCAGATGGATTACCGCCTGCACTTGTAAAATTGCCGCCAACATATAAATCAGTGCCAAAAAGAGTTAAGGTCGTAGCATTACCAGTTAAACCGCTACCAAGAGCGTTCCAAGCAACACCATCCCAAAATGTTATATATTTAGCATTTGAATTACCACCTGCATTCTGAAAAATACCACAAGCATAAACATCACTGCCCGATACGACTATTGAATTAACAACGGATGATAATGGTGTTGTTCCTAAAGCATTCCAAGTAGAACCATTCCAAAGTACAATAAAATCTGCATTTAGATTACCTCCTACATCAGAGAATCCACCTCCAACAAAAACATTGTTTCCAGATATTGCGATTGTATTAACCTGACCATTTAGATTATTAGGACCAAGTGCACTCCAAGCTGAACCGTTCCATTTAGCAATTCTATTGCAACTTAATGAACCCGATAATGTAAAACCGCCTCCGGCATAGATATTATCTCCTGATATTTCTACGGCGTTTACGGATGAATTAAATCCTGATCCAAGCGCACTCCAGGTTGAACCATTCCATTTCGCAATCCTATCAGCAGTAGCAATTCCACCAGCGTCCGTAAAATTACCTCCAACGTAGATATCACTGCCAGAAATTGCGATTGCTTGAACTGCGGCATTTAATCCACCACCGACAGAGTTCCAATTAGTTCCATCCCACCGTGCAATATAATCTGCAGTTGCAATACCTCCTGCATTAGTGAAATGACCCCCAACATAAAGATTGTTTCCGGAAACAGCAATCTTATTTACCGTACTATTTAAACCTGAACCAAGAGAATTCCAATTAGTTCCATCCCAGCGCGCTATTCCATCAGCATTAGGATTTCCACCGGCATTTGCAAAGTTACCTCCTACATAAATATCTTTACCTGAAATAGCTATTGATTTTACATAAGCATTTAATCCATTGGGATTGCCAACTTCTACAAAATTAGTTCCATCCCATACTGTCAAATAATATGCACCTTCTGAGGCGAATTGACCGCCCAATAATAATTTTCCATCATATAAATCCATAGACGTAACAGTACTTCTAAGACCTGTACCAACAAGACTCAAATTAGTTCCATCCCATTTTGCTATGCAATCATTATTTCCACTTGTATTACCATATAATTTATAGGAACCGCCAAAATAAATATCGCCTCCTGAAACAATAATTGAATAAACACCATAAGTATCAATTCCAAGTCCAAGTGCGTTCCAGTTAGTTCCATCCCATTTCGCAATCCTATCAGCATTGGCAATCCCGGCAAGATTGCTAAACATCCCACCGATGTAAATATCTGTACCTGAAAATGCTATAGCTCTTACAGTAGTATTAATTCCCGGAACACCTAAACTACTCCAATTAGTTCCATTCCATTTTGCAAATCTATCAGCGTTAATATCTCCACCTGCATCAACAAAATCACCACCTGCATAAATATCTGTACCTGAAATTGCAATATCCCAAACAGTACCACTTAACCCTATCCCAAGAGCATTCCAGTTGCTTCCATCCCAGCGTGCTATTCTATCTGCATTCGGATTTCCACCGGCATCTAAAAAATCACCACAGGCATAAATATCTGTACCTGAAATTGCAATATCATGAACAGAATTACCTAAACCTGTTCCAATTGCATTCCAGTTGCTTCCATCCCAGCGTGCTATTCTATCTGCATCCAGATTTCCTCCTGCATCTGTAAAAGCACCGCCAAAGTAAACATCTGTTCCAGAAACAGTAATTGAATAGACATAATTATTTAATCCGGTTCCTAATGGTTGCCAACTATTTCCATCCCAAAAAGCAACCCGGTTTGCATTTATATCTCCACTTAACGCAGTAAAATCGCCAGTGATATATATAATACCACTTGCTGAAACAGCTAAAGAATAAATAGTACCATTAATAGCATTTGTTTTTGTACCCAGAACATCCCAGCTAAAAGGAGTTGCGGCTAATGGTTTAAAAATGGGCTCGCCATTCTTACCATAATTCATTGTGTAGCCTTCTGCATTAAAACTACCTGAATATCCAGGTGCTATACTGCCGTCTTCAGACAGGATTTGTTCAATACTTTCTACAGGTTTGTTTTGCGAATAGCCAAAAGTAAAAAGTATAGTGAATAAGAAAAAGGACAATTTTGTAAGATTATTTGTCATTTTTGTGTTCCTTATGTTTTTTAAATAAAATAGAAATCGGTTTATTGGTAAAATTTGGATGTTTTCCAAAAGAATATTAAAAATTAGTAAGTGATTGATATAAAAATACTAAAACTTTGCTAACATAGAAATATTTAAGTACTAAAAACAATATCCAATAAGAAAAAATTTATACTAATTTTTGGCTTTTATGAACTTGGATTAAGATAATGTTTCTTCTCGCTTTTCGTTTCTCCAATCGCAATGGAACACGGATAGCACGGACAAAACGGATCTGCACTGATCTTACGTAATCATTTTTCTTCTCCCGTTTTTCGTTTCTCGTCTGACGTTTCTCGTCTTTCGTTTCTCCAAGCGCAATGGAACGCGGATTACACAGATAAAACGGATTTGCACTGATCTTACGTAATCATTTTTCTTCTCCCGTTTTTCGTTTCTCGTCTCACGTTTCCCGTCTCTCGTTTGACTTTTACAAAACGAATATTTACTTTTGAACCAATCAATAAGGATATGCTTTTTGTTCTACGCTGCCTCAAATATTTCTTTACCCAAAACCAACCAATTGGATTTTAAACAGCTTTTTAAATGGAATGTGAATACCTGTCCGGTTACTAACGGATGCGGGAGCGTGTTTTATTGCGGCAGTTGTAAGTTTTGATGTTGCGGAAGCGAGTTATAGTTTGGCGGAAGCGAGTTGTAGTTTGGCGGAAGCTAATTATGAAGTGGCGGAAGCTAATTATGAAGTGGCGGAAGCAAATTATGAAGCGGCGGAAGCGAGTTGCAGTTTGGCGGAAGCTAATTGTGAAGTGGCGGTGCGTAATTATGACAATGCGGTTTGTAATTATGACAAAGCTGGTTGAAGTTGCAGGGTTGCAGAAGGTTATAATAGATATTTATCCGTCTTTTGATGGATGCACGACCCAATTTTTTATGTTGAGAATTTATTAGAAAAACACAACAATTGGAACGACCTAAAGGGACAAGCAGATATGCAACTGCACGCATATCTATGTTCCCTAATTAACAATTCAGTGCGGCATATATATAAGTTAGTTGCATAAACATATGATAAGTTTAAAATCCACTATAAGAAAATATAAGGTTGCTCTGATATTATCTTATGTCCCATTATTAATAACCATACTAATATCTTATTCAAATTTATTACCAAGTTTCGTAATTGATTATCGAGTTCCGCTTATAATAATGCTTTCAATTGTCCCATTATTTTATTCATATATTTTAGTTCTTAAAAACCATATTGAAGATCAAAATTCTGAAATAGAAATTTTAAATAAAAAATCGTCTGCAATAATTCCCGATGAAAAGAAGACACTAATTTCTTCTGGTAAATTTAAATTCGATTCAAAATTTGGTTTTTATAAAAATATAGAAACAAATGAATTTTATTGTAGCCCTTGTTTATTAAAAGATATTCCTGCCCAAATTAGGGAATTTGATGATTATTGGCGTTGCACTAATTGTGGTCATTGGTATTACAAAGAGCATTATAAACCATTTTCAGATAACTCAGATAAAGGCAACAATCCAATAACCAATTGGTAAGTTTTTTAGATTGCAACATAACCATGTACTGTTTTTAAAAAACAATAGATTATTATTAGTAATGTCAAATAACAAAAAAGTGTACGTATGTTTTCCGTCAGTGGACGGATAAGTAAATAATAACTAAGGTGTGTGTCTTTCCGATAGTATCGAGATAACACGCCGTTAAATTGCTTAATAGTTAATTTATGTTAATCAAAATAATTTTATTTCTATCCTTAGTTTCAATTTCATTCGCACAAAATATTAATTATGAAATTAAGGCTCAAAAGGTATTTGAAATTAATAGTATGCCTTACATTCCTGAATATTCTGGAGATACGCTTTATTGGGATTTAGTAAAAGATGGATTGGACATAGTTCCTTTCTTAATTGAAAAACTCGATGATTCGTCTTCTACTCAAATTAATGTTGAACTTACTGGTGGGTATTATACAATTGCAGATATTTCAAACTTAATTATTTGGGATATTATAAGAGACTTACCAGTATTTCAGTTTACTAAAAGTAATAAACAACTTTTGGATAGTTGCGGTATATGTTATTACTGGGACTATATTAGACTAAATCAGAATAATCGAAAAAATTACAAGGAAGAAGTTAACAATTGGTTTAAGGAGAATAAAAATAATCTGGTTTGGTTTGTTGATGAAGAAGAATTTAAAGGTGGAACTCATAAATTTCCTCGAAAACATCCTGCTGGTGGTTATTATTTACTTAAAAAGTAGAATGTAAACTAAGTATGCCATATAACCAGATACTGTGTTAAAAAACAATAGATTATTATTAGTAATGTCAAATAACAAAAAAGTGAACGTTGTTTTTCCGTCAGTGGACGGAGAGTTTAAATAATAACTACGGTGTTGTGTTTTAACAATAATATCGGGATAACACGCGGTTAAGCATAAAAAGGAAGATATATTTGAAGTATGTTTTAGTTTTTATAGTCTCATTACTATTTAATACGGATGTTTGTTCACAAAGTATTGATTCAACTATATGGAATTTTTTTGCCGATTCTTCTCTTAGTATCTCATTTAAATATCCTTCATTTTTTAAGATAAAGATTGTAAAAGAAAATAATGAAAGCTGTTATTCATTAGTTCATTTGCATTATATGTTTTATGAAGCAATTGAGTTAAATGAAAGCTCAAACTCTGATTCGTTGGAATGCCCTTCTGGATTAACAATATCCTTGTGTAATAAAGATTTTTATTACATTGCTAAAGAATATGGGTTCTATGAGAAAAATGGTCTCTGGTATGGTGATATAGATTATGTACCACAAGATGAAAATTCGGAATGGAGTGAATTGTATACTGGAGTAGCAATTTATTTTGATGAATGGACTGGAATAAAAGTTATTTCTCCCACAAGCGTATATCTAAAAAGAGGTGGTTGTTTTACAGCCGCTGGCGAGCATTATAGATTTGTTTTATCAAAAAAAATAGATAATGAAAAATTTCTATTTGCAAAAGGGTGGGGATTTTCGTTTCCACAAGCTGATAAAATTTTAATAGAGATTTGTAAAAGTATAAAAATTATAAGAAGTAATGTAAAATAAATTTGTGCATAATCAGGTACTATCTTAAAAAGCAATATAGTTTAGTAGTAAATCTTAAAGAAAGAGAACATCCAATAAAAATTTGAAATTATAAAACTGATAGACTATATTTGGTCTAAAAAAGGACTGTATTATGAGAATGAGTGAAGTTGTAAAATCAATAAGTTATCTTAAAGCCAATGCCGCAAATATGATTGATGAGATCAGTAAGGAGCAAAAAACTTATGTTATTACTCAAAACGGCGAAGCTAAAGTTATAGTTCAAGACATTAAGGTTTATGAAAAAACACAAGAAACTATGGCAATGCTAAAATTATTAGCAATGAGCCGTGATAAAAGTACAGATGCTAAAGGAATTCACGAGACGTTTACTGAGCTTCGTAATGAGTTAAAATCTTATCAATCATTATGAAATTTAAAGTTATTATTGCTCCACAAGCAAAATTAGATCTTAAAGAGATATTCATTTATGTTGCTGTGAATGATAGTATTCAATCTGCTAATAAACTTTTAGATGCATTGGAAGAAACTTGTTCAAAGCTTGAAAGAATGCCGGAGCGGGGTCATATTCCACCTGAACTTAAACCCACCGGAATTAAAAAGTATTTAGAAATCCATTACAAACCTTACCGAATAATCTACGAAATCGAAAAAAGCACAATATACATTCATTGCGTAATTGACGGCAGAAGAAATATCCAGGAAATTTTAAGTAATAGATTTTTAAGATAAAAAACTTATAACCGCTTAATCCCTTTAGTAAACCGTCAGGCAGAAATTAATCCAAAAAGTTTCAGTCTCTTTCAAGCTGTGTAAATAGTTATTATCAAATATTTGGCAACCGTCAATAAACATAAGGACAACTTAGAACCTGCGAACAATCGTTAAAGAATTTAACCTTGCCTACATTGATTTTTATCACAGAACAAACTGCTTTGCGGCGAGCAGATAATTTTTATCTCTTAATTCGTTAATTTTCCGGCGAAAATTTTAATCAGTTTGCAGTCTCACAACATTATATATTCAGATTGTGCTGCCCATAGTTGTTTATGACCAAAATTTATAGAGAAATAAATGATAATTATTAATCGTCTGCTCGCCATAGTTTCCCGCAAAACTTTGCTGTTCTTTTTACTTCTTCAGTTACCGGTTCTTTCGCAAATAAAAATCTACTCGATTGAAGAAGCAATTGATACGGCATTAACAAATAACCGGGATATTACAATTTCCAAGCTTAATGTTAATAAGGCGGGCGCCGCCGTTAGCGAAGCTTTTGGTTACGCACTGCCAAGCCTCGATTTATCAGGCGGATTTACGCACTTCTTAAAAAAGCCAAAAACTTCCTTTCCGGATTTTGAAGCATTGCTTACAAACGCAACTTACAACATCCTGTTTGATGAGGGAGTAATTCCTGAAGATGATAGTAAATATTTGCCTATGGATAATAAACTTCAAACTTTTGCTCAGGCAAATAATTTTCAAACGGATTTAACATTAACGCAGGTGCTTTTTAATTCGGCAGTGTTTGAAGGAATAGGCGCATCGCAGATTTATTACGATCTTGCAAAATCAGAGCTAAGCAATCAGGTTTCTAAAACAGTGCTTTCCGTTAAAAAATCTTTTTACAATGTACTGATAGCTAAAGAAGTGTTGAAAATTACACAGGCAAGTTTTACAAATGCCGATGATAATTTTAATAATGTAAAAGCTTTGTACAAAGAAGGAATGGTTTCCGAGTTCGATAGATTACAGGCGGAAGTACGCGTGGAAAATATTCGTCCTGCTTTATTGCAGGTAGAAAATTTGCTTGTTAATGCGCTTAACGCTTTTAAGATTACGCTGGGTATAAATCAAAACGACAGCATTGATGTTGCAGGTGAATTTGTTTACAAACCTTTTGAAAATATTGATGAGTCAGCGCTTATTGATGAAGCGCTTTCCGCTAATTACGATCTTAAAAGTCTTGACTTAAAAAAGCAGGTTGATAAAGCATTTATACAACTTGATGTAGCTGAATATTGGCCCTCGCTTGCTACTTTCGGAAATTATACTTATGCAGGTTCGTCAGACAACTGGGATTATCAAAATTATTCTTCTTTTACAGTGGGATTAAACTTATCCATAAATCTCTGGAAAGGTAATCGCACAAAAAATAAAGTTGAACAATCAACAATCTCGTACAAGCAAACCGAAGAGCAGTATTTGCTTTTAAAAGATTACACAACTATTAATGTAAAATCCAAAATACTTGAATTAAAAAGGGTTCAGTCTTTGCTTGATGTGCAGAGCAGAACAATTGAAGTTGCTGAACGCGCTTATAATATTGCCAAGATACGTTACAGCGAAGGTGCAGGCAGCCAGCTTGAGTTGCAAAATGCAGATGAAGATCTGCGGCAGGCGCGGCTTAATCGTGTTCAATCTGTTCACTCGTATTTGATTGCTGTTTTTGAACTTGAACAAATACTCGGCAGAACAAACCCGAAATACTTTACTTTTTATAACGAGTTGAAAGACTAATGATTTTAATTTTAACAGGAGAACTTTTTCAAATGAAACTATTTATTAAATACGGATTAAAAACAATTTTGTTTGCAGGATTTATTATTTCGATTTTTCTTTTTGCAGCATGCGGCAGCAAGGAAAAGGAACAATCAAAAACAGATAAATTAAATTATGTTGATACTGTTTCGGTTGAAGCACAAATAGTTGCCAGACAGGAACTTTCTTTAACAAAAACATTTTCGGGCACTCTCGAAGGTGAAAATCAGGCGAACATCTTTACGAAAATTCCCGAAAGAATAATGGGTATAAATGTAAAGGTTGGGCAGTATGTACGAGCAGGTTCGGTAATGTTTGAACTTGATAAAGGTGGAGCATCTTCGCAATTCTATCAAGCGCAAGCAGCATTTTATAATGCTGAGAAAAATTATATGCGAATGAAAAATTTGTTAGCGGAAGGCGCAGTATCGCAGCAGGCTTATGACGGAATAGAAACACAATACGAAGTAGCAAAAGCAAATTTTGATGCGGCAAGAAGCACTGTGGAAATAACTTCTCCGCTCTCCGGTGTTGTTACAGCAATAAATGTTTCACTTGGCGATCTCGCCAATCCGCAAATGCCAATGGCAACGGTTGCAAACTACGGCAGATTGAAAGCAAAGTTTAATGTCGGCGAAAGCGATATGAATAATTTTTACAGCGGGCAAAGCGCAGGTGTTTACTCCGAACTAAATCCTGATTTAGTGCAGCAGGCAAAGGTAAATCAAATATCAAAATCTGCCGATATTCAATCGCGTACTTTTGAGATACAGGCAATATTTACAAACACAAAAGATAACTGGTTTAAACCGGGAATGTTTTGCAGGGTAAATGTAAACTTAAAAACAAAAAACGATGCTCTGGCAATTCCTATGTCTGCAATCATTAAAAAGAATAACACGGATGGCGTGTATATAATTACAGATGGTAAATCCACATTTAAACCTGTAACCGCCGGCATAACAGACGGCAAATCAGTTGAGATAATTTCAGGATTAAATGAGGGTGATAATATCGTTACGCTTGGAATGAACAATCTGAAAGATGGTTCGGTTGTTGTAATCTCTAAAAACTAATTATAAAATTTTAAAAAGATACTGGACAAAAAATGAAATTAGCTGATGTTTCAATAAGACGACCTGTTTTTGCAACAATGATGATAATGTCCTTAATTGTACTTGGAATTTTTTCATACATAAAGCTTAATGTTGATTTATATCCGAATGTTGATATTCCTTATGTTGTAGTTACAACAGTTTTGCCGGGCGCCGGACCCGAGCAAATGGAAACCGATGTTACAAAAATTATTGAAGATGCCGTTAATCCGGTTGAAGGAGTTGATTTTATACAATCAACTTCGCGCGAAAATGTTTCAATTGTTGTAATAGCATTCAAACTTGAAATCAACGGAAAAGATGCGGCACAGGATGTTCGCGAAAAAATTTCGGCAGCCCGCACCAATCTTCCAACAGAAATTGAAGACCCGATAATTCAAAGATACGATCCTTCAAGTTTCCCGATTATGTCGCTTACAGTTTCGGGCAATATGTCCGATAAAGACATCACAACATTTACAAAAGATGTTGTAAAGAAAAGAATGGAAAATCTTCCGGGTGTTGGTTCAGTTGATATTGTTGGCGGCGCAGAAAGAGAAATCCAGATTGAAGTTGATGCTGCAAAGCTGCGTGCATATAATATTTCAATTCAGGATGTGATACAAAATGTAGGCGGACAAAATGTTGAAATACCCGGTGGTAATGTTACCGAAGGTGCGCGTCAGTTACTTGTAAGAACAATGGGCAAATACAAAAGTGTTGATGATTTTAAGCATGTTATTGTTGCAACGCCGCAGGGCAAACCTGTTTATCTTGGCGATGTTGCAAATGTTTACGACGGTATTGAAGAACAAACAAGTTTAACGCGCGTAAACGGCAAACTTGCTGTGGGATTAAGTATAATTAAACAGTCCGGAAGCAATACTGTTCAGGTTGCGCACGCAGTAAATAAGCAAATTGAAAAAATGAAAAGCGAAATACCCGAAGGCGTAACAATTAATGTTGCACAGGATAACAGTATTTTTATTGAAGATTCGATTGATGATGTTCTGTTCGATATTACTTACGGAGGTTTGCTTGCAATAATTGTAATATATCTTTTTCTTGCAAACTTTAGAGCAACTATAATAAGCGCTTTAGCTTTGCCCGCATCAATTATAGCAAGTTTTATTTTGATGTATGCTTTAAACTTTACACTTAATATGATGTCGCTTCTTGCGCTTTCGCTGGCAGTTGGATTACTTATTGATGATGCGATAGTTGTGATTGAAAATATTTACAGGCACATGGCACAGGGCGAAACTCCGTTAGAAGCATCAAAATCCGCAACGGAAGAAATAGGGCTTGCGGTTATGGCAACAACATTTACAATTGTTGCGGTGTTTGTACCTGTTGCATTTATGCCCGGTGTGGTAGGAAGATTTTTTTATGAATTCGGAATAACAATTTCTGCGGCAGTGCTTGTATCATTATTTGTTGCATTTACATTAACACCGATGCTTTCATCAAAATGGCTGCACAGAGAAGATGAAGAACTTTCTAAAGACGGAAATATTTTACTTAGACCGCTTTATTATTTCAATCATTTCTTTGAAAGAATGAGCGTACTTTATGAGAAAGCATTACGATGGTCTTTATTGCACAGATTTATTATTGTACTCGGTTCGGTTTTAATTTTTGCAGCAAGTTTTTTAATAATGGGTATGCTTGGTTCTCAGTTCTTTCCGGAAAGCGACCAAAGCCAGTTTACTGTTATTGTTAATGCTTCACCTGCAAGTTCGCTTGAGCAGACAAGTTTAATATGCGAAAAAGTTGAAGCACAATTAACTAAAATGCCCGAAGTAAAAACTATACTTACGACAATCGGATCAGGAAACGATCCGGTTACAAAAGCCAACATACTTGTTAAACTTGTTCATTCGAAAGAAAGAAACAGATCCGACCTTGAAATAATGGCTGCGCTACGAGAAAAGATAAAATCAATTCCAGGCGCATCATTCAGCGCACGCGTAGTAGGCGGTCCGGGTCAAAATGATAAGCCCGTTACTTTAAGTATTCGCGGCGATGATCTTAAAAAATTAGAGAAGATTGCGGATAAAGTTGAATCAATTGTTAAATCAACTTCCGGTGCGGTGGATGTTGAGAATAGTTTAGAATTATCCAAACCGGAAATTCAAATAAATATTGATAGAGAAAAAGCCTCCGATCTTGCAGTCAGTCCATTTCTTATTGCTTCAACAATACGCGCAATGGTTGACGGCGCTGTTGCAACTCAATTTCAAGATGGCGATGAACAAATTGATGTGCGTGTAAGACTTAAAAAACAAGACCGCACAAGACAAAGTGATCTATCTTTACTAACAGTTAAGAGTAATAAAAAAATTGATAAAAATGATTTTCTTATTCCGCTTAGTGATGTAGCTGCTGTTACTCAATCTGCAGGACCTTCGGAAATAAAAAGATACAAACGGCAAAAAGAAATTCGTGTTGATGCAAATCTTGATAGAAAATTTTTAGGCGTGGTGCTTGAAGATATTGCAAAAGAAACATCAAAGCTAAAACTTGATCCGGGTTATTCTATAAATGTTATCGGCGCAGGCGAAATGCAGGAAGAATCCTTCGGCAACATTTTGCTTTCATTGTTCCTTGCAATTGTGTTTGTTTATATAGTTCTTGCAGCTCAGTTCGATAGTTTCATTTATCCGTTTTCAATTATGATTGCGCTTCCAATGTCTATTATCGGCGCTGTATTGATGCTGTTAATATTCGGCAGCTCGCTTTCGGTAATGTCGTTTATCGGAATAATAATGCTGATGGGACTTGTAACTAAAAACGGAATTTTGCTTGTTGATTATACAAACGTTTTGCGCGAAAGAGGCATGTCGCGGTTTGAAGCTTTGTTAAAAGCCGGACCAACAAGACTGCGCCCGATTTTAATGACTACGCTTGCGATGATTTTTGGAATGGTTCCTGTTGCACTTGCGCTTGGTGAAGGCGCTGAATTCCGCGCTCCGATGGGACAGGCTGTAATCGGTGGTTTGATAACATCTACTTTATTGACTTTGTTTATTGTTCCGGTAGTTTACTCTTTACTTGATGATCTTAGCGGATTTTTCTCAAGAAAAAATAATGATGAGGAAGAATTATGAAACTTATATATTTAGTTTATCACGATATCCTTGACAGCCGTGTTGAAAAAGCGCTGAAAAAACTCAACATAGATTATTACACTCTTTGGGAAGATGTAAAAGGCAAAGGACACAATAGCGATGCGCATCTTGGTAATCGTCCTTTTCCGGGATATAATTTTGTGCGAATGATTGCATTTGAAAATGAAGAGTTGATTGAACCATTAATTGTAAAAGTACAGGAACTTAATAGTATCGTAGAAAGAGATGATGATAAAATTAGAGTGTTTCAAGTTCCGTTAGAAAGGATGCTTTAGAGAGATTTTATAATGCTTCACCAAAAGTAATAGAAAATCAATACATCACCATTGATTGTGCCTTGGCGGCTTTGGTTTGTATGCCTGTAAAATTCTTTTAGATTTATATCTTTTCCTCTAAACAAGTAAGTCATTTCTCTTTATTAAACGATAAACACGGTTATTGCTCTATGATATTCAGGGTTTCATTTTCATAAATGATCTTATCTGTCTGCTTTTTTATCCGTGATCTTTATTTTTGGTTTAAAAAGAATAAACCCTCATAACTTAATAGTTATAAGGGTCTATTTTTTTCTTTGTAGCGGGGGCCGGACTTGAACCGACAACCTTCGGGTTATGAGCCCGACGAGCTACCAATTGCTCCACCCCGCGATTTAATTTCTTTACTCTTTTTCGGATTATTAGTCCGACGAGCTACTCCCGATTTTATCGGGACTCAACACCGCGATTTAATTTATTTTCTCTTTTTTCGGATTATCAGTCCGACGAGCTACTCCCGATTTTATCGGGACTCCACCCCGCGATTTAATTTCTTTACTCTTTTTCGGATTATTAGTCCGACGAGCTACTCCCGATTTTATCGGGACTCAACACCGCGATTTAATTTATTTTCTCTTTTTTCGGATTATCAGTCCGACGAGCTACTCCCGATTTTATCGGGACTCAACACCGCGATTTAATTTCTTAATATTTAAGCGATAAACGCTTTTTCTTTTCAAAATTTCGTGGGCAAATATAGGCAATCAATCAAGTGATTGCAAATTAGCCATCTATTCTGTTAAAGCTGGACACTATGCCGTCCAATGCCTGCGAGCGAACGTGTATTTCATTTAGTTTTTGAATAATGCTTAGTATAACTTTTCTTTTATCTTCAACAAGAGCAGCCATATAAGTACTTACTTCCGGGATGTTACATTCATCTATTACGCTTTCATAATATCTTACCATTGCTGTTTCTCTGCGTAACGCTTCATTCAAAGTTGCGCAGGTATTTCTGCAAGCGTGTTGACATTTTACTTCTAATTCAGCCATGGTTTCCTCACTTGATTATTTTTTAATTTACATTTCATTATTTACTAAACAGGCTCTGAAATTTTTACTAATTCTTTGCCGCGCTCTAAAGCTTTTTCATTTAACGGAATTAAATTATGTCTGCGCGGCGGTAATGCTTTTTTAAGAGCTTCAACCAGGAATTCAACTTTTAATATCGGTCTCTTTTCTAAAAAAGCTCCAACCATAAACATATTTGCAACTTGCTTGGCATTAAGTTTGTCGGCTTCTTCATTGCCTGCAATGCAAACAATATCAATATCGGTGCGGGTTGGCGGATGCACAGCTGTTGACTTTTCATAGATTAAAAGTCCGCCGGGTTTTACTGCTTTTTCAAATTTATCAATCGAAGGTTGATTGAGCAGAATAGCTGTATCAAACTTTGTAACGATAGGAGAACTTATTCTCGAATCGGAAATTATAACAATACAATTTGCTGTACCGCCTCTCATTTCGGGTCCGTACGAAGGCATCCAGCTAACTTCTTTTCCTTCTATCATACCGGCATAAGCAACAAGTTTACCCATTGATAAAACGCCCTGCCCGCCGAATCCTGCAAAAATTATTTCATGTTCTTTTGTCATAACAAAATCCTTTCAGCCACAGGAAAAAATCGCCTGTGTTTAATCTTAAAAATCATAATTAGTTTTTAGGAACTTTAATATCTCCAAGCGGATACATTGGTATCATTTTTTCATCAAGATATTTTATTGTTTCAACTGGCGTCATCTTCCAGCCTGAAGGACAATTTGAAACTACTTCAACAAAGCAAGTTCCTTTTTTTAGCTTCTGATATTCAAATGCTTTTATAAAAGCTTTTTTAAGTTTACGAACATAATTAGGAGTATGAACAGCCTGACGTGTTACATAATAAGCACCCGGTAATAAACAAAGCATATCTGCAATTTTGATTGGATTACCAACCTGTGCAGCTTCTCTGCCGTAAGGAGACGTTGAGGTTACCTGTCCGATTAAACTTGTTGGAGCCATTTGTCCGCCGGTCATTCCGTAAATTCCGTTGTTTACAAAGATCATTAAAATATTTTCACCGCGGTTAACTGTGTGAATTGTTTCCGCTGTGCCGATAGCAGCAAGATCGCCATCGCCCTGATATGAGAAAACATATTTATCGGGCAGCACTCTTTTAATTCCTGTTGCAACCGCGCTTGCTCTTCCGTGTGCTGCTTCCTGCATATCTATATTCATATAGTTGTATGCAAAAACCGAACAGCCAACAGGAGCAACGCCGATTGTTTCTTCCTGTATTCCAAGTTCGTCAACAACTTCCATCAAAACTTTGTGAACAACGCTATGCCCACAGCCCGGGCAGTAATGAAACGGAACATCCGTCAATGTATCCGGCTTGCAATAAACCTGTTCGTAAGTTACTTCCGGATGAAATCCAAAAGACTCTTCATCTTCTAAATATAATTTTTCATTCATTTCAATTTCTCCTGAATATTATCTGCATTTCGCGCTTCATGGATTGATTCGATCTTGTGAAGTATATCCTCCGGTGATAACAACATTCCGCCCATTCTGCCAATAAAGTGAACCGGAACTTTTCCTTCAACAGCAAGCCGCACATCTTCAACCATCTGACCAGCATTCATTTCAACAGTTAACATAAACTCAACTTGATTAGCAAGTTCTTTTAATCTTTCGGATGGATAAGGATAAAGAGTAATTGGTCTAAGCAAGCCAACTTTAATTCCTTTTTCGCGTGCAAGATCAACAGTTTTTTGGCAGATGCGCGACGAAAGTCCGAACGCTACAAGAAGCATTTCGGCATCTTCGGTTTGAATTTCTTCATATCTCACTTCGCATTGCATTGATTTATACTTTTCCTGCATAAACAAATTGATATGCTCCATTTCTTCGGGCTGCATATAAAGCGATGTGATTACATTTTGTTCTTTACCTTTTTTCTTTCCGGTGGTTGCCCATGGCGCCGGGGTTTTAGGAAGTGAGCCTTCCTCCGGTAAAATTACTTTTTCCATCATTTGACCAAGTGCACCGTCTGAAAGAATCATTGCAGGATTGCGATATTTTTCTGCTAAGCGGAAGGCATCAAAAACAAAATCAGCCATTTCCTGAACCGAAGCCGGCGCTAATACAATCAGCCTGTAATCACCGTGTCCGCCGCCTTTTGTTGATTGAAAATAATCACCTTGTGAAGGTTGAATAGTACCAAGTCCTGGACCACCACGAACAACATTAACAAGCAAACACGGCAATTGCGCTGCGGCAATGTACGAAATTCCTTCCTGCATTAAACTAATACCGGGCGAAGAGGATGAAGTCCAAACTCTTGCGCCTGCGCCTGCCGCGCCGTAAACCATATTTATTGCGGCTACTTCGCTTTCAGCCTGTAAAACAAGCCCATGTCTAATCGGCACTTCTCTTTCGAGATATTCAAGTACTTCGGATTGCGGAGTAATCGGATAACCAAAGTACGCATCCATATCAGCACGAATGGCAGCTTCAGCGAGCGCTTCGTTGCCTTTCATTAACCTGATATCATCAGATTTTTTTGATGTGTTTTCCATATAAAACCTTTTTTCGTTTGATAAAACTTAAACCTGTTCTTTTTTAGCAGGTTTTGGTTCACGATAAACTTCTATTGCTGCTTCGGGGCAAACAATTGCACAATTTGCACATCCGGTACAAACATCATGAATTAGCTCTACATAACGATAGCCTTTTTCATTGAAATTTTGCGACAGCGCTAAGCCGTCTTGCGGACAGGAAACAATGCAAAGCTCGCAGCCCTTACAGATTTTAGAATCAATTTTTACTGCTCCTTTTACCATTTTAGTCTCTCTTTTTGGTGGGAGAATTCTTTTAATTATTTAAAAAATCTCAATCTTAATGCCACTCGCTTTAATTGCTTTAATTGACTTAAAACTGCTTTTTATAAACCCTTTATCAGATTTAGGAAGTGATAAAGAACGGCATTTCCTATTTGTGAGAAGATAAAATCTAACCATATTAAATTCTTTGTAAATTTCTATGATTGAAGTAATTATTTCATTCTGTTTGTTTAGTCTACGGTTTTTGAGAATTGATTTTGGTTGAGCATCATAGTAACAAAAATCTTGCTGTTTTTACAAAAGAAATCGGACAATCTGTTTTGCGCCGTCTAAACATTTCTATCAAAAACAATTGATTAAAAATTTTACTGCAATTATATGAGAAGATATTGCTATTTTATTGCAGTTAAATATCCATTAAAAACTAATAACGTTTTATGAAATTACTGAATGAAAATCTTGGTCTTTACACTGATATGTACCAGCTTGCGATGATGGAAACATATTTTACAGAAAACAAACACAATGTACCCGCCGCTTTTGATTACTTTTTTAGAAAATTACCGTTTAACGGCGGTTATGTTATTTTTAGCGGATTATCGGAATTATTGAATGGACTTGCTGAAATGAAATTCAGCGACGATGATATTGATTATTTACATTCTCAAAATGCTAACAGCGATTTTCTTGAATACTTAAAACATTTTTCTTTTACCGGAAACATTTATTCTGTTGAGGAAGGTTCTGTGGTTTTTCCTTCCGAGCCGATTTTAACTGTGGAAGCTAATTTGATTGAAGCCCAATTATTAGAAACATATTTGCTAAACACTTTAAATTTCAATTCGCTGATATCAACAAAAGCATCTCGAATGAGATTTGTTGCTGGAAATAAAACACTTAGTGAGTTTGGTTTAAGACGCGCGCCCGGATTAGGCGGTTTGCAAGCAAGTAAAGCCGCAGTTATCGGAGGTTTTGATTCAACATCAAATGTGCTTGCCGCAAAACTTTTTAATCTAAATGTTGTTGGAACTATGGCTCATTCTTTTATTCAAAGTTATGATGATGAATTAACAGCTTTCAGAATATTTGTAAAATCACATCCTGCAAAATCTGTACTATTGATTGATACTTACAACTCGCTTGAATCCGGTTTACCAAATGCAATAACAGTTGCCAAGGAAATGGAACTGAACGGTCATCAATTAAAAGGAATTAGATTGGACAGCGGCGATCTCGCATACATTTCAAAAGAAGCAAGAAAAAAACTTGATGCCGCCGGACTTGATTATGTTAAGATTGTTGCTTCAAATCAATTAGATGAAAGAGTGATAAAAAGTTTGATTGAACAAGGCGCACCGATTGATGTTTTTGGTGTTGGCACAAGTTTGGCAAACGGTTTGCCTGATGCAACTCTTGACGGCGTGTTTAAACTTTCCTTTTGCGATAATAAACCCCGTCTAAAAGTATCGGAAAATACAAGCAAGGTTACTTTACCGGGATTAAAAAAAATCATTCGCTTTACAGATGATAATGGCTTTTATCAAGCCGATGCAATAGCGCTGCGAACTGAAAACATCATTGCAAAAATTATTCATCCATTTGAAAATGAAAAAACTAAAGACTTGAAAAACTTAAACAGTTCTGATATTACAAAAGTTGTTTATGAAAATGGTAAAGCAAAATACAAACCGCAAAACGCCGTTGAACTAAAAGAAAAAGTAAAAGAGAATCTTGCAAAATTGCCTTTGGAATATAAGCGATTTGAGTACCCGCATATTTACAAAGTTGGAATAAGCGAAAAACTTTTGTATTTAAGAGATGAATTAAAAAAGGAATTTACTTCAAACTTTTACAAGGAGAATGATTTATGAAAGCTTTAGTAATTGCTGATATACAAATTGATTTTTTACCCGGTGGAAAGTTGCCTGTAAATAATGGTAATGAAATAATTCCTGTTGTAAATCAACTTCAACTAAGTAAACGTTTTGATCTTATAGTTGCAACTCAGGATTGGCATCCGCACAATCATGGAAGTTTTGCATCAAATTATCTGGGAAAAAATGCTTTTGATCATATTCTGCTTGGCGGCTTTGATCAAGTTCTTTGGCCCAATCATTGTGTTCAGGGAAGTATTGGCGCAGAGTTTCCGAGCGACCTGAATGGCAATAATATTGAAGCAATATTCCGTAAAGGAATGGATAAAAATATTGATTCGTACAGCGGCTTTTTTGATAACGGAAAGAAAAAAGATACCGGACTGGCAGCATATCTAAAGGGAAGAAATATTGATGAAGTTTTTATTTGCGGTTTAACAGCTGATTATTGCGTTTTTTTTACGGCAATGGATGCTGTTGATTGCGGTTTTAAAACCACTTTGATAGAAGATGCTACACGCCCGATTGATAGAGCAAATTTTATTAAAAAATTAAAACTGCTAAAAGAAAAGAATGTAAGCGTTATTAACAGTAATATTCTTTAAGTTTATAGTTTTTAAATTTCACCGCGCTGGTTTTTGTTATGCAATAGAAAACTATCGCTTATCAAATTGTTTAATTCGGTGTTAAGCGCGCCTTTTTCAATCAGTTTTATATTGGATTTTAGATGCTCGATGTTTGTTGTTCAAACGATTGCTGAATCAACTCCATCTGTAAAAACATTAAAGCGAAGAAAAGTTTCCACGCAGTTTTCCTGCTTTTGAGCCAATTTTAGCCCTGTATTTCCAAAATTTCTGTAAATCATATTTTATTTTTCTCCGTGAGTTTTCGGTTGCGCTCCGTGTAAAAATTTAGCAAATCCATTTCACGGAGAAACACAGAGGTAACACAGAGAACCACTGAGTTATTATTCTATTGTTGATTGATCAATATCTTCAATTATTTTTTCTGCTTGCAGAACTTCGTAACAGGGCATCATTAATTTAATTTCATTTACAAGATGACCATTCACATCTCCGCTTGCACGGAAAAGCGAATAGTCAACTCCACCCAAATGCAATGGGGTAGTTTTACGCTGATAAATAAAGGGATGCAGTCCTTCTGTTTCGAGACAGGATTTTATAAAGTTCACTTCTGCTTCATCGGATGAACCAAATACACGCGCCATTCCTTCATAAATTTCGTATTCGGAATGTCCGTCGCAAAGAAAAACATCATTTACAAAACCGCCGCACTCGTTACAAAATGCATGCTGGCAAACTACACAAACGCCTTCCGCTTCGGCTTCGGTATGATTTGTACATAAAACATTATCAATAAATACAGAGCCGCATTTAGTACAAAACTCGGTATTTGCGTCAACTTCTATTTCGCAGTAAAAGCAATATGTTTTTTCTTCCATTTCAACTCCGGATAATTTGTTTTGTTTTTTTCTCTAACATAAATCAGATATCCTTTGTTTAAGAATTAAATAACTTCTCAATTAACAGGAATATCGCCTCTATTATTTCTTATCATTCGTGAATAAAGAGAAAGTTGCGGATCAAATAAAAATTTTAACCATAGTTTAAACCACGATTTATGATAAACTAAAGTATCATAAAACTCCGGTGCAACTGCTTTTACTTTTGGCAAATTGCTCCAAGGTATTGAAGGAAAATCGTGATGCTCATTATGATAACCGACATTTAAGGCAACTATATTAAGCGGACCATAATAGCTGTAAGTTTCCTGCGGCGGAGCAACAAGAAAATGTTCCTGTATCCATCTTGCGCCAAGCGGATGAAAACCGATTGAAAAGAAAAATGAAAAAACAAGATATAGAAATGAATTCCAGCCGAAGAAAATTATCACAAGTGCATCAACTCCAAAAACAACAACCCAATTTATGATCGTCCACAAATTCATAAACTGTATTTCTTTTAAACGCGGCGTTCTTACTGCCTGAAAAACAGGAAACATAATTTCCCAGAGCGCCTTGCCCAAAAAAGTATTACCGATAATTTTTGCTTCCCACGCGCTTGCAAGATCGGCATCAAGATAATAATCGCCCTGAAACGAATGATGCTTTAAGTGATAACTTCTAAACGAAACAGAACTTGGCAGCACATTTGGAATGTCCGCAATTATTCCAGATATGTAATTCATCGGTCTGTTTTTGAAAATTAAATTATGCGCCGCTTCGTGGATTAGAACATAACAGGCATGATTTGCAAATGCACCGATTAAAAAAGCTGTAATTAGTGCAGCCCACCGCGCTTGAGCGGAAAGCAAATAAGCTATTGAAAGCTGCAATGCAACCGCAAAAACTATAATCAAAAAACTAACCGGGTTTCTACCGATTTGCTCTCTCACTTCTGGATGCGCTTTTAGAATTGAACGTGTTCTTTCTTTGTGAGGTTCGGGTGTGTTGGAAATCTGAAATTCTTTTTTGAAGGTTTTCATTATTTGTTACCTTTATAATATTATTGTCTCACTTGTACTGTTGAAAGTTACAATAATATTTCAAAAGAAACTTAAAACATTGAGATGACACTTTTAACAAATGTCATCTCAAAAAGTAAATTGAACAACCAATTAACTGCAATAAATAGTAACATAAAAACCGTTTTAATACAGCGCCCGTTTTTTGTTATTTGATTTTGCACTACTTCATTAAAATTAATTTCTTGGTTGCAATAAATGAACCGGATTCCAAACGATAAAAATATACGCCGCTCGGAAATGATTCAGCATTCCATTTATAACTGTATTTTCCGGCTGATAATTCATCTGCAAACAAAACAGCAATTTCATTTCCCAAAACATCAAATATTTTAAGTGATGTGTAATCTCTTTTCGGAATGCTAAAAGAAATAACCGTTTCTGGATTAAATGGGTTGGGATAGTTCTGCATCAAACTAAAGTTTGCAGGAATTGTCCCGTCATCAGGTTCTATATCAGTTGCAGGATTGACGGTGATAGTTCCTTTCATTTCCATGGATGCATGCGGAACGCAAACATAATAATGAACTCCCGTTTGAGTAAGCACAACTTTTCCGCCGCCAAATGGAAGATCAAATCCTCCGTTGGAAGTTGTTCCGTTTGCATTCCATGTTGCCTGACTTACCTCGCGCGCATTGTGAATAGTTTCTAATACAAAATTTATAGTGTCGCCTGCAAAAATTGTAATGCTGCCCGGTGAGAATGCAAAACCTGAATTGGTTATTATGTGAGTTGTTGAAAAACTAATATCCGCAGCCGCCATTATTATTAGCAAGAAAATAAATGCTTTTTTCATACACTTTCTCCTGTTTATAAATTAAGCTTTAGTATGCGCGTGTTAAAACACAACGCTTACTTTTTTTTAATTAAAAGATATTCTTTTGTTTTCAATTATATCAATAGTGCTTACTTACGGAGCCAAACATAACTCTTGCTTTGCTTTAATGAAATATTCTTTTAAGCGATTTTGCTTTTTATCACAGATGAGTAGGTGTATAAAATTAAACAGTTGGAGAAGAGTATTAGAAGTTAATTTGCAATTTATTCTTTGCGCACTTTACAATTTTTTCTCTGCGCCCGTTATATTCAACGAGCGCAAAGAAATAATTATTGTTCAATTAAAAATTATAAAGTCCACTTATTAAAGATGCTTTGTAAAAGCCTTTAAATGATTTTTAAGCGAATAAAAACTGATGATAAGTTTACTCCAGTTTCAAAGTTTTTGTAGATGAAAATTTGAATACTAATTTTGCAAAGGCAAATAAAAGCGATAAAATAAATTTGCTTTATAGAATGGCAATTCAATGGAACAGCATAAAAAGTATTTAATAGAAAAAGGAATAAATTTATATGAAGGATAATCCTTTTGAAGAGGAAAGAGAGTTAACTTTAGATGGGAAAACATATACAATACGCGAGATTATTCTTTTATCTGCCATCTCGGTTGCTTTTAGTAAAAAGGTATTAGAAAAACCCGATTTAACTTTTGATGAAAAAAAATTCCTTAAAGTATGGTTAAAAAAAACAGAAGATGAGCGTATTCAATTTAGAATGGCTAACCGATTAATAGAACAGGCACCTTTTAACGAAGCTGATTGAGCGAGCTTTAGCTGATGCAAAAAACCAAGCGGATGTTATAATGATTGACCAGCAAGTTGAAATACAAGATTATGATAGATCCATCGGCAAAGTTAAAGACTGGCAGGGGAAACACCCCAATAAAAAAATATATTTATTTTATAACAATGAGTTAAAGGAGATTAAAGTATGAACGAAGCGCTTCAAAGCAAAAAATACATTGCTGAATTTGAGGAAATAATATCAGACTGTATCAAAGAAAAAAAACTTAATAAAATACAAGCGGCTTTCTTAGATGGGAAGTTAAGCACATATACCGAATTTGGATTTATAACCTCGAAAGAAGGTCTTGAAATCTATAAAAAAATACTTGCTCATTTCGATTTTACCCAAGCCGATGACGACGAGATAATAAGATGAAAAAAGAAATAACATTAATAAATTTAGACGATATAAGTAATATCCGTTTTACTTGCAGCCATTGTAACAGCGCTGTTTTGCTTACCGATAGAAAATCATCTATATAAAAAGCTTATTTATTTTACAAAAGTAAATGTGAGGAAATTGAATAATGGAAAAAAAAAGAAATATAAGTTTTGCTGAAAGCAGCTATTACAAAAATGATTTTAATGAAATAATAGATGAGTGTATTTCGTTAAATAAAACAGACAAAATACAAGCCGCTCATTTAGATGCACGGCTATATACTTGCGCTGAATTTGGTATCATGACGATAGACGATGCACATGAACTGCAATTAAAAATAAGAGCCAACTTTGATTTTACTTTAACTGACTTTGAAAATATAATAACATGAGTAAAGAAATAACGTTAATCAACATAGAAGATATAAGTAATATCCGCTTTACTTTCAGCCATTGTAACAGTGAAGTTTTAATTATCGATAGAAAATCAACCCGATATAAAGCTTATTTTTTAAAGAATAAATTACAGGAATTAGAACATGTCCAAAAGAACAATTGAAATATCAGATAGAGAACATTACTTAAAAGAGTTCGAGGCAATCTTTGCTGATTGCTACAGAGAAAAAGAAAATAGACACCATACAAGCAGCCCACATCGAAGGGCGCATTTATGAGCTTATGTCTATCGGGCTATAACTATACCCGATGCTTTAGCTTTGCATAAAGAACTATTGGATAACTTTTCTTATTCAGTTGAAATTGATGACGAGATAATAAAATGATAAAAATACACGATAGCGAACACTACCGGAAAGAACTTGATGAGATAATTGATGAATGTATCTCATTAAAAAAAACAGACAAATTACAGGCGATGCACATTGCTGCCCGCATTTATACACTTGCAGAATTTGGGATTATGTCTATTGCTGATTACGCTCTATTACATGACCGGATTAAAGAAAATTTTGATTACTCCCAAGATGATAATGACGAGATAATAAAATAAATTTGCTTTATAGAATTGTAAGTTAATTAAACAGCATAAAAAGTACTTAGAAGAGAAAGGGATAAACTAAATGGAAGATATACGATTTAATTCAAAAAGAACAGTTATTTGAGATGGTCAAGAATATACAGTCCGCTCAATACTACTTGGCAATTTAATAACGGGCAGCTATGATGGCAGACCGATAAAAGAATGTCCGCTAACACCTGTGGAAAAAAGTTTTATAAAAATATGGTTAAAGAAAACAGAAGATGAGCGTATTCAATTTAGAATGGATAACAGATTAATAGAACAGGCACCTTTTAACGAAGCTGATTGAGAGATAACGGCGGTGGTATGAAAAGTAGCAGAATACGAAGCTAAAAACTATCAAATTATGATAACAGATAATACGAGCACAAACCTTGCAAACAGCATTAAAACCGCTATTTTTTATAGCACTTATTATGAGCTGGGCTTTATTAATTTTTGAAAGCGAGATAAGACAATCACTTTTAAGAACTTCCTTAGTACAAGTGAAGATAAGACTGTGGCTCACAGCTTCAGACGGGATGAAGGGATCAGTGTATTATTTGAAATAGAGAGCAAGAACGGGCGCAAAATAAAAGAACTAAGCGAACTGCCTAATGAAGAGGAAGTCCTTTTCAAATCAAATAGCAAGTTTGGTATAACCAGCGTTGAAAAAATCACAAATAAATATTATACAATAAGATTAAAAGAGGTAAGTAATGAGTGAGGAAGATTTAATGAGTACGGTTTTATCTTTGTTTAATGGACTTGAAAAAGATACTACAATGAACGATGAAGAAAAGTTTTTGAAGGGGATGGAACACGAATATGCAAAAGACCTTTGGGAAGGCGGGCTTTCCTCAAGATTTCACATGTACGAAAAGCAGGGCTTTTCAAAATATTTTCTATTAGCAAGAGGCGTCTTTAAATCATTAGGATATTAAAAATATGTTAGGTGCAATAATAGGCGATATAGTAGGCAGTAGGTTTGAGTTTAACAATCATCGTGATGAAAATTTTGAATTGTTTAGCAAAGGATGTTTCTTTACAGATGACACAGTATTAACAGCGGCGACTGCCGAAGCTATATTAAGAAACGAGAGTTTTGCCAAAACTTATCGTCAATGGTTTAATCAATATCCGCTTTTAAGCTATGGTACAAAATTTATTGAATGGGCGGCAGGCAGCTGCTTACTACCTTATAATTCTTACGGCAACGGGGCTGCGATGAGGGTTTCGCCGTGTGCGTATGTTTACAAAGAGCTAACGGCTTGCCTCGCATTAGCGGAACAAAGTGCTTCGGCTACCCATAACCATCCGCAAGGGATAAAAGGAGCAAAAGCCGTTGTACACTCCATTTTCTTAGCATTAAACAATAAGACTAAGAAAGAGATTAAAGAGGCTATCGAAGCCGAATATTATGAAATGGATTTCAACTTAGAACATCTAAAGCAGTATTATAAGTTTAACGAAACTTGTCAAGACACAGTTCCACAGGCTATTTATACTTTCTTAATAAGCAATTCTTTTGAGGATTCAATACGTAAAGCTATTTCTATTGGTGGAGACAGTGACACTGTCGCCGCTATTAATGGATCTATCGCTGAGGCTTATTATGGCATACCAAAACCGATTGCTGATAAAGCTTATGAGGTATTACCTGCAAAAATAAAAAAGATAATAAAGCAGTTCAAAAGTATTTAAAAGAAAAAGGAGTAAATTAATATGAAGTATGATCCTTTTGAAGAGAAAAGAGAGCTAACTTTAGATGGGAAAACATATACAATACGCGAGATTGTTCTTTTATCTGCCATCTCGGTTGCTTTTAGTAAAAAGGCATTAGAGAACCCCACTTTAACTTTGACGGAAAAAAAATTTCTTAAAATATGGTTAAAGAAAACAGAAGATGAGCGTATTCAATTTAGAATGGATAACCGACTGGTTGAAGAACTTCCGTTTGGCGAGGTTGATTAATTTAATATTCGCAGACTTTGCTCACATTGTATAGAATATCTTATAAAGCGTTAATATTTTATAATAAAAAAGCTGATGGGTTAATGCTTAGTATTCAATTAACAAAACAAATTGCAACCAACGAAATAAAATTAAAAATAACAATTGACGGCAAGGAAGCTTCTGCCGCTTTTAAATTAACTGATAAAGAATTTCAATCTTTATCATAATCGCGCAAAGAATCAGCTGTGCCGTTTGGAATAATTAACTCGGCAACAAACCACGAAACCATTATTGCGATATAGATATAAATAATAATCATAAATAACCTAAGCAAACTTTAATATTTATGATGAAAAGGAATTAACTATTTATCTTTGCCTCTATCATCACGTTTAGGCTTGCTTACAGTCAGGAAATCAGTAAACAGCCAAGCGATCATAAAAGCGATATAAATATATAATAAAATCATAACTAACCTAAATAAAATTAGTTAAAACCTATGGTAAACACAATATGGCTACTAACGAGATAAAATTAAAAATATGTATTGAAGACAAAGAAGCCAGCGCAGCTATTTACTTAACTGATTTAGATACAAAAGAGTTAGATAAAAAATTCCTTTGTTGTACATAAAAAGTAAAAATCCATTTAAAACTGCAATACAAGCGCAAAAACTAATTCTTAACACCTTCCATTTCTTTGATGATCTTTATTGTTTCTACACTTACAGTAGTAACTTTTTTTATTAACTCAATTACGTGTTCTTTATAGTCTGCAAATTTGTATGTGTTAAACTTTTCTGCAATTGTTGGGTCTGATGGTTTCTTTTCTTTGTACTGATCAAGTATCCATTCTATTGCGCTTCTGTTGCCGAGTTTATATTCCCACGCTTCTTTTGGAACATCTTTTATTAAAGTTAGCTCATCAATTTCTATTGTGCCTGCTGTTTTATCTGCTCTAAGTTTTACTTTTATTTTTGGCTGATGCTCATTGTTTTCTTCGGGTTTCTTTCCGTTGTCATTGCGAATCCCGATGGATCGGGATGAAGTAATCTGTTCTTTGTTAGATTGCTTCTCCCGACTTGTCGGGATCGCAATGACTTTGAGAGGATAGGCTGTTGCATCTTCGTAGTTGATGTGTATATCCATTAGCAGTTTGCCCCACTTTGCCCATTGCCAAAAATCTTTGTATAAAGGAATACGCGGAAACTCGCGCTTTAGGTTTAACTCGTATTTTTTTCTGTAAGCCGGATTGTGCAGCACTGCGTAAACGTAATGGAAAATGTCTTCTTTGGTTATAGTCCCGACCTCACCCCTGCCCCTCTCCTTTTTAGAGGCTGTGTGAAAAATCAATTTATTATTTATACTTTTTTATATGAGTCTAATTTTTAAGATTAGACTCATTCCTGTTTTTCTTTAATTAAATTCTTTCTCTTATGTTGGTTGTAAAGTGTATT
>Ga0247840_10000813_pt1 | contig 63712 bp, 58 predicted proteins | sample LaCruzMarch2015__FD_192404 | JGI IMG/M metagenome (GOLD analysis project Ga0247840, IMG submission 192404) | Freshwater microbial communities from meromictic Lake La Cruz, Castile-La Mancha, Spain - LaCruzMarch2015_17m | ecosystem: Environmental > Aquatic > Freshwater > Lake | place: Spain... | reverse complement strand
CATTGGCAAGGTAGACGGTTTGCCCTATAAGACGGACGCAGACGGCACAGTCAATACCGTGCGCTACCAAGGCATTGCAGTGCCCAAGTGACGAAGATAAGGTAATTAAAGCATGCAACGAGATAACTGGGACAGACCACGTTATTCTCGAACAGCTTCAGACTGAATGAAAGAATCGCCTAACAATCGGTTAAAGAGCGGACCCCGCAGACGGCGCGGGGCTCCTTCTGCAACGGCGTGCCAGCGGGGCCGCTTAACCTTTGCGTTAAATATCACCCGGCCGTTGTCTCTCGGTCAGCTTGAACATTAGCCGCCAAGACTAGGAGGCGCTAAACGCAACTTGTGACCACGATCAGCATCCTTCGCCAGCTAGTTCGGTTAAAGAACTACGTCGTATCGCATCACGCGGCAGATGAACTCGAAGACGATGACCTGACAATCCTTGACCTAGAAAGCATTGTCCTCACTGGCTAAATTGTCGAACGACAACATGACGGAGAAACAGATGAAACGAAGCACCTCGTCAACGGAAGAAGCATCGCAGACTATGAAGCAGAAGCTGTCGTCAAGATCGGCTTCAGTGGCGAACTCATCTTCATCACAGTCTACGTCATCTAACAATTGCGCTTACTGCGGAAGTTCAAACCTCCACCACCGCCTTGTGACGCGAAGCTTTGGGAAGGGTGACAAATTACTTGTTATTGAAGGCATTCCGTCAATTTCTTGCGGTAACTGCGGGGAGTCGTATTTTACCGCAGCCACCATGCACGAGATCGAGAGAGTCAAGGCGCATCGAAAGGCGTTGGCAGTTATTCGCCCCGTTCCTGTAGCGGCCTTCGCTTAAGGAGGGGATGGGGTCAAGGAGGGGATGGGGTCAGGTCTTGCCTTTTGCCTCCTGCCAGGAAAAGCGCAAGACCTGAACCAACTTCCGCAAGGCCCATCTGCGCGAGGGTGTGCGCGGCAAAGCCTTGGTCCTGCATTCCGACAACGGTTCGCCCATGAAGGGCGGCACGATGCTCGCCACCCTGCAACGCCTGGGCGTCGCCGTCCTTCAGTCGGCCCGCGGTGAGTAACGACAACCCGTACTCCGAGTCCTTATTCAGTACCCTCAAGGGCCACCCAGACTCCCCCGACCAGCCCTTCGAGGACTTGGAGTAGACACGTCTCTGGTCGCAGCAATTCGCGCGCTGGTACGACACCGAACACCGCCATAGCAGCCTGAAGTTCGTCACCCCCGACCAACGCCATCGTGGGGAGGACATCGACCTGCTGGCCCGACGCCACGCGCTCTATCAGTCCGTCAAGGCCCAGCATCCCGAACGCTGGAGCGGCGCAACGCGTCACTGGGAGCCCGTTACGACGGTCTTCCTCAACCCCGGCAAACCCCGCAAAGCGGAGCGACAGACACAGCCAACTGCCGCGTGACCTGTGCGACAACTGCCTTGACATCTACCAGGGCCGAAGGCTGGGCGCTTGACGCGCCGGCCACGCCCTTGCCATCCTGGTTGAACTGATTTTGACGCATCGGCGACAGATTTTCGTCGTCAAGGATACTACTCTGGCCACGGCGGCCGCCCGAACCAGGCGGCATGGCCGAGTTAAGCGTTCTTTACTCATCCCGAGGCCGAGCACAATGAATAGAGCTTGCCGATTCCTGATGCTTCTGACGATCCTGGCTGTGGCCAATCCGGTCGTCCTAGCCGGTGCGGCCGGCCCGATTCCACCGCGGATTCCAAACGTCCTGCTGATTACGGCGCACCCGGATGACGAGACGCTGTTCAATCTGGGCCGCTTCCGGGAGCGCGGCTGGCGGATAAGCATTGCCCTGGTGACCAACGGGGAGCATGGAGGCGTCGTCCAGGGGCTGCGGCCGGATTTCGATCCGCGATTCGATGACGATATCCTGATCGAGGAGGATCCGGCGCCCGGCGTCTGGCTGACGACGCCTCCCGCCGGTCCGCGGGTGCGGGAGATCCCCACGAACCTGGACCTGGCAACACAGCGGCGCGGTGAGTTTCTCGGTAGTATGGCCCTGCACGGGGTGACGACTGTTTACTTCCTCTCCTCCCTGGCCCGATCGGATTTTGAAGACAGTTGGGATAACGGTGTGGTCAACTGGGACCGTCGCCTGCTCGCCGCCCGGCTCAAGATTGCGGCGCGCGACGCCCAGCCGGACTTGGTGATCACACTCAATTCGGGCGAAACCTGGGCGCATCGACAGCACTTCGGGCTGGCGAAGATCGTGGAGGGCCTGCACGCGGAGGGGGACTTCGACACCCCCGGACGGCACCGGCCTGCGCTTTACGGGCTGCGCGAGCACGGCTGGTATACGGAGTCTCAAGTCCCGCAGATCGGGGACTTCGCCTTGCGACGCGATCGGCACTCATCGGTGCTCGGTCAGAGCTACGCGGAATACTGGCGCACCGCGACCTGGTACTACAGCAGCCAGTCGTCCCATCCAGTCTGGTTTGCCGCCCGGGCCGGGGTGAACTTGATCCCCGGCTATGGCGATCAAGATCTGATCCGGCGGCTGGATTCGACCAGAGGGGCCGCGACCATTGATCTCCTGTTGCGTCGGTACCCGCCGAATGCCGCCCGCCAGGCACGGCTGCCGCCGAGGCCGCGGGTGCTCGATTTGAGCGGCTGGCCGAGCCGCTAGCGGGGACTTGGCGCGGACCCGGAGCGGTATACGCATCGCCACCACGGCCGCGCCGGCGCCGGGGCTCGGCCTCGTTGCGCAGGATGTCAACTGGTAACATCCGCCCGCAGCAATTCCAAATTTGGGTGGCATCGCGCGGCCCCTGGTGGATACGGCGCGCGCGACTGCTGTGTTGGGTCCCTGACACCGAGCGGCGCGCCTTATCCACCCTAAAGCGGAGCCGGTTTTGTAGTGGATAAGCGCCGCGCATCCACCATCAGCCTCGCGGCCGGCACGCTGTTGGCGGCAGCCACTCAAATTTGGATCTGCTGATCCTCCCGGCAGCCCTTGCGCTCGATGCCGTCAAGGTTGCGGCGGGGGACTGAGGTCCGCCCGACGGGCCGGGCATCATGCAAGGGATGGGCTCAGGTCTTGCAAGGGATGGGGTCAAAGGGATGGGGCCACAACGGGATGGGGTTAGGTCTTAACTTGTGCCTTGGCATAACTCAAGACCTGACCCCGGAAGGCGCTTGACCCTGGAAGCCGCTATCAGGCCCCAGCATCCCGAACGCTGGAGCGGCGCAACGCGTAACTGGGAGCCCGTTACAACGGTCTTCCTCAACCCCGGAAAACCCCTCAAAGCGGAGCGACAGACACAGCCAACTGCTGCATGACCTCTGCGACAACTGCCTTGACATCTACCGCATCGGCGCCAGTGTGGCGTCACGACAACGGCGGGTGCTGCTTGATTGACAACGGTTGCGCCGGTTGTCACCATCATCACAGCCAGGACCCGAAGAACCCACCATGACCGCCGACATCGAAAGCCTGGTCCTTGAGCACCTGCGCGCGATCCGCGCAACCCAGACCGACCACGGCGAACGACTCAGGAGTATCGAACTGCACTTTGGCACGCTCGGGCAGCGAGTCGGCGCCCTGACGACGGCGGTTGACTCGGGCAAGTCCGACCTGGACGGACTGCGGCGCCGGGTTGAGCGCATCGAACGGCGGCTGGAACTGACCGAGGGCTGACCTGTTACTCCGCAAAGCGCCGCAGCCGGTCGGGCGCGGTCGGCCTGGCAAAGAAGACCATCGGCATCTTGACCTCGCGATCCCTGCTTCCGAGGGTATAACCTTCGGACGTGATTGCCTGACCTAGGGGCGGGTTTCAAACCCGCCCCTACACGAGAATCTGTCTGGATATCAGGTGCGAACGCTCTATCAGGAAGCCGGCCGAAATCGTCCGGTATCGATCACCGAGGACCCAACGATGAGCCCTAGTCACTCTCCGCGCAACCCCAGACCCGACTCCGGTCCCTTCCGCGCCGACCAATTGCGCGATGGGGACCGCTACGAGCTCTCGGCGGGACACCCGCTCTATTGCGCCCCCGCCGGCCCGGTGCATGCCACCGGCAACCTGAGGGGCGCGACGGTGCTCGACAGCGACCCGGACGTCGAATGGGCCGGCATCGATGCGGGCTTTTCGCCGGAGCCCGGGATGCTGCGCGCCCCGGACGTGGCGGTCGGCCCCCAGCCCGCCGCCGGCCGGGGCTGGATCGAGTCGGTGCCGCCGCTGGCACTGGAGTATGCCGCGTCAGGTCAGGACGAGGCCGATCTCCAGACCAAGATCGCCGAGCTGATCGGCCACGGCACCCGGCTGGTCTGGGTTGCGCGGCTCACCGGTCCGCGGCGGGTCGAGGTCTACGCCGCCGGGCAGCCGATGCGCGTCGCGCTCCCGGGGGAGGATCTTCTGGCGCCCGGCATCCTGCGCAACCCGGTTCCGGTCGATGCGCTTTTCGACCGGGCGGCCGGCGACCGGGCGACGCTGCGCAACCTCCTACAGCGCTCCGGCTACGCGGATCTGGAGGCGGTACGCACCGAGGGCCGTGCCGACGGACTCGCCCAAGCCGTCCTCAATCTGCTCGCCGGACGCGGCATCCCGGTGGACGAGGACACCAGGGTGCGTGTCGGCGCCTGCCGGGACCCCGGTCAGCTCGACCGCTGGCTGCTGGCCGCGGCCACGGCGCAGCGCGCCGACGGCATCTTCAGTGACTGAGCCGATTGCGTCCCATGGCTACCAACCCCCAAAGACCGCGCGCCGCCTATGTCTGTAACGCCTGCGGCGCCGCGCAGCCGAAATGGAGCGGGCAGTGTGCGGACTGCGGGGCCTGGAATACGCTGGAGGAGGTGGCCCGCCCGCCCGCGGGCCAGTCCCGCGCGGGAGGGCGGGGCGGCGGGTTCGCCGCGGCCGGGCCGACCGAGTCGGTGATCCATACGCTGGCGGATCTGCGCCCGGAGGAGCGGGTGCGCACCAGCACGGGCATCGGTGAACTGGACCGGGTGTTGGGTGGTGGGCTGGTGATCGGCTCGGTGGTGCTGCTGGGCGGCGATCCGGGGATCGGCAAGTCGACCCTGCTGCTGCAGGCGTGCGAATCGCTGGGGGCTGAGCATCCGGTGCTCTATGTCAGCGGCGAGGAGTCCCCGCAACAGATCGGGCTGCGCGCCCGTCGTCTGGGGGTGGTGGGCGCGGGCATCCGGCTGCTCGCCGAGACTTGCGTGGAGCGGGTGCTGGCGCTGGCGGAACGCGATCCGCCGCGGGTGATGGTGGTGGACTCGATCCAAACCCTCTATACCGATCTGCTGCAATCGGCGCCCGGCTCAGTCAGTCAGGTGCGCGAGACCGCGGCGCAGTTGGTCCGCTTCGCCAAGCGCGCCGATACGGCGGTGTTCCTGGTGGGTCATGTCACCAAGGAGGGGGCGCTGGCCGGTCCGCGGGTGCTGGAGCATATGGTCGATACGGTGCTCTATTTCGAGGGCGAGTCGGGCGGGACCTTCCGGCTGGTGCGGGCGATCAAGAACCGCTTCGGGGCGGTGAACGAGTTGGGTGTCTTTGCCATGGGCGACCGCGGTCTGCGGGAGGTCAAGAACCCCTCGGCCATTTTTCTCGCGCGTCACGATCAGCCGGTGCCCGGCAGTCTGGTGATGGTGACCCGGGAGGGTACCCGGCCGCTGCTGATCGAGGTGCAGGCGCTGGTGGACGAGAGTCCGCTCGCCAACCCCAGGCGGGTCGCCCTGGGGCTGGATCAGAACCGGCTGTCGATGTTGCTGGCGGTGCTGCACCGCCACGGCGGGGTGGCGATGTTCAACCAGGATGTCTTCGTCAATGTGGTAGGCGGGGTGCGCATCGGCGAGACGGCGGCGGATTTGCCGGTGCTGCTGGCGGTGCTGTCGAGTTATCGCGACCGTCCCCTGCCGCTCGATCTGGTGGCTTTCGGCGAGGTGGGCCTGTCCGGGGAGGTGCGACCCGTCCCCAATGGTCCGGACCGCCTGCGCGAGGCGGTCAAGCACGGCATCCGGCGCGCCATCGTGCCGGCCGGTAATGTGCCCAAGGAAGGAGTGGAGGGCCTCGATATCCTGGCGGTCAAGACCCTGGCGGCGGCGATCGATGGGGTTTAGGCGCGTTCCGTCGAATCCCATTTATTTCTCGTTCCCACGCTCCAGCGTGGGAATGCCGTCCGGCCGCTCCAGCGGCCGGTGGCGTCACGCGACGCCGGAGCGTCGCCACTTGCTCCCACGCTGGAGCGTGGGAGCTAGATCAGCCAGATCAGTTGTGAGGAAAGCTGTCTAATATACAGATTCATATTCGGAATAGTTTCCTGACCGTGCTATATTCAGAGTGCTGTCTCCCTGGAAATCGCACTCCAAACAGGGTCTACACCGTGAAGCTCCTGCTCATCATCGTGCTATCCGCGCTCCTCGCCATCTTGCCGTTCTCCGCGCCGGCTGGGCCGGTGGCGGTGCAGGGCGTGCGCATTACCCCGGCCGCCGGCGAGACGCGGCTGGTGCTGGATCTGAGCGCGCCCGTCACCCACAAGATTTTTCCCCTGGCGGGTCCGGATCGGCTGGTGATCGACATCGCGGATGCCGAACTGACCGGTCAGGCGCCCCAGGCCGGCGCGGATGACCCGGTGCTCATCGGTCTGCGCAGCGGGGTGCGCGAGGGGAATGACTTGCGGATCGTCCTCGACCTCAAGCAGCCGGTGCGGGCGAAGAGTTTTCCGATGGCGCCGGACGCGGGCCACGGACATCGGCTGGTGGTGGACCTGATCCCGAAGGGCCCGGCCAAGGGCGGCGGCGCGGCGCGTGCGGCTGCCCCGTCCCGCCCGGCGGCCGGCAGCCGGGCGAGCCCGACGCGCGATCTGGTGGTGGCGATCGACGCCGGCCACGGCGGTGCCGACCCAGGCGCCATCGGCGCCCGCGGGACGCGCGAGAAGGACGTGACCCTGGCCATCGCCCGGCGCCTCGCCGCCCTGGTGGACAAGGAGCCGGGGATGCGGCCGGTGATGATCCGCGACAGCGATGTGTTCGTGCCGCTGCGCCAACGGATGCGCAAGGCGCGCAAGCATGAGGCGGACATCTTCGTCTCGATCCATGCGGATGCCTTCACCGACCCCAAGGTGCGGGGGTCTTCGGTCTTTACCCTGTCCCGCGGCGGCGCCACCAGCGAGGCGGCCAAGTGGTTGGCTGATAAAGAGAACAGCGCTGATTTGATCGGCGGGGTCGATCTGGGGGCGAGTGACGACGTGCTGGCCGGCGTGTTGCTGGACATGGCTCAGAATGCGACGCTGGAACACAGCGCGGACGCCGCCCGGGCGGTGCTGAGCAATCTCAGCCGGCTCGGCGCCACGCACAGAGGGGAGGTCCAGAAGGCCGGGTTCATGGTACTCAAGTCGCCGGATGTCCCGTCCATGTTGGTGGAGACGGCCTTCATCACCAATCCGGCCGAGGAGGCGCGGCTGCTCAACGCCGCCAACCAGCAACGCCTGGCCCAGGCCATCCTGGCGGGGATCAAGCAGTATTTCAACAAGTACCGGCCACGCAGTCTGGTGCGCGGTTCGAACAAGGAGGCAGCCCAGCAGGCCGCTGCGGACGCCTTGGCCGGCGGCGCGGCAGCCCCGGCGAGTGCCCCCGGCGGCCGTCAACATGCCATCGCGGCCGGTGATACGCTGGCCGTGATCGCCAAGCGCTATGGGGTGAGTCTGTCGGCACTGCGCTCAGCCAACAACCTGGACGGCGACGTCATTCGCGTGGGTCAGGTGTTGGCCATCCCTGGGGGGAGTCCGGGTGACGGCTGACCCCGGCATTCGCGTCCTGCCGAATCATCTGATCAATCAGATCGCCGCCGGTGAGGTGGTGGAGCGTCCGGCCTCGGTGGTGAAGGAGTTGCTGGAGAACAGCCTGGACGCCGGCTGCACCCGGGTGGAGATCGACGTGGAGCAGGGCGGCATCAAGCGCCTGCGGGTGCGCGATGACGGCCGCGGTATCCCGCCCGAGCAACTGGCCCTGGCTCTGTCGCGACACGCCACCAGCAAGCTGTCCGACCTGCACGATCTGGAAGCGGTGGCCACCCTGGGGTTCCGGGGCGAGGCCCTGCCGAGCATTGCCTCGGTGAGCCGGCTGACGCTGATCTCACGGGCGCGGGGGGAGGGGAGTGCGCACGAGGTGACGGTAGGTACGGATGGGGAACCCGCGGCCCCCCGTCCGGCCGCCCACCCGCCGGGGACCACGGTGGACGTGCGCGACCTCTTCTACAACACCCCGGCGCGGCGCAAGTTTCTGCGCACCGACAAGACCGAATTCGGCCACCTGGACCAGGTCGTGCGCCGCATCGCACTGGTCCGCCGGGAGGTGGGTTTCACGCTACGTCATAACGGCCGCACGGTGTTGGAACTGCCCGCCGCGGGCGAGGACCCGGCGCTGGTGCGCGGGCGTCTGGATGCCATTCTCGGTGCGGGCTTCGGCGAGCAGGCCCTGTGGGTGGATGAACAGGCGGTAGACTTGCGTCTTTCCGGCTGGGTCTTGCGGCCGGCGTTCTCCCGTGGTCAACCGGATCAGCAGTTCTTTTATGTCAACGGCCGTATGGTTCGCGACAAGCTGGTCACCCATGCGGTGCGCCAGGCGTTCAGTGACGTGCTCCATCACAGCCGGCATCCAGCCTTCGTCCTGTTTCTCGCGCTGCCGCCGCGGCTGGTGGATGTGAATGTCCACCCGGCCAAGCACGAGGTGCGCTTTCGCGAGGGGCGCCAGGTCCACGATTTCATCTATCGCGGGTTGCAGCGGCGCTTGGCGGCGGGATCCTTGGGGTCGGTCATGCTGCCCGCGGTCGCGGCGCCTATGGACGATTCGCGGATCGCACCGCCGCCGGACGCATCCGCGCCATTGCGCACCGGACACCTGGGGTTGCGGGTGGCCGAGGGGTCGGCGGCGCACTATGCCGCGGGGCTCGCGTTCCAGTGTCCGGAGATATGGCCCACGGGTCCGGCAGCGGCACCGCTGCCGAACGCGGGGGCGGCCGACAGCCCGCCGCTGGGTTTCGCCCTGGCGCAACTCAACGGTGTCTACCTGCTGGCCCAGAACACCCAGGGTTTGATCATCGTCGACATCCATGCCGCCCATGAGCGCATCGGCTACGAACGGCTCAAGGACGCCTGGGGTACCGGTCCTATTGTTCGCCAGCCGCTGCTGGTGCCCGTCAGTGTGCAGGTCAGCCCGCGCGAGGCCGATCTGCTGGAGGCGCAGCGCGAATTTCTGGAGCGTCTGGGGTTGGTGATCGATCGGCTGGGTCCGGGCACCCTGGCGGTCCGCGAGGTTCCGGCGCTGCTGCGTGATGCCGACCTGGAGCGTCTGGTGCGCGATCTGCTATCCGATCTGGCGGTGCACGGGGCGTCCGATCGGGTGACCGCGGCGGTCAATCAGGTCCTGTCGACCATGGCCTGTCACGGTGCGGTGCGCGCCAACCGGCGCCTGACCCTGGATGAGCAGAATGCTCTGCTGCGCGCCATGGAGCGGGTGGAGCGTGCCGATCAATGCAGCCATGGGCGTCCGACCTGGGTCCAGATCGGCCACGGGGAACTGGACCGGCTGTTCGCTCGGGGGCGTTAGGCTTGTTCTTGGCCGTTACCTATAGCGTTCGCACCTGATCGTGTAGGGGCGGGTTTGACACCCGCGCCTACGTCCGGTTATCACGTCCGAAAGCTATACTCACCCGCGCTCGCTCCGTGGGTGAGGAATCCGTCTAGGGTCGGCCCCGCGGGGATAGGACGTCCCAGCAGATAACCCTGCACCGAGTCGCATCCCAGCTCCCGCAGGCACGCGAGCTGCGCATGGGTTTCGACGCCCTCGCCGACGGTGCGCATGCCGAGGTCGTGGGCAAGACGCACGGTGGACGACACCACGGCCAGGTCACGCGGGTTGTCGGGTAGTCCGCCGACGAAACTGCGGTCGATCTTGAGAATACGTGCCGGCAGGTTACGGGCGTAGGCGAGCGACGAGAAGCCGACGCCGAAGTCGTCGATGGCGATGGTGATCCCCGCCGCGGCCAACTCGGTCAAGACGGCGCCGGCTTGCTCCGGATGCTCCATGATTTGGGTCTCGGTGACCTCAATGCAGAGTCGCGACGGGGCGATCCCGGCCGCTTCGAGTTGTGCGAGAACAGCGTCGACAAGACCGGGATAGGCCAACTGGCAGGCCGAGAGATTGACCGCGCCCTGTTCGCTGGCCGCGCGCACGCGGGCGGAGGCCTGCCTTGGGGTCCGGTGATGGCAGGCGAGCATCCCCCACAGGCGGTCTTCGATGATCAATGACACGGTCGTGGCACCGACCGGTAATCCACATCGGCGATCAGACGCAGGCGGTTGCGGAAATAAAGCTGGCGGGCCTGACGCGGGATGTCGCCGGCCGGATAGTGCAGCCCCAGGTAAGGATCCTGGCCGGGGGCCTGTTCCTCGGCGATTACCTGGCCGTGGGCGTCGCTGTCGAAGCGATACACCATGACCCGGTCGTAGCCTGTGAGTTTGCGCAGTTCCCTCACCGCCAGTCGACACAGGGCATCGACATCGTCGATGTTGTGAAGCTGGTCCATGGTCCGGCCGAGACTCTGGTAGAAGCCGATCAGCCCCTGATCGCTCACCGCGCAAGCGGGTTCCAACTCCAGGACCAACCAGGGAGGGCTGCGGTGCAGGGTCATCTCGTAATGATTCAGACCATGTCCGCCGGGCGCGGGTAGGGACAGCGCCACCGGGTTGCTTTCGTCCTGGCGGGGCTGTCTGACCAAGTGCTCCACCAGCGCGGTCAGTTCGGCGCAGAGCAGGGTGTCCAGTCGGTGGCCCAGTGTTGCGCTCGGTTCCTGTCCGGTGAAGTGGGCCAGATTGGCACTGACCACTGCGTATCTCAGCGCGGATCGCTAGCCGATCGGCCGCGCGGCCGTCTGACGAGGGGACCTGATGGATCAGGCCCCGGAGAAGGGTAAAGCCGGCTGTCGGCTGTTTCTCCGGCGAATTATGCACTACCGTGCAGTACGGTTGAACCACAGCCGGGATTCAGCAGTAGGATAGACCCACGCGCCGGCTTCGCCCCATGTCGCCCCGCGTTCCTATTGTGTTTGTCATCACTATTCTTCACTGAGGAGTCCGCGTGCCATGAAATCCAGCACCAAAACCGTCGTTGAGCGAGGCGCCGCCACCCGTGATCACTTCAGCCGCCAGGTGGCGGGTGTCGATGCCATCGAGATCAAGGCCACCGTTGCGGATCATCAGGTCGAGGAGGCTCTGACCCGTTTCAACTTGACGGTCGACAACGATGAGGAGCGTTACATCTATTTTTTCGATACCCCTGATCTGGATCTGTTTAAGGCGGGGATGATCGCGCGGGCCCGGCGCATCGTCGGCGATGAGCACGACAGCACGGTCAAGTTTCGTCCGGTGGTACCCACCGAGGTGTCGGCGACCTGGCGCGCGTTCGACGGCTTCAAACTCGAGGCGGATGCGAGCGAGTCCGGGGTGACCAAGTCCGCCTCGCTCACCATGCCGGTGGCCAAGGGACTGATCAAGCAGGTGGTGGCCGGGGAGCAGCCGGTCGGCAAGCTCTTTACGAAAGACCAGGAGGACTTTCTGTCGGCGATCGGTCAGCAGCACATCGACTACGATACGTTGCGCGTCATGGGTCCATTACAGGCGCATCGCTGGAAGTTCGAGGACGCGGCCTGCCCCTGGCCGATCACCGCGGAGCTTTGGAAACGCCAGGACGGGGCGCGCCTGATGGAGCTGTCGATCAAGGCACCGGTGGTTCAGGCCGCGGTGGCCATCGCGGGCTTCATGGCATTTCTCGCCGAGATCGGCGCCGAGCACGATCTGGAGCAGCAGACCAAGACCCGGTGGGCGCTGGAGCACCACGCGACGCTGCTGCGCGCGCCGGTCGCGGGCTAGTCCGATGGACACGCGGCGACGCTATGCGGTGATCGATCTGGGAACCAACTCGGTCAAGTTCCACATCGGTGAACGTGATGCCGCGGGCCGCTGGCTGCGGGTGCTGGACCGCGCCGAGGTGACGCGACTGGGAGAGGGGCTGCGGGAGTCCGGCGAGATCGCGCCGACGGCCTGGGAACGCACGCTGCTCGCCATCCGCGACATGGCGGCGGATGCGCGGGCGGCGGGTGTATCGCAGATCGTCGCCCTGGGCACCATGGGGATGCGCAATGCCCGCAACAGCGGCGCCTTTATCGCTGCCGTGCGGGCGCAATGCGGGGTGACCATCGAGGTCATCGACGGTGCGCAGGAGGGGCGTCTCGACTATCTCGCGGTGCAGGCCGGGGTCGGGTTACCGGAGGGTGCGGTCACGGTCTTCGACACCGGCGGCGGCAGTACGCAGATCACCATCGGTAAGGCCGGCCAGGTGCTGGAGCGCTTCAGTGTGGACGTCGGTGCGGTCCGCTTCACCGAACAGTTCGGGTTGGATGGGGTCGTCGGACGGGAAAGCCTGGATGCGGCGCGGGCGGCCATCGCCCATGATCTGAGCCGGCTGGATGGGGCGGCCGCGCCGGACGCTCTGGTCGGTATGGGCGGCGCTGTGACCAACCTGGCCGCGGTCAGTCTCGGTCTGACGCGGTACGATCCGGACCTGATCCAGGGGGCCATCCTGACCGCCGCCGAGGTCGAGCGCCAGATTGTGCTCTATGCCAGCCTGGCGTCGGAGGCGCGCCGCGCCATCCCCGGACTACAGCCGGGCCGTGCCGACGTGATCCTGGCCGGCGCCTGTATCGTGCGGACCCTGATGGCGAAGCTTGCGCAGGAACGTCTCGCCGTCAGCGACCGGGGCCTGCGGCACGGGGTGCTGATCGACCGGTTCTCGGCGTAGGGCGCAAGAGGGCGTCCCCCAGGATCTGGCGGACCGGCGCCGATGCCGACGGCGACCATATTGCGCCGCGGCAGATCGCCCACACCGCAACGATTGCGCGGCCCCCATGCGGCGCGAGGCCGTGATCAAAGTTTCGGCCAGCCGAGCCGTCAGCCGACTGGAGTCCAAGGCTTCAGCCTTGGATCGGCAGACCAAGGATTGAAGCCTTGAACGACGAATGACCAGCGCTGGCCGGCACGATGATCCAGCGCAAGGCCCAGGTGGCGGACACAAATCGACTAGAAACCCTCTTGGCGGCGGGGCGCGGGTGCGGTAGGATACTTGGGGGATAGACTGAGTGCAGTCAAGACCACTAACATCCTGACGCAACCTAGAGCACTAGAATCCTAATGCTAGCTTGAGTATTTGCATCCTAATCCAATGTCGAACACGTTAGTCGAAAAAGGAACCGTGGCAAGTGCCTATCAATAGACCATATCGAAGAAACTGCCGCCAGTTTGTTGATGGAAGCTACACCGAAGGCGGACGATCGGAGTACATGATTCACCCAAAATATGCAACAGCACCAGAACACTATGTTCGTGCTTTTCTAATCCTTCAAAAAGATCTACAAGAGCTATTTGATTTTATTGAACCTGCGGATAACAACCTTTCGTGCTATTCCTACAGAATACATTCCCTTCTGATTCGGACTTGTATTGAAGTAGAGGCAAACTGCAAGGCTATCCTCCAGGAGAACGGTTATGCTAGAGCTGGCGATTGGAACATGGGAGACTATAAAAAGATTGATAAAACACACTTCCTGTCGGCATACGCAGTGAAAGTACCCACTTGGAGCGGATCAAGAGAAATGTGGGTTCCATTTGCGGCTTGGGCAAATCACGGCTCGTTACCTTGGTATAAAGCATACAACGCTACCAAGCACGACCGTCATACAGAATTTCCTAATGCCACTTTCGAGCGCTTAATAGAAGCGATTTGTGGTCTACTTGTTCTTCTGTCTGCACAGTTTGAAACAAACGATTTTTCTCCGGGACCTACACTTATTGCTTTAGATTGGCCGGCCGATGGGATGAAAAGCGGTATTGGCAGTTTTTTCCGGGTCCGTTTCCCCCAAAACTGGTCAATGGCGCTACGGTACGATTTTGATTGGCAGAATTTACGCGGTGAGGAAGACCCATTTCAAAACGTCGATTATGAGAATATCGCCTAACAAATTGATATCAAGAAGAAAAGTTTTCAGACTTCTGCCAGTAGTTGTCTAATAAAGGGGGATGGTGTCAGGTCTCGCTTTGTAGCATTCCGGAGAGTTCTGAGTTCCAGGGGCAGTTTACTTATCTCCCCGCTGGCTACAGATACCGAATTGAGTAAACTGTCCCCGGAATTCGTCCCCGGAATTCGTTAGGCGTCACGTCTCCATAGCTAATTTGCGAAACAATGGGTTGTTTGATGCGAATATATTTGGATGTATGCGCTTTTAATCGGCCGTTCGATGATCAGAAGCACATCCGCGTACGCCTCGAGGCCGAAGCAAAATTGTATGTTCAAGGAAAGATTAAGGCGGGCGAAGTTGAGTTGGTGTGGTCATATATGCTTGATCTTGAAAATGATCAAAATCCATTTAAGGAAAAGAGGTTAGCGATTGAAGAGTGGCGTAAATACTCGATCACTTACATTGATGAGTCAGACGAAATTATAGACAAGGCAAATGAGTTGGTAAGAATAGGAGTAAAGCCGAAAGATGCATTGCATGTTGCATCAGCAATCGCAGGTGAAGCAGGTTATTTTATGACAACTGATGATAAGTTAGTCAAGAAAATGGCAACCGAGTCACAAATTGTAGCAATCAATCCCGTAGGTTTAGCAGCAATCATTGATGAACGCACTAACTGATACAGAGATTAGGGTCCAGGGAGTCAAAGCGCTGATTGATGCGCTAGGCGAGGTCATGGCTGAGAAATTCATTGCCCTGCTAAGTAGAGAACCGTTTGATTACACGGAGTGGCAGCGCGATTTGTGGCCTCAGATGAGCGTTGAAGAACTTAGCAAGTTAGCAATGGCAAGGCGCGGTCAGGCTAAGATCTCTGGCAGTTAACGGGGGATGGGATCACGTCTCGCTTTGTAGCATTCCGGAGAGTTCCGAGATCCAGGGGCAGTTTACTCATCTCTTGGCTGGCTAAGGCGCCTGAATTGAGTAAACTTTCCCCCAGAACTCGCCGCCGCTGCATCCCGCCGGGCGTGGTGCTGCCGGACCGCGCCCCTTGTCGCCTCGGCGACGGCTGCCTACATTGCCACCATGCGCCATCCCATCGATCCCAAGGTTGACTGCGTCTTCAAGGCCCTGCTGGGGGCAGAGTCCAATCGTGACTTGCTGATCCATTTCCTCAACGCCATCCTCGGTGCGGAGCTGCCCCGGCCCATTACCGCGGTGGAGATCCAGAATCCCTATAACGAAAAAGAATTTCTCGACGACAAGCTCACCGTGGTCGACGTCAAGGCCCGCGACGCAACCGGGCAGTTGTATCAGGTCGAGATCCAACTCCTCAATCACCGCGACCTGCCGGCGCGCATCCTCTACGGTTGGGCCGACCTTTATAGCGCGCAGATCAAGGCGGGCGAGAGCTACCGCAAGCTGCGCCCCACCTATGCGATCTGGCTGTTGGGTCAGACGCTGTTGCCGGATGCCTCGGAGTATGCCCATGAGTTCCGGTTGCGCGACCTGCACGGTCGCGTCTTTCTGGACCACGGCGGTATCTGGCTGCTGGAACTGAGCACATTCGCCGCCGACGCGGTCGAAACCGAGCAGCAGCGCTGGCTGAAGTTCTTTAACGAGGCGGAGTGTCTGGATGAGGACGCCTTGCCGGCCTGGATGCAGACCCAAGAGATGAGGCGAGCCATGAACACCCTGAAGGCTTTCTCCGAGAAAGAGCACGCCTACCATGCCTACCAGGCGCGGCAGGATTATCTGCGCGAACAGCAGAGCATCCAACTCGAGTTCGACGATCTACGTGCGGAGGTCGAGCAGGCGCGGGCGGACGCTGAGCACGAGCGAGCGGCGAAGGAGCAGGAGTGCGCGGCTAAGGAGCAAGCGCAGGCGGATGCGGAGCAGGAGCGGGCGGAAAAAGCACAGGAGCGAGCGGCCAAGGAGCAAGAGCGGGCGGCCAAAGAGCAGGAGCGGGCCGCCAAGGACGAAGCGTTGGCCGAGATCGAGCGGCTGAAGCGCTTGCTCGCCGACCAGCCGGAACCGTCCGACCCCGAGACGCGGTAGTGATCGTGGCCCGTCGTCAATTCCTAGTTCCGCAGAAAGCCCGGTCGCCTCAATAGCGAGGCGCGCCACGATCGTTTTCTCCGGTCTGCAAGTTTTGAGTAGGCGCGCCCGCTTTAGGCGGATCGTTATTCTCCTGGCCCCTTATTCTCCTTTCTCGCTATGCGGTAAGAATGAAAGTCAAAGACCTCATTGCCCGAATCGAGGCTGACGGCTGGGTACAGGTTCGCCAGAAAGGTAGCCATCGTCAGTTTCATTATCCAAAGAAATCGGGAACCGTCACGATTTCCGGCAAGTCAAGTGTTGATGTCCCACCCGGTACACTGAACAACGTATTGAAACAGGCCGGGATCAAGTGAGGCGCTTACATGCGTTACATGGTTGTCATTGAAAGGGGTGGCAGTAGTTTCGGGGCATACGTCCCTGATCTTCCTGGCTGTATCGCTGCGGGGGAAACAGCGGAAGAGGTACTTCTGCTGATTCACGAAGCCATCGAGTTTCATCTTGAAGGCATCAAAGAAGAGGGCGCGCCAGTGCCCCAGCCACTTTCTTACAGCGAATTTATCGAAGTTGAAGCCTAACCTTGGGCTCAAAAGCGAGCGAGCGCCACGGGCGTCGTGCTAATTCGAGGAACCGGATGCGGGAAAGCTGCACGTCCGGGATTGCGCTGGGGGCGCCGGGCAACCGGCGTTCCTACGGCGGAGGCGCCTTGGCTTCACGGCTCCGTGGAGGCAGGCGTACCCATTTGGTTTTAGGTTCAAGCGCCCGAAGATCGGCTTCCAAGATGCACACTCTGGATTTCAGTTCCTGGGAGGCGGTGATTACGACATTGCTCGGGTTGGTAGTCGTTACCGTCATGATGGTGGGTATCCGCCTGCTGGTCATGGAGACGGTGCAGCAGCGCCGTAATCGCGAGAACCGTCAGAACCGACGAATTGGTGGTCTCGCTGCGTGACTTCATTCGCAAGGTGCTTGACCTGGAGCCCGTGCCAACGCAGTTGGCGATCCCGAAGCAGGGGCCGACTCGCCCCGGTGGCGGAAAGGGCAAGGGGGACACAGGGGGTGGTGACCGGGCCGGCACGAAGCAGGACGGCAAGGGGGGCGGTGGCGGTGGCGCCGCCGGGGGAGGACTGGGCCTGGGACTGGGTGGCGGCCTGGCGCAGGACGCGGAGGGCGATCCAGGGCGCGAGGCCGAGTCGAGTCCCTGGCGTGGGTAACATGATCGCCCCATGCCCAGCGGGCGTCTGATCACCGCACCCCAAGCCACAGGCTGACCGCGGCCACCGCGAGGGTGCACAGGGTTACCGGCACGCCGATGCGCGCATGGCGCCGCCAATCGATCGGGATGCCGCGCCGCTGCGCGGCCTGGACCACGATGATGTTGGCGATGCTGCCGACGATGAACAGATTGCCGGCCAGGGTGCTGGAGAGCGCCAGCAGGGTGCCGCCCAACGGGTGGGTGGCGGTCGGCAGCAGCAGCATGACGGCCGGGACGTTGGAGACCAGATTGCTCAGCAGAAAGCCGGCGGCGAACAATGGCGCCGGGTCCCGCAGGTCGATGCCGACGGCGGCGAGTTCAGTCACCGCCTGTGCCGGGAGACCGGTCGCCTGAAGCGCATGGTTGACGACGAACAGCCCCATGAAGAGCACCAGGAGTTCCCAGTCGACCAGCCCGAGCATCCGCCGGGAGTGTAGCCGCCGGCTGGTCAGCAGGAATCCGGCTCCGGCGAGCGCCAGCAGGTCGCGCGGCCAGGGCACGAACAGGAAGGCGGCGAACAAGAGCGCGGCGACCGCGAGCCCTTTGGCACTCTGCCAAGGGTCGAGCCGTCGGCCGGGCTCGGCCTGCGGCTCCGTGGCGGCAACGGCCGTGAGCAGTCCGTCGGGCAGTGCCCAGCGCCCGCGGGTGAGAACCAGGATCAGGCCCCAGGTGACGGCTAACCCCAGGCCGGTCGGCAGGGCGGCTTGGGCGAGATAGTCGGCGAATGACAGGTGCAGTGTTTCCCCGATCAGCATGTTCTGGGGGTTGCCGATCAGCGTCGCCGCCGAGCCGATGTTGGCGGCACAGGCGAGCGCCAGCAGGAAGGGTACCGGGTCCAGTCGCCGCGCGAGACAGAGTTCCGCCAATACCGGGGCCATGGCCAGGCACACGATGTCGTTGCTGAAGACGGCCGAAAGTCCGCCTGCCACCGCGATCAGTGCGCCGAGAAGCAGCGGCGGCTGCACCGGCAAAGCGCCCAGGCGCCGCGTCGCCCAGTCATAGAAGCCGCCCAGCCGCAGTTGGGCGGACACCACCATGAACGAGAACAACAACGCCAGCGTCGGCGTGTGGATCGCCGCGCGCGCCGCCTCCTCGGTCACCGCCCCGCTCGCCACCAGGACGATGGCCCCGAGCAACGCGACCCCGGTCCGATCGAGCTTCAGGAATGGCAGTCCGCCCAGGATCATCCCGAGATAGACCAGCAGGAACACGGTGAGGACAAGGGGAGTCATGACGCGGCGGTCGGCGATGAAGAAGCGCGGAGTTTACTCCCGCGCTACGCATACCGGACTCGCGGTCGCGACTAAACCGCGCCCAGCACGGTATGCGATGTTGTTGGATGGGATCGGCACCGGCAGACTCGACGATTGCCGGAACTGGCGCGGTTTACAGTTTCGGAAAAAATAACTCTTAAACCGCGTCGCTACCGAAATTAATGAACTCCCCAAGGCCGAACACATCATGGAAATTTCGGATTTTGCGCAGGACGCGGTTTAAGAGGCGTCGATTGAGATTAATAAGCACTCTCGAATATAAGCGCACAGTGGATTTTTCGGTTCCGGACTCGGCGCCGTGTGATCGTTGTTGGCGATAAACCATGTAAGAAAAATGGTTGACATTTCGACCATCCATTGATCTCTAGGGTTCATCGGGCCGCGACGGATAGCTTCTGCTGATTTCTATACTCACCATTAACGAAAAGGACAATTTTGGTGTTGATAAAACATTACCATCCCGAGTCATTCAGTTACCGACTTGGCTGACGTTCCCAGCGCCCGGTTATCAGGCCCGTCCCGCGGGTCGGCGCAGGTGACGTAGCGTCCGGCGGTTCACCGTGATCGGGTCATACTCAAGCCTCTATGGAACCCATTCTGATTGAACCTATCCTGACCGCCGTCGGCTTCATGACCGTCCTTGGTCTGACCCTGGCGGGCATCCTGGTTGTCGCCAACAAGCGACTCTATGTCTTTGAAGATCCTCGCATCGATCAAGTGGAGGAATTGCTGCCCAGGGCCAACTGCGGTGCCTGCGGCAGTCCGGGTTGCCGGCAGTTCGCCGAGTCCGTGATCCGCGGCGATGCCGCCCCCGGTGCCTGCACGGTCAACGCCGGGTCCATGAATCAGCTCATCGCCGACTTTTTGGGTGTCGCCGTGGGTTTTGCCGAGCGTCAGGTGGCGCGACTCGCCTGCGCCGGCGGCAGCCACGTGGCCTACACCAAGGCGTCCTACCGCGGGGTCAAGTCCTGCCGGGGCGCGGCCTTGGTGTCGGGTGGCGGCAAAGGCTGCTCCTGGGGTTGTCTGGGGTTTGGCGACTGCATGACGGTCTGTGATTTCGGCGCCATCAAACTCGATAGCTTCAGTCTGCCGATCGTGGATACACAGAAATGCACGGCCTGCGGCGACTGTGTCGAGGTCTGCCCTAAGAATCTGCTGAGTCTGCACCCGGTCAGCCATCGCCTCTGGGTTGCCTGTCTCAGTCATGGCATCGGCGACGTCGCCGAGGCGGACTGCGACGTGGTATGCACCGCCTGTGGCCGCTGTGCTCAGGATTCGCCCGAGGGTCTGATCGAAATCAAGGACAATCTGGCGGTGATCGACTACTCGAAGAACGCCCTCGCGTCCCATGTGGCGATCGAACGCTGCCCGACGGGAGCGATCGTCTGGCTTGAAGCGGATGGCTCCAAGCTCAAGGGGCGGGATGCGAAGAAGGTCATCCGTAAAGCCGCCTTGCCGACGGCCTGACCGTTTCGAGGAAGCGGCCGGCGTCTGCGCAGACGTTGCCCGCATCCCCCCAGTTTGCTCAATTCGGATGGTTGCCGCGCCGTTGACAACGCAAGCGCGGTGCTTGCGGCCGGTCGACACGCGACCGCGACAGAGATCCTTGGCGCGTTTGGCGCCTTGACGTTTTTATCAGTTGAAGGCTGGCAATCGATCGCCGACAGCCCACCACACGAGAAGCCCCATGTCCGCTAAGAAAGACGAAAAACAGTTCAAATACCCAGGTATTCGTATGGCGATGGACGGCAACACGGCCGTGATCATGTGCGAGCGGGAGGCGTCGGACGCCGCGGGGGCTTATCCGATCACGCCATCGACACAGATGGGTGAATACTGGGCCGAGGAGGTGGCTGCCGGCCACATCAACATTTCCGGTAATCCGCTGATCTTCGTCGAACCCGAATCCGAGCATGCCGCCGCCGCGGTGACCGCCGGCATGTCGATGACCGGCCTGCGGGCGGTGAATTTCTCCTCCGCCCAGGGCGTGGCCTTCATGCACGAGTCGCTCTATGGGGCGGTCGGCAAGCGGCTGCCCTATGTGCTCAACATCGGTGCCCGCGCCATCACCAAGGCGTCACTGAACGTCCACTGCGGCCACGATGATTACCACTGTATCGACGATACCGGCTTTTTTCAGGTCTTCGGCAAGAGTGCCCAGGAGGCCGCGGACCTGAGCGTGATCGCGCGCAAGGTGGCTGAACTCTCGCTCACCCCCGCCGCGGTCGGCCAGGATGGCTTTCTGACCACCCACCTGATCGAGCCGCTGCGTGTCCCGGAGCGTGAACTGATCGCCGAATACCTGGGTCGTCCGGACGACATTATTCCTTGTCCCACGCCGGCACAGAAGATGATCTACGGAGAAACCCGGCGGCGCGTCCCCATGCTGTGGGACGTGGACAACCCGGCGTTGTCCGGCCCGGTGCAGAACCAGGATGCCTATATGCAGGCGGTGGCCGGCCAGCGTCCCTATTTCTTCGATCACATCGAGGGGATCGCCGATCGGGCGATGGACGAATACTACAATCTCACCGGTCGGCGCTACCGGCGGGCCAGCGGCTATTGCATCGATGACGCCGAGTATCTGATTCTGGGTCAGGGCAGTATGGTGACTCAGGCCGAGGCGGTCGTGGACTATCTGCGCGACACCCGCAAGCTCAAGGTCGGCGTGGTGAATCTCACCATGTGGCGCCCCTTCCCGGGCGATCTGATCGCCCGTCTGCTCCAGGGCAAGCGTGGTGTGGCGGTGCTCGAACGGACCGATCAGCCGTTGGCTGAAGATTTGCCGATCATGCGCGAGGTTCGCGCGGCACTCGCCAAATGCCTTGAAAATGCCGCCGTGGGCAAGGGCGAAGCGCTCCCCTATCCGGCGTATCCCACCTACAAGCAGGGCGACATGCCCAGACTCTATTCCGGCTGCTATGGATTGGGGTCGCGCGATCTGCAGCCGGAGGGTCTGATCGCCGCGGTGGAGAACATGCTGCCGAACGGCAAGCGCCGCAGCTTCTATTATCTGTCGGTCGATTTCGTGCGCGAGGCGGCCGATCCCAAGGATGAAATCCGTATCCATCGGCTGACCGATGCCTATCCCGGTATTGGGGATCTGGCGCTGCGCGGCAGCGAGAATCCCAATCTATTGCCCAAGGGCGCCATCACGGTGCGCATGCACTCGGTCGGCGGCTGGGGTGCCGTGACCACGGGCAAGAACCTGGCCATGACGCTCTATGAACTGCTCGGTTTCGATATCCGAGCCAATCCCAAATACGGTTCGGAAAAGAAGGGTCAGCCGACCACCTACTTCCTGTCCGCCGCTCCGGAGGAAATCCGGCTCAATTGCGAATACACCTATGTCGATGTGGTGATGTCGCCTGACCCCAATGTGTTCACCCATTCGAACCCGCTTTCCGGGCTCGATAAAGGCGGCTCATTCATCGTTCAGTCGAGCCTCGACAATCCCGAGCAGGTGTGGGCGAGTTTTCCGCCGCAGGCCCGCAAATTCATGATCGATAATGGGATCCGTGTCTTCTATATCGACGGGTTCAAGATCGCCCGTGAAGAGGCGTCCGATGTCGAGATGCAATACCGCATGCAGGGCAATGCCTTCCAGGGTGCCTTCTTTGCGGCCTCGCCCCTGATGGAGCGGTCCGGACTCACCGAGGAGGGCCTGTTCACGGCGATCGGCGATCAGTTGCGCGAGAAATTCGGCGGCAAGGGCGAGCGGGTGGTGCAGGACAACCTGCGCATCGTGCGCCGCGGCTTCGACGAGATCGTCGAGATCAAGGACAAGCCGGTCATCGCCGGTCAACTCATCTCGCGCAAGACACCGGGGCTGCCGGTCATGCTGAAGGCGTTGCCCGAGGGTGATGGCGGCATCACCGACGTGCATCGGTTCTGGGAGCAGACCGGCGTCTTCTATGCCACCGGCCGCGGCAGCGACAATCTGGTCGACCCGCAGATGGCCGTGTCGCTGATGCCGGCCTCCACCGGCGTCTACCGTGACATGACACAGATCCGGTTCGACTATCCGAAATACCTTCCGGAAAACTGCACCGCCTGCGGCAACTGTTTCTCCGTGTGCCCGGACAGTGCCATCCCGGGCCTGGTGAACACCATTTCCGATATCTTCGCCACCGCCATCAACCGGGTCGAACGGACCCTGCCCACCCAGCACCTGCGCCGCGAGACCCGCGCCGTGGAGAAGCGCCTGCGTGAACTGATCGCGGGTGCCGGGGAAGCCGCCGATATGCGCACCCTGATGGATCGGGCGGTGCTCGAAACCCTGGCGGCCTTCAGCGGTGAGCCGGAGCAGAAGCCGGTTCTGGAAAAGGAAATGGGCCTGATGATGGCCGCGCTGGGCGATTACCAGTTCGCCGTCACCAAGCCGTATTGGACCAATCGTGAGAAGAAGCAGTCGGGCACCGGCGGGCTCTTCAGCATCACCGTGAATCCCTATACCTGCAAAGGCTGCATGGAATGCATCGAGGTCTGCGGCGACGGCGCCCTGATCGCCGAGCCCCAGACCCCCGACAGCATCGTGCAGATGCAGGCCCGCTGGAAGACCTGGTTGGCGCTGCCGACCACCGACCCGTCGTTCATCCGCATCGACGATCTGGACGGCAAGGTGGGTGCGCTGGAGACCCTGTTGCTCGACAAGGACAATTACCAGTCGATGGTCTCGGGTGACGGCTCCTGCATGGGCTGCGGCGAGAAGACGGTCATCCATCTCTTCACCGCCACGGTTGCCGCTCTGATGCAGCCGCGGGTCAAGGCCCATCTGGCCGAGATCGATGACCTCATCAACCGGCTGGAAACCCATGTGCGACTCAAGCTCGCCGCCGGGGTCAACCTGAGCGACAGCGCCGCCATCGTGCGGGCGCTCGACAGCAGTAAGCATACCGACCTCACCCTGTCGGACCTCTCCGCTCAACTGGACCGCAGCGGTCAGCCGGTCGATACGGAATGGCTGCGCTGGGTCACCGGACTGCTCGATAAGCTGCGGCATCTCAAAACCCAATACACCAAGCCGCAGCCGCGCTCGACCATGGGCATCGTGAACTCCACCGGCTGTACCTCGGTGTGGGGTTCCACCTGGCCCTACAATCCCTATCCGTTCCCCTGGACCAATCACCTGTTCCAGGATTCGCCATCCATCGCGCTCGGGCTCTTCGAGGGCCACATGTGCAAGATGGCCGAGGGCTTCAAGGCGGTGCGGATGGCGCGGCTGGAGTTGGAAGGCAAGTACAACGAGGCCGAGCATCACAAGTTCTTCACCTATTACGATTGGAAGCAGTTCAGCGAAGAGGAGTGGCGGCTGTGTCCGCCGGTGGTCGCGGTGGGCGGTGACGGGGCCATGTACGACATCGGGTTCCAGAACCTCTCGCGCGTCCTCGCCTCGTCCCATCCGGTGAAGGTCCTGGTGCTCGATACCCAGGTCTATTCCAATACCGGTGGTCAGTCCTGTACCTCCGGCTTCATCGGCCAGGTGGCGGACATGGCGCCCTACGGCAAGGTCGGGCGGGGCAAGACCGAGATCCGCAAGGAGGTGGCGCTGATCGGTGCGGCGCACCGCGGCTGCTTCGTTCTGTCCAGCGCGACCTCGCATATGACCCATTTGCTGGAAGGCTATATCGACGGTCTGAACAGTCGCCATCCGACCCTGTTCAATGTCTACAGCTCCTGCCAGCCGGAACACGGGATCGGTGACGATATGTCCACCCGTCAGGCGCGGATGGCCGTGGAGTCGCGCGCGTATCCGCTGTTCCGGTTCGACCCGGACGCGGGTACCACCTTCGAGGAGTGCTGCTCGGTCGAGGGTAATCCGAACATCGACCAGGACTGGATCTCCTGGACTTTGAAGTACACCGACGACAAGGGCGCGCCAGCCGAAATGACCGTGCCCTTCACCTTTGCCGACTTCGCGATGAGCGAGGGGCGCTTCCGCAAGCACTTCCGTAAGGCGCCGCCCGAGACCTGGAACGACTCCATGGTGCCCTTGGCGGAGTTCCTCGATCTGTCCGAAGACGAACGGGAGGGGATGTTCCCCTACATCTGGGGAGTGGACGGCAAGAACCGGCTGATGCGCGTCCTGGTGGCCGCGGAACTGGTGCTCTCGACCGAGGAACGCCGGGGCTACTGGTCGCAGTTACGCGGTATCTGCGGCCAACTCAATCAGGTCGACGTGGAACAAATCCGCAATCAGGCCAAGGCCGAAATGGCCCAGAAGCTCACCAGCAGCCTGCTCGCGATGGCCGGTGGGGACATGGGAGCCTTGGTCGCACACGGCGGCAACGGCGGCATCGGCATCCAGGCCGACAGTGCCGGTGCCGGTGCCGGGGATTGGTCGCCGGTGTGGATCGATACCCCGGAGTGCACGGCCTGCGACGAGTGCATCAACATCAACCCGAAGATCTTCAAGTACAACGGGGCCAAGCAGGCCGAGGTGGCGGATGCCCGCGGCGGGCCCTTCAAGGATATCGTCAAGGCGGCCGAGAAGTGCACCGCCGGGTGCATTCATCCGGGAACGCCCTTCAATCCGGCCGAGGCCGGGGTCGATAAACTGATCAAGCGGGCGGAGAAATACCAGTAGCCATGAGCAACGGCACCTCACAAGACCCGCCGAAAGGGGCGGGCGGCACCTGGCGGCCGATGATCGCGCGTATGCTCGCCGGTCTGCGCCCGGCCTCCGCCCGCCCCGGCGGCCATGGGTCCGGGCTGCTGCGGATCTTCCGCAAGCGCAAGACCTTCCCCCACGGGATCTATCCCGTGGAGCATAAAGAATGGACGGCTGACAAGCCGATCCGGCGTCTGCCGTTCGCGCCGGTGCTGGTCCTGCCGCTGGCCCAGCATCGGGGGGCGCCGTCGCAGCCCCTGGTGCAGGTCGGTCAGGAGGTGGTGCGTGGCGAGCCGATCGCCCGCGCCGCGGGGTTCGTCTCGGTGCCCATGCACGCGCCGGCCACCGGGGTGATTCAGGCGATCGACCTGGCGCCGACCCCGGAAGGCCCCAAGACGATGGCCATCTATCTCAAGGTCTACCAGGCGGACCCGCAGCAGGTGCTGTTCGACACCGGCCACGACATCGATTCCATGACCAATGAGGAGGTGGTGGCGGCGGTGCAGGAGGCAGGTCTGGTGGGCCTGGGCGGCGCCGCTTTCCCCAGTCATGTGAAGCTCATGCCGCCCAAGGACGCGGTGATCGATACGGTGATCGTCAACGGGTGCGAGTGCGAGCCCTATCTCACCTGTGACCACCGGGTGATGCTGGAGCAGACCGACGCCCTGGTGCGCGGCATCCGGTTGATCATGCGGGTTACGGGGGCCAAGCGGGCCATCATCGGGGTGGAGGACAACAAGCTGAACGCGGTGGATCAAATCCGCGCCAAGCTGCCCGCCAATCTGCCGATCACCGCCGAGGCGGTCGAGAGCAAATACCCGCAGGGTGCCGAGAAGATGCTCATCAAGAGTCTGCTCGGCAAGGAGGTGCCGGTCGGCGGCCTGCCCGCCCATGTGGGCGTGGCGGTGTTCAATGTCGGCACCCTGGCGCAGATCGGCGATCTGCTGCCCAAGGGCCGCGGCCTGATCGAGCGGGTGGTGACGGTGAGCGGGCCGGCAGTGGCCAACCCCGGCAACTTCATGGTGCCGATCGGCACCCCGGTGCGTTTCCTGTTGAACCATGTCGGGATCAAGCCAACCCTGGGTCAGGTGATTCTGGGTGGGGCCATGATGGGCATGTCGGTGTCCTCGATCGATGTGCCGGTGACCAAAGGCGTCTCCGGGATCGTGGCCCTGGAGCGCGACGAGGACGATCCGGCGCGGCGCCAGGTCTACCCCTGCATCAAGTGCGGCGAATGTCTCAAGGCCTGTCCAATCAACCTCAATCCATCCATGCTGGGTGAGTTGGCGCAGGCGCGCGAGTATGGGCTCATGGCCCAGGGCTACAATCTGGATCAGTGCTTCGAGTGCGGCAGTTGCGCCTATGTCTGTCCATCGAACATCCCGCTGACTCAGTATTTCCGTATCGCCAAGTCGATCAACCGGGAGAGGAAGAACTAATCCGCCATGGTCAAAGGCATCGAGATCCGCACCTCCCCGCACCTCAAGCGGGCGCTCAATGTGCAGCAGATCATGCGCAGCGTGGTGTACGCCATGCTGCCGATCTGTGCCTTCGCCATCTGGCAGTTCGGCCTCAGCGCCGCCCTGCTGTTGGCGACGACCACCGGTGCCGCGGTGGCCACCGAAGCCTGGTTCTCGCGCCTGCGCGGGGCGGGCAATACGGTGGCCGACTGGTCGGCGGTCATCACCGGCATCCTGCTCGGACTCACGTTGCCGCCCGGCTTTCCATTGTGGATGGCCGCGGTGGCGGCCTTCGTCGGCATCGGGCTCGGTAAGGCGCTGTTCGGCGGCTTGGGCTACAACGTGATGAATCCGGCTCTGATCGGCCGGGCCTTCGTCCAGGCCGCGTTTCCGGTGGCCATCACCACCTGGACCCCGGCTTTCGCCCCGAGCCGCTTCGTCGAACTGATCCCGACCACGCTGACCGCGCCCTTCATGCGGCCGGAGTCGGTGACTGACTGGATCGCCGGACTGGGCGTCGACTCCTGGACTGGGGCGACACCCCTGGCGATGCAGAAGTTCCAGCATGTCGAAACACCGGCCTGGGACACCTTCGCCGGATTGGTGTCCGGTTCGGCGGGCGAGACCTCGGCCCTGCTGATCCTGGTATGCGGTCTGTGGCTGGCCTGGCGCGGCTGTCTGGACTGGCGCATCCCGGTCAGCGTGCTGGCGGGTGCCGCGCTCACCGCGCTGCCGTTCTGGCTGGTCGATCCCGGCGTCTATCCCTCGCCCTGGTTCGTCCTCTCGTCCGGCGGTCTGATGCTCGCCGCCTGGTTCATGGCCAGCGACATGGTGGCCTCGCCGGTGACGCCCTGGGGGGCGATCATCTACGGCGTGTTCATCGGTGCGCTGACGGTGATCATCCGGCTCTTCGGCGGCTTGGTGGAGGGGGTGATGTATGCCATTTTGCTCGGCAATGCCGCCGGTCCGTTGATCTCGGCCTGGACTCAGCCGCGAGTCTATGGGGCGGTGAAAAAGGCGCGCGCTAAGTCCTGATCCCCGGCCGCGGGTGTGCCCGCGGCTCGCGATGGGGCCGCACCGTCCGGGACCGCGCGGTGCCGGGATGCAGCCACCGCCGTCAGGGTGGATCAGCGCGGTCACCGCAACGCGCGGGTGACCGGACGTTCTCAGGATCAACAGGTTTTTTCCGACTATGACCAATGACGTACAAGTCGAGGCACCGCAGGCCCCGCCGGATGCAACGCCGACCTTCGCCATGCTGCGCACGCTGGGGGGGATCTCGCTGATCTCCGGTCTGCTGGTGGTGCTGGCCTATCAATTCACGCTGCCGATCATCGCGGAGAATCAGCGCGTGCGCACCGAGCAGGCGGTCTTCCGGGTCGTTCCGGGCGCCGTCACCAAGCGCGACTTCGTCCTGACCGACGCGGGGTTGGCACCGGCGGGGGAGGGTGTTCAGGGCGAACTGATCTATGCCGCTTATGATGCGGCCGACCAACTCAAGGGCGTCGCGATCACCGGTGTTGGCAACGGCTACGCCGGGCCGGTGACCGTGCTGTTCAATTACGACCCCGGCTGCCAATGCATCGTCGGCAGCAAGATATTGCAGATGACCGAGACACCGGGATTCGGTGACAAGTTGGAGACCGATCCGGCGTTTCTGGAGAATCTGAAAGCGCTTGATGCCAAGCTGAACGCCGATGGGACGGCGCTCATCAACCCCATTGTGACCGTCAAGAACGGCAGCAAGACCCACCCCTGGCAGATCGACGCCATCAGTGGCGCAACCCTCTCCTCCAATGCCATGGGTAAAGCGGCCAATACCGCCGCACAACGAGCAGCGCCGGCGATCCAGCGGGATCTCGCGAAGCTCACCGCGGCCAACCACACCGGGCAGGACTGACACCATGGCCGAATTGCCGAAACACCAGGAAGATCTGAGTCTGGATACCTTCGTTCGGGGACTCTGGAAAGAGAACCCGGTTTTCGTCATGCTGCTCGGTATGTGCCCGACACTGGCCGTGTCTAACTCGGCGATCAATGCCATCTCGATGGGGCTCGCGACGACCTTCGTGCTTGCCGGCTCGGGGGCGCTGATTTCCTGGCTGCGGAATTGGATTCCCAAGCAGGTGCGGATCGCGAGCTATATCGTGATCATCGCGACCTTCGTGACCATCGTGGACTACGCCATTCAGGCCATCAGTCTGGACCTCTATGCCGCGCTGGGCGCGTTCATCCAGCTTATCGTAGTCAACTGCATCATCCTGGGCCGCGCCGAGGCTTATGCCTCGCAGCAGCGTCTGGTGCCGACTCTGGTGAACAGCTTGGGAATCGGTGCCGGCTTCACGATCGCCCTGTTCGCGCTGGGGTCGGTGCGTGAAATCCTGGGCAGCGGTACCCTGTTCGGTCTGCACCTGTTCGGCGCAGGATTCCAGCCCTGGGTCGTGATGGTCCTGCCCCCCGGCGGCTTTTTCGTGCTCGGAGCCTGGCTCTTGTTGTTCAACTGGATCAAGCAACGCGGCGAGCGTCGCGCCGATGCGCCGACTGGAGTTCCCGCCAATGCACGCTGAGTCGCTCCCGTCGATCTTCCTCAACGCCGCGATCGTCAACAACTTCGTATTGGCGATGTTTCTCGGCATCTGCCCCTTCCTGGGTGTCTCGTCGAAGAAAGAGACGGCCTGGAACATGGGGTTAGCGGTGATCTTCGTGCTCCTGGTCAGCTCCGCCGCGGCGTTCGGGATCAACTGGCTACTGGTCAACCTAGAACTCGAGTTCCTGCGGCTGATTTGCTACATCGCGGTCATCGCCTCGACCGTGCAGCTCGTCGAGATGTTCGTCAAGCGCTATAGCCCCGCTCTGTTCCGGTCGTTAGGTATCTTCCTGCCGCTCATCACCACCAATTGCGCGGTCCTCGGCCTGGCGTTGTTTCAGACACAAAAAGAATACGATTTTATCCAGAGTCTGGTTTATGCCCTGGGAGCCGGGGCCGGATTTACCCTGGCCCTGATGCTGATGGCCGGGCTGCGCGAACGGCTGGCTCTAGCACGGGTGCCGGACGTGAGCCAGGGCGCGGCCCTGACTCTGATGCTCGCGGGGCTACTGTCCCTGGCCTTCATGGGTTTCGCCGGACTGGGGGGCTCCCATGGTTAAGGCGCTCACCGCATCCCTGGTCATCTTCGCCGTCATGCTGGGCTGGCTTTGGGTGCAGGCGGCCTATGCCCGTTTTGCGCGGCGCTACCCGGAATTAGGCCCCTTCCGCGGCGATGGCGGGTGCGGCGGGGGCTGCTCCTGCGGTAAGGGAAGCTGCGAACGCGATTGAGCACTCGTGATCAGCCGTCGGCTGATCAGCGCAATCAACACTATTTGGCAAGACCATCCATTTGGAGCACTGCATGAGCGAGCTGCCGGCCGATATCGGCCCCACCACTGAGGCGATCATTAAAGAAAGTAAGCGCATCACTCCGGCCGCTGCCGATGAAGTGCGCCATCTGTCGGTCCAGGTACTGGATCCGGCCTTCCAGTTCGTTGAGGGTCAGAGTATTGGGGTAGTCGTCCCCGGTCCTCATCCATTCGGCAACCCCTATCATGTGCGGCGCTATTCGATCGCCAATGCGCGCAGCGTGCCGCAGGATGCGGGCGTCGCCCTGGACCTCCTGGTGCGCCGCTGCTTCTCTATCGACGAGGTGAGCGGTGAGCGTTACCCCGGCATCGCATCCAATTACCTCTGCGATGCCAAACCCGGCGACCGCTTGACGATCAGCGGGCCCTATCTCAGCCCATTCAAGATGCCGCTGGATAATAACGCCAATTTGCTGATGATCGGCACCGGGACCGGCATCGCGCCCTTCCGCGCCTTCGCCCAACTCATCTACGAACGCCGCGGCGGTTGGCAGGGTCAGGTGCGCCTCTATTACGGCGGCCGGACCGGACTCGACCTCATGTACGCCAACGATGAGACCACCGATCTCGCCCACTATTACGACGAGGCCACTTTCAAGGCCTTCAAGTCGCTGGCCCAGCGTCCGCTGATGCGCTCCTCCGACGCCCTGGAGCAAGGGCTGGCTGAGCACGCGGCCGAGGCTTGGGCACTGATTCAGGACCCCAAGACCCATGTGTTCGTCGCCGGACTCGGGCGCATCGCCACCGTGCTGGACAAGGTCATGGCGGATCAGGCCGGCTCGGCCGACGCCTGGAAGGCATGCAAGCAGACGCTGATCGACGAAAAGCGTTGGTCGGAGCTGGTTTACAACTGAGCCGGTAGAGCGGGGGTTCCGCGGCGCGGCTTTGATCATCGTTGCGGTCGGCGTCCGAGCTTCCCGCACGGGAGGTCGAGGCTTATCGTGAAAGATTGGGGTGGCCGCGGACAAAGCTCCGCCCCAAACGCTTGCATGTCATGCTGGCTGGCATGGCACAAGACCTGTGACGGGGTGTCGCCCGCCACCAGTGCCTTGATCATGGCCCGCGCGGCTTTCGCATGCAGCCAGGCGCAGGGCGCCTGGGTCTGTTTACCGTGCGGTCTCCAACGAGCCATTCCGGGGTGCGAGGCAGTGCTGGCTGGTCACGTTACCGAGCGTGATCGAGTCTCCAAGAGCTTGATCGACCTTTCTCTGCCGTCTCGGGCGCATGATCTTTCATGTTCGGGGGTGTCGGGCAGCCCCTTCATGGCCGTTACCGTCAACGTGCAGGCCCTTGTTTCATCACCAAGGCAATAGCGGCCGCAGCGGTGCGAGCGCCAATCCGGCCAGCAGCGCCAGCACGCAGCACACCAGAATCAGGCGCAGCGCGCGGCGCAGGTGGCTGCCGTTCAGATCGGCCGGCCAGTCGGAGTCGCCGATCCAGTCGCGTTCCACCCATGCACCGTGATAGCGCGCCGGTCCGACCAACCGTACCCGCAGGGCGCCGGCACAGGCGGCCTCGCTCCAGCCGGAGTTGGGGCTCGGCAAGCGGGCGTGGTAGCGCCAAGCGGCCTGAACAGCAAGGCGGGGGTGCAGCCGGAGCAAGGCGGCGGCCAGCCCGATCAAGGGAACCGAGAGGCGCGCCGGCAGCCAGTGCACCAGATCGTCGGAGCGCGCACCCGCCCAGCCGAAGCGGGCATAGCGCGCGTTCTTGTAGCCGACCATCGAATCCAGCGTCGACACCGCCTTGACCAGGATCAGCCCCGGCAGCCCGAACAGACACAGCGCCCACAGCGGGGTCAGGACCCCGTCGGTCAGGTTCTCCGCCAGACTCTCGATGGTGGCGCGCACCACGCCGTCGCGCTGGAGTTGATCCGTCTCGCGGCCGACCAGCATCCCGAGCCGCCGGCGCGCGGTCGGCAGATCGTCCAGTGCTTCCAGCACCCGCTGTCCATGAATGAGCAGGTCCCGCATGCACAACAGGCTGTAGGCGATGAAGCAGTCCCAGGCCAAGGTCAGCCAGGGATGCCACCACGCAAGCCCCAGGCGGACACCCCACCAAACCACGAGCGCCCCACCGACCACCAGCAGCCAGTGCAGCAGGCCCCCAAGTCGACCATTGAGATCGACGGCAAAGAGCAGACGCTCCGCGGCAAGGCTCAAGGCACCCAGCAGCCGCACGGGGTGCAGGCGATAGACCGGATCGCCGAACAAGGCGTCGAGCAGGCAGGCGGCGAGGATGATTCCGAGGTGAGTGGCTAAGTTCATCGGTGGATCCTAGCGCGAGCGCGGCGGTTGCGGCACCATGATGACTCCGTATCGCCGTCGTGGCTGGAGGTAACCGGTGGAAGCGCTGAAACTCAAGACACTCGATGACCTGCTGCTGTCATCCGAGGAGCGGGCGGAACTGATCGGCGGCGAGATCGTGCGCCGGCCGATGACGCGGTTCGCACATGCGTATACGCAAAGCCAGACATCGCGGGAGCTGGCCGCGTTCAGCCGTCGGGGCGGTCCAGGCGGCGGTTGGTGGTTTGCGACCGAGGTCAGCGTCGCCTACGAGGCCCACGAGTGCCCGTCGCACGACCTGGCCGGCTGGCGCCGCGAACGCCTGCCACAACCGCCCGCCGGTGTCATCGACCTGCCGCCGGACTGGGTCTGCGAGATCGTCTCCCCCGGCCACGAGCGCAAGGACACCCGCTACCTGCCGCAATTGCTCAAACGCCACCGGGTGCCCTTCTATTGGCTGATCTGGCCAGAGGACCTGGCGCTGGTCGCCTATGCCCTGGACGGCGGGGACTGGCGCGAAATCGCGACCCTGAACGATCAGGGCCGTGGCCGCATCCCGCCGTTCGATGCCATCGAACTCGCGCTGGCCGATCTGCTGGCGGACGGCTAGCCGCTGCGGTCCAGTTCCTTAATGCCGGGCGGGCATTCGCCCCGCCTGGAACGTTTTCCGGGGCGCTCAGGCGCGGCTTCACATCGGTGGATCCTGCTGTGTCACTGCCATTGAGTGAAGCCGCTTGGAAACTGGCGGCGGCGCGGCGGTTGCGGCACCATGGGGACTTAGTGTAGCCGTCGTGGCTGGAGGTAACCGGTGGAAGCGCTGAAACGCAAGACACTCGATGACCTGCTGCTGTCACCCGAGGAGCGGGTGGAACTGATCAGCGGGGAGATCGTGCGCCGGCCGATGACGCGGTTCGCCCATGGACAGACACAAATGCGCACCGCGCGTCAGCTCGGGCCCTTCGATCGTGCCGGGGGCCCGGGCGGCGGCTGGTGGTTCGCAACCGAAATCAGCGTTGCCTATGAGGGCCACGAGTGTCCGTCGCACGACCTGGCCGGCTGGCGCCGCGAACGTCTGCCGCAACCGCCCGCCGGGGTCATCGACCTGCCGCCGGACTGGGTCTGCGAGATCGTCTCCCCCGGCCACGAGCGCAAGGACACCCGCCACCTGCCGCAATTGCTCAAACGCCACCGGGTGCCTTTCTATTGGCTGATCTGGCCCGAGGACCGGACGCTGGTCGCCTATGCCCTGGACGGCGGGGACTGGCGCGAAATCGCGACCCTGAAGGATCAGGGCCGTGGCCGCATCCCGCCGTTCGATGCCATCGAACTCGCGCTGGCCGACCTGCTGGCGGACGGCTAGCCGCCGCGGTCCAGCCCCTCGATGCCGGGCTTGAACTCCGGCGCCGCCTGGCCTATCTTGCGCCTCAGGCCAGGGACGAAATTCGGCTTCATGCCGTGTGGTTTGTGGGTCTCGATCCGCAAGCCCTATATCCCCGGCCGACTGTAGCGATAGCCGGTATCCCGCGCGTTCTGTTGTTGCACATAAGTCGCCAGGTGAGTCTTGTCCCTCACCACGGCATAAAATCGCACCTCCGCATTGAGCAAGATCCTGTAGACCTCCCGGCGAACTTCCGGGATGTCGTCTTTGGCATGGAAAGCAAGCGCCGTTTTCCGTCTCTCCGGCCGCATCGAGGGCACGGCTTTAAAATAAGGATCAGCCAGCAATTCTTGACGCAAGGTCTCCAACTGCGCGGAGAGGACGTCCGGCTCGTCAATCTCCAGTTTGCCGAGTATGAAATAACGGGAGCAACCTTCGTCGCCGACGATCAACCGGCCCCTGCTATTGAAGAGGGTCGGATCACCCGCCTCGTCCACGAAGTAGTGAACCACCGACTCAGTGACCACCTTACCGCCGCTCATTGGCTCGCCATGCCCCGTTCTTGGCTCAGGTATCGCGTCATGGCATCATGGGCACCAGAAAAGGGGTTCTTATCGAGAAAGGCTCCCATGTCACTTGCGCGTGTGGTCATAGAGCGACGTCCGGTTCGGAATCGGTTTTCCGCCCCAGTCGATGCGCACCGTCGCAAGATGGGCCAGCGCCTCCTGTCGTGCAGCTTCATCGCATCGGCTTTCGATAACTATCGCGGACTCTCCATGACCATGCCGCACAGCAAGAAACTCGATGAAGTCAAGCGCCTCGCGCGCCGCACACTCAGGTAGATTGAGGCTGGTTTGGTAGATGCGTTCGGCGACTGTCATCTTCCTGTCTCCCGGCGAATGCCGTCAGGTTTGAATAATGCCACCGGCCCAGCGGATGACATCCTGTACCCAGCGCGCGGTCGCAGCTCGATCCAGACCGCTGGGTTCGATCAGTCCGTAGCGCATTTCCACCGCGTACGGATTCAGTTCGTCCAGACGATCCGCATGGGGCGGCGCAGCCAGTCCGGCATCCTCAAGCATGTCCAATAGCTCGGCGATATCATGCGTGCGGCGGAACGACACACCGGAGTGCGCCAGGACTGCTTTCAACGCCTTTTCTATCGCCTGCTGGGCATGGAAGCCAGCCAGGGAATCGTGCAGGTTCGGATCGTCCGCTAACGTACTGAACGCTTGTTCGTCGCGCCGCGCAGTTAGTAGGAAGATCTCCGCCAAGGTCCGCTCAGCCATAGACAACCTTCCCCTCGCGTAGCGCCAAGAACAACGCGCTTCCCGGCTGGTTACCCCAGCGCACCACGTCCGCGCTAGAATACACCAGGATATCGACAGGGATTCGCAGGGGCCGCAGCGCCCGCCGCAGGCGCACCATTTCGGCCGCACGGTCCGTCACCTCGGACTCGATGACCAGCAGATCGAGATCGGAGTCCTCCCGCGCCTCGCCGCGCGCGTGGGAGCCGAAGAGCAGGATGCGCTCGGGTCGGGCGGCGTGTGCGAGCCGGTCCACGGCTGCGGAAATCTGGGTTGGTGTTATCATCGTGGGGGCCGTTACGACGCGGCGCTATTGTTCAGGACAAAGGCACCCGGCCAGCCGCCGTGTTGCTCAATCACCTCGTCGATCTCCTGCATCAGGCGAATGGTCTCATTCAGGGCAACGACAATGTTCCCGAGCAATCTTGGATTGGAGTAGGTCTCCGGGTGAGCCCACTCCAGATCCCAGACCGGCAGCGGCTGGATGCGGATTCCCCTCTCCAGCAGGACGTTATACGCAACATCCGCCAAGTCCAGTTTGGTGTCGAGAAAATCGCCTGGCTGGCCGCGCAGCAGGATCGCGACATCGGCGTCACTGTCCACCCGAAAATCGCCCCTGGCGCGGCTGCCAAACAGGTAGGCGCCGCTGACCGCGTAGCGTGTTGCAACGTGCGCCAGAAAAAGACGCAGGGCCAGCGTCGTATCCGGGTCGAGGGTGCGCGGCGATTCTGTGGTCACGATTTCAGCTTACCGCAATTTGCCGAACACGGCGGCCCGGTCGGCAACCTCGGACTCGATTACCAGCAGGTCGAGAAGACACGGGGCGCTAAGCATATCCCGATCGCGGCTGGGATGCCGTTTGCTCTCTGCCATTGTATGCCTGGTCTCCGGAACCCGTTCGCTGGTGCAGGTCAGGGCACCCTTGGGGTTGGGCGATGGGGCAAGGGTAACCGCTTCGCGCTACTTCGGCGACCCCGGAATGCCGCGGCCATGGGGTGCCGCGCGCGACCGACCGTTTCCCGCCGGAGCTTGCTGGAGTAGGCTTGGCCTCCGACCTTGGCAGCAGACGCAGGCGATCCATGGACTCATTCCCCACCCCGCCCTTGGTGCGGCAACTGATCGAGGAGGCGCGCGCCGCCGGTGTTGCGCACCTGGATCTGTCCGCCGACACGCTCGGCTTTGCACTGCCGGCCTTTCCGCCCGAGTTGCTGGACCTGCCGGGGCTGCGCACGCTCGACTTCCACGGACACGCACTCCAGTCTCTGCCGCCAACGCTGGAGCGGCTGGCCGGGCTGGAATCGCTCGACCTGCGGCGCAACCCGATCCGGCGCCTGCCGGATGTGGCCCTGCCGCCGCTGATCATCGACACGCTTCAGTGGCACCATCTGGCGGGGCAGTTGGGCGAGCGGGTGGTCTATGGGCTGCATATCTTGCGGGAGGATCTGGGCGGCGAGACCGATTTTCTGGCTGAGGTCGGGCGACGCGGGATGCGTTGGCTTTCGCTGCGGGCCGCGTGGCTCACGGAGGTTCCGGGCGCGATTTGGGATCTAACCAATTTGGTTCATCTCGATCTCGGGGATAACCGAATCGCTCGGCTGCCCGATGGCATCGGTCGCCTGCGGGAACTAACCGAACTTGATTTCGGTGGTAACCAGATCTCAGAGCTACCAGAAGCGCTCTGCCTGATCAAATACCTGAAGAGGCTCAACTTCTCGGACAATGAGCTAACCGAACTGCCGGAAGTCATCGGCCGATTGCGCGCACTAACCGATCTTTATCTCTCGCGCAACAAGATCGCTAAAGTAGCCGCTGAGATAGGTTTGCTCCAAGATTTAAGCGCGCTCGACTTGGCTAACAACTTACTGGTGGATTTGCCGAAGGAGGTCGCTGAGCTTCAGAAACTAACCAGCCTCGATCTCTCTCACAACCCGATAGCCAACCTGCCGGCAGCGCTAAAGCAACTTAAATCACTGATCCATCTATCATTATCGCATAATGAATGGGGCGATATGACATGTCGTATTAGCCGCATTCCTGGGCTAGTTGATCTTGACCTGTCGCACAATAAGCTAAACGCGTTTGGAGTGGCGTTGTTCCAGCAGACAGGACTAGTCTCTCTGGATTTAGATGACCAAGCACTTAAATCGCACTTGTCATATGGATTCGGTATATCAAATGACTCCATGAGTCGCGAGAAGGTTCGCGCTAAGCAAGCTAACTATCTTCTCCTCGTGGCAGAGAAAATCACTCGGTTTTTTCAGTTGAAAGATTTTCAGATTGGTGCAGAAAAAGTTCACGATCCGGCAGGAATAATCGGGAGCACGATAATCTCGACGAGTATCTTACCAGGTGATCGAATGGGCGACCTAAGATATGTTCGCAATGAATCAATTAACCTCGCATTATCCAAGAAGCTCAGGGGCGCTTCATTCGATAACTTTCGAAAGTTTCAAGAATTATCAAGCCTAAATCTTGCCGGAAATCAATTGAGAGAGTTGTCTCTCGGGATTAAGCAACTTCGTGGTCTCATGCGTCTTGATCTGTCAGGAAATCGGCTTACGGGCGCACAAGAAATACTCGGCAGCCTTCAGGGCTTGGCTATTTTGAGCCTCGAGGATAATCGACTCAATACGCTCCCGGAAGCACTTGCCAAACTCAACAATCTAGTCGGATTGAATTTATCGCGTAATCGCCTGGCCGAGCTGCTAAAGTCCGCTCTCCTACCGCAAGGTATCCTTGATCTGAATCTCGCGGACAATCAATTGACCGAGTTCCCAAATGTGGTGAGTGGACTCCACGGACTAACGAGCATTAGCTTAAGCGGTAACCGACTTACCCGATTACCTGCGGCAGTGACAAGCCTTAAATACCTTACGAAGCTTGATCTCAGATACAATCAGCTCGCCGATCTTCCAGATGATCTGGACCGGTTGCGCGGCCTTACCAGCCTCAGTCTTTCAATGAACAAGATCCAAGATCTTCCGGAGGCGCTCGGCAAGCTGGATTATCTTTACAGCCTTGATCTTGATGGCCAACGACTGTCCGACGGACTCCAAGCCGCTTATGACCAAGACGTACGTGCGGTCCTGCGTTACCTGCGGTCAAAGGGGCCGAGACTCTACGAAGCCAAACTCCTGATTCTCGGCGAAGGCGGCGTCGGCAAGACGACCCTGGCCCGCAAGCTCCTGGACCCGGCGGCACCCCTGCCGCGGGAGGACGAGTCCACCCTCGGCATCAATGTCCATCGCGACTGGTCCTTTCCCTGGGCGCGCGACCCGACTGTTCAGTTCTCGGCCAACATCTGGGACTTCGGCGGCCAGGAGATCCAGTACGCCACTCACCAGTTTTTTCTCACCCCCAATGCACTCTATGTCCTGGTGGCGGACCCGCGCCGACAGGAGACGGACTACGACTATTGGCTCAAGGTGATCCGGCTGCTGGGAGAGGACCGGGCGGGCGGTCGGCGCAGCTCGGTGCTGGTGTTGCTCCATGAGAAGGGCGGCAGGCAGGTCAGCGACTTCGATCTGGGCGAGTACCGGCGCCGCTTCCCTGAGCTTGCTTTGGAGACGATGGAGGCGGACCTGGCAAACCTGGACGACGGTCGCCTGGAGGCCGTGCGCCAACGGGTCCAGCGAATGCTCTCGGACCTACCCCATGTCGGAGAGCGTCAGCCGGCCGCCTGGCAGCAGGTACGCGCGGCGATCGAGGCGCGGCGGGAGGAGCATCACCTGAGTTTCGAGCGGTTCGTTGCACTCTGCGCCGACCATGGTCTTGCGGACGAGGGCGACGCCCGCACCCTGGCGCGGTTCCTGAGTTTCGTCGGCACCTGCGTCTATTTCGACCGGGACCCGGAGTTGAAGGACTTCATCGTCATCGACCCGCAGTGGGCGGTGAATGCCCTGTATCGGGTACTGGACCGCGATGAGGTCCAACGCGCGTGCGGACGGCTGCGCCGGAGCTTCTTCAGTCAAGTGCTCGCTGCCGAGGGGTATCGGGAAGGGCAAATCGACCGGTTGTTCATGCTGCTTGAGCGCGAGCGCTTCGAGATCTGCTTTCCGGTGGAGGACAATGACCGCGAGATCTACATCGTCCCCCAACTCCTGCCCGGGGTGGCGCCCGATTATGACTGGGACAGCGCGGACAACCTGCACTTCGAGTACCAGTATCCCTTCATGCCCAAGGGGCTGCTCTCGCGCTTCATCGTCCGGCTCTACCCGCAGCTCGCAGCGGACGCGGATGGCGGCCCGCTGGTGTGGCGCACCGGCGCCGTGCTGCGGCTCGGCCGCGCGCGGGCGGAGATGCGCGAGACCGAGGACCGGCGCGGCGGCAAGGTACTGCGTATCCGGATCAGCGGCCCGACCCTGGACCGCCGCCAACTACTGGCCGTGCTGCGTCATGAGATCGCCGTCACCCACGCGCGCTCCTTTCGCGGGCTGGAGGTCCACGAGCGGGTGCCCTGCAATTGCCCGGTCTGTGCCGTGCCCGGCGGGGTCCAGGGCGTAGACGCGGCGACCCATCCCGAGCCGCGGATGTACGATTACGGGGACCTGGCGAAGCTGGTCGGCAACGGGCGCGGCACCGTCTGCTGCGCCGACGGGAACGCGGATGTCTCCATTGCCGGGCTGCTGGAGGGCCTGGTCAATGTGGCCGACGCCCGACGGGGGCGTCCGCCCGTGTTGACCGGCGAGGATCCGGACTTACCTGGGCTGACCATGGTTCCGCGCGGTCTTGCGTGGGAGCTTGACCGGCTGCCCGCCGGTGATTTTCGCTCACTCGCGGTCCTGTTGCTGGCCGCCCTCGACCTACGCCCCCCGGCTCCGCCGCAGACGGTGGTCGAACTCCACCTCAACAACAGCGCCCACGCCGAGGCGCACCAATCGGTGCGGGTCGACATTACGATCGAACAGAAGGTCCAGGCCTGCGCCGAGCTCGCGGGCGTCCTCGCCCAACTCGCGGAAGACGCACCGGATGCCATCGGAGACCCGGCCGAACTCAAACGCCTGACCACTGAGCTTGAGAAGACCCAAAAGGCACTGGCAACCCTGGAGCAGGCCCAGGACCCGAAGGCGTCGGCCAATAAGGGCGCCCTGGCGCGCGTCAAGGGACTCATCGACCGGCTCAACGACGGCAGCGAGTCGATCCGCAAGCTCATCAACCACCTGGAGGGCGGCGCCGGTTACGCCGGGCGCCTCGTCGATCTCTACAACCAGGCCGCGCCCTGGTTCGGTTGGCTGCCGGTGCCTAATCCGTTCAAGTCCAAGACCGCCGCCGGAGGCGGCTCGGGTCCTTAGCGCGGCGTCCCAGCCTCGACCAGCTCAATGCCTTCGTCCTGCGTCCACTCGCGCAGGGCCTCCAGTGTCTTGCTGCGCTCGTAGTCATGCCACGCTTCGAGTAGGTTCTGGTGCTCCAGGAAATCCTTGAACGATAGGCACCGCGGTGCCGGAACATGTCCCGCACCCGGTCGTAGTCGTCCGGCAGCCGCGTCGTCGCGAAATCGTAGACCAGCGCAGTGCCGAGATCGAGCTCGCGTTTGTCGGGGACGCGCAGATACCGTTCCGACAGGTCGAATTCCTCCGGTTCGGCGTCCGGATCGCTCAAGTCGGACAACTCGTCACCGATATAGCGGAAGGCCCCGGTCTCCCGGTCCAGATAGGCTCCGCCGCCCAATGCCCCGGCGGCATCCGCGAACATGTGGGCTTGTTCCAGGTCGCTCAGAGTGCATTTCATGGGGTTGTTCCCCGGGTCGGTTGCGTGTGGGCGCGTGCAATAGCAGGCATTTTCCTTCGGGATATCGACTGGCCTTGGCAATCGCCCGCCAACTGATCAAAGGCCGCTATCTTACCGTTGTATGCCTTTTTTCAAGGTAACGCCCTCGTCCAGTGCCTGACTGTCATTATGGTCGATGCTCAACCGGATGTCGTCCGATAGGGCCAGCAAACCCTCGTGGAGATACGAGTTCCAGCAATTCCAAATTTAGGCGGCATCACGTGACCTCTGGTGGATGCGGCGCGCGCGACCGCCGTGCCGAGTCCCTGACACCGAGCAGCGCGCCTTATCCACCCTACAGGGAAGCCGGTTTCGTAGGGTGGATAAGCGCAGCGCATCCACCATCCGCCTCGCCGACGGGACGCGGTCGGCGGCGGCCACCCAAATTTGGAACTACTGGGCCAGTTCAACCCGGTTGCCTCAGCAGCAGGCGCTCAAGGGCAGCGGTATCCAGATGAGCCTCCACCATGTCAGCCAACCGCTCGATGGCGGCCTCGCGCAGGGCGGCATAATCGCGGGTTCGGGGTTGGTCCGAACCAGCCCAGGCGAGCAGGGCGTCGCAGGCGGCCGGGGATTCGAAGAGGCCGTGCAGATAGGTGCCCAGCACTTGACCGTCGGCGCTGATGGCTCCGTCCGGGCCCTCATCCAGCCAGGCCGCCGGCCGCTCCAGGGCGGGTCCGGTGCTGATGCCGGCATGGATTTCATAACCGGTGACCGGTGCGTCATCCAGGGCGAGCCGACCGCTGACGTTGGTCAGGCGCTTGTGTGCGTCCAGCGTCGTCTCGAAGTCCATCAATCCGAGACCGGCAGTGCGACCGGGCACGCCCTCCAGGCCCAACGGGTCATGAATGGCCTGACCGAGCATCTGGAAGCCGCCGCAGATGCCGATCAGCTTACCGCCGTAGCGCAGGTGGCGATTGATGGCCGCGACCCAGCCGCGGGCGCGCAGCCAGTCGAGGTCCGCCGCCACCGACTTGGAGCCGGGCAGCAGGATCAGGTCCGCCGCCGGGATGGGGTCGCCCGGTCCGATCAGCCGCAAGTCCACCCCCGGATGCAGGCGCAGCGGGTCGAGATCGGTATGGTTGCTGATGCGCGGCAGCACCGGCACCACCACCCGCAGCCCGGCCCCGGCTTTGTCGTCCTGGTCGCGGGCCACCGCGTCCTCGGCTTCCAGGTGCAGCCCTTTGAGATAAGGCAGTACCCCGAGCACCGGTTTGCCGGTGTGCGCGGTAAGCCAGTCGAGACCCGGTTGCAACAGCGCGAGATCGCCGCGAAAGCGGTTGATGACGAAGCCTTGGACCCGGGCCTGTTCGCTCGCGGAGAGCAGCGCCAGGGTGCCGACCAGATGGGCAAAGACCCCGCCGCGGTCGATGTCGGCGATCAGGATCACCGGGCAGTCCACGCCTTCGGCAAAGCCCATGTTGGCGATGTCCTCGGCGCGCAGATTGATCTCGGCCGGCGAGCCGGCCCCCTCGACGAGGATGGCGTCGTACTGGTCGGCCAGCCGCTCGTAGGACTCCAGCACGGCGCTCCAGACGATCCGTTTGTACTCCTGGTAGCCGACGGCGTTCATGTTGCCGACAGCCTGGCCCTGGATGATGACTTGGGCGCCGATGTCGGTGTTGGGCTTGAGCAGCACCGGGTTCATGTCGGTGTGGGGCGGCAGGCCGGCGGCCTGGGCCTGCACCGCCTGGGCGCGGCCGATCTCGCCGCCGTCGCTGGTCACGGCGCTGTTCAGGGCCATGTTCTGCGGCTTGAAAGGCGCCACCCGCAGCCCGCGGCGGGTCGCCCAGCGGCACAGGGCGGTGACCAGCAGGCTCTTGCCGGCATCGGAGGTGGTGCCTTGCACCATGAGCGTGGGGGTCTTCATCCTGGTTAGGCGATTTCCGACAATTTGGATATCCGTCAATGTAGGTGCGACTTCAGTCGCACTTGCGTCCGAATCGGTGCGACTGAAGTCGCATCGACATCCGAGCCGGTGGTGCGTGGTATCCGGTGTTCCGGAAATCACCTTACGGCTCAGGGTTCGCGGATAGGCGCTTGCCGCGCCGACAGGGTCGGACGGTCGCAGAAAGGCCCGGGCAGGGTCAAGCCATTGCGTTCAGCGCCTCTTCCAGCCGCGTCCATTCGATCTCGGTCCCCGGCAGTCCAAAACGCACGGCGGGCGGGTTGTCGAACAGGCGGGTGAGAATGCCGGCACGGGCCAGTCCCTCGTGGATCTCGGGTGCCCGATCGGTGGGCACCCACTGGAACAGTGCGCAGCCGCCCTGCGGCGGCAGACCGTGACCACGCAGCAGGTCAGCAAGGCGTGCACCGGCCGCGACGAGCCGGGCCTGGGCCGCCAGTTGCCAGGGGGTGTCGGCGAGTGCCTGGGCGGCGATCCAGCGCGATGGCGCGGCGATGGTCCAGGGGCCGAGCAGGGCCGCCAGCGGTTGAGTCACGGCCGCATCGGCGAGCACGAATCCGACCCGCACCCCCGCCAGACCGAAGAACTTGCCGAGCGAGCGCAGCAGGATCAGGCCGGGCCGCGGGCACACGGCGGCGAGGCTTTTCCCCGGTGTGGTGTCCATGAAGGCCTCGTCCACCAGCAGCCAGCCGCCGCGCTCGGCGAGTAAGCCATGCCAGCGCAACAGGTCGGCCCGCAGAAAGCGGGCGCCGGTCGGGTTGTTGGGATGAATCAGCACCAAGACATCAAGGGTCGGCAGCGCGGTCTCGATCGCCTCCACCGCCAGCGGGGTCACCCGGTGTCCCGCCAGCGCCCAGGCGCGGGCGTGTTCGCCGTATCCGGGCGCGATGACGCCGACCCGGCCGGGCGCGCGCAAGCGCGGCAGCGCCTGGATCGCGGCTTGGGATCCGGCTACCGGCAGCAGATGTTTGGTGCCGTAGTAACTTACGGCGGCCTGCTCCAGCCCGTCGTCATCCTCGGGCAGGCGCGACCACAGGCCCGGTTCGGTCGCTCCGGACCAGGACAGTGCCCAGCCTTGCGGATTGATCCCGGTGGAGAGGTCGAGCCAGTCCGCCAGCGGAATCCGGTAGCGGGCGGCCGCCTGGCGCAGTCGGCCGCCGTGATGCAGCAATGCGTCCAGGTCGACCGCGGTGATCTCGGGTTGCGCGAATCGGTTCATGGCAGAAACAGTCGGATGGCAGCGCCGGGGTTGGATGGGAAATACAGGTGCAGATACGAGGCGGTGAGCCGGCCCAGGCGGTAGACGGCCTCCGGGGTCCCCTGATCGCGGAGCGGCGTGGTGCGGGCCAGCGGCTCCAGGTCGATTGTCGCGCTGGAATGGTGAAAGGTATGGCCTCTGAGGTCGCCCTCGGGAAGGGTCACGCCGTGCAGCCCCAGGTTGGCGAGGCGCGTCTGCATGTGCGCCCGGCCGGGCAGCAGACCGACCATGGGGGTCGGATCGGCGTCCGGATTGGCCAATGAGTCGAGCAGATAGAGCAGACCGCCGCATTCGGCCAGCAGCGGGCGCCCGGCGGCCTGGTGGGCACGGATGGCGTCTTTCATGACGCGGTTGGCGGCGAGCCCGTCCAGGTGCAGTTCCGGGTAGCCGCCGGGCAGATAGAGCGCGTCGCACGCGGGGAGCGCCGGGTCCGCGAGCGGCGAGAAGAAGCGCAGCTCGGCGCCTGCCTCGCGCAGCATGTCCAGATTTGCTTGGTACAGGAAGGAGAAGGCCAGGTCCCGCGCCACGCCGATCCGCACGCCGGTCAGCAGCGATTCGATCGCCGGCCGGGGCGCGGCCGGGCGGAAGGGGACCGGGGCCGGCAGCTGGGCAAGCCCGGTCTGGGCCAGGGCATCGGCGCCGCGCTCCAGTCGCGCGTCCAGGTCGGCGATCTCCGCCGCCTGCCAGAGCCCGAGGTGGCGATGCGGCAACTCCATCCCGGCGTCACGGGCCAGTGCGCCCAGGAAGGGCAGGTCGGCGGGCAGGTGCTCGGTCAGCATGGCCGCGTGACGCGCGCCAGCGACCCGGTTGGCCAAGACCCCGGCAAGACGCAGCCCCGGACGGAAACGGGTCAGCCCCCAGGCCAGTGCGGCGAAGGTCTGCGCCATGGCCGCGGCGTCGATCACACACAGCAGCGGCAGTTCGAAGCGGGCGGCCAGGTCGGCGCCCGCGGGCCTCCCGTCATAGAGACCCATCACCCCCTCCACCAGAATCAGGTCGACCTCGCCGGCCGCCTGGTACAGCAGCGCCCGACAGTGGTCTTCACCGCCCATCCACAGGTCCAGGTTATAGACGGGGCCGCCGGCGGCACGTCCGAGGGTCATGGGATCGAGGAAGTCCGGACCCGTCTTGAAGATGCGCACCCGCCGACCGAGGCGCCGGTGCAGTCGGGCCAGGCCCGCGGTCACCGTGGTCTTTCCCTGACCGGAAGCCGGGGCGGCGATGAACAGGGCAGGGCAGTGGACGGTCATCGTAGGTCGCGTCGCGAGTACAGGAGACAGGTTGCGCAAGGCGGGAGTCTACCGGATCTTGAGGCGGAACGATCCCGGTCGTTGTCGTAATCGAGAATCCAAACCCGATCGACAGCGGGCTGCTCATGTCCAAAGTGAATCGTTTCTCCGATTACAACGGCGACAACGATTTTATAACCTGCTCTTGACGCTCCGCTCCCGCGCTATAGTCGCACCCATGACCGCTGCCGACCCTTGCACCATGTCTCTGATCGCCCCCTTCACCGGCCTGCGCCCGGTCCCCGAACGCGCCGCCGAGTTGATCGCACCGCCCTATGATGTGATGGACGCCGCCGAGGCGCGCGCCCTGGTTGTCGGGCGGCCCTGGAGCTTCCTGCACCTGTCGCGCCCGGAGGTGGACTTTCCTGCCGATCAGTGCCCCGACGATCCGGTTTGCTTTACTCAGGCCGCGACCACACTGGCGCGGATGGGCGCTACGGGGCTGCTGCGGCGCGACGCGCGGCCCTGCTTCTACTGCTATCGACTCATCCGCGGCGCCCAAGTTCAGACCGGGCTGGTGCTGGCGGCGTCACTGGCGGCCTACCGCAAGGGGCGGATCAGGCGCCACGAGGTCACCCTGACGGCCAAAGAGGAGGATCGGATGCGCCAGATCGCGGCCCTGAACGCGCAAACCGGTCCGGCCTTGCTGATCCATCGGCGCCTGTCGGCGATCGATGACACCCTGGCAGCGATCACCCAAGGGGAGCCAGCCGTGGACGTCCTGGCCGCGGACGGGGTGCGGCACACCCTTTGGCCGATCGCGGACCAGTTGCTGATCGACCGGCTCACCGCCGGCTTCGAGGCCCAGGAACGCCTCTACATCGCCGACGGACACCATCGCACCGCGGCGGCCGAGCGCATCCGCGCCGCGCGCCAGGCGGCCAACCCGGATCATACCGGCACCGCGTCCTACAACCGTTTCCTGGCGGTCCGTTTCCCCGCCGATGTGCTGCAGGTCCTGTCGGTCAACCGGCTGGTACGTGATCTCAATGGCCTGGACGCGGCGGACTTTCTGCACCGGGTCGCCGAGCGCTTCACGGTGGCCGCAAGCCCGGTGCCGGTGCTGCCGGACCGACCGGGCGAGTTCGGCCTGTATCTTGATGCGACGGGGGATCACACCGAAGATCACATCGGGAACAGGTCCTGGTATCGTCTGATCCTGGATCCGCTGCGCGTTCCGACCGCCGACCCGGTGGCCCGTCTGGATGTGCGGTTGCTCCAGAATCACTTACTGGCGCCGATCCTGGGGATCGGCGATCCCCGCCGAGATCCGCGGATCGATTTCGTCGGCGGCATCCGCGGTCTGGAAGGGCTGATGCAACCGGTGGACAGCGGCGCCATGCGCCTGGCCTTCTCGCTCTATCCGACGGCCTTATCCGACCTGTTCGCGGTCGCCGACCGCGGCAAGACCATGCCGCCCAAGTGCACCTGGTTCGAGATCAAGCTGGCGGATGGGATGGTCAGTCTGGTGCTCGACTGACCGGCGTCCAGCTTGGCTGTACCTTGATTCCTGGGCTACTGTCGTGCATTACCTGTCGCTCAACAGCCGCGCGGACGCGAACCACTCGGTCAAGGGCCGGGTCTCGCCCAGACCGGCGAGTCGATGATCGATGGCATCCTGGTTGCCCCAGACCACGTCCGCCAGGGATCCGGTTGCGACGAGCACTTCGATGTCGTGACAATAAAGCCCCAGATTGCGCTGGACATAGAAGCCGTAGGTGCGGCACGCCGTTGGGCGTTGTGCGTAGACCAGGCAGGTGCTGGACTGCTGGTCCAGGAGCGGGCAGACAAGAGGTCGCGCTTGCTGACCGGCCAGGGCCGCGATGTCCCGCTCGACGTTTCGTAACTGCTCCGGCGCGAGCGTAGCGAGACCCTCGCGCAGGAGGTCCCATTCCGCTGCCGTCAGTTGCGGCACGTCGGCGAGTGCCCGACAGCAACCGCCGCAGCCCTTACCGCACAGCCAACCGGGATACGCCTCCAGGGTGGCGCGCGCGCGGGACTCGATGTCGGCATGGAGTCGCGTCAAAGGCGTCTGTTGAGGCATGGATCGTCCAGGAATTTGCGATACTCTATAAAAAGTTAGCCAACGACTTACGGCCATGACGCCATCTTTCCTCATTCGCCGGGCGTGATCAATGACAGAACAAGAAATCGAAGAGAAACTGCTCGAAAAACTGCGGGATCTCAAGTACATCCACCGCCCGGACATCCGCGACCGCGAAGCGCTGGAGGCGAACTTCCGCGAGAAGTTCGATGCGCTCAACCGTGTTCACCTCACCGACAACGAGTTCCCACGCCTGCTGGAGCAGATCGTCGGCCCCAGCGTGTTCGCCAATGCCCAACACTTGCGCGAGCGCAACACCTTCGTGCGTGAGGATGGCACCCCGCTGCAGTACACCCTGGTACACCTCAAGGACTGGTGCAAGAACAGCTTCGAGGTGGTCAATCAACTGCGCATCAACACCCGGAACAGCCATCACCGCTATGACGTGATCCTGCTGATCAACGGCTTGCCCGTGGTCCAGCTCGAGTTCAAGGCGCTTGCCATCAGCCCGCGCCGCGCCATGCAGCAGATCGTCGACTACAAGAACGACCCTGGCAACGGCTACACCAGGACGCTGCTCTGCTTTGTGCAACTGTTCATCGTCAGCAACCGCAGCGACACCTGGTACTTCGCCAACAACGACGCCGAGCATTTCAGCTTCGACGCCGATGAGCGCTTCCTGCCGCTCTACCAGTTCGCCGCCGAAGACAACCAGAAGATCACTCATCTCGACGCTTTCGCCGACGCATACTTAAGCAAATGTGTGCTGGGCGAGATGATCAGTCGCTACATGGTCCTGGTTGCCAGCGAGCGTAAGCTGTTGATGATGCGGCCCTATCAGATCTATGCCGTGCGGGCCATCGTCGATTGCATCCACCAGAACCGGGGCAACGGCTACGTCTGGCACACCACCGGCAGCGGCAAGACGCTGACCTCCTTCAAGGCATCCACCTTGCTCAAGGACAATCCGGACATTGATAAATGCGTGTTCGTCGTGGACCGCAAGGACCTCGACCGCCAGACCCGCGAGGAATTCAACCGCTTCCAGGAAGGCTGCGTCGAAGAGAACACCAACACCGAAACCCTGGTGCGACGGCTGCTATCCACCGACTATGCCGACAAAGTCATCGTCACCACCATCCAGAAGCTCGGACTCGCCCTGGACGACAGCAACAGGCGCCAATACAAACAGCGCCTGGAGCCCATGCGCGCAAAGCGCATCGTGTTCATCTTCGACGAATGCCACCGCTCCCAGTTCGGTGAGAACCACCAGGCCATCAAGGCGTTCTTTCCCAAGGCCCAACTCTTCGGCTTTACCGGCACGCCGATCTTCGAGGCCAATGCCAGCTATCAGCAGATCGAAGGCCAAGAGGCCTCATTCGTCACGACCCAGGATATCTTCGAGAAGCAGCTCCACGCCTACACCATCACCCACGCCATCGAAGACCGCAACGTCCTGCGCTTCCATATCGACTATTTTAAGGGCGAAGGGAAAGACAAACCCAAGGCCGGGGAGACGCTGACGCGAAAGGCTGTGGTCGAGGCTATCCTGGCCAAGCACAACGCCGCCACCGCAGAGCGCAAGTTCAACGCGATCCTGGCCACCGCCTCCATCAACCAGGCCATCGACTACCATCGCCTGTTCACTGAGATCCAGGCCCAACGGCAGGCTCAGGACGAAACCTTCCAGCCACTGAACATCGCCTGCGTCTTCTCGCCCCCCGCGGAGGGGCAGATCCAGGAAGACCTCCCCCAGGAAAGGGCCGACAACCAGGATGCCCCGGAAGAAAAGAAGGCCGCGCTCAAGGCCATCATCGCCGACTACAATGCGCGCTACGGTACCAACCACGACATCAACAACTTCGATCTTTACTACCAGGACGTGCAAAAGCGTATCAAGGACCAGCAATACCCGAACCGCGACCTGCCGCACGCCCAGAAGATCGATATCGTCATCGTCGTGGACATGCTGCTGACCGGCTTCGACTCCAAGTATCTGAACACCCTGTACGCCGACAAGAACTTCAAGTACCACGGTCTGATCCAGGCCTTCTCGCGCACTAACCGTGTGCTCAACGACACCAAGCCCTATGGCAACGTGCTCGACTTCCGCCGGCAGCAGGAAGCCGTCGATGCCGCTATCGCCCTGTTCTCCGGCGAAAAGGTCGACCGCGCCAAGGCGATCTGGCTGGTCGATCCCGCTCCGGTGGTCATCGGCAAGCTGGAGCGAGCCGTCACCGCGCTGGACACCTTCATGACCTCTCAGGGCCTGACCTGCGCGCCGGAAGCGGTCGCCAATCTCAAGGGCGACGAGGCGCGTAGCCAGTTCATCACGCTTTTTAAAGAAGTTCAGCGACTCAAGACCCAACTCGACCAATACACCGACCTGAGCGAAGACAGCGCCGCCAGCATCGAGCGCGTCATCCCACAGGACCAACTGCAAGCCTTCCGCGGTGTCTATCTGGAGACCGCGCAACGCCTCAAGGCCCAGCAAGACAAGGGCGGCGATGACGGCAGCCCGGTACGACAGCTCGATTTCGAGTTCGTGCTGTTCGCCTCGGCGGTCATCGATTACGACTACATCATGGCTCTGATCGCCCGCTACACCCAGACCGTGCCTGCCAAGCAGAAGATGAGCCGCGAGGAGCTGATCGGTCTGCTCGCCTCCACGGCTAACCTCATGGACGCGCGTGACGACATCGCCGACTACATCGGCACCCTGAAAACCGGAGAGGGATTGAGTGAGCCGCAAATCCGCCAGGGCTATGAGCGTTTCAAGGCCGAGAAATCCGCCCGCCAACTGGCGGCCATTGCCGACCAGCACGGACTGGAAGCCGGTGCGCTGCAAGCCTTTGTGGACGCCATCTTAGACCGCATGATCTTCGACGGCGAGCGCTTGAGCGACCTGCTCGCGCCGCTGGAACTGGGCTGGAAGGCGCGGACGCACAAGGAACTGGCCTTGATGGACGACCTGATGCCGCTGCTGCACCGGCTGGCGCAGGGGCGGGAGATTTCGGGATTGGGGGCCTATGAGCAGTAAACACATCCGCAACAGCACCGCTGAGTTCCTGATCTTCACCGCACAGACCAGGGAATCGAACATTGAGGCTCGCTATGAGCACCAGACGATCTGGTTGACCCAGAAGCTCATGGCCGAGTTGTTCGCCGTGGATGTGCGCACGATCAGCGAGCACCTGAAAAACATCTTTGCCAGCAGCGAGTTGGACCAAAGCTCAGTTATCCGGAAATTCCGGACAACTGCTGCCGACGACAAGACCTACGCCACCAACCACTACCCAACCACCAGGGCATTCTTTGCCCATGTGCAAAACAAACTCCACTTCGCCATCCACGGCCACACGGCCGCTGAACTGGTCCGCCGGCGCGCCGACGCCGGCAAGGCCAACATGGGGCTGACCTCCTGGGAGAAGGCGCCCACCGGCAAGATCGTCAAGACCGATGTGGCCGTCGCCAAGAATGACTTGAGACCTTCGCACGCACTCACGCAGGGGCGGAAAATTGCGGGGCTGGGGGCGAATGAGCAATAAATCTGACGGTGGCGGGAATATGCCTAAGCTGCGGTTTCCTGAGTTCCGCGATGCGCCGGCGTGGCAAGATAAGCAACTTGCCAAGATCTGCGAGATGCGAGCCGGAAAATTTGTCGCCGCCTCGGCAATTCACGAAGCGCCAGCGGAAGGTTTGTATCCGTGTTTTGGCGGAAACGGTTTACGCGGATACACAAAGACTTACACGCATACGGGGAAATATCCGCTCATCGGTCGTCAGGGTGCGTTATGCGGGAATGTGACATTAGCAACCGGCAGGTTTCATGCAACAGAGCATGCCGTTGTTGCCTCTCCGCGAAGCAAAGTTGATGAAAATTGGCTTTTCTATTTGTTGACACGACTGGGCCTAAACCAATATGCCACGGGGCAGGCACAACCTGGTCTGTCTGTTGAAACTCTGAAAGAGATTTCTGCCTGCACTCCAATTGAAGAAGAACAGCAAAAAGTCGGAAGCTGCCTTTCTTCCATTGATGCGGTCATCGCCGCGCAAACCCAAGAACTCGACGCGATCAAGGCACATAAAAATGGCCTGATGCAGCAGCTTTTCCCGGCAGAAGGCGAAACCGTACCTAAATTGCGTTTTCTTCAGTTCCGCAATGCGCCTGCGTGGCAGGAAAAGAGGTCCAGCACCCTGTTTATAAACCGCGTAGAAGAGGGCGACGCCGGACTTCCGATTTATTCGGTAACAATGAATGACGGGATGATAAGACGCTCTTTGCTTGATCGTCGCTGTGATGATATTGCAGAACCCGGAGGCAACAAGAGAGCATACAAAGACGATATCGCATACAACATGATGCGAATGTGGCAGGGAGCTTTTGGCGTGGCTAGTGAAGATTGCATGGTAAGCCCTGCATACGTTATTCTTGGACCACGGGATGGGGTATGTTCCGACTTCTTTGCTTACCTCCTCAAGTTGCCGAGATATTTGCGGCTTCTTACATCTCACTCACAAGGCCTGACAGCGGATAGATTGCGGCTTTATTACAAAGATTTCGCACATATTTCTCTATCAGTTCCAGCCTTGCCCGAGCAACGAAAGATCGCCGAATTCCTGTCTTCCGTCGACGAACTCATTGCCGCCCAAACAGAAAAATTGGAAGCCCTCAAGGCACACAAGAAAGGCCTGATGCAGCAACTCTTCCCCTCCGCCGACGAGGTCCACGGATGAGCAACAAGCCGAAGATACAGACCTACAAGACGCTGCGCGGCCTCGTGAACCGTCTCCGCGATGACCTGAACAGCCAGGATTTCGTGTTGCTCTATGCCTACAACGGTACCGGCAAGACCCGCCTGTCGATGGCCTTCAAGGACGCTGGCAAACGCAAGCCGGACATCGCTCGCGACACGCTCTACTTCAACGCCTACACCGAAGACCTGTTCTATTGGGACAACGACCTAATCAACGACAGCGAACGCCATCTAAAGATCAATTCGGATTCGCAGTTCTTTGCCGGATTTCAGCAACTGGCGCTGGAGGAAAAGATCTTCGCCTACCTGGAGCGTTACGCTGATTTCAATTTCAAGATCGATTACGAGCACTGGACGATCACTTTCGCACGCGGCGACGCGGACAACATCAAGGTATCCCGTGGCGAGGAGAACATCTTCTTCTGGTGCATCTTCCTGGCGATCTGCGAGCTGACCATCGACGGGGCCGTGGCCTACGACTGGGTCCGGTTCTTCTACATCGACGACCCGATTTCCTCGCTGGACGACAACAACGCCATCGCCGTGGCCAGCGATCTGGCGCAGTTGCTTAAGAAGTGCAAGGGCCGCTTGAAGGCCGTGATCTCGTCCCATCACGGGCTCTTCTTCAACGTCATGTGCAACGAGCTCAAAAAGTTGCCGCACAAGAAGTACTTCCTGCATCGCGGCAGTACGCCAGACAGCTATGCCCTACAGTCCACCGACGACACGCCATTCTTCCACCATGTCGCCATGCTGAGCGAACTGCAACAGGCGGCGGAGTCGGGCCAACTGTACACCCATCACTTCAACATGCTGCGTGGCATCCTGGAGAAGACCGCGACCTTTTTCGGCTTTAACGACTTCTCCGCCTGCATCCACGGCGTGGAGGATGAAGTGCTCTACGCCCGCGCCCTGAACCTGCTAAGCCACGGCAAGTATTCCGTTTATGAACCCCTGGAGATGGTCGGCGACACCAAGGACCTGTTCCGCCGCATCCTGAACGCCTTCCTGGATCGCTACCGGTTCGAGCTGCCTGAACTGTTTCATGAAGAATCCGCATAACTGAGCCCTAAGCGAAACACAATGAGGTTGTGATAATGTCGATCGACGAGTTATTGAATTCAGTTTCGGGATTGTCCCATGCCGAGAAATTCCGGCTGGCGCGGTTCGTTCTGGAGCAGTTAGCCATAGAAGACGGCGCTGTGATACGGGAACCAGCACAGCCTAACGAGCGCTTTGATCCTCGCCGATTCTTCGGGGCTGCCCATGAATCGCGCCAAGCCATTGATGACTATTTGGCGAGCTTGCGAGAGGGTTGGAATTAATGGACTATCTGATCGACACCAATGTCGTCATCTATTATTTTAATGGACTAACCGATGACGAAACGCTCCATGTCAGGCTTGCAGGGAGCTTCAAGATTTCGATCATCACCAAGATCGAGTTCTTGGGTTGGGGGAAATTTGGCGAGGACCGCGAACTCTATTCTCAGGCACAGGAGTTTATGCGACACGCGACGATCATCGATCTGGACGAGGCGGTTGCGGAACAGGCTATTTCACTAAGACAACAATTCAAGAGCAAAACGCCCGATGCCATCATCGCCGCAACGGCCCTCCTAAACGATTTGGCGGTAGTCACAAATAACACACAGGATTTTACACGCCTTGGAGTTGAAACTGTCGCGGTCAAGCTGAAGTAATCAACACCCGTCAGAGTTTCAACCATGACCGAAAACGATCAAAAACAACTGGGCGATACCCTCTGGGGCATCGCCAACCAACTGCGCGGCGCCATGAACGCGGACGATTTCCGCGACTACATGCTCTCCTTCCTGTTCCTGCGCTATCTCTCGGACAACTACGAGGCTGCCGCGAAGAAGGAGCTAGGGCGCGACTACCCGGACAACACGAATCAGCCCAATACGCCGCCGCTAACCCTGTGGTACGACGCGAACGAGGCCGACATCACGGAGTTCGAGAGGCAGATGCGCCGCAAGGTGCACTACGTGATCGAGCCGGAGTTCCTCTGGAACAGCATCGCCGAACAGGCGCGCACGCAGGATGGCGAACTGCTGCGTACCCTGCAGCAGGGCTTCAAGTATATCGAGAACGAATCCTTCGAGAGCACCTTCCAGGGCCTGTTCTCGGAGATCAACCTGGATTCCGAAAAGCTCGGCAAGAAGTATGCGGACCGCAACGCCAAGCTTTGCACCATCATCACCAAGATCGCCGAAGGCATCGCGAAGTTTTCCACCAGCAGCGACATCCTGGGCGATGCCTACGAATACCTGATCGGTGAATTCGCCGCCGGTTCAGGCAAGAAGGCCGGGGAGTTCTATACACCCCAGCAGATCTCCAGCATCCTCTCCGCGATCGTCACCCTGGACAGCCAGGACCCGAGCACCGGAAAAAAGAAAAAGCTGAACAAGGTGCTGGATTTCGCCTGCGGCTCCGGCTCGCTGTTGCTCAATGTGCGCAAGCAGCTTGGCACCCACGGCATCGGCAAGATCTACGGACAGGAAAAGAACATCACCACCTACAACCTGGCGCGTATGAACATGCTGCTGCACGGGGTGAAGGATTCGGAGTTCGAAATCTACCACGGGGATTCGCTGCTGAACGACTGGGACATCCTCAAGGAGGCGAACCCCGCCAAGAAACTGCAGTTCGACGCCGTGGTCGCCAACCCGCCATTCAGCTACCGCTGGGAACCGACCGCGGCCCTGGGCGAGGACTTCCGTTTCAAAAACTACGGCCTGGCTCCCAAGTCCGCCGCCGATTTCGCCTTCCTGCTGCACGGTTTCCACTTCCTGGGTCAGGAAGGGGTGATGGCTATCATCCTGCCCCACGGCGTGCTGTTCCGCGGCGGCGCGGAGCAGCGTATCCGCACCAAGCTGCTCCAGGACGGCCACATCGATACCGTCATCGGCCTGCCTGCAAACCTGTTCTTCTCCACCGGCATTCCGGTCTGCATCCTGGTGTTGAAGCGCTGCAAGAAGCCGGATGACGTGTTGTTCGTCAACGCCGGCGAGCACTACGAGAAAGGCAAACGGCAGAACCGGTTGCTCCCCGCGCACATCGACAAGATCGTCTCGACCTACCAGTTCCGCACTGAAGAGGACCGCTACGCCCGGCGCGTACCGCTGGAGGAGATCGAGGCCAATGACTTCAACCTGAACATTGCGCGCTATGTCAGTATCGCCACACCGGAGGAGGTCATTGATCTCGGTGCGGTGAACAGGACGCTGGTAGAATTGGAGCAGCAGGTTGCGGCATCCACGGCGAAGCACAACGCATTTCTTAAGGAACTTGGCTTGCCCTCTCTACCCGGTGAATAGGAGGTCAGTTCGGCTTGGCGATGCCGCGAAGACTGACGCACTCGCGACCTGCCCATCACCACCAGCGCACCCCGCGGCGCGCCCAGCCCCGCAAGCATGGTCTCCAGGGTCGCGCCGACAGTCACAGTCTTAACGCGGCGGGTTACACCGCCCCCCAACCCTCGCGGCGACGCTCGGTCTTGCCGGCGATGACCTGGTCTAGAGTCTGCTGCGGGTATTTGTAGGCATGTCCCTTGGCGGCCTGGGCGAGCGCAAGCACTTTGTCTTCCGCGCCGAGGTTCTTGAGGTCGCTTTTCTCCACGTAGAACTCTTCCATCAGGTTGTTCCAGACGATCCCTTCGTCGAACCGGATCAGGCAGTAGCGGTGGGCACCGATGTGCACCAGGGCGCTGGCGGAGATGTTGTCCACGTAGAAGATCGGGATGCAGTCCGCACCCAGATCGGCCTGGAACAGCGACACGAATTCGGATACCTCGTCGATACTCCCGAAGTTGCCGGCGACGAACTGCAACTGGGCGGCGCTCGCGAGCAGCACCGCTTCCTTGAGCAATGCGCGCGGCGGTGCGCGTTTGCGGGCGACTTCGTCGAACTCGCCGGCCAGCACGATGAGGTCGCCGCGGAAGGCATAGAGCCCATCGGTACTGGTTTGACCCTGAGCGGTAATGAGCCAGAAGCGTTCTTGTTCCTGGTAGGTATCGAGCAGCATCGGGATGGGTCTCCTGAGGTTGTGAGTCAAAGGTCGGTGCCAAGCAGCGTGGTCCGCTTCTCGGTAAGATAGAGCATCCCGTCGCGTTCCTGCACCCGGAGCGGGGTCAGTGACTCGCCGGCGCAGATTTCGCTCAGGCATTCGCCGGTCGCGGGTGTGTACGTGATGCCGTGCATAGAGCAGCGGATGGATTCGCCGGCCGCGTCGAAGACACGGGGCTGCTCGCAGTCCAGTTCTTTGGGCATGTGCACGCACTGATTCAGATACCCGTAGACGACACCCTGGAAGCGCACCAAGATGGCTTCCCGCGGGGTGCCGCGATACAGTACGCGAAACCGGTGCCGCCCCAATTCCGCCAGCTCGGTGGACGGGCAGATGGGAGCAGCGTGTTTGGGCCAGGCGAGGGGCGCGCCCGAAATCGGTGTGTCAGATGCCATAGGGTTGGTTGTACCAATCGCGCAGGACCTTCAGATCGCGTACCGGCAGGTAGTCGTAGGCGCCGATCAGGTCGGCGTGGACCGCCTCGGCCAGCCGGTGGGAGACCTTGGGGTTGGTGAGCATGTGGAAGTACCAGGCGAAGGGGTAGCCGAGCACCCGATCGAACCCATGGATCTGGTTGGCGAGCTTGACCCCGCGCGCCACCTCGGCATCCGCCAGGCTGGGGATCTCCACCCGCGGAATGGGCACCGGTTTGGCGCTGCGGTGGTCGTCGCCGTCCTGGTCGCGATATTCACGGATCGAGAGCACCCAGTGTTCGCAGAAGGCGCTGGTCTCGCCGGCGCTGCTGCGGTCCCAGTCGTCGAGGAAGCGGCGCAGACGGGGACCCGAATCGCTGGAGTCCATCAATTCGTTGACCGGCACCAGACGCCGAAAGATCATCCGGGCCGGCCCCACCGGTTCAGGTTCCAGCCGGGGGAAGTCGAGCGGGTCCACGAACTCGGCGATGCTGTCGGGAAACCAGGCCGGGTCTGAGATGACCCGATCCAGGACTTCCTGCACCTCTTCGACCTCGATCTGGATGTAGTCACGGGCGGTCGGGCCGGTCGGGACCACCAGGTAGTGGGTCTGACCATTGAGACGGGTGGCGAAGCAGCGCAGGTCACTGACGTAGGCCATCAGTTCGTCGATGTCGCCGCCGCAAACCGTCTGCGCCCAATCGGCGATGTGATCGGCGATGCGTTCTCCATCCAGGCTCACCACCCCGCCCAAGCGGTGCCAGCCGCCCCGCGTCATGGCGTGCTGGACGTCCTGCGCGCCCAGGGCGTCGCGAACGGCAGCAATCAGGGCGTCGAGATCCGCACCGGCAGGCAGCGCGGCACAGGCATTCGCGACGCGCAACGCGGGTGTCTGGGACTGGTCTGGATCAAGGTCAGTGGCTGTCGCTACCATGTCGGGCCTTTCATTGGGTGATTTGCGTTCATTTGTGTTCTTGTGCGGACGAGGCTTCCCCGTCCTTGATGCGTGCCTGGGCTGCCGACCGCACATCGGCGTCGGCATCGTCCAACAGCGTGGCGAGCAGCGTCGTCGGCAAGCGTTCCGCCAGACACAGACGCACCCGCCAGTCCGGGTCCTGGAGCAAACCGGCGGCCTCGTCGCAGCGGATGCGCCCGGCCACTTTGAGGCGGACTTCCGGCTCCGGATCATCGCGCATCAGTCCCAGGCTCTCGGGCGGGAGCCGTTCAGCCACGGTGCAGCGCACCTGGCGATCGGGGTCGCGAATCATCCGGAACAGCCGCCCGACCGGGAGGCGCCGGGCGACGGTCTGGCGCACCAGATAATCCGGGTCCGCGGCCAGGGTTTCGAGACCGGCCGGGGGCAGGCGGTCGGCAACCGTGATCCGCACCTCGCGGTCCGGGTCGGTGATCAGGGGACCCAGGGCCTCGACCGGCAGTCGGTAGGCCAAGACCCGGCGCACGACCTCGTCCGGGTCGGTGATCAGACTCAGGAGTTTCTGCTGGGAGAGATAACGCGCCGCGATGGCGCGGCGCTCCCAGAAGGCATCCCCGGCGTAGTCGTCCGCCAGGGACGGATTGACCCGGAAGAAGCGCTCGATCTGACGTCCGCTCATGGCGCGCACGCACACGTCGCCCGGCAGGCACCGACCTTGCGTCAGCAGGTCACCCCGGTGCGGGCACCCGGCACAACTGACGAGGGGTTTCGCGGTCACGCCAGCCACGCTCGGCGCGCAGGATCAGGACGCGACGTCCAGTTGCGCCAACACCAGGCCGGTGGCGACGTCCGGATCGGCGGTAAAGCGCATACAATGGGCCTGCCCGTCGATCAGATACAGATTGAAAGTGTCGGTGGTTCGCACCGGCACGGGTGCACCGATCCCGGTGCCGATATCGTCATCCATGCAGTAGGTGAAATGGATCGGCCGGAACGCCTCGCGCAAGGCCGAGAGGGTCTGGTCGTTGAGCCCGGCGCGCGCCACGACCTGCACCACCTGATCGATCCGTTCCGCGCTGATCATGGCCCGTCCCCGTCGAGCAGGTCCGCGGTCGCTTCAAAGCGGATACGTTCCTCGGGCGCTTGACCCATCACCTTGGCGAGCCAGGGCGGGGCCTTCTGGGACAAGACCTGCTGAAGCTTGACCATCCGCTCGCGGGCGCTGCCGCCGGCCGCATCCTTGATCGGATGGATATCCAGCTTGATGACCTTGGCGGCCGCCGGGCCGCCGATGCTGGCCACGTACAGCACCTGACAATCGCGGATCAATCCGGCGCGGTAGGCATTGCGATCCTCGGCGCCGCTGTCATCGATGCGCCGCACGTCGATCAGCCGCAGCGCGGACGCCGAGACCTGATAGACGAGAAAACGGCGGGCAGCGCCAAAATGTCCGTCCAGCAACTCGCCGGTATCCGAGGCGCAGGCGACCCGGATCGACCCGGGCAGGTCGCCGTCGCGATAGGGGTCGAGCGGGGGAGGGGGGTCGGACTCCGCCACACCCTCGCCTTTGAGAATGGCCAGGGCGGCCTTGAGCGCGTCCTGATCGATATCGGCCAGCTCGCCATCGGCCGCGGACTTGAGGTCCTTGACGCGCAGGGCGGCGAGTTTTTCCACCGTCGGCGGCAAGCCGACCGCGGACGCCAACACTTTGATCAAGCGCGCCGGATCCGTCTCCGGCAGGGTCCGGGCGGCCAGCCCGATGCGCAGGGCGATGTCTTCTGAGATCGGGCTAGCCATGGGGATCACGCCGCGATGATGCAGTTGTCTTCCATGCAGGCATTGACGCACTGCGGCATATCGAACTCACCTTCGCACTCATTGCAGGTGTTCGGATCGATCTTATACACGCCCTTGAAGGGGGTGATCGACTTGGTGGGGCAGACGGGCTCGCAGTCGCCACATGCGGTGCAAGCGGATCTAACGATTTGCATGGCCATTCGATTTCTCCAGTCAATGGGAGCGGGGATGCGGCACGCATTCCCACCCGGTGTCATTCAGCACGCTTGAAGCGCAAGGTGGTCGGAAAGACCGGCGGCGGGCTGATCGGATCCACATACCATTTGGACCCATCGGTCAGCTCCACCTCGCCACCCCAACTCTCCGCGGTATCGGTCTCGACGGTGGCGATAGTCTCCTCCATGTCCTTTTTCGCCACATAGAACAACAGGGCGCCGGAATCACTCTTGCGGATCATTACACTGGGCATTCACTTCTCTCCTGGCGTCGCCGGCCGGGCGCAGACAGCGCTCAGCCCGTCGACGGGTTCGACCTAACGAACCAGGTCGTAATTGTAATCCGTGGTGCCCATGCCGCGGGTCTCTTCGTCGAGCCGCTCCAGGACCGCATTGACCAGGGTCGTGAGGATGTACATCGCCCCCTCGTAGCCCATGGTCGTCATCCGGTGCAGATGATGACGGTCAAAGATCGGGAAGCCGATCCGGATCAGCGGGACTTCAAACTCCTTACCCTTGTGCAAGGTATCACGCTGAATGAACTTGGCGTAGGAGTTCCCGATCATGAAGTCCGGCTTGTTGGTGAACATCAGTGACCGGAAGTGCCACAGATCGGCGCCGGTATGCACCTGACCAAGCTTGCCATAGGGCGACTTCGCCAAGATCCCTTCCACCTCCTTCTTCCAGCGCTTGTTGGCATGGTGGCACAGAATATCGGTCGGCTCGGCACCCAGCTCCAGCAGGAACTTCACCATGCCCAGCACGAAGTCGGCATCGCCATAGACGGCGAAGCGCTTGCCGTGCAGCCAGGCGTGGCTGTCGGTCATCATATCGACCAGCCGACCGCGCTCTTTAGCCAGGGACTCCGGGATCGGCTTGCCGGTCAACTCCGAGACCTTCATCAGGAAATCATCGGTCCAGTCCAGCCCCATCGGGATATTGATGTGGGCCGCTTTCTGTTGCCAGGTGATCTCCACATGCTTCTTGGTCTTGGGCAACTGCCACGGCTGGAGCAGCAGGGTGTCGATGGCGTTGGGGGCGTCCCTGATCTCGGCCTGGGTGGTGCCGCCCGCATACATCCGGAACTCGCCGTCGGCCGGGGTATCCAGCACTTCGGTCGGATCGCAGAGCATCGAATAGTCAACGCCCATCTCGGTCATCATGCGATGCATGACGCGGTAATTGCCCAGGTAGGTCTCGAAGCCCGGCACCAGATTGATCTTGCCGTTGCTGCCGACCACCTTATCGTCCATGGTGTTCAGGGTGAAGTGCCGGATGATCCCCTCGAACATGTTGTCCCAGCCGGTGGTATGGGAACCCACAAAGCTCGGGGTATGCGCGAAAGGCACCGGGAAGTCTTCCGGAATATGCTTGTCTTTGCGCGCGTTGTTGATGAAGCTGTTGAGGTCGTCCCCGATGACTTCGGCCATACAGGTGGTGGAGACGGCGATCATTTCCGGCTTGTAGAGCGCGATGGCGTTCTCCAGACCGTCGAACATGTTCTTCTGGCCGCCGAACACCGCCGCATCTTCCGTCATCGAGTCGGAGACGCAGGCGATCGGCTCCTTGAAGTGCCGGTTGAAGTAGGAGCGGAAGTAGGCCACGCACCCCTGCGAACCATGCACATAGGGTAGGGTCTTCTCAAAGCCAAGGGCACAGAGCACGGCGCCCAGCGGCTGACAGGCCTTGGCCGGGTTGATGGTCAGGGCTTCGCGCTTGAAGTTGAGTTCTTTGTATTCCTCAGTGGTGGTCCACTGAAACACCTGCTGAATCTTTTCATCGGAATAACGCTCCTCCACCCCGTCGCGCTTCTTGGCGAGGTTTTCCTTGTATTCCGGCTGCCTGAACAGGGGGAAGCTCGGCTTGATGTCGTCGACTATCTGGCTCATTCGTATGCTCCTGCCGCGCCGCTAATCCGCGGACGACGGCATGATTGAGACTGCGATGCGGTCTATGGGATTCCTGCGCCCGGCCGCCGGCGCGACGCCGCCGGCCGGTAAACCATCAGGCGCTGGCGCGCTTCAACTCGGGCTGCTCGGACTGGGCCGCCTGGTCGGCGAGCCAGGGCGCATGCAGCTTGGCCCAGCAGGGATTGTTGATGGTCATGTCCATATCGCGGGCAAAGATGGCGAAGCCGTCATAGCCGTGATAGGGGCCGGAATAGTCCCAGGAGTGCATCTGGCGGAAGGGGATGCCCATCTTCTGGAAGATGTACTTCTCCTTGATGCCGGAGCCGATCAGGTCGGGCTTGATGCGCTTGACGAACTCCTCGAACTCGTACCCGGTCACGTCGTCATAGAGCAGGGTGGAGTCGGACATATCCTTGATGGTCCGGTCGTAGTCGTCGTTGTGGGCGAACTCATACCCGGTGCCGACCACCTCCATTCCCAGATCCTCATAGGCGCCGATCACGTGCCGCGGACGCAGGCCGCCGACGTAGAGCATGACGCGCTTGCCTTGCAGACGCGGCCGGTACTTGTCGATGACGGCCGCGTACTGCGCTTCGTATTTGGCAATGACCCGCTCGGCACCGGCCTGAATGGTCTCGTCGAAGCAGGCGGCAATCTTGCGCAGCGACTCGGCGATCTTGGTCGGCCCGAAGAAGTTGTATTCCATCCACGGAATCCCATACTTCTCTTCCATGTGCCGGCTGATGTAGTTCATCGAGCGGTAGCAGTGGATGAGGTTGAGCTTGACCTTGGGGGTCAACTCGATCTCGGCCAGGGTGCCGTCGCCGGCCCACTGGGCAACCACGCGCAGCCCCATCTCTTCGAGCAGGATGCGCGAAGCCCAAGCGTCGCCGCCGATGTTGTAGTCGCCGATCACCGCCACGTCATAGGGCGTGGTCTGGAAGCTGTCGTCACCGTCGCGGTTGCCGATCACCCAGTCACGGATCGAGTCGCAGGCAATGTGATGGCCTAGAGACTGCGAGACACCGCGAAAGCCCTCGCAACGCACGGGCACGATCGGCTTATCGAGTTCCTTGGCCTTCTTCTTGGAGACCGCCTCGATATCGTCGCCGATCAGACCGATCGGACACTCGGACTGGACGCTGATCCCTTTATTCAGAGGGAACAGGCCTTCGATTTCGTCGATCAGCTTGGCGAGCTTCTTGTCACCACCGAACACGATGTCCTTCTCCTGGAAATCCGAGGTGAAGTTCATGGTGCCGAAGGTGTTGACCCCGGTCATGCCGACGTAGTAGTTACGGCGGCCGGCGCGCGAGTATTGACCGCAGCCGACCGGGCCGTGAGAGATATGGATCATGTCCTTGATCGGACCCCAGACCACGCCCTTGGAGCCGGCATAGGCACAGCCGCGCACCGTCATCACACCGGGCAGGGACTTGCGGTTGGAAGTGATACACTTCTTGGACTGTTCGATCGACTGATCGTTGACCGCCAAGTGCTTGGCCCGGTCTTTCTTGGCCTTCTCCGGGTAGACTTCCAGGACCTCCTGGATGAGGTCGAGGGTCTCTTCACGAGTCAAATTTGCCATTCTGGCTCTCCACGAAGGGCGCCGCGGCTAATCTGCCGACAAGACGCTCTGCAAACGCTAGTTGAACCACCGGGGCGCCGTCGGCGCCCTGGGGCTCGATCTTGGCCCCTGCCGGATCAGGCCGTTGCTTCCGCAACAGCGGACTTGCCGATGATGGACTCGTCCTCTTCGTCCATCAGGCCGAAGTCCATCAAGAGTGCTTCCAGTGCATCCATGGTGATCGGGGTCGGGATCACGAAGTTCTTGTTGTCGATGATCTTGTGTGCCAGATCGCGGTACTCCTGGGCCTGCTTGGCCTTGGGGTCGTACTCAATGACCGTCATCCGGCGGATTTCGGCGCGCTGCACGACGTTGTCGCGCGGCACGAAGTGGATCATCTGGGTGCCGAGCTGGCGCGCCAGCTCCATGATGAGCTCGTCTTCGCGGGCGGTGTTCCGGCTGTTGCAGATCAGGCCGGCGAGGCGCACGCTGCCGGAGTTGGCATACTTCACGATGCCCTTGGCGATGTTGTTGGCCGCGTACATGGCCATCATCTCGCCGGAGCAGACAATGTAAATCTCCTGCGCCTTGTTCTCACGGATGGGCATGGCGAAACCGCCGCACACCACGTCGCCCAACACGTCGTAGAATACGAAGTCGAGGTCGGCCTCGTAGGCGCCTTCCTCTTCCAGGAAGTTGATGGCGGTGA
>Ga0247840_10000811_pt1 | contig 63820 bp, 62 predicted proteins | sample LaCruzMarch2015__FD_192404 | JGI IMG/M metagenome (GOLD analysis project Ga0247840, IMG submission 192404) | Freshwater microbial communities from meromictic Lake La Cruz, Castile-La Mancha, Spain - LaCruzMarch2015_17m | ecosystem: Environmental > Aquatic > Freshwater > Lake | place: Spain... | reverse complement strand
CACCAGCGGGCGATACTTACCTACGGCACGTGCCACGCACGGTCCGGGGTACGGCACTGGAGAAGACTGTGGCGGTCGCGACCAGTGCCGTACCTGTCTCAACGGCACTGATGCTGTAGACCATGGCCGCGGCGTCCGGGGTCTGCAACGCCTGGATGAACAGCCGCGGATGGGCCACCATCCGGGTGCGGGTGGTGCGAGTGGCCTGGCCGTAATGGGTGTACCAGGTGGCCAACTCGCGGGTCGACAAGGGCGCGGTGCGCAGGACCGCCAGCAGGGCCTCGGCATCGGCCGCGTTGGCGCGCGCCAACGGGACGAACACCCGACTGGCCGCCCAACTGGAGAGCACGTCGTCGCGTACCGCCTCCGGCAGCGGCTCGGACAACGCCGTGAGCAGCGCCAGGCGCCGGCTGACCCAACTGGGGTCCTGACCCAGGGCGGTGGCCAAGGCACGTTGGCTCAGCCCTTCGGCCAGTGCCGCCGACAGCAACCAGGCCTGTTCAATAGGCTCAAAGGCCCGCCCCTGGTGGCGGGCCAAGACTTGGACCAAGGCCGCCGACAGCGGACCGTCCCAGACCTCGATCTGCGCGGTGTCGCGGCCCAGCCGGGTGAGCGCGGTCCAGCGCTGGTACCCATCAATCAAGGCGAACCCCGTGCCGTCCGCCACCACCACTAACGGCACCCGCTGGCCGTTGGCGTCGATGGAGGTCATCAGGCGGCGCACCTGCTGCGGACGCTGCACTCGGGTCTGGGCAAAGGGCGTCGCCAGCCGATGCAGGTCCAGTTCAGTGCCGTTCAGGGAGGAGGCGTTCATGGCCCCTACGCTAGCCCCAACCCCCGGCCAACACCAGCGAGTCCTCTCTTTGCAATCACCCGTCAACCCGCCTAGAGCGTCTCTACAGCGCTGAGTACGAACAGGTTTCCGGCGTTGACACGTCCACATTTGCAATCGGCCCCGGACCACGGCTCCACGCGGTAAGTACCTGCTACCAGAATGCTTTCAGGCGTTGACGCGTCCTCTTTTACAATCACCCCCGCGGCCCGGCGCCGGGCGTTGCGCGCCCCTTGCGCCCGGCGGTTGCGCGCGACATACGCGGGGTGCTGCTCCCGCCAGGCGCGCCAGTACTGCGGGTGCTCCCGCGCCCAGGCCTGCTGCGCGGCGTGGTCGTTGGCCCGGTAGTTCGGATCACTGGCGCGCTGGCGACGCTGCCAGTCGCGCTTACGCGCCCGCTGGCAGGCCGGCTGCGAACAGTAGGTCTGGGTCGGATTCTGGGGACGCGGCTGAAAGGCCTGGCCGCAACCGCGGCAGCGGGACGTATGGCTCATCTCTTCCACCGATCGGCAAGGTGCCTGACGATGGAAGTGTGCTCCGGCACCCGCACCGGCCGGAGCGCCGGTGGTGCTCTAGTGCTTAGCGCAAAACCTTACTACGCAAAGGGTGGAGCCCTTTCGATAGCAGAAGGTGGGTCTTTTTCGATTAGCGTTGAGGCCCCGACCCGGAGACGGGTAAAGTGCACCAACTCTTCACCCGCCGCAAGGTCTAGACGGCGCCGTTCAAACTCAACTCCGAAGAGATGGATTTCTACGACGAGCTGACGCGCTACAAGGATCGTCTCATCATCAACTTCATGGCGATCAGCACGCGGGAAGGCCGCGTCATGGCCAAGCTCTTTGAACGTATACAGAAGATTGAACAGGACCTGGACCCCAAGCAGACCGGTTCGGTCTTCAACGTCTTAGGCGACGTGTTTCCGGTCAACTTCCTGGAGCGCATGGTGCGCGAGATGTATGCCCGCAACCAGACCGAGGCCGCCATCACGGAGCGCATCGTCAAGGAAGTGGATACCGAACGCTTCCGCTCCATCACCCACTCCACCCTTGAGGGGCTCGCCAAGCGCGAACTCGATCTCTCGGCCATCATCGGCCGGTCCGCGACGGCCCAGGAGCGACGCTTGTTGCCCGAGGTGATCGAGGACTATCTTCTGCAGGCGAGCCCGATCGCGAAGGTGAAGGGACGCGCCGCGGTCGGGGAAATCGCCCTGACGAGCAACGAGTACAAGACCGCCGAACGCCTGAAGCGCGATTACTGGCTCTATGCCCTCTTCAACTGTGCGACGACGCCCAAGGTCCATCTGGTGCAAGATCAGGCGCGTCTGGGTTGGGAACCCGTGGTTCAGATCGAGCATTTTCTGGCCTCTCATCGGCGCTGTTGCCTTGGCGGCAACGTCGAAACCTTGGGGCAATCTTACGTTTCCCAACAACTCGGCGCAGATAAGCTGTTGTTCTTCTTTCGGAAACCCACGGATGCTCGTCTCCACCCAGTCGGTGACGCTTGCCAATCAGTTCTCCTGGGAAGACCTCATCGTCGTCGACCTGGTGGCCGACGCCTCCCGTTTCCGGCGACTGGAGGCCCAAGAGGTGGAGCAATGGCTCGACGAGCGACTGCCGCTTCTTTGGATAGAGGCTAGCCGCGCTCGCAGAGTTGATCAAGTATCGCGCCTTGCACGCCGTGCGCGCCGCAAGGTCGCCACCAGCATCCCCCGAGCGCAGCAACCAGGTTCCGGACCGGCCCGTCATCGCCATTGTGAGCCTGGCGCCGGACCAGTGGTTGGGCGATACGCAGACACTGCGATTCATTGAGCAGGTCACGCGCGACTACGGGAACTCCGGCCGCGCCTATAAGAGCGCACTGATCTGGTCGATCCCGGATGCCGCCGCGACCCTTCTGGACGAGGCGCGTAAGCTCTTAGCCTGGCAGGACATCGACGCGGAGGAGTCCGACCGCCTGGACGAGACGCAAAAGCATCAATTACACCGTCTCCGCGGCCTCCGGCATCACCAGGGCGACTGTTCGTATCGGGGTCAAGCGCCAAGTGATCGACCCGATCGATCCGTCGCCGCCACCCCCGGTGCACCCTGGCATCCAGTGGTCGGGACAGGTCCCGCCGCAGAAGGGGATGAACTCTTATACCAAGGTCCTGGTAAAATTCGTCCACTCGGGTGCCTTGACCGTGCGGGTGAATGTGGATGTCAATCCGCAGGGAGGGCTGTCTCCGCGGCAAATTGAAGAATTCCGGGCGGCGCTGCGAGAGATTGGGCTCGACTGAACCGCGCCCAGCGCAGCAGGCGATGTTTTTGGGTGGGATCGGCCCGGACAGACTCGACGATTGCTGCGGCTGGCGCGGTTTATAGGTCGTCGGTCCGCACAGCGGACCCTACTGAGTATCGGCGGTCAGATTCATTACATCCCCATTGCCGAGAAACAGCTCCGTCTTGGATCCGTTTCTCGCACTGCCGCGGAGCACCGGTAAGCCGGCCTCGATCATCTTGCGCGCGGCAATCACCCCGGTGCAGTGATTACACGCCAGATGGTCGATATGGTAAGTTCCGAGTTGCGCGATGATACGGTCGCGTTCTTCGTCCCAGTCGTCGAACGGGGCAATATGCAGTCCGCCGTAGACCGCATGGATGCGCTCACCGCCGACAAAGGTCTGCCGGGCATAATCGAGCAGATTGAGCACCCCGCCATGGCCGCAGCCGGTGACCATTGCCAAGCCCTTTTTCTGAATGTTGAAATACAGGACGTTCTCACCCTGAACCTGCAACAATGTGTTCATGGGGAACTGCGCCACGACACCGCCGGGGAATAATGCCAATGGCTGCTGCGGCAGGACCCGATGCAGTGGTCCGGTGTGACCCATATGCTGGATCAACGCCAATCCTTCGGCATGAAAGCCATCCGGAATGTAGATCGGCAGCGACGGACAGTGTTTCAATGTGGCGCCGATACCCCAGAAGTGATCGAAATGCTCATGACTGATGATCAGGCATTCGATCGCACCCGCCTGTAGTAAGCGGTCCACTCCCTCGTCGGCAAAACGCCGGTCCATCCAGGCCGGGTTCCAGCCGGTATCGAACAGCAGTCGGTGTACCTGACCATCGAATCCTTCCGCCTCGATCAGCGCCGATGAACCGGCTGCATTCTCGGGGTGCAAGTCACCGAACGGGGGCCACGGCAGTTGATATTGGTTTTCACCCATGCCGCCGGCGGCTTTGATGTCGGCCAGCAGCGTTGCGTTCTCAAACCAGCCGGTTTCAGAGATACACAGCACTTTCAGTCGCTTGAGATCACCGATGGGCAACGGCTGCCCAGGCGCCTGGATCTGGTCGGCAGCGGTCGGCGGTAGGTCTTGCATGGCGGCATACCAAGGAGGGTTGGAGCCATGCGATTAAACCACCGATCCGGCTCCGTGTCTTCATGAGAAAAATTCTTTCTGCAAGATAGAGGTTAAGGTATATCGCGTTCGCAACTGATATCCTAACAGACCTTCGTGTAGCGGGTTTGAAACCCGCCCCTAGGTCCGGTTATCACGTCCGACGGCTATAAGCCTCGTAGGGTGGACAAGCGCAGCGCAGTCCACCAGGGACGGCGCGGGATACAGTGGACTGCGCTGTCGCTTGTCCACCCTACGGCCGGAACGATGACCAAGGCCCTGCACCTGAACAAGCTCTCGTGGAATCCCAGACTTTACCGTGAATATGCGTAGTCAGGCCATCCTGGCCTGGCGGCGTCGGGGCTGGAACAGTCAGGGCTGGAAGCCCTGACGACGCAGCCTCGCACGTCGGCAGTTGAAACAGTGGTCGAGAGGACTTTCCTGTTCCGGTATAAGTCGGTGGCCGGGCTGGAGCCAGCCCGGCTTCAGTTGACGGCAGGAGGATCAGGTGGCGTCCTTGATCTCTTCCTTGAGATCACCCAGACCGGCCTGGACCTTGCCGGCGTTCTTCTGGACGTTGCCTTTTATCTCCAGCTCTTCATTACCGACAACCTTGCCGGCGGCTTCCTTGACTGCACCCTTTGCTTCTTCGTAACGACCTTTGACTTGTTCTTTGTTCATGATGATCTCGTGATGATGGGTGTGATCATGACAGTCGCCATGACCTGAGCGTCGAATGCGGATTCCTCACGCTCTGCCGACAGACTACCGATGACAGGATCCAAACTCGGTGCGGCAACGCACATAGGTTGGTTCTTTCTGTTGGGGTCCGCGGTCTGACCAACCGCCTGGGTGCGGCAGCGAACGGTTTTGGAATTGATGATGGAATTAAGGTGTTACACTTTTCCCGGTGTTCTGCGTGGCTGTCGATCGCCGAACGGCGTTCAACGGTCACGTCCGGGCCAAGCCTTGTCGTTCAGGAGTCATCATGGCAGTCATTCTCGAAGAAGCGATGCGTGGGTGGATGGCGGATCATCAGGGGCTGCGCGCGCGGATTGCCGAGCGCGGCGTCGATCGGTTTTTCTCCGTGCTGGTCCCCGCGCAGCCGCCGACTCCGGCGCAACTGGAACGAGCCCTTGCCAGTGCCCGCGATGAGGTGTTCGCGGCCTTGAGCGCGGACGCGGTGCTGGACGGTTTGCCCAACCCACCGACCGGCGGCGGCGCCCGCGAAGCCCTGCGCAGCAGTTGGCTCAGCCTCAATCCCGCCTGGAGTGTCCCGGCCCCGCCCCTTGGTCGGGGCCTGTCGGTACCGCGACTGGCAGTCGCTGCCGCGGTGGGGAGCCTGCTGGGCATGATGCTGCTCGGTGGGCTGTTGAACCTGACGCTGGGGCAGCGCGGCGTGGGGATGCTCATCGGTGCCCCCAGCGGCGCCGCGGCGGCAATGTATTCAGTCGGTAAGCTGGCCGAGAGCAAGGCCCTGCGGTTCACACTCAAGTCACTGATGGGTGTGGCTTGGACGGCGGACTTACTGGGCGCCACCGCACTCGGCTTCGGCGCCATCTGGGGCCGGCTGGTGGGCTTTGGCCTGCTGCGGCGGGTGTTGGTATACGTGGGCGTAGTGTCCTTGCTGGCATTCACCCGCGGCAGTACCCAATACGATGTCCACGCCTACCGCGCGACGGTCCGCGACCTGATCCGGCAGGCGGTCGATTGCTCGGCCCTGCTGCTCTGTAGCCTGTCGGCCGGGCGAGTCGAGCCGCCCCCAACCGCCACGCTGGACACGGGTCTGGCACGGGCGATCCAGGAACTGCATCGGTGCGACGCCGCGGGTCTGCCGACCGCCGCCGAGTCGGTGCTGCTGGAGGCACGACGGCTGGGACTGGATGGCGTGTCGGTCCCGCCGCAGTTCGTGCAGGCCAGCCGAGCGGTCCGCCCACGGCTGCGCTGGAGTCCGGAGTTGGCGCAGTACTACCGGCCGTTCGGCCTCATCGAGGAAGGCGACACCGTCATCGTCGAAGACGAACCGGTGATCGTCAACGGCACCGTGCTGGAGAAGGGTCTTGTCCGCAAACAACGTTCGTAACGCTTTACAGGTGGTGTCGGAACAGCCCCAACCGGTCCTCGCGCTGGACTTCGGCACCTCCAATACCTACGTCACCAAGTGTCCGGGAGACAAGGAAGACCCGGTAGGCGTGGATTTCGGCGACGGCCGCGACGGCATCGCCACCGCCATTCTCTACCGGGACGGCAAGGGCCCGCTGATCGGCGATGTGGCGCTGGAAGAGTTCGGCGACGCGGGTCCCGCGCGGGTCGGCTACAGCATCCACGCGCAGTTCAAACCGGACCTGGCGGCCAGCGCCGAGACCCGCCGTTATGCCCGCGATTTCCTGGTCGGCTTGCTGGAGGTCGCCCAGCGACAGAACAAGGACATCGCGCCCTTACAGCGTCAGGTGCTGTTCGGGGTGCCGAGCGAGTCATCCGATGCGTATCGCGAGGCGCTACGCGCGACCTGTCGGGACGCGGGCTTCGGCGACGTCAAGACGGTGGACGAGCCCAAGGGTGCCATCTATTTTCATATCCAGCGCAAAGACATTACGCCAATCGAGGCGCTCACCGGCGCGCTGGTGGTCGATTTCGGCGGCGGCACCTGCGATTTCGCGCTCATGGCCGGCGGTGAGGTCATGCACTCCTGGGGCGACATGCATCTGGGCGGACGCCTGTTCGACGACCTGTTCTACCAGTGGTTCATCGAGCAGAACCCGGGCGCGGTCGCGGCGATGCGCCGCGAGGCGGCCGAGTTCTTCGTGCTGGCGGTGCGCTGCCGGGAAGTGAAGGAGAAATTCTCGCTGGCCATGGCGCTCGACCGGACTGCGGTCTTTCGCAAGGCGGTGGGCGAGTACGGACGCCTCACCGAGGCGACCTGGGAGACCTTCCTGGCGCGGGCGCAACACTATCGGCCGTCGACGACCTTCGCCGACTATCTGCGAGCCATGAATCCGCAAGCGGGCGAGCATCTGTTGGCGTTCGACCAGGGGCTCGACCTGCTGGATTGGTTTCGGCAGACGCTGCGTCAGGGGCTGGCCCACGAGCGGGTGCGCGGCCAGGACCTGGCCTGTGTGATCCTCACCGGCGGCAGCAGTGCCTGGCCCTTCGTCGCCGCCATCGTCACTGAAGAACTGGGACATCTGCAGCGCGCGCCCCGCTTGCTCCACAGTGACCGACCCTATGTCACGGTGTCCCAAGGCCTGGCCATTGTCCCGGCGCTCCAGCGCCGCCTCATGCTGACCCAAAGCGCCCTGCGCACCGAACTGCCGGGCTTTGTCGGCAACCGGATCGGCCCATTGATCGAGCGGCGCATGGACGCGGCGGCCGAGCAGATCGCCGAACGGGTGGCGGTCGGTCTGTTCGATGAGCGGATTGCACCCATCCTGCACGGCTTTCGCAAGAGCGGCGGCTCAGTCGCCGCCCTGAAAGCCGGGATCGCGACCGCGGCCGCGGACTTTCAGTCGCAGATCGAAACAATCGTGAAGACGCAGATCGCCAAGGTACTGACCGGGGTCGCCGCCGATACTACCGAACTGATGCAGGCCTGGTATCGCGAGCACCGGCTGACCGTCCGGCAGCAGCTTGCCGACGCCGGCCCGTCGCTGGACCTGGCCGCGGGGTTGCGGATCGCCGATCCGGATGTCTATGGCGAGATCTCGGGGGTGGTGCTGGCGCTGTCCACGACCATCGTGGCCGTCGTGGCGGCCGTCATCAGCGGCGGAGCCGGCACGGCACTGATCGCATCCGGCCCCATCGGGCTGGTGGTCGGTGCCATCATCGGCGTAGTCGCCGGCGCACTGGCCCTGCATTACGGCGTGGAAGAGGCCAAGCGCCAGGCCGAGTTATGGGAAGGCACCCCAATCTGGATCATCGCCCGAGCCCTGACGGATGAAAAGATCGCCGGCCTGCGCCAGGACATCAAGGATCAAGTCGCCGAAAAGGTGAAGGCCCATTCGGATGGCGCCAGACAAGGCTTGGAGGATCAGGTCCGGCAGCGCGTGGAGCAGGAGATCGCGAGCTTGTCGGCGATCAGTCAGATGTGGTAGGTGCGATCAAAGGTCTAAATTCGGCAATTACTCACACAAAGACACAAAGAACACGAAGGAAAACAGATCACTGAAAACGTCGGGTCGATCACCCCGTGGATGACCTGCCAGACCGACCTATCGCGCGCAATACCTTTCTTGGACCCCTGATCGCGGGGCGGACGGGCAACGTCGTGCGCCTGGGAGGCGACGACGAGACCTGCCCCGTCCAACTCACCCGCGTAGCCGGTATCGGCCTGAAGACTGCCCTACAGCAGCAACGGATAATCGGCGATGCCGGGATTGCCCTTGACCCCTTTCAGCTTGGGTGTATTGAGCCGACCGATCTTGACCGTCTTGATGTCCCGCAGGTAGGTGGCGACCGTGTCCCAGATCGGCTCGCCGGGTGATTGGCTGCCGACGGTCGCCCAGCCGGCGACCACGTACTGCTTGTCGGCCTCGATCCTGGTGCCGTCGTTCAACTGCATGTCGGTGATGCGGTTGCCCATGGTCGCGCCGGGTTCGCACACATAGTCCAGGCCGCCGACCCGCACCATGTCGCCGCCCTGCTGCACATAGGGGTCGGGGTTAAAGAGGTTGTCGCAGACATCTTCGAGGATGGCCTTGATCTCGGTGCCGGACATCTCCCGGCGATAGGTCTCCGGGTAGGTGATACAGGTCTGATCCATGACGTTGTCCATCGTGATGGTCTGGCCCGGCAGCACCGTGGTGCCCCAGCGGAAGCCGGGGGAGAGGCTGATCTGCGCGTCCTTGACCTTGATCAGCGCATCGCAGATGACCTGATCGAAGGTCCCGTTGAAGTTGCCTCGGCGGAACAGGCTCTGCTCGGCGACCGCGAGCTGTTCAGCGAGCTTATCCTGATGGGGCGCACGCACGCCCGCGATATACTTCACCATCTCCGGATCGGGCTTGATGAGGTTGGAGAAGACCGGGAGCAGACGGTAGCGGTAGTCGCGCAGCTTGCCGTCCTTCACGTCCAGGTCCATCACGCCAAGGAATTTGCCGTTGGAGCCGGCGTTGGTGACCAGCGTCTTGCCGCCCTTGTTCTCGACCAGGGTCGGCGCCGGGATACCGTCGTGGGTATGACCGCCGAAAATACAGTCGATACCGCTGACCCGGGAGGCCATCTTCAGATCGACATCCATGCCGTTGTGGGAGAGGACCACGACCAGATCCGGTTTCTCCGACGCACGCACTTTGTCGACGATGGCCTGCATGCGTCCGTCCTCGATCCCAAAGGTCCAGTCCGGGATGAAGCGCTGGGGGTTGGCAATCGGCGTATAGGGGAACGCCTGACCGATGACGGCCACCCGCACCCCGCCGACCGCTTTGATGACATAGGGCTTGAAGGCCAGACCCGAGTCTTCGTTGAAGCCGGGGAAGTCAGCGAACCGGTAGTCGAACAGCGCCTCCTCCCGGACCTGGATATTCTGCGCCACGAAGTCGCCCTTGAACGCCTCGATGTTGCGGATGACTTCGGTATCCTCGTAGGTGAACTCCCAATGGCCGGTCATCACGTCGACCCCGAGCAGATTGCAGGCGCCGACCATATCCTGACCACGCGTCCAATAGGCGGTGCCGGAGCCCTGCCAGGTGTCGCCGCCATCCAGTAACAAGCTGTTGCCGTCGCCGCGCTCGCTGCGCAGGCGGTCAACCAGGGTTTTCAACTGCGCAAAGCCGCCGACCGCTCCGAACTTCGCGGCGCCCTGGTCGAAATCGAGGAAGGTGAAAGCGTGGGCCTCGATCCCGCCCGGCGGCACCTTGAACTGTTTGAGAAACGCCTTGCCGACCAAATGCGGTGCCTTGCCCAGCGCGGCGCCAAGCCCCAGGTTGACGTTCGGCTCACGAAACCAGATCGGATTGAGCTGGGCGTGGGTATCCGTGATATGCAGCAGCGTGCAGTTGCCGAACTTGGGGACCTCATAGAGGTCGCCGGGTTGGCGCGCGGCGGCGAAGACCGAGCTGGGCAGCATCCCGGCCGCACCGGCCAAGCCCATGAGTCTCATGAATTCGCGACGGGAGATAGACATGGCGATAATCCTCCAGCGAGTATAGTTGGCGACGACCCAAGGGCCGTCGGGGCGCGATGGTCGACCGCGTAGGCGCGCCTTCGAGCGGCGGGTGCCATTACCGGTCGCAAGTGTTAGCATCAGCCGCACACGCGGGCGCGCGGGCGCGGTTGCGATCCGACAGGTTCCGATCCGACCAGGCGTGCGGTGCGGCGAAGAATCGCATGATCGGGGACCGGCAGCCAGTGCCGCCCCGTCACGCGCAACAACAAAGATCCAGATCAGGAGGTTCCAACCATGAAGTTCCCCTCGATATCCCGGCGGCGGGCCCCGGCGCTCATCTTGGGTGCCCTGGCCATCACCGCCGTCGGTGTGGCGTCCGAGATGCCTAAGATCGACCTCACGAGCGGCGATCCGGCCGCCGGTAAGGCGATCGCCATGGATCGCTCCAAGGGCAATTGCATCGCCTGTCATCTGATCATCGGCGGCGAGAGTCCGGGCGCCATCGGCCCGGCGCTGATCGCCATGCAGACGCGCTACCTCACCAAGGAAGCACTGGCCATCCAGATTTGGGACGCGACCGTCAAGACCCCGGAGGCCGCCATGCCGCCGTTCGGCCGGCACGCGATCCTCTCCCAGCAGGAACTGGCCGACGTCGTGGCCTATGTCTGGTCCCTGTGAGCGCGCATTACCGGAGGCACTCCCGCATGAATAAGACCCACCTGATGTTGACCGCCCTCGGTCTGGTGTGCGCCCTGGGCTCACCGCTGACGGTCGCCGGCACCCCGCAAGAAGACCAGGCAACGTTCCAGAATTATTTCAAGCAGCGCTTCCCGCACGTCCCCGTCGACGATTTCAAGAACGGCGCCTATGCGCTCGACCCGGTGGGCCGCGAGAACTGGGAGGCCATCGAAGAGTTCCCGCCCTATGAGGCCGCCATCGATAACGGCAAGACCCTATGGGCGACCCCATTCGCCAACGGCAAGACCTACGCGGACTGCTTCCCGGACGGTCCGGGCATCGCCGGCAAGTTTCCCCGCTGGGACAAGGAGCGGGGCATGGTGGTCACCCTGCCGCTGCTGGTGAACGAGTGCCGGGTGGCCAATGGCGAGAAGCCCTATGGCTACTTTCTCGGACCGCTGGCGGAAATCAATGCTTATATGGCCTACGAGTCCCGTGGTCAGGTCATCAACGTCGCGATCCCGGCCGACGACCCGCGCGCCCTGGCGGCTTACGAGAAGGGTAAGGAGTTTTATTTCGCGCGCCGCGGCCAATTCAATTTCTCCTGTGCCCACTGTCACATGGGGAATTCGGGCTCCACTCTGCGCACGGAGATCCTGAGCCCGGCTTTCGGTCACACCACCCACTTCCCGGTCTATCGCTCGAAGTGGGGCGAGATCGCCACCCTGCACCGGCGTTACAAGGGCTGCAACGAACAGGTCCGGGCCAAGGCGTTTGAAGGACAAAGCGAGGAGTACCGCAACTTGGAGTTTTTCATGAGTTACATGGATAACGGCCTCGAACTCAACGGCCCCGGTGCCCGCAAGTAGCGACGGCGTCGCTCCGCGGGCCGCGGCAGACCGGCCGGTCGAGTTCAATGCCGACCGATTGGGTAGTTGCGGGTCCGCATGAAGGATCGACGCCGACCGCGACGCGACGCCGCCGATCGATTGGCGCATGACCTTGAGACCCATGCTCGATGAATCCCCGCCTCCGGGTGACGCCGACTCAGCCGCGCGCATCCGTGAGGCCAGACGAGGAGTAACCAAGAGATGAAGATACGCAGTCTTTCCGCGGGCGCACTGGCCGCTGCCCTGTTGCTGTCCGTGCCGGCGACGAGCCTGTGGGCCGCCCATCGGGCCGACGCGCAGCAGGCCATCGCGCAAGCCTTGAGCGCCCGCGAGAAGGCGCTGGCCGCCGGCCTGGCCAGCGAGACCGCCGCGCTGATCGAGGAGGCGCAAGACCTGATTCCATCGCGCCAGTACACGAAGGCGGTCGAGCTTGCCGAGCGGGCGCGCAAACAGGACGAGTATGCCTTGTCCCAGGCCGCGGCCGCCAAACCGGCCGCGACGGCGGCACCCGCGTCAACGACCGCCGCGCCCGCGGCGGCACCCGACGCGTCGGCAGCCGTCGCCGTCACCAACAAGTTTAGTGCGGCCGAGGCCGAGGCGGCCATTGCCGCGGCCGAGGCGGCCCGCAAGCAAGCCGACGCGGTCGGCGGTGAATGGCGCGACACCGCGAAAATGATCAAGGATGCCGCGGAACAGTTGAAATCCGGCCAATTCGACGCGGCGGTCAAGCTGGCGAACACAGCCAAACAACAAGGCGAACTCGGCTATGCGCAGGCGATCAGCCAGAAAGGCGCCACCTTCCCCTCCTATGTGCACGCCAAGTAGTGCGATGGCGAGCGCAACACCCGCCGGCCCGGCGGTCGCGCCGCTGATCGCGTGCACCCCCATTCGCTTATGCTCCTGATGGAGGCTTCCCGACATGAATCGCTCTGCCGTCTTTGCCATCGCCCTTCTGTCCGCGTTCGCCGCTCTCCAGCCCGCGGCGGCAGAGGGCAACAAAATCACTCCCAAACTCGACTCGGTGCAAGTGATGCACAACGGACAGCCGGTCACGGTCCAGCGCGGACATGACCCCGCGGCTCACCTGCCGGCGATCTTTCAGAAGACCGATCGCGGCTGTCCACCATTCTGCGTCCAGCCAATGGTGGCGGTTCCCGGCGTCGAGACTGTCGGCGAACTGGAACTGCTCGACTATCTCCAGCGCGTCGGTCAAGGCGACGAGAGTATCCTGGTAGTCGATTCGCGCACGCCGGATTGGGTGATGCGCGGCACCATTCCTGGTTCGGTCAATATTCCCTGGAACAAGATCAATATCGACACCAACGGCACCTTCGAGACCCCGGGCGAAGCCGAGAGCTTCAAGCACATCCTGGCCGACGAGTTCGGCGCCACCCAGGGCGAAGGGGGCAAATGGTCATTCGGCGACGCCAAGACCCTGGTGCTCTTCTGCAACGGCATCTGGTGCCCCCAATCCACCGCCAACCTGCAGACCCTGGTCAAATACGGCTATCCGGTCGAGAAGCTCAAGTGGTACCGCGGCGGAATGCAGGATTGGGTGAGTGTCGGCTTGACCAGCGTCAAGCCGTGAGGCCTGGCGGCGCAACGGGCTGCCCTCACCCACCCGGCAGGCGCGGGACGCCGCGCCCATGACCTTGCGACGCTACACCCTGATCCTGCGCCTACTGCTGCCGGCGGCCTTGCTGCGGCTCTATTGGCGCAGCCTCAAGGCCCCGGCGTATCGGCAACGGATCAGCGAGCGCCTGGCGCTCGATGAGCCCCCGGTGCCGCCCGCGGCGGTCTGGGTCCATGCGGTTTCGGTGGGCGAGGTCCAGGCGGCGCAGCCGCTGATCAAACACCTGCGCAGCCGGGACCCGCCCCTGGCGGTGCTGGTGACCACGACGACGCCGACCGGCGCGGCCAGGGTGTGGGAACTGTTCGGCGCGGCCGTGACTCACCGCTACACCCCCTACGATCTACCGGAGGTGGTCGCGCGGTTCTTGGATCGGGTCAAGCCCTGTCTGCTGATCGTTATGGAGACCGAGATCTGGCCCAATACCCTGGCGGCCTGCGCCGCCCGCGGGATTCCGACGGTGCTGGCCAATGCCCGGCTGTCCGCCCGTTCGGCACGCGGTTACGCCAGGTTCGCGCGACTGACGCGGGACACCCTGGAGCGGTTCACGCTGATCGCGGCGCAAACCGAGGCGGACGCACGGCGCTTCCGCGACCTGGGCGCGGCGGCGGCGCGGGTCGTCGTCACCGGCAGCATCAAGTTCGATCTGCGCCTGTCGGCGAGCCTGCAAGACCAGTCCGAGGCGATGCGCCGAAGTTGGGGTGGAGGCGTTGCCGATCGCCCGGTCTGGGTTGCCGCAAGCACCCACGAAGGCGAGGAAGAACTGATGTTGGCGGCGCACCGGCAGATCCGCGCGCGCCTTCCCGCGGCCCTGCTGGTGCTGGTGCCGCGCCACCCCGAGCGGTTCGAGCGAGTGGCCGGGCTGATCCAACGCGCTGGTTTCCCACTCACACGGCGCAGCGCCCGCGCGCCCTGCCCGCCGGAGACGGCGGTCTTCCTGGGCGACAGCATGGGGGAACTGCCGATCTTCCTGGCCGCCGCCGATGCCGCCTTTATCGGCGGGAGCCTGGTCCCGACCGGCGGTCACAATCCGCTGGAAGCAGCCGCGGTCGGGGTGCCGGTGGCCATGGGTCCGGCCGTCTTCAACTTTGCGGCGATCACTGAACTGCTGGTGACTGAAGGTGCCGCGGTGCAGGTGGCCAACGCGCCGACCCTGGCCGCGATTATGATCGATTGGTTGACGGATGCGTCACTGCGCGCCGACATCGGCGAGCACGGCCGACGGGTGGTAGAGGCCAACCGCGGCGCCTTGCAGCGGCTGCTCGCGCTCATCGAGGAGTTGCTGGCCGCGCCTGCTGGTGGCGTCGAACGCGACGACCGAATGTAGGGACGGGTTTCAAACCCGCCCCTACGCCAAGGCCCTGGATGGCGGCGTCGAACGCGACGACCGGATGTAGGGGCGGGTTTCCAATCCGCCCCTACGCAAGGCCCGGACTGGATATCAGGTACTCCTGAACAGCGACCAGACCTCACGGAAGTTGTCCTGCGTCGAGTCGCCGATCCACTCGAAGGCGACCGATTCGGCACAGAGCACCTGGATGCCGCTCGCGCGCATCCGCTCCAGCACATTGGCCTTACAGACCGACTTGCGGGAGATGATGGCATCCGCGGGAACGAAGACCTGATAGCCCCAGCGCAGCAACCCGGAGACGGTCTGGGAGATGCAGATGTGGGCCTCCATGCCGACCACGATCAACTGGCGCCGTTCCGGATGCGCCGAGATATTGCGCTCGAACCCGGTCGCGGTGCAGCAGGAGAAGGCCGTCTTTTCCGTCGGCTGGCTGTCCGGCGGCAGCTTCGCGCTGATCGACTCGAGGATCGGACCCAGACCCTTTGAATTGTGCGCAGTGGCGATGACCGGGATGCCGAAAACCTTGGCCGCGGCGATCAGGCGATTGATGTTGTCGACGACCAGATCGAGCTCATCCATCGGCATGGCAGCGGCCAGCCGCTCCTGGGCGTCGATGATGAGCAGTTGCGAATAGTCCCGCTGACACAGGGGCATCTGGGCTTGGTGAATACTCATGGGTTGTCCTCCGATCTATTTGTTACTGCTTGAATCATCGCGATCCCGGCGATTGTTCAAATCGTGAGGCGAACCTGCCCGGTCAGGGGCAATCTTCGCTCGACCTCAATGGCCGCTCGCAAGCACGGGCGGTCCTGCCCGCGGAAAAGACTGGTCGACGCGACGGCGCGTCTCAAAATACAAAGACCGGGACTTCAGGACAATTGGCAAGTCGCGGGGCACAGGTTTCAAACAGCCCCTTGCGCGTGAAATCTCCAGCCGCCAGGCGGGTCATCAGCCAGGCTTCCATGGCTGGCGGGTCACCGAGGATGCAGAACAGTCGTCCTCCCGCGGCGAGTTGATCCTCCAGCACCCGCAGAATCGCCGTCCGGGGAACCGAGCCGGTGACCGCAATCGCCGCGAAGGGGCCGCCCGCGGTCGGTCCGGCCAGGGCGTCCGCTTCACGAACCGCGATCCGCTCCAAACCCAGTGATGCCAGCCGTCCGCGCGCCGCGGCGGCGAGCACGGGGTCGATCTCCAGGCTGATGACCTCGGCGCCGAGCAGGCTCAAACAGGCGGTCAGGTAGCCGCTGCCGGTCCCGACCTCCAACACCCGCGCACCAGGCTGCACATCCAGCGCCTGCAGCAGGCGCCCCACGACCTTGGGGGCCAGCATGATCTGACCCTCACCGATGGGGACCTCGATGTCCGCATAGGCCAGCCCCTGGTAGGCATCCGGCACGAAGGATTCCCGCCTGATTGCCGCCATGGCGTCCAGGACGCGATCGTCCAGCACCCCCCAGGGGCGAATCTGCTGCTGGATCATGTTGAAGCGGGCGATCTCGGTATGCGTGTCCACGCTTGGGCCTCCACTGGGCTTCAGGGCAACGACTGGGCAACGCCTAAGGCTACGAACTTCTGCCCGGCGGTGCAACCTTGAAGGCATCGGTAGGCCCACGGATATGCTATGTTCCGATCCGCCGCACTCCCACCGAACCCATGTGACCCGGACCTCGATGCATCGCAACCCCCTGCTCGCGGCCATGCTCGTGGCCGCAACCGTCGGTATCACCCCGGCCGCAGAACAGCCCGGGCAATCGCCGCCATCGCCCGCGGCCAGTTCAGGGACCCTGAGCCCGGGTCCAGCCGAGACCGATCTCCGCGCCGCTTATACCCACAAGATCAACAGCATCAATGCCGGTACCACGCAGTACCTCGGCGCTAAGGCGGCCGCGCAACTCGGCATCCGGCTGATCAAAGTCAACCTGGTCGAGTGCGACCCTTTCGAAGAGCGCATCGATCTGTATCGGTGCACCATCGTGGTCGAATCCGCGGTAGGTGATGCCGACCCGGTACTCAAGCGCCTGGAGGTTGTCTTGGTCAAGGAAAGCGACACCTGGCGGGTGCCTTAGCCTGGAAAGCAAGGAAAATACGCGACGGCGCCGTCTGCCAATCGGCCTGGATGTCGCTTACAATCCGCCCGGCTCAGGCGGCGCGCCTGAGAGAAGAAGACACCGCCGGGTCCATCGCGGCGATCCGCTTCATTCTTGCGGTTTCGGCGATGGCGACCACCCGGTATCCTTAGCGTTCGATCGAAGACTTAGAATTTGGTGTGGAGTTAGCTATGCCTCTGATCTCCCGTTCACTTGCCGAGATGATCGGCACCTTCTGGTTGGTACTCGGCGGTTGCGGCAGCGCGGCCCTAGCGGCCGTCTTTATGGCCGGCACCAACGATATCGGTATCGGCCTGCTCGGCGTCGCCTTCGCCTTCGGTCTGACCGTCCTCACGATGGCCTATGCGATCGGACACATTTCGGGGTGTCACCTCAATCCGGCCGTGACGGTCGGTCTGGTGGCCGGCGGCCGCTTCAGCGCGGCTGAAGCGCCTATGTATATCCTCTTCCAGACCATCGGCGCCATTGGGGCGGCCTTCCTGCTCCTGATGATTCTCAAGGGCCAACCCGACTTCGTCCTGGCGGCCAACAGCCTGGCGGTCAACGGCTTCGGCGAACTGTCGCCCGGCAAGTACCCCATGTTGACCGGCTTCATCATGGAAGTCGTCATGACCGCCATGTTCCTGTTCATCATTCTTGGCGCGACCGACAAGCGCGGCATCGGCTCCCACGCCGGCCTCGCCATCGGCCTGGCGCTGACCCTGATCCACCTGATCTCGATTCCGGTCACCAACACCTCGGTGAACCCGGCACGCAGCACCGGCCCGGCCTTGGTGCTGTTCCTGAATGGGCAGGGGCTGGCCATCACGCAACTGTGGCTATTCTGGGCCGCACCGCTGATCGGCGGCGCGATCGCCGGCGTGATCTACCGCCTGTTCGAGACCAACGAAAGCAAGTAAGTTGCGTGCTTTTTCGTTCCCGCGCTCCAGCGTGGGAATGCCGTCCGGCCGCTCCAGCGGCCGGTGGCGCCACGCGATCTACTCACACTGGAGTCTGGGAGCCGGATCGTCGGCTGAGCGGAACCGTTAGGAAATGCCCTTGGCGGCTTGGGCGTTGTCGTTGCTCAGCTGGTTTCCGACCCGTTACCAAGTCGCCGCCCCTCAGAGCACCACCAGATTGTCCCGATGGATCAGTTCATCCGCATCCACATAACCCAAAATCGACTCGAAGCGGCTGGTCGGTTCGCCGCGAATGCGCAGTGACTCCTGCACGTCGTAATTGACCAGACCACGCGCGACTTCCCTGCCCTCCTCGTCCACGCAAGCCACTACTTCCCCGCGGTTGAAGGTGCCATGCACGGCCTTGACGCCGACCGCCAACAAGCTGGTGCCCTTCTCGCGCAGTGCCCGCACGGCGCCCGCGTCCAGGATCAGTCGACCACGCACTTGGAGGTGACCGGCGAGCCATTGTTTACGTGCCGCCTGAGGACACTGCACCGGCACCAGCAGGGTGCCGACGGCTTCCCCGGCGCCGATGCGGGTCAGGACCCGCTCGCCGCGCCCGGGGGCAATGATGGTCCCCGCCCCGGAACGGGCCGCCAGTCGGGCCGCTCGGACTTTGGTCACCATCCCGCCGGTGCCCAGCCCGGTCACACTGCCGCCCGCCACCACATCGAGTTGCGGGTCGTCCACGCGGGTTTCGCTGATCAAGCGCGCATCCGGATCGCCCCGCGGATCGCGGTCGAACAGCCCATCCTGATCGGTGAGCAGGATCAGCAGGTCCGCCTCGATGAGATTGGCAACCAGGGCGGCCAAGGTGTCATTGTCGCCGAAGCGCAATTCGTCCGTGGCGACCGTGTCATTCTCGTTGATGACCGGGATCACCTTCAGACTGAGCAGGGTGCGCAGGGTGCTGCGGGCATTGAGATAGCGTGCCCGGTCGGCCAGATCGTCACGGGTGAGCAGGACCTGGGCGGTGTGCAGGCCGAAGGTCGTGAAGCAGTCCTCATAGGCGCGCACCAGACCCATCTGGCCGATGGCCGCCGCCGCCTGGAGTTCATGCAGTGCCTTGGGGCGTTCGCGCCACCCCATCCGCGCCATGCCCTCGGCCACGGCCCCGGATGACACCAGCACCACATCGTGCCCGGCCGCCCGGCGCACGGCCATCTGCTCCACCCAGGGCATCAGCATGCCCCGTTCCAGACCCTGCCCGTCACGGGTCAGGAGTGCACTGCCGATCTTGACGACCCACCGGCGGGTTGTCGGAAGCGTGTTGCGGGAGATCAAGACAAATTCCTAATCAATCTTGTGAGTTAGCGGTGAGCGTTAAGTTTGATTCTTGAAATCGATTCGACTGCCCGTCGGACACCTCGCGGCGCCGTGGAACCGCATCAACTTCCTGCTCCAACTGACTGGCATGATAGACCGCTTTCCAGCAACGCTACTGTGAATCCAGCGGATGCCACTCGGCGTCGTGCGGATCGTCGGCGCGCGCGGCCTCGCCGGAGTCGCGCTTGATCTGCTCCAGCCGCCGCATCAGGTCTTCCATCAGCCGGTCGGTTCCGGCACCGGTCAGTGCGGAGACCTCGTAGACCGGTGCCTGCCAGCCCAGCGTGTCCAGTATCCGAGTCCGGCGCGCCGCCATGAGGTCTTCCGGCAGACGATCACACTTGTTCAAGACCAACCACCGCTCCTTGTCGATCAGATCCCCGCCGAAAGCCGCCAGTTCCGTCTCGATCTTGCGCACCTCGCCCGCCAGATCCTGATCTTCGTCGAAGGGGGCGATGTCCACCAGGTGCAGGAGCAGCCGGGTTCGCGCCAAGTGCTTGAGAAACTGAATACCGAGCCCGGCGCCCTCGGCCGCGCCCTCGATCACGCCGGGAATGTCCGCGATGACAAAGCTGCGGCTGCGCCCCAAGCGCACCACCCCGAGGTTCGGATAGAGCGTGGTGAAAGGATAATCGGCCACCTTGGGACGGGCGCTGGAGACCTGGCGAATCAACGACGATTTGCCGGCGTTGGGAAAGCCCAACAGGCCGACATCGGCCAGCAGGATCAACTCCAGATGCAGGTCACGGCGCTCACCCGGGGAGCCCGGCGAGAACTGCCGGGGCGCACGGTTGGTGCTGGACTTGTAACGGGCATTGCCGATACCGTGGAAACCGCCGCGGGCGATCAGCAGTCGCTGGCCGTTTTCCAGCAACTCACCCAGGGATTCGTTGGTCTCCGGATCGAAGACCCTGGTTCCCACCGGCACGCGCACGGCCAGATCCGCGCCGCTGCGCCCGCGCATATCTTTGCCCATCCCGTTGTGGCCGCGTTCGGCCCGATGGATGCGCTGAAACCGGAAGTCCACCAGCGTGTTGAGATTGTTGTCCGCAACCAGATAGATACTGCCGCCGTCGCCCCCGTCGCCACCGTCCGGACCACCCTTGGGGATATATTTTTCCCGGCGGAAGCTGACACAGCCGCTACCGCCGTCACCGGCTTCGACCCGGATGAATGCCTCGTCGACGAATTTCATGACCTGTCCGCGGCCTTAAGCCTAAAACGCGAAAAGCCCCGCCCGGAGGACGAGGCTCTCGCGTCGACGCCAGAGGATTCCCGATCACCGATGGTTAGACGCGGCGCCCGGCGAGCGGGCGACTCCGGGACACCACCGGACTGACTCAGGATGCGGCGGCCTCGACGGTGACGAATTTGCGATTCTTCGGGCCTTTGACCACGAAGCGCACCACGCCGTCCTTCAGGGCGAACAGCGTGTGATCCCGGCCCAGACCGACATTGACGCCATTATGGACACCGGTACCGCGCTGCCGCACGATGATGCTGCCGGCCGTGATGGTCTGACCCCCGTAGATCTTGACGCCCAGTCGCTTGGACTCGGAATCGCGACCGTTACGCGAACTGCCGCCTGCTTTTTTATGTGCCATCGTTGCCTCCCGATCAGCCTGCGCTGATGCCGGTGATCTGAATCTCCGTGAACCACTGGCGGTGGCCCTGGCGCTTCAGGTGATGCTTGCGCCGCCGGAATTTGATGATGTGGACCTTGTCGCCGCGCCCATGCGCTTTGACCGTCGCGGTCACTGTGCAGCCTTCGACATAGGGCGTGCCGACTTTGATCGCGTCGCCGTCCGCAACCAGCAGCACCTTGTCGAGCGCGACATCGGAGCCCGGCTCGACCACGAGCTTTTCGACCTTGAGGGTGTCACCCTCGGAGACCCGGTATTGCTTGCCACCGGTCTGAATCACCGCGTACATGATCTTGAGTTTCCCCAGGCAAAGTCAAAAGCCGACGCTCCGCGCCGGGTGAAAGACCCACAACGATACCCGCGTATACCCGCCACGTCAACAGAAAACAGTTGCGCTGCCGAAACACAAGCAGCACAATCCGGCGTCAACCTTGACAGTCCCATGCCGCGCACCTAGCATCCGCGGGCATCACCCGACCCCATTTTTACGTGATTTGAAGAACCCCCTTGCGCATGGACCTTTCCGCGATTCGCCTTCCCGTCGTTGATGACTCCAAGAGCGTCGACGCACTCATCGTGCAACGACTGCGCTCGGACGTCGTGCTGATCAACCAGATCGGCCACTACATCGTCAACAGCGGCGGCAAGCGCCTGCGGCCCTTGTCGGTGCTGCTCGCGGCTCGTGCCTGCGGTTATTCGGGCGCGCGACACATCGACATGGCCGCGGTCATTGAGTTCATCCATACCGCCACCCTGCTGCACGACGATGTCGTCGACAGCTCGGAACTGCGCCGCAACCAAGAGACCGCCAACGTGGTCTGGGGCAACGAGGCCAGTGTCCTGGTCGGCGATTTCCTCTATTCACGCGCCTTCGAGATGATGGTCGACGTGGGCAGCATGCGCATCATGGAAATCCTGGCCCACGCCACCAATCGCATCGCCGAGGGCGAGGTGCTGCAGCTCCTCAACACCAAGGACCCGGACACCAACGAGGCACGCTACATGGAAGTCATCGTGCGGAAAACCGCCACCCTCTTCGAGGCCGGCACCCGACTGGGTGCGGTGCTCGCCGAAAGTCCGGATTACCTCGAGACGGCGATGGCCGACTATGGCCGCCACCTGGGAATCGCCTTCCAGTTGATCGACGACGCGCTCGACTACGACACCGGCAACGCGGAACTCGGCAAGAATGTCGGCGACGACCTCGACGAAGGCAAGCCAACCCTGCCCGTCCTGCGCGCCATGCAGGTGGGCACCGCGGAGCAGCGCCAACTGCTGCGTGAAGCCATCGAGCGCGGCGGACGCGAACGCATCGACGACGTCATCCGGGCGATTGCGTCCACTGACGCAATCCAGTACACTACGCAGCTTGCATTGGATCACGCTCGTCTGGCTCGTGAGGCGCTCTCAGCCCTCCCCGCCTCAGATGCCGCCGAAGCCCTTGCCGCTTTGGCCGATTTTGCGGTGAGCCGAACCCACTGACCCGTCGTGGTTTAGGGCAGCGGCGCAAGAACGACGCCTGATCCCGTGCGCGTCGTTGAGATCGACTGTTTTTACGGGGTGTAGCTCAGCTTGGTAGAGCGCTGTCTTCGGGAGGCAGAAGTCGCAGGTTCAAATCCTGTCACCCCGACCAAATTCCTAATTGCGAACAGTACGTTACGGTTAGTGATCAGTCTCGATTCAAGGACGAATCAGCAAAGCACCGCTGCCTCTTCCGGGGTCAACCACCGGGCACGGCCCGCAGGTTCCCGCTGCCGACGCGACTCCCAGGGGTTCGAAACATCCCAGTCCAGCTCGCGCCGTACCCAGTTCAAGGCTGCCGACATGAGCCCAATCTCCTTGTTCAGCGTACCCGCCGCGATCCCCTGCGCCGTCCTCGTGGCGATGTAAGCCCGGACCTCTGCACCGTCGATGCTGGCAAGTGTCTTCCCGCTGAACGCTGGGAAAAGCGCCTTCGCACTCCAGCGATCCCGCTCCGGAGCGCGCTTGGTCGGCGTCACTTGGTCCAAGTACGCCAGTAACAGGTCGTCGAAGGTGTAACCAGCGGCCGTTAGTGCGGGCGGCGGCGTGACGAGCCATCCAGCACGCATCGCAGCAGCCTTCAATCCCTTCGGGTCCGCGTCGATCCGAATTCCAGTACTGCGGCGAGTCGATCCGCCGAGTCCGTCGGGCGTCGCGGCCCACCAGTACGGCGAGCCCGGTCGCTGGAAGAGACCGTCTTGGTTTCGTTTCCTGGCTTTTGGCATGACAAACCGGCCGGCGCCGCAACGACCGCCTGCGGATCGAGCACCAGCACGCCGCCGGCGGCCAAACGACGGGCGATGTCGCGTTGCCGCGCGATCACCGGACCGACCTGCCCCGCCGGCACCCCACGCAAAGCCTCTGCGGCGTCGAGGATCACCACCGGCGGGCGCGTGGCAAGATCGCTGCGCAGCGGACGCACGGCCAGGAACGCACCAAGCGCACCGCTCGCCAGGGTGGCCAGCACAAGCGGCACCCACCCAAACCGCCGCGGCCCTGCCATCCGCCCTGGCGCGGGTGTCGGCGGCTTATCCATCGGCCTGATGTCCCAACAGTCGGTTGATCGCGTCGCGCACCGAATAGCCGTCCTGGCGCAGCGCGCGAATCGCAGCCACATCCTGCGGACGCGTCGAGTACAGCAGCCGGCGGAACGGGTCCACCACCAGCCGGCCGATCCCTGCCCCGCGGTCGGTCAAGGTCATGATTTCCGAATAGGCGCCGGGTACGGTATGGACCGACTTCAGCAGTTCGACCCCGCCCGCCGACAGCGGCAGGCGGTTTTCGGCGTGGAGTTGGTCGATGGCCTGCGCGGGTTGCGCAAGCAGTAGTGTATGGGCACTGTTGTCGGCGATGGCCCGCCCGGTCGGGTTGTTGTAGAGATCGTTGAGCGACTGGGTGACCGTGATCGCCGCACCGTTGTATTTGCGAAAGCGCCGGTACCCCGCCTCGATGAACTTCGCCACATCCCCGTGGGTCAGCAGATCCCAGGCTTCGTCGATGAAGACGAGCTTGGGCTGACCACGGTCGCCGAGGTACATGACCTGTTGGATCTGGTAGATCAGGATCAGCAGGATGACTTGCTGGAGGTGTTTGCGGCCCTTCAGCTCTTCGAGTTCCAGGACCACCAGGTTCGACGCGAACTGAATGCTGTTGGCACCCGAGAAGAACCGTCCGTACTCGCCCTGCGAGGTGAACGGATAGAGCTGCTGGCCCACATCCCGCAGGCGCGGATCGTCCGTGGCGGCCAGCGCTTCGGCGATGGCGTCAATGTCCATCGCCGGACCGGTGCGATCCCACACCGCCTTGAGCACGCGCTTGAGCCCGGCGCTCTGGATGTCGAGCAGCGGCTGCGTCGGGGCGGCCATGGCGGTGACCAGCGCACACACCACATCGGCCTCCTCCTCCCAACTGGAAGAGCCCGTCATAGCCGGTCTTGGTCTGATGCAAGGTCGGCAGGTAGTGGGACAACTGGCCCAGGGCCTGGTGGGTGGCCCATTGGCGGCTGGCCGACAACTTGGTCCGCAGCGCCTCGGGGTCCGGAAAACGGACCGACAGGGTGATCAGGACATTGTGGCGGATGCCGCGGGTGCCCGAGACCCCATCGCCGATATAGCGCGCGGCCATACCGAAGGCGACCCGGTCGGGAAAGCGCTTGACCGAGAAGGTTTGCGCCCGGTGGGTACCGAGCGTGAGGCCCTGCGCATCCACCTCCAGCGCGTGGCTGAGGTCGAAGAACTGCTCACGAATGAGCCGGTCCGGATCGCACTCGGGCACGATCCGGTCGCGCCAGCCGGCCTGTGCGTCCCAGTTCAGCAGGGTCGACATGAGCCGCACATAGCGGTCCGCCGTCAGCGCGACCGGCCGCAACCCGGCCGTCTTCAACACCTGCAACGCCGTCGCGCCCAGGACGGCCGCGTCAGTGATCTCGCGTGGGGTGGGCTTGCCTTCCGCGATGGGCAGCTTGACGGTGACGATGACCTGGAGGTCGCGCAGGCGCAGTTCGCTGGCCGGCCCGAGCGGTGCCTCGGTCCCGGCCCGCAGAAACGCGGCGCGCCGTTGGGTCGATGCGCGCAGCAGCTCGTCGCCATGGCCGATGCGTAACGCCTGCATCCGCGCCAGGCGCTCTTCGATGTCCGGCGAGGCCCACAAGGCGATCTGCACCAGTGTCTCCGCCGGCCAGTCCAGATTCATCAACACCGACAGCCGATCGGCCTGCGCGCGATCGGCGCTCGCCAGCGGCTCGCAGACGAACCCGAAGCCCAGGGACAGATCGTCCAGGACGAAGATCTGCTGGTCGGGTTCATACGCCAGCACCGGAAAGAGCCCGGCTGCACGCGAACCGCGAAACTGACGATGGATCAACGCGCTTCTCCGGAGTGGGGTGATTGACGGCGGGTCAGGCGAATGACCGGCGGGGTGTACGACACCCACTGCGCGGTCCCGCGCCGGACCAATTGGCGTGCCCGCGCAGGGCTACAGGGCGCCAGACTGTGATCGTTGCGATCACGCACCTGCACCGGGTCCGTGCCGCCGCGGTTCGGTGCCAGGGCGCTGGCGAGCACGCGGTCCCGCTCAGCGTCTGATAAAGCAGCCAGAACGGACCAGACGGCGGCGGGAACGGTGATCAGGTAGCGCGGCATGGGTGGATGACGGTTTCCCGTCGCGACTCGGCGTGCAGGCCGGTGATTCGAGCGGTTCCGGGCTACGCGAGCAGCGGCAGGGTGGCGGACACCGTGGCGTCGATGACGTTCGGCGCCAGGAACAGGCCGGTTCCGGCCGCGACGCCAAAGACGAAGCCCATCACTGACCCGCGGGTGACACCCGCCACCAAGCCCACGATGATGAACACCGCCGCCACGACACGGCCCAGGTAGCCGGTCATCCAATCCGACAGCTTGGTGTAGAGCGGGTTGAACTCGGAGCCCCCGGTGCCCGCGACCGTTGGATCGGCCACCAGCATCAGGGCGGCCATGAACGCCAACAGGCCGAGGGCCATCAGCGTGGTGTGTTGCCGGGGCGACAGTCCCGGCTGGAAGGGGTGTGGTTGCATAGGATTTCCTGCGTGCTGCGGATGATGACTGCCGGTCGTCCGGCGGGTGGCCGATGACCCGGCGCACGGCGTCGGGCCAGGGGGTTCACTAGGCACCGCGCCGCGCCGTCGGTGGCGGCGGGAGCGGGAGGGCGGGTGGAGGGACGGCACCACGGGGCTCTCCCGCATCGGTCGGGCGTTGTTCCACTTGCAGCGGACGCAACACGGTGTAACGCGCGGGCGTGGACGGGTCGGCGTAGCTCCAGCGCTGCGGGTCCACCTCGACATACACGGTCGCCGGTGCGTGCAGATCGCCCCTGTCGTCCTCCCAGGCCGCGAGCCAGACGGCCATCGTGGTGGACGACACGCGCTGCGGGGCGAACTGCGCCGGACGTTGATCCGGTCCGGCGACCCTGGGACCCGGTGGTTGGGGCGTGGCGCAGCCGGCCAGGGCGCCCAGCAGGAGCAGTGCAACGACCCGCCCGATGCGTTTCATAAGAAGCTCCCACTGGTGGTGGTGATGGTGCTGGGACGGCGCTCCGCGGCGGGCGGCGGCCCTGCCCCATCCGTCAGGCGGTAGATAGCCGAGGTGGGCAAACACAGCGGCTGACCGGGGAATCCAGGACAGGCGAAGGTCGCGTTGTCGCTCGCGCATCCTGGCAGCACCGCCAGCGGGAACAGGACGAGCGGCCAGCACCAGCCGGCACGGCTCACTGCCCGCCCTCCCCTGCGTTCGGCGCTGCCGTCGGGGTGCCGGCGAGCCACCCAGCGAGGTCATCCGGGCGGCCCTGGTGGAGGCGTCCGTCGGGCGCGATCACGAAGGGGGTCCCTCCTACCCCGAACATCTGGGCTGTGATCAGGGTGCGCTGCGCTGTCTGCTGTCCGCAGGTGCCCGTCGCCGCCGGCACGTCCGTCGGGTGTTCCAGGAGTGCGGCGAGCGCGGCGGCACGGTCGGTGGTGGCCAGGCAGTGCACCGCCAGCACCTCGGACTGGGAGTCCTCGGCGATGGGCAAAGGGATCAAGCGGAACCGATAGCGGTCCGTCAGCAACGCCAGATCCTTGAAGAAGGCGGCGCAATGGGGGCATTGCGGATCGACGAAGGCCACCACCTCCGGACCCGTGCCGAGATCGAGCGCGCCCAGGTCGGCGACGTCGAGCTTCAGATGCTTCAGATCGATGCGCCCGGCCAGTTCCTCGGCCTGGGCCAGCGAGGTCAAGGCCACGCCGTGCCACAGGTCGTAGGCGTTGCCCCGGACCACGTAGCGCCCGGTGTCGGAGATGAAGAGGAGTTGTCCGTCGGTGGTCTCGACCGCCTGGAGGCCGCCCACCGGCAGCCGGGCCATGCGACGGATCGCCGTGTCGCTGTTGCCCAGGATGGTGCCCAGGGTGGTGGCGGGCTCGGCCCAGAGGGCGGAGGGCGGCGCGACGAGTACCACGGCGAGCAGCCCTGAAAACCTGGAGAAGCGCATTGACGGAGACCCGGACCGGCTGTGAAGGTGGCGTCAGGGTGCCCGATCAGGGGGGGTGGGTGTGAGGGCTGAAAGTTCGGTTTTCGGGGGGGAATGCGGGAAATTGAGGTTCGGGCGAGACTCCACGCGAGACCTGGCGGTGGCAAACCGCTGGGGGGCAGAGGATCGACGAGGAAGTTCACCCTCTCGCCGGTTAGGCAACCAGAATCGATGGATGTATTCTCTCAGCCAACCGGGCCCGTTATTTTTTTGGTGCGATGTATGGACGAGCTGAGTCGAAGCTGGTATCAGCGCGAATGCCAGCAGAGATTGCGCGAGCAACAGGGCAAGGCATTTGAAGATTTCTTTGCCACGATCATGGAGCTTGCGCATCCGCGGGATTTTCAGCGCAGCCGACCCTACGGAAACCAGGGTGACTTGAAGTGCGATGGCTATCTGTCTTCCCAACAAATTGTGTTTCAGGTCTACGCACCGCGGACGACCAAGCTTGCCGATCTGCTCAAGAAAATACGCACGGACTTCGCCGGGGCGTTGAAGGACTGGGAGGCGCGGATGCGGACCTGGGTCTTCGTCCACAACGATCACGAAGGTCTGCCGGCCAAAGCGCTCCAGTTGATCCACGACTTGGCGGAAAAGACCGGATCGGTGCGCACGGAGTCTTGGGGGCCGAGCGATATCCAATGCTTAGTGCTGGGTCTCTCGCCTGAAAACCTGGCCCGTTTGCTTGGCCCTGCCCCTACCCTGCCGTCGCTGGATGGACTGCGTTTCGACCGACTCCGCCCCATACTGCTCAACATCAAACGTCAGGCGCCGCCGCCGCAGGCAGACATCCGACCCGTATCCCCTGAGAAGCTTTATGCAAATGCCTTCTCGACGCCGGTGCTGGACCTGTTGCGCATGGGTCGACGCAAAGAGGCATTGGTCAGTGCGCTGCTTTCCGGATGGTCCGACCCCACCTTCGGCGAGGAGATCGCGGAAGGATTTCGCCGCCGCTACGCGGAGTTGAAGGAGTCGGCCCTGACGGCCGACGAGATTTTTGGGGAGCTGCAGGCCTTTGCCGGCGGCTCGGATGTCGCCAGAGACCCGGCGCACCAGGCGGCCGTCCTCGCCGTCCTGAGCTATTTCTTCGAGCGCTGCGACATCTTTGAAGATCGGGCGGAGGATACCCAACCATGATCCTCCCCACCAAGCACCTGCGCGAGGACCGCGCACTCATCACTGTCGGCGCCGAGTTGCTCAAGCTGCTCGACGAACCGAAGACGGTCTCGCGCCTCTGGGACGAGATCCAGCGCACACGAACCGAGCGTGGTGCGGCGACGGCTCAGCGCGCTCGGCCCGCTGCGACTGAACAGCCGTCCTCCCAAGGACGCGCACGCAGCAACGTCCCCTTTGATTGGTTTATCCTCGCCCTGGACCTTCTCTATCTCCTCGGCGCCATCGAGCTCCAACGGGGCCGCATCCGACGGGTCACGCCATGATTCACCGAATCTTCAGCGACCTGCCCACCTTCAAGGAGATTCGCTTCCACCGTGGACTCAATATCGTGGTGGCGGAGAAGACGCGCGAAGCCACCGACCGGCAGACCCGCAATGGTGCCGGCAAGTCCAGCATCATCGAACTCGTTCATTTCGTATTGGGTGCGGATTGCGGCAAGGGCTGTATCTTCCGTAACGATGCCTTGGGCCGTTTTCACTTCGGGCTGGATCTCGACCTTGGAACCCAAAACGTTAGCGCCCTGCGCTCGGCGGTCAACCCGTCGTCCGTCCTGGTCAGCGGCCTTTCCGCTGACCAGGACGGTGCAACCCCTGACCTGCTCCCGGAAACGGCACTGAGCATCAAGGAATGGCGCGAACAATTGGGCGGCCGCTGCTTTGGCCTGCCGCCAGATGACGAGCGCCGACGTTTCGGGCCGACCTTCCGCACCCTGTTTCCCTACTTCGCCCGCCGTCAGGGCTCGGGCGGATTGGAGCATCCGGAACGGCACGACGAGAACCAGCAGATCGGCGATCAGCAGATTGCTGCTTCATACCTTCTGGGGCTGGATTGGGACATTCCGCGCCAGCTTCAGGAAGTCCGGGAGAAGGATAAGACCATCAAGCAGCTTCGCAAGGCGGCGAAAGAGGGAACCCTCGGCAAGGTCATCGCCACCGCCGCGGAACTGCGCGCCCGCCTGACCCTGGCGGAACGGCGGGTCGCAGCGCTCAACGACCGCATCCGCACCTTTGTCGTGCTGCCGGAGTACACTGAGCGGGAGCAGGAGGCGGCGGAGTTGACCCAGTGCATGAACACGCTGGCCGATGAGAACACACTCGACCGCACGCTGATCGAGGACCTGCAACAGGCGATGGATACGGAGGAACCGCCGGCCACCCAAGACCTGGAGCGGCTTTACGCCGAAGCGGGTGTCGTATTGCCGGAGAGCGCCACACGCCGTTTTGATGAGGTACGCCGCTTCCATCGTTCCATCGTCGACAACCGCCGCTCGCACCTGACGGGCGAGGTCGAGGCCGCCGGGCGTCGGATTGACGAACGCGAGCGCGAGCAGGCCAAACTCGACCGGCGCCGCGCCCAGGTGATGGAGATGCTCCGCGCCCACGGCGCCTTGGACCAGCTCACCCAGTTGCAGGCGGAACTGAGCCGCATCCAGGTGGAGGCCGAGGGCCTGCGTCACGCACTCCACACCGCCGAGCGGTTAGAGAGCACGGCCACCGATGTGAAGATCGAGCGGGCCGGACTCCACAAGCGCCTACTCGACGACTATCGCGACGAGCGCGAGGTCATCGAAGAGGCCGTCCTGATCTTTGCTGAGTTATCGAATGCGCTTTATGAACGCCCGGGCACCCTCACCATCCAGCCGACCGACAACGGCCCCGAGCTTCGCATCGATATCCCCGCCCACCGCAGCACCGGCATCAGCCGTATGCAGGTCTTCTGCTTCGACCTGCTGCTCATGGACCTCTGGACTCGCCGCGGCCTAGGCCCCGGCTTCCTCATCCATGACAGCCACCTGTTCGATGGCGTAGACGGTCGCCAGGTTGGCAAGGCGCTTCGGCTCGGTGCCGAGCGGGCGGAGGCGCTGGGATTCCAATATATCGTCACCCTGAACTCGGACGAATTGGGTAAGGCGGAGTTCCCCTCGGGATTCGAGGCCAAGGACTACATCCTGGATGTTGGTTTGACGGATGCTTCCGAGACCGGGGGGCTGTTCGGGTTGCGGTTCGATTGACGCACCTTCAGCACCCAACAACGTATGAAGCCCAGGGGATCTGATACCAACAGGCAGTTAAAGATGACCATACGCAGCCAACTCGAAGCCAGTATCAACGCCGCCCTCGCACTTCTTACAGACCGGGAAATGCAGCTCGTTGCGGAGGACTTTGCCCGAGTCATCTTCCCTGATCGTTTCCCGTACTTCTGTTTCCGTGCAACCAACCGAGAAGGAAAATCTATCCCTGGTTGGCCGGATGCTTTCGCCCAAGTCGGCACAAATATCGACGGTGTTGAGGCGACGGCTGTAGCTTCTAAAGGCGGGGTAACGACGCACTTGAAGCGTTACCTGGAAAATGCCCGGGACCGCAGGCCCCGGCTGACTGGCTTCGTACATATTTCGGGTCACCCAGGAGTCCAGTTTACCGAAAAGGAAAGGGCGATGTGGCGCCAGCGGTTTATCGACGAGGCGGGCATCGATCAGGATCGGCTGGAGTTGGTCTTCTCCAAAGAATTGGTCGAAGTGTTGGCCCGCCCGGAGTTCGCCCGAACCCGGATCGAGGTTTTAGGGCTATCCGAGCCGAAACATTTCAAGCTGGTCCGGACCAAGAATCGCCCGGACGAGGAAAGACTCGGAATTCATTTCATCCCATCCGTGGAGGACTATAACGCGGGGCGCGTGCACCGCCCCCAGATCGCCGACCAAGTCCTCGCCAACCTTGATCGCGACGGCTGCGTCCTGGTGCTCGGGGTGGGTGCTTCCGGTAAGTCGGTCCTCGCTTGGCTGCTCGGGTTGGAGGCAGCCAAGGAGCGCCGCCCTGCATATCTGGTAGATTTTGCCGATTACGCCAGCGTAAGCCCGGACACCGGCGGCGCCCTCGTGGAAGAGCTTCATCGCTTCGGCCACCCCGATACCCTGTTGATTTTTGACAATTGCCACCTGGAAAGGTCACTGGCCAAAAAGGTCACCGACGCTTGGCAGGATCTGGCGTCGAGCCAGCAACCACGTCTGCTCCTGTTAGGCCGAGAGTTGCGTACGGGCCGGGGCAGCCTCATCGATAGCCTCAAGCTGGAACCCCTGACCATTAAGGCTCGCCAACCTGAGGTGCTGGGCGTGTACAGGCGGTTAGCCTGGAGAGATACGGGCGACCAGCCACCGCCCGAGCCACCACCGGAGGTTCTGGATCAATGGGTCAGCACCTTCGGCGGCCCCCTCCAGTCACCGGACACCACGGCGGACCTTATCGCCTTCAGCGCGGCCACCCGGCGGAAGATGCCCGATCTGCTGAAGAAACTCTGGACACTGACTGAAAGAGATGCAATCGAGGAAGTGCGCGAATCATATCTCAGGAAACTGAATGACGGCGAGTACCACAATCTAATGCGTCTGTGCTCCCTGCAAAAGCTCGAAATGAGCCTTGATCAACAATCTCTTGAGAATGATCGTGCGGAATTCGAGCAAGCCGGAAGCCGTCTCGGCTTGGTATTTCGGCATATTGCGGGATTCTCGCAGGAGCGGGAGTGGGTTCGCTATCGCCTCGCCCATGCGGCCTTGAGCAACTTGATTCTGGCCGCCGAGAAACGGGCGGACCCCGTATCTGAGAGGCTCGCCGTGGCGCTACAACATCCCCATGCAGGCGCCGCAATGGTCGCGCGTCTGGCTGCGTTGGGGGAAACGGATGAGGCACAGAAGCTGGCCGAGGCGATGTTGGGACACCCAGAGTGTCTCATGAAACTTGGATCGCTCCAGTACCTCAGTGGATTCTTAGACAAAGCGAAAAAACTGGGGATCTTGTTACCGCAGAACTTGGGCGAGATTCTCACTACGTCCGGGCGGAAAGACTGGCTGGTTGAACAAGCGCTGAACACGCCTGTACATTATCTTGCATCCTTCCTGAAATACGCTTCCGGCACACCCGAGATCAAAGCCCTACTGACGGTCCTCGCTACCGCTTTAGCGATTCCGCAGAACCGCGATAAGTTGCTCCAGCAGGCATTGCAGACGCCGTTAGGGTATCTCGCGGATTTGCTTGAATGCGCACCTAAGGTCCCGGAAATGGAGCCGGTGCTAGTGGGACTTGAAATCGATCTCGCGCAGTCTGGGCATCGTGAGCAACTAACTAAGCAGGCTCTGGAAATGCCATTACACTTGCTTCCTAAGTTCCTTAACCATGCTGCGAAATCCCTTTATTTACGGCCTGTCCGCGCCGCACTCGCCATTGATTTGGTGGTCTCTAAAACTAAGCGTAGCGAAAGTTGTGTCAGCAACCCCGAAGCTCCGTCTGCAGCCGGTGCGTGCAGTGAATTATTGACCGCTGACATTTCTACCGAGACGCTTAGTAATCTGGAAAAACTGATAGATCAGGCATTGAAAACCCCATTGGAAGGGGTCGCGTTCTTTCTTCACTACGCCCTGGCTAAAGAGAACGTAGATCTGAGGCCGGTTTACAAAGCGCTCAGCCGTAGTTGCACTGAACGTCGGCGGCGTTGGGCTGATCGCTTTACGGAAACAGGACTAAAGGGGCTGGTGGCTCTATTTAATCTGGAGACCGAATCGAAACCGTGGGATGCTGTTCTTGCGAGCATTAACATTGAGACATGGAACCGCTCAAGAAGCATCGAGGCAGAACCGAATCTGGAAGCCTTCGTTGCGTTTCAACGAATCGTCGCGATAAAGGGGCGCCCCGAGCTTGCGCAGGGTCCGGCGTTGGGCCTAGTTACTCATCCGATGCCAGCGCGATGGCACAAATCACATATTCACCTGAACCATTTTGCGCAAGTCCTGTGTTGTGCGCAAGGTGCATCGACTTCTGAGGTAGAGAATTTCCTGAGCCAAATCGCCACGCCCAAATGGGTCGACGCGCTGCTTCAGAATGCGGTTCCAGAGGCGCTCGCCGGCTCATTGCTTGATTTGTCAGTCGCCTTGGAGCCGGATCAGCGTCGCTGGATCGTTCGCGATTCGCTCGCGGAGCGGGTTGCGTGGGATCTCTTTCGATGCGACAAGGGGAACACCAAGTCTTGGGCTGCGGCGCTGTCTCTCTTGGGGGCGGCGACCGCTATCGGGAGTCCGGTCCTTCGGACGGACACAGTCTGGCCGGAGGCAGCCATCCTTGAGGCAATCCTGGATCGATGCAAACCATGGGCAAGTGACACCGTTATTGGGTACATGCAGGTCCAACTATGGCTCGGTCTTCGCGAAATGGCTCGCATCAGGATCGATCCCGTGAGCGTTTCATCACAATTGGCGGAACCGATCCTGGTACTCTGGCGGGCAACGCTGGAGAACAAACCGGGCGATAGCGTCCGGCCCCGCGTCCGCGCCCTCAACGCCGGGATGATTGCCTGGCTGGAGTGCTGCAAGGCAGCCGACTGGCGACTCGTTCCACCTGAAGCAGAACCGCCAGACGCAACCCCCGGAGTGCAAACCTAGCCCATGCGCAGCATCACCGGCGACCTGACCCCAGAACTGGCGGCCATCGTCGGCACCCAACCAGTCGCCAAGGCCGATGCCATTCCAGTCCTGACCTATCGCCGCCTGATGGAGCATGTGGCCCAGTTGTCCTATGCGAACAAAGACTACCTGCTCTTCTTTCGCGGCCAGGCGACCGACTACCGGAACAAGGCCGGGGCCTCCAGCTTCTATCCGTCCATCTATCGCGGTGAGCGGTTGTCGCGGACTGAGCTGGAGGTCCGCTTCGATGTCCTGACCAGCGCCGCGCGGCGCTTGGTCGATGCCTTCCGGCGCGAGGGCATCGCGGGTGCCCCGGAGGTCGGCCGGCGGCGGTATATCCAATGGAGTATTCTCCAGCATTACGAGGTGTGCCCGACCCCGCTCCTGGATTTCACCCAGTCCGTGCGGGTGGCGTGTAGCTTCGCGACCCTGGACCCCAACGGCGAGGATGCTTATGTCTTCGCCTTCGGGTTGCCCTACATCACCAACCGGATCTCGGTGAATTCCGAGCATGACCTGGTCAACATCCGACTGCTGAGCATCTGCCCGCCCGATGCCCTACGCCCCTACTTCCAGGAAGGCTATCTGGCGGGCACCGACGAGGTAACGACCGAGTACAGCTCCAAGGACGAGTTGGACTTCACCCGCCGTCTGATCGCCAAGTTCAGGATCTCCCGCGACCCGTCCTTCTGGGATGGCGGGTTCGACCCCATCCCGCGGGCCGCACTCTATCCGGACGGCGACCGGATGCTCGACCTGTGCGCGGGTATCCGCGACGAAATCGATACCGATGTCGACGCCGGTCAGCTCGGGCGCTTTCTGCAATCCTGGGCGGACCTTGAGGGCCGCCTGATGAGCCTCGCCCGCCAGCGCCACACCCGCGTCTTTTCTGTCCGCGAGGCCATCGACCTGCTTGTCCGCGACGGCCTGCTGCCGACGGACCTGCGCGGGCGTCTGGATGCCCTGCGGACGACCCGCAATACTGCCGCACATCAACCATCCAAACTCAAGCCTGGCCAACTCGTCGCCGCCAACACAGAGGTGGAGGCACTGCGCCCAGCGATTCAGGCGCTGGGACGCACTGGCGGCACACGCTGACCCGGCGGGTCAGCGCACCTAAAGTCAGAAACCACGCGGCGGGGCTTTCTGCAACGGCGTCTGTCGAGGGCGTTCCGGTCTCGAAACTGCCCGCATCTTCAGTTGCCGGCGCATCTTCGCCGGGGTCTGAATACCCGCTCGTCCGGATACCAAATCGCTGCCCGACCCAGTGCCCAGGTCCGGAAGACCGTCCAGTCGCAGACCCAGGCGATCCGGGTATTCGGCGCGGCGGCCTCCAGCGCGGTCGTGATGCACCGGTCCGCCGTGGACAGCCAAGCATCGCCGCGGAAGCGCGCGTGGGCGACCGCGCCCGGCAGACGGCCCAGGACGGGATCGACGCGCCCGCACGGTTCCCGCGCTGTCACACCCGCTCCATGGCCACGACGCCCGCCTTGATGGACCGCTGGGTGCCGCCGAAGTTGATGTCCAGGATGTCCTGATCGCGCAGGCCGACCACCAGGCCGTCGCCGAAAAACGGATGGCGCACCCGGTCATTGATGCGCCAGTCGCCGGTGGACACCGGGGCCGCGGGTGGGTGCGCCGGGGCTTGGTAACGTTCCTCAAGACCGACGTCCCCCAGATACCGGTTGAGCACCGGCGCGGCCTCAAGCGACGCCTCCGGCAAGGGTGCCCCGGGGTCGCCGCCGGACAGCCGATTGGTGAGCGCCTCCCCGAGTGCCATGCTGGTGCGCAGATTGGCCTCGAAGACAAAGGGGCTAGCAGCGCTCTTGGTCCGACCGGGACCCCGAATGGGGATGCCGAGCCACGCCGCATCGAAGCGCGCATCGGGCGGTACGACCAGCAGCAGTTGTTCCTGGACGCGGGTCATCGCCACATAGGCGAGCCGTCGCTCCTCCTCGGCACTGGCGCGGCGCGACGGGAACAGCCCGTCTTCCAGCCCGGCGACGATGACCAGCGGGAACTCGCGCCCCTTCACCTGGTGAATCGACGACAGCAGCACCGCGTCGCCACCGGCCTCGTAGCGTTCGCGCGCCTGCCGCAGGGCGTCCATGCGGGCGACGAAGTCGCCGACCGTGGTGCGGGTACGCACCGCCCAGTCCAGGAGCGTTTGATAGGCCAACTCCTTTTCGGCCGCGGCCTCACTGGTCGCCGAGGTGGCGAACGCGCTGACCAGATCGGTGGTGCGGGCGTAGTACCGCAGCGCCTCGGCGGCCGGCCACTCGGCCCAGCCCAGGGCCTCGTGCCACAGTTGCGCACGATCGCTGATCCGCGTGGCGTGATAGGGTTTCTTGGCCTGGCGGGCAGCATCCATGAGCAGGACCGGGGCCTGCGCGGGGGCGCGGACAATCGCATCCGTCAACGCATCCAGCGTGGCCGCCGTCAGCCACAAGGTCGGGGTCGTGAGCATGTGGCGGACGATCTCGCGTGCCCGCGGCTCGGCGAAGAGAGTGCCGGCGGCGAGGCGCAGATAACCCAGGAGTCCGGCGATCTCGGGCACCCGGAACAGGTCATCCTTCGCCTTGACGTAGGGGATGTCGCGCTCCAGCAGCGCCAGTTCCAGGCTCAGCGTCTGTGCCCAGAGGCGGGCGAGAACCGCGACCTCGCGCAGCGACCGCCCGGCGCGGCGCCAGTTGTCGATCGCCGCCACGACCGCCGCCTGGTCCCCGGCCGAAGTGGCGCGCAGCACCGCGATGCCGGTGTCCGGCGTGGATGGTGCCGACACGCACAGGGTATCCATCCGGTTGCGGTTGTGACCGATCAACTGGGCCGCGGCCAGCGACACCCGATGACCGAAGCGAAAGGTCCGCGACAGGGTGTAGCGGGTCGCCCCAGGGAAGTGCTGCGCGAACTCAGCCCCCATGATCTCGGGGCGCGCCCCACGCCAGGCGTAGATGCACTGCGAATCATCGCCGACCGCGTTCAGGTGGGCGCGGGTGCCCACCAGTTGGATCAGCAGTTCGACCTGGACGCGACTCACGTCCTGGAACTCATCGACCACCACCAGGTCCAGCTTGTTGGTGACCCGCGCGAGCGCCGCGGGGTTGGCGCGCATCACCGCCACGGGGTCCGACAGCAAGTCGGCGAAGAACCGCAGACCCGCACGCTCGCGCGCCTGCTCAAAGTGCGCGAAGGCCCGGACGAAGTAGGCACAGGTCGGCAGCAAACCAAAGGTCCGGTAGGCGTCGGCGGCGGACAGCAGATCCGATTTGACCAGCCCGATGAAGGCGCGAAACGCCTCAAACGCATCCTGACTCGGGTACTCGTCACTGCCCTCCTCCTTCAGCGCCGCCAGGACGGCCTCGCGGGCGAGTTTCTTCTCCTCGGCCTCGCTGGCTTCCAGGCGGCGGCGGGGCAGCAGGCCCTGCTGCTCGAACAGCGCGGTCAGAGACAGTCCCAGGCTGTGGAAGGTGGACACCTTGGGCGCGGCGCGGTGCGTCGGCAGCGCGTCGGCCAGTCGGGTCTGAAATTCCTTCGCCGCTTCGCGGTTGAAGGCGAGCACGCGGATGCGTTCCGCCGGGATGCCCTGCTCCAACAGGAACAGGACCCGGCCGACCAGCATGTGGGTCTTGCCCGAACCGGCCACGGCGTAGGTGAGGCTGTGGCCGCCGGTGTGCTCGATGGCACGCAGTTGTTCGTCGGTGTAACGCATCGGTTGCTCGGTTCGCAGACCCGCTAAGGGCGCCGCTCCAATCCCAGCCAGACCGCGAGCCGCTGCCCCCTGGGCACAAGGGCCGCGGGCGGAAAGCGCATCGCCTTGGCGCGGGCCAGCGCGCGCCAGAACCGCAGATGGTCACGGTCGCTGGTTTCGCCCCGGTCCTGCCGATAGGCCAGGTTGCCGCGAAAGTTGCCATGACTGAACAGGGAATCGAAGATCGCGCGCTCATACCCCGGCACGGCATCGATGCCGTCCAGGGGAGGGACCGTGGCACTGCCCAGGCACACCCGCCCGTCCGCATAGACGTTCCACAGGGGCGCATGGAACAGTGGCGTGCGTGCCGTCGGCCGCCCGCGTGTCCTGATCGCGGCGAGCCGGATGGCGCCATCGGTGGCAGCGAAGACCAGGGTCGACCAGGGCACGTCCAGGTGGACCGGACCGTCCTTTTTCCCACGAAAGCCCATGGGGCGCACCGTGCCGGGCACCGACCAGACCAGGGCTTGGTCGCCGCTGGCCAGCAGGTTCGGCGGGGTCCACCGCAGGTCGCTGGTGCGCTCCCCGAGCAGCGTCTCCAGCAGGGCGCGGGCATCGGCCACGGTCAGCGGCCGACCGGGGAGGATGCGGGTTCCGTCAGTGTCATCGTCCAGCGGATGGTAGGTGATCGCGCCCCCGCGGTCCTGCTGCTGGGCGTGGAAGACGACCGCCCCGGTGGGCCGCGCCGTGGTGATGCGGGGCAGCGCCATGCAGTCAATGAGCGACATGGTCGACCTCATCGCCGGAGGGGGCGGCCAGGATCAGGCCCATTGCCGTCACCGCGTTAGCCAGGGCGTCCAGGATGGACCGGGCACCTCCCGCCGCATAGGGGAAGCTGGCGCTCATGCGTTCCCCAGTCTGGGCGGCCTGATCGAGGGTGTCCTGGAGGGCGTCCGCGAACCAGGGCAGGCCGGGGTCCAGTTGGATCAGCCAGTCGAGCGCCCATTCACCCTCGTCCTCCGGCATGGGCACGGCCGGGGCGCGCCCCGCCGCCACCCGGAGCCGGGCACACACCAACCGGACCCAGCGTGCCCAGGCCAGGTGTGCCGGAGGCGCGTCGGCGTGCTCCAGGGACGCGACCAGGCGCGCGGCCGTTGCCTCCACCTGCGCGACGGTCAACGGGCGGCGCCGCTGTTGGCGTTTCACGAACGCCTCCCAGCGGGTGCGCAGGTCGAGCCAGGACGCCAACTCGGTGGCCAGGTCCGCGGCGTCAGCGACGGACGCGGCGCCCCGCTCCAACCATCCGCATGCGTGGCTCTCTTCGATGCAGGCGGTATGGAAGGCCGCGGGGTCCTGACGCACCGCCTCGGGCACCGCCAGAAAGGCGTCCAAGCGCTCCGCGACGGTCCAGAACAGGTCCGGCTGCCAGCCGCGGGTGACATCGATCCCCAGGGTCTGGCGCATCAGGATGCAGGCCCGATAACACAGGCGCGCCAGATCGGGCGGCAGCGTGAGCAACGGCAGGCGGGTGCTGACCAGGGCCGTGCCCTCGCCCACAATGTGGATCACCCCAGCGCGGTCGCCCTCCTCCCACCGCTCCACGCCAATCAGCAGCGCCGGGTGCAGCGCCGGGTCCACCAGGTCCGCGACTTGGGCGTTCAGCTGGTCGCCGATGGCCTGCAGGGCCGTCGCCGCCAGTCCATAGAGCGGACGCGCATCGCCACCGTCGTTCGCGTCCAGCGCCACGGCGATCGCCCGGCCGTCCACCAGCCCGGCTTCCAGGGTGAATTCCAACAGCCCAGCGACCCGATGCCAATCGCGCTCCAGCCAGTCGGCATCGGCGCGGCGGGCGTCCGCCTCCCCGTGGAAGGTGTCCGCCGCGGCGCGCAGGGGGAACGCGAGCGGGCTCAGGCCGGCGGCAGCGCCCTGGGGTCGAACCCGCCCCGTCGGCGGTCGTGCGCGGCGCGGCTGAGGATCTGATGGATCCGGCGGTGTTGCCAGCTTTCGGTGACCCTGAGTCCGCATGGGGTGATCTCCTGTACCTGTTGCGCTATGCGGTCATCCACCCAGGCGCGGAGCCGGGCGCTGATCGTGCCGGGGTGCATTGCCGGTCTATCCCTTGGTCTTGACCAGGGGCCGCTCGACCGGATAGACCAGGGTCCCGTCCGCCCGGTACTCGGGCGCCGCGAGCGTCGCCCCCTGGACCTGGGGGAAGTTCGGCGCGTGCAGCGCCAGCGCGTCCTCGGCGGACAGCGACGCGTCGGGGTCGGCCAGTTCCAGCGCGCCGAGGCGAAAGACGCGGGTCGGGGTCGCGATGGTGGGTGTGGTCATAGGCTGTTCCTGGTGGTCTGGGGATCAGGCGGCCGGGCGCGCGGCGACGCATCCAAAGCTCGCCCAGGTGCGGGGGTCGATGGCCAATTCGCTGACGCGAACGCCGGTCGGGTGGACGAAGAAGCCGTGGACGCCGAGGGTGCCGTGGCGCACCAACTGCCACAGCAGATCGCAGGCGGCGACGGCCACCCAGCGGTTGATGAACAGGTCTTGCGCGGCGAGGGCCTCGGCGGCAGAGCAACTGGGCGTGTCGTCGGCGTCCAGACGCGCGGCCTCCGCCAGTTCCGGAAACAGGTCGCAGACGTTGGGCAGGCGGGCCGCGTCCGCCATCCAGCCCCCCAGGTGTCCCAATACGACCTGACCCGTGCGTGCCCCATTGCCGAGGTCGAGCCACAGGGTGTCCTGCCAGCGATAGGGATCGCGGAGCCAATCGTGGGTGCCGATCGCATGGCGGATACGGGCCTTGTCCACGCAGGTCACCACCAGGTCGACGCCGGGGATGGCGTCGAGGGTCGCCACGGTGAGGGCCTCGGCATAGCCCCGCCCGTCCAGACCCCCGAAGGTTGCGTAACGGTGCATCAGCAGTTCCGCCTTGTTCTGACCCACATCTGCCGGCCAGAAGCGTTGCCGCACGGTATTGGTCGCCGAGACGCGGTCGGGGTCGAACACGGACATCTGGAACCCAGGGTGATCCAGGGCACGCAGTGCCCGGTCGATCCGCGCGAGCCCGTCGAGAACTTCGCTACCGCTGCCCCCGGCACCCGCCAGGACCACGCGGATGGGGTTTGAAACCCAATGGTTGGGTAGGACAAACACGGCGTACTCAGGCGAACAGGTTGTTGGGGTCGACCGGCACGGCCGGGGCGGACAGTACGGGCGCTGGTACCGAAGTCGGTGTCGGGTCCACCGGGGCCGCAGCAAGCGCCCCGCCCCCAGCCGCCGCTTGCGTGCCCGTTGCCACCAGCCGCGCCCCAGCCTTCCCTGCTTCCTTCAACGTTTCCAATGCAGTGACCTTCATCGCGACATCCTGCCGGCGCTCGCCGTAGGTGACGAGCAGCGCGGGCAACTGCGTGTCCAGATCCGCGACGCTTCCGGTGATCCGCAGTGGCATCGCCAGCGCCGCGCGCAGGGACGCCGTATCGCCTTCGAGGTGCTCCACCGGCGTGATCAGGAGCGGCTGCACCAGAACGGTCAGGCCGCCATCCGGGTTGCGAGCGATCTCGAAGCGGAGGCGTTCGCCCGCGGTCAGGACGCCGGCAAGGTGTTCAAAGAGGGCCATTGTGGTCTCCAGGGGGTTGTGCGGGCGGGGGTTCAGGTGCGTCCGGCCAGGGTCTTGAACCGTCCGACCACGGCCTGGGGGACGAAGCCGGACCAGTCGAAGGCGTCCGGGGCCAGCGCTGCGGTGATGATCGCGTCCACCTTGCCTTGCATCAGCCGGGCGTACTTGGCTTCGCCATGGATCGCGTCGTACCAGACAGCGAAGCCAGCCTCGCGCAGCAGCGCATCCATGCCCGCCTTGCGATGGGCGCGCAGGAACGGCTCATCGACGCGGAACCGCTGCGTCAGATCGGTCTTGGTCGTCGCGAGAATCGCCACCGTCGCCCCCGCCAAATCGCCGTCGTTTCGTTCCATGAGGACGTAGCGCACCAGGGCGGCTTCCAGGGCGACACACTGCGCATCGGCCAGGGCCACCAGGGTGGCCATGGCACTCGCCCGAGCGGTCGGCACGGCGGCTACCCCGAGTTTCTCGGTATCGGTGAACCCGGCATCCCGGAGCAGGGCGTAGAGGCGCACGGCACGGGCCACCCGTGCATCCTCCTGGGCCAGGTCCGCGGCGATGGCGCGCAGCTTGATATCGGTCACGTCTTGAACACGCTGCGGAGTCGTTGCGGCGTGCGGGCTTTCCCCAATCGGCTGCTTGGGTACCGCTGCCGCCCGTCTCGTCGTCGGCGTGGTCCGCGCTACGGCGATATCAGCAGCGGATACATCCTGCGGGGTCCCCAGCAGACGGCGGTATGCCTCCTGCTTCTCGCCGCGGCAGCCCAGGTTGAAACACAGGTCTTCCGTGAGCCGCCCTTCCTGCCCTGGCGCGGTCCCGATCAGGACCCCGAAGTGGGCGCATTGCCGACACCCTTGCGCAAGTTGCTGCGGTCCCACCCCGAGTGCGCCGGTCGCTTCGAGCACCGCGTAGGTGTCAGGTGCGCGCTCGGTGTCGAGCCAGACCGAGGCGACCTCTTGGGCCATGGCCAGCTTCTTGGCTTCCAGCACCGGCCGGGTCTTGTCGCCGTAACACGTGGGGTTGGAGCACTGCCCGCTGTCGATATGCGTGGCGAACAGTTGGCCCTGCACCTCGGAGTTGTGGGGGCAGCCCTGGCAGGCCGCCTGGTCGAAGATCGCCTGCCCCAGGGGCCGGGCCACCTGGCCGATCCGCTCGCGCAACTGGGCGATGCTGATGCCCTGTTCGAGGAGGCGCGGCAGGGTGCCGTCCTGGGTGTCGGGCGCCAGGGTCGCCAGCAACTCGCCATGGCCCAGGGTGAGGCGACGGGTGTCCAGGGCCTCAAGAACCGCCGGGGTGCAATGCAGCAGAGCCAACCGACTGTCGAGCTTCGCTGCGCTCCAGCCGAGTCGGCGCCGGGCCGCGTCACGGTCACCGTGACAGAGGGTCAGCAGGTCCCGCGCCTTCTGCGCTTCCTCGCTCGGGGCCAGCGCGTCCCGATGGGTGTTCTCGACCATCGACATTTGTATGGACTGGAGGTCATCGACCACGCGGACGAACGCGGGGATTTCATCCAGCCCGGCCTCACGCGCGGCCCGCCAGCGCCGTTCCCCGGCGATGATCTGGTAGCACCCACCGGCGATGGCACGCACCACGATGGGCTGGATGACGCCCTGGCTGCGGATCGACTCCACCAGGTCACGCATGCTGGCCACGTCGAAATGACGCCGGGGATTATGCCCCGCACGGGGCGCAATCACGCTGACAGGCAACCAGGCGAGTTGACCGTCCTCGGCGGACGGTATCGCCACGGCGGCTTGTGGGTAGAACGCTTTTCGGCGTCCGTCACAGACGGCCATCTCAAGGGGGCACTCGATGCGTTGGTGTGCCTTCCGGTCAATGTTCTGCGCGAGGTGCTATTGAATGCGGGTTTCCGGGTGGCTTTCGAGCAGACCAAGCCGAAGGTGCTGGCCGCTATTCAAGCGCAGTTGCTGCAGGCCGTGGCCGCCCGGACATTGCCCCGCAACCCCTGGAAAGCGGAGCCGGCATTGCCCAATGACGCGCTGTTCGGCTCAGCGCCGGCGGTGATCGGGGAGAACGAGTGGCGCGTGATCGTGCGCCCCAGCGTCCTGGACGGACGCTGTACCGAGTATCAATGGCGCCGTATTGGGTCGCTCCCCTGGGGCCAGGCCAGCGAATGGCCCACCTACAACCACAACGATGGGCTTTATATGGGGTGTCCGCGGTATTTGGTGGACAAGGTGTTCTTCCCGAATCAGCCAGCCATTGAGGCCGCGCTGGGCAAGCCGCCTGCCGTTGCGACTGCGCAGCAACTCGCCTTGCCTCTATAGATAAAGTTCCTGGAGACTGCCGCATGAATACGAATCCTGGCCAGGTTTACGCCGAACTCTGGCGCGACTATGTCGCCGCCCGACAGGCATTCGCTGCGCGATCCAATGCGCTCGCTCAACGTGAGGCCAGCGAACTGGCGATCACGGAGTTTTCTCAGCAGACCTTTTCCAAAGATGTCTATGAGTCCTGGACGGACCTGACGCAACGCGCCGCGGCAATCGTCACCCGCCTGGTCCGTCTGGCAAACGAGACGTTCACTCCCGCCGGATGCCCGGCGCTGAGCATTCCCGATCAGGACTTCCAGACCCGTTTCGTCACTGAGGCGTACCAGGGTCGCGCGGGGCGGGACGCGGTCTTTTCCCCCGAGCGGTTCGATCCGGCCGCCGTGTGGCGCGAACTGGAACAGCAGTATGGAGGCAGTAAGGGCGTTGAATTGGCCTACCGCAAGGCGGCGTGCGCCATCGACGGCGCGTTCGATCTGCAACCGGGAGCGCGCGTGGAGCGCCGCCGTGACGGCATCGTCCTATCCACGCGGGTCTATATTGACAGTTCATTCGCGACGCGTACCTGTAAACCGCTGTCGTGGGGCCAGCAGGATGCGCTGGTGCACTTGCTGGGCGACCTGCAGACGTTAGCGGTCTGGGCCGAGGACACCAGCAATCTCGCCGGTGGGCTCGACGCGGCGAAACGCCGACTGAGTGACCGTGCGACCGGGGTGATCTCGCGGCAACGCATCCGGGTCGCCCCGGCCCTGCACATCGTGACCTATCACACCCGGTTCGAGTTCATCTTCGGCGCGGTGCTCGGTTCGCAACTGCAACTGTTCCTGGCCCTCTATGGCCGGCATTCTCAAACCGCTGATGCCCAGGAGGCCGCGTGACCACGACCGCACCCCTCCCGGCGGAGACGCGCGCCCCTGACTGGCGCCAGGCCCTGCGCGGCCGGGCCTCGCTGGGGAGCCAGACGCCGCGCCCAGGGTCGCTCGCTGGACTGCACGCGGCCCGCTTCGCGCACCTGGGCCAGTTCTTCACCCCCGAGCCCCTCGCCGCCTGGATCTGGCGCATGGTCGCCCCCGCCTTGGAGCGCGCCCTGACCAGAGACGGTACCGGCGTCCGGGTACCCCTGATCGACACCAGTTGCGGCACCGGTGCCCTGCTTCAGTTCGCCGATCCGGCCCGCCACACGCTGGCCGGAACCGATGTTCACGGTCCCAGCGTGACGGCGCTCGGCGAAGCTGCCAAAGCAGCCGGGTTCCAGTGCCACTTCTCAACCGTGGGCATGGAGCAGATCGACCCGACGGGTTTCGGGGTCGCCCTGATCAACCCGCCCTTCTCGCTGCACCTGGAGGCTCCGACCCTGGTTGCCGGTCCGGCCACGCATTACGGGCGCTTCGGGCCGGATACCTCGGCGCTGTCGCACGCCTACGCCGTGCAACAAGCACTGGCAGCGGCCGACGTGGTGGCGGCGGTCCTCCCCCGGTCCTACGCCGACGCGCTGATCGGAGAACCCATGGCCTGGCCGCGACTGGTGGCGGCCTTCCACGCCCCGGCCTGGTGCTTCCGCGCGCAGGGGGCCGACGTGCGGGTGTCGGTGCTGTTCTTCGCCAAGGACCCACGGGCGCCTGGTATCAAGGTCCGCGTCGAGACCCTGGACGATGCGCTGACCGCGGCGCCGGACCTGGGCCTGTCCTGCCGCACCACCCGCCACCTGAACCCCCGGCTGCGCGAGACCGGGATCGTCGATGACGGACCGACCATCACCCGCCCGGTCACGGGCAACCCCAAGGTCCGACTCGGCCACTCGGGGCGCAAGCTGACCCTGGGTTTTGCCTGCGGTCTGATGGAGGCCAAGGTTCGCAACGCCATCCTGGGTGAGCGGCTCACGCCGACCGGCATCGAGGGCCACCGCTACCCCAAGGGCCTGCGCTACACCGGCCAGGGCGCACTCGACCTTGAGGTACACCTGACCCAAGAAGACCCGCTGGCGTCCCTTGAGGCCCTGTGCACGCTGATCCGCACCACCGGCGCCGACCTGGAAGTTGATCCCGGACTGCCCCGGTATCTGCACAAACGGGCGCGGCGCCTGCGCATCGAGCGCACCCCCTTCCGCCATACCGTCCTGGTCAAGGCCGACCGGGCGCACGGCCCGACCGGGGCGCTCGTCGGCAAGGCGCGCACCCTACACCTGGTGGACCCTGAAACCTGGGGCTCGCCGGTCATCCCGGCGGGGGCGGAGGTCGCCTTTGCGCCCGATGGCGCCGGGTCCTACCGGTACCGGGTCGGCGGACGTGACTTCGCCTTGGCGGCAGAAGAACTCAACCGCCGCTTCGCGGTCGTTACCGGACAGTCAGCAGACCAGTGGGAAACGGTCCATCCCGGACGCTTGGCGGCCTTCCCCGAACGGGCGGCTGAACTGCGCCGCCGCGGGCAGGCCCTGGGTCTGGATGGGTTCCTGTCCTGGGACTACCAGTTCGATGACCTGCTGGAGTTGTCGATGACCCGCGGCGCTGTCGCCGCCTGGGCCGTCGGACTCGGCAAGGCGCGGCTGGCGGCCGGGCTGATCCTGCTGTCCGGCTGCACCGCCGGGCTGATCTGCACCGAGGCGTACCTGATCGACGAACTGCGCACCGAGTTGGCCAAGCTCCCGATCCCGGCCGCGGACTGGCAGGTCATCCAGCGTCCACGGGACCTCGACACGTTGCGGCGCATCAACGTGATCAGCTGCCACCGGCTGCGCGGGCCGATCCACGGTGCCCATCAGCGGCGGACCTACGCAAGCCGCCTGCGGCACCGCATCGGCTGTCTGGTCGCCGACGAGGGGGACCTGTTGCGCAACAAAGGCACCGCCCAGACTGCCGCCTTGTGGAAGCTCGCGGCCAAGCGGCGCTATGCGTTGTCCGGGACGCCGCTCGGGAACTATCCGCGCGATGCCTTCGCGGTGCTCGCCTTCACCGGGGGCGATGCGACGGCCGCGCAGGTGTACGGAATGCACCGTTGGTATCTGGACCCGGCGCTGCGGCAGTCGACCCGCGGCTGCGTGCCCGGGGTCGATCAGGTGCGCGAGCAATTCGTTACCTTCGAGTGGGTGACCAATGCGTTCAAGGACACCCTGACCACCGGCGCCAAGCGGGAAGTCCCGACGTTGCGCAACCTGTCGGCCTACCGGGCGGCCCTCGCCCACCACGTCAAGCGGCGCGTGGCCCAGGAGCCGGAGGTGGCGCGGCACTTCCAGATCCCGGTACCGGAGCACCGCGTGACCACCCTGGATTGGGACCCGGCGCACCTGGCCCATTACCTGCGGGTCGCGGAGGACTTCCGCCAGTGGTACATGAAAGGCCAAGCCAATTCCCGCGAGCGCAACCTGATCGCCCTGTTGGCACGCATCCAGGCGGTGCAGATCGCGGCGGCGATCCCGCAACGCCGCGCGGACACATCGCCGTTCGTCTACGACGGCGGACTCACCAGCAAACAGCGGTACGTCATCGACCGGTTGGTGGGCTTGGTCGAGGGCGGTCACAAGGTCATCGCCTACGCCGAATGGCCCGAGTTGCTGGGGGTCATCGGACGGGAGTTGGATGGGCGCGGCATTGAGCAAGTGACCATCCATGGCGGCAAGCCGATCGCTGAGCGAGTGCGAGAACTGAACACGCGCTTCCGCGCCGGTTCCGCCCCGGTGCTGTTGGCAAGCCTGGGGGTTGCCCAGAAGGGGCTCAACATCCCGGAGGCGGATCGGGTGCTGTTCCTCACCCGCTCCTGGACCGCCAAGACCGAGGACCAGGCCGAAGGCCGAGTGCTACGGCCCCAGCAGGTCCGGCCCGTGACCACGGAGTTCGTCCACCTGCGCGGCTCGATCGACGAGTATCAGGGGCAGATGGTCGCGCACAAGCGCGATGCCATCAGCGCCGGACTGGATTGGGGTACGCCGGCGTTGGATGGCGTCGAGTTCCAGCATCTCGATACCATCCTGGGGCGGTTCGTCAGGGACTTGGCGGGGCTGATGGGGTGCCGGACCCATGAAGTCCGGGACCGACTGGCGGCATAGGGGGAGATGATGAGCGCTATCGAGGTTGTCATTGGTGACGGGTCAGTCACCATCCGCCGCTCCGGGCGTTCCGCGCCCATCGTGGCGCAGGTCCTGGGTCTAGATCGGGACCCGGACGGTGAAGTCACTCGCATTTGGCTCGATCGTCTGGTGCATCGGCCGGGAGAGGCATGGACGGGCGCATGGTCCGTCCATGGGGCGGTGAGTTCGATCGTCGAGCGCGTTGGCATCGGCGCAGTTGGCGTGTTCAAGCGCTCACCGGACGCACCATGAGCGCCCACGGAGCGACCCGCCAACGCGCCTTCCAGACCGCCTGTACCCTCGCCGCCGCCGGCAAGCGCCCGACGATCGCCGCCGTCCGTGAGGGACTGGGTGGTAAGGGCTCGCAGCAGGCGATCGGTGCCGGGATCGACGACTGGCTCGATGAAGCCGCCCGGCGCTTTCAGATCCCTGGTATACCCGAGGCGCTGCGCACGCAGGTGGTCGAGGTCTGGGACCAGGCGTGCCGGCTGGCCGGTGAGCATTGGGATGGTGCAAAGACGGCGCTTGAGGCCCAGGTCTCAGCGCTGAACGCCCAGGTGGCGGCGGTCGCTGGGGAGCGCGACGCGGCCAGGACAGAGAGCGAGCGCCTGGCTGCCGAGGTGGAAAACCAGGGCACGACGCTGCGAGAAACCCATGACGCCCTCGACCTAGTCGGCAACACGCTCGCCGTCCGAACCGTGGCCCTCCAGGAGACGATCGAGGCCCTTGCGCACGCTCGCGCCCACGGCGAGGAGCAGTCCCGTCAACGGGATCATGCTAAGCGGGTTGCCGCGGCGTCCGCAGAAAGCCTCAAGGCAGCCAAAGAGCGCATCGCCCGGCTCCAGGTGGAGCAGGAGGTCGCGACCGCACGGGCCGAGTTGCTGGAGCGCGCGGAGGCGACCGCCAGGGACACGGCGGCACAGGCGCGGGCGGACCTTGAAGCCGCACAGGCGGTGGCGGAACAGCTGCGCGGCTCGGTGTCCGAGCGCGACGGCCAGCTTGCCACGCTCACCGCCACGGTCCAGGCCGAACAGCAGTCGCGGGATGCGGATACCCAGCATTGGCTTAGCCGCCTCGCCGAACATCAGGCGGCAGTGGCGGAGGCCCGGGCACGCGAGGCAGTGCTGATCGAAGAGAAGAAGGCCCTGGCCCTGGAGACACAGCGTTTGCGACAGGACCTTCGGAAGATGCAGTCCGGGCTCGACGATGATGCGCGTGCGCGCGGCGCCGCTCGCCAAGGCTGACTTTGCCGTGCAGGTTCGCTTTCGACCCATTGCTGACACTGGCTCAGTTGTGGCGAGCGGCAGCTATACCGCACTTTGCCGGCCCTGGGGCTCCTCCTCCAGCACAAATGCGACGTTGAAAAGTACCGCTATCGTTGCGTCCCGGAAGTCCAGTACAACGTCAACCGTCGCTTCGACCCACTAGTGCCTCGTCGGACCTCTATCCATACCTGCGCGTAGCGAACCGCGCCCTAAACGTACGCCCCCGCGGAACCAAGTCAATGGCGTGGTAGTGGTGTTGAGCTAATCGCCATCGTCAATGTCATCATCATCTTCGCCATCCATCTCATCTTGTGCGCCCAAGTGTCTTAGTAGTTTTCCGCGGTCTTCGATGTTCAGTTCAAGCTTGCCTAGGTCGCGAGATTGGATCGCTATTTCCAAGTTGCGTACTACAACGTTCTTCCAGCCTTTGGATTCCAAAGTTTCTATGAGGCTCTCATAAAGTTCAGCAAGGCCATCCCTGTTTTCCAGGTCATACGGCAGGCGAAAGCTTTCATACATCCAATATATTCTTTTCTTCTTAATTTTGTTTGAGCGCAATTTGCCGATACGGTTGCCTAAGGCTATCATGGGGTTCTCGACAATCTTCACTCCGATTCCGCGGAGAGCTGCGAGGTCTAACTTGCATTTCTCAGATACTTCTGCCAATTCTCTGTCTGAAGTTATCGACATCAGCCAGTCATCGAAATCAGAAAACTTGTTTAAGCATTCCTGCTCCACGATCTTCCACACCGTTGAAGGACACCAGTAACCTATGAGTGTCTTGGCGGTATAGTTCTTAAGGAAGCGTTTCGGAAACGGCCTGCCGGGCCGGTCCTCAAAGTAGTACCTTCTTAAGGTGTTGGTCTTGATCTCGAAGCCCATTTCAGTCAGTCGCGGATTCGTCCTTGCGACATGTCTCATCGATTCTTCGGATACTCTGAAGACTGCGGAAAGTTCCTGCCGCAGGGACCCTTCCCATTTGCACAAATAAGTAGCATCAAGCAAAAGGTTAATCCGCAGGTCATCGTCAGTTAATTGAACCTCTCTTGTGCAATCGTCGCAAACAAGGGATTCCCATGCATTATGCAATATATCCATGAACTTCTGGCATTGCGCTTTACTGGTTGAGTCGTAGCTTATTTCGAAGTTTGAGCCACCCCGATCCATCCCCAACCCCTGCCTGGTTAGATTTCCGGATGTGACAAGTAGAAACTGGTCTCGCAGGCCGTTGTCAGCAGCACGGTTTCGTTGGATGAGGGCATATGCCTTGGAATGAAATAGCCCTCCCGGATGCTTCATTCGCCGGAATTCGACATGCACTCCGCGTGCTTCATAATTACGCATGAGTTCTTCGAGCTCATCACTGAAGCCCGGGTACCGATAATCTTCCGCATAGTTATATACGACGTAAACCTCCGTTAACCTGATGTGCAGAAGCAGTCCATCAAGTAGTTCGCGTAACGCATCGGGTCTGAAGTAGCAAGTCGCTGCCCACAGCTCATGTGATCGCATCCTTGGCTGAGTAAACTTCTGGGCCGCTTCAATAATGGCGCAGAATGGTGTCTTCGATGGTGTTGCGAACACGCTCATGGTCTGGAGCCTCTTCTGAAAACCGTTTGTATCCAGTGCGCAGTTAGTCGACGAGAGTCCTCGTTGGGTATAAATCTCGTCCACATTATCAGTGCTCGAATTCGGGAGGCAGTATATAGCTCCCTAATGTGAAATCTGTACAGTATTCATGAATAGATAATACGGAAAATCTTGATTTTTATAGGAAAAATATTTATCTAATTAAACCGTCGGTCCGGATATCATATTAGAGCGTTATATTCCCCCGGGGGAACGCAGGGAGTGGCGGCCGTCCGCTCGCCCACGAGCACTCCGCCAGATAGTATCAGGGTCTCGGCCGGAGCTAGGTGTTAAAGCTCGCCGCCTCCAGTGACAGCAAATGGCGGCGAACCAGCCGCTTGGGCAGGGGCGTGGGTGACCGGGAATGGCCGTTCAGTGCCCTTCGCCACCGATGTTCGCCTCCGTTTGTGCCCGACTCTCGGCCACCAACCCATCGCTGCCCCCCCGCTCTCGTGAACGTTCCTGTGAGAAGTCCCTCGCTCCGCAGAAGCCTCCGACTGTCCCGGATGGGTTGCGATGTTTTCGTTTCGAACATTGCAGACCTCAAAACTCCGCTCGGGCTTCGAGGCCGGCCGCGGGTTCGATTCGGATGTCCTGCTGGGCGACTCGCATGGTACGCGTCGCCGATTCATCAACGAGCCGGGTTCGCCTTGATCGAGATCGCCGTGGTTGACCGCCAGGTCAAGCCCTCGCATGCTTGAGCTATCCTCGCCGACGCCTCCAAATCCACCTCCTCCCGACCTGCGAGTATGACCTCACCACGCGTTCTTCTCTGGGCCTGCCTGATGGTCGCCGCGAGCGCCGGCGCGACGGACTGGAGGCCCAAGGGGGAATCGGACCGGCAGGACATCACAACAGACCTGCTTTACGCCGAGCGGTCGGCGGTCCGTCCCTCCGACGGTCGGCAAGTCACCGCGCACCTCGCCTTCTTCACCTCGCCGGCGTTCCGCTTGAAGGTCGTCGATCTCGGGGCGGGTGCCGAGCCCGTCTATCCGACCCTGGCGGATGCCTTTCGGGCCGAAGGATGCGTCGCTGGGGTCAACGGTGGATTCTTCAACCCGGACCTGCGGCCCGCCGGGCTGGTGATCGCCAAGGGCCGCCGGATCAACCGGTTCGAAACCGCCAAGCTCCTCAGCGGTGTCGTCTACAGCGATAGTCAGGGTGTCCACCTCGTCCGGCGGGCCCAGTTCCGGGATCACCCGGACATCGCCGCGTTGCTGCAGAGCGGTCCATATCTCGTGGAGGGCGCGCGGGCGGTGCGGGGTCTTTCCACGTCCGATCCCTACCGCCGGACCTTCATTGCAAAGGATGGGCACGGGCGCTGGGTCTTGGGTGCCACCCACAGCCCGCTCACCCTCGCCGACCTCGCGGAATGTCTCGCCTCGACCGGTGCCCTGATCCCTTGGAGGGTCGATCACGCCCTCAACCTCGACGGCGGAACCTCGACCGGATTTTTCTTCGACCGGCGGGGCGACACGGCTCCGGTGAGCCTAAGTCCCTGGAAACGCGTCCGCAACCTGCTTGGAATTACCCCGCGCTGACCAGCCGTCGGTTGGCCCGGGGCACCGGCATCGCGTTTGGTCGCGTTGCTCAGGCCTCACGCCTCAGGCCGCGTTGCCGGATTCGTTCGCGATCCTGCCGAGTGGCACCGGTACCAAACCAGCGTCCGATTGTTGACCGGCATCGGGTGATCGGCGCACAGTTCCAAATCCGCCCGATCCGCCAACACCCGCAGGTCGTCCAAGTCCCGCACCCCCATCCGCGGGTCCCGGGCCTTGAGCGATGCATCGAAGCGGGCATTGCTCTCGCTCGTATGCCGTCCGCCATCGCTGAACGGGCCATAGAGCGCGAACGGTGCACCAGGCGCCAGGATCTGACCTACGCCGCGGAACATCCGGCCGACCTCCGGCAGTCCCATGATATGGGCGGTGTTGGCGCTGAAGACGCCGTCGAACGGACCTGCCGGCCAGTCGCCGGTGACGTCCAGGCTCAGGGGCTCCGGCAGGTTGGGCAGTTGCGCCTCGGCAAACCACAACCGGATGCCCGGCAACTGGGCCTGCACATCGCCGGTCTGCCAGATCAGGTGAGGCAGCCGGTTGGCGAAGTAGACTGCATGTTGGCCCGTGCCGCTGCCGATTTCCAAGACCCGGCGGGCCTTCGCGAACAGGGGGCCGATGACCGCGAGAACGGGGGCTTGGTTCTCCTCGCAGGCCAGCGAGAACGGTTTGTCGTGGAGCGAGCGTGTTGCCATCGGGATTTATCCTGACGCGGGTTGTCGCACCCCGCGACAGCGGTGGCGATTAGGTAAGCGCAGATCGGGCAGAAACGGGGGTAGCCAGTCCTGTGGATGCCCTCTCCTGCCATTGCCGCGAGTATACGACCAGTGAGGCAATGTTCTCTGCGGCGCGTGCGTTCGTCTCGGCAGGCCGAAGGCGCTGCGGCCGGGTGGCACCGGGCCACGGGCGATCAGCCACAGCGCAAGCAGCTCGACCGGCAACAAACCGAGCGTCGGTAGCAGCACCACCAGCGCGGGCGCTTGGCGGCAAGCGTTTGATCGCTCACTCGATCCGGGGCATCGTCGGCAGTCGGCCCAGCCTAGTCAGCCCGTGATACAGAGGCTCCAGCCCCATATCCTCGAACAGGATCAACAGCGCCAGACCAACGGCCAGGTGGCGGAGTCCGCGGCCGGCCGCGCGCAACCGGAGGAACAGTGGGTCCGAGGTGGTATTGCCGAGAGGGCTACACAGCCGGGCTATCCGCCGCTCGCTGCGTAGCCTCTCTGGCGGTACCGCGGGCGCCGCGAGCGGGGGCTCGGTGTCAGAGCGTGACGGCCACAATGCAGGGAAAAGCGGAACAGCGGTCGCGGGACGCGAATACCCAGCACTGCCTCAGCCGCCTCGCCGAACACCAGGCGGCAGTGGCAGAGGCCCGTGTCCGGGAAACGGCGCTGACCGAGGAGAAGAAGTCCCTGACCTTGGAAGCGCAGCGTTTACGGCAGGACCTTCGGAACGCGCAGTCCGAGATCACTGGCCGCTTCGCAAACCCGGGCAGCAGCCCGACACCTGCGATGCCAGAGGAACCGGCATCGTCCCAGATCGCTGGCCCTCTGGGGTCGGCCCTCTGGGGTCAGGGGGTTGACCGGCTCGGCGGTCATCGGCGGGCGATTCTTGATCAAGCGGATCGCGGTGAGTGTCACCGGTTGTCGGGGCACGGAATCGACGACAACGGGAGAAACATCGGTGTCGGCTCCGGTCGATCGAGCAGGCCGCCCTCAACCACCGACACTGGCTCGAAGCCATAGCGAAGATAGAACGTCCGTGCCTCGGGCTTGGCATCGACGACGACACCGACACACCCGATCTCGTCGGCCATCCGGCGGGCGAGGGTCAAGGCGAAGCGCAGCAAGGCCTGGCCGACCCCACGGTCCCGCGCCGTCTCGGCCACCGCCAGTCGCGCCAATCGGAGCGTCGGCAATGGGTAACGCGGCAACCGGCGACGGCGGTCGGCGGGAAGCGCATCGATTTCGATCTCGGACGGCGAAACGGTGACAAAGCCCAGGATCGCATCATCCTCGACCGCGATGTAGGTGACGCCGACATGGTGGCGAAACTGGTTCTGGCCCGCAAAGCGATGGAAAAAGCGGTCGAGGTCTGGGTGTCCGCTGCGGAACCGGTCGCGATCGTCGCCAGGCTCCAGCCGCCGAATCCGCATGCTCACAAGGGGTCACTTTGAGCGGGCTCCGGGTCCTCACCGAAGAGTTCACGCATGGCCCGATTGGGGGCCTCCTGAGACTCCAGCCGCTCCAGCAGCCGCTCGCCTGACGCGGCCGTGACCACGAGGCGCGGGGGTATCACGATATCCTCAGGGATCTCGCTGATGGCCTGTAGATGGTGCAGCAGCGCCTGCTCGATCACGAACCCTTTCTTCATCCCCCGGGCACGGACGTACCGTTCCAGGCGATCACGGGTTTCGGGAGAGATGTTCGCGGAAATCTGGGTCACGTCGCACCTGCTCACGCTGGTTTCTACAAAACTGTAGAGAAGTCTAGCATGACACGGACCTGCATCAAACCGCGACGAGCCCGCCATGCTTACCCTCCATAGTTACAATCACGGCCCCGGGTGCGCTACCATCCGCAGCAGATTTGCAGCTCGCTCTCACGGCAGGCGCTACCGTCGATTCCCCAGGTCCGAGCGGTCGAGCGCATCGCGAAGGTAACCTGAGATACAGGGAGAAGACCACCGATGCCGAACACCGATGATTTACCCGCTAACCTGGATGTCCATGTTCTCAGCTTGCACGAGTTGTCTTTGTACAGCCCGAAGATTCCCGGCAAGCTCACGATTCCCCCTTATCAGCGCCCTTATTCCTGGGGAGAGCGGCAGGTCAGGCAACTGCTGAACGACCTCAGGGACGCCTCTCGAGAGCGGAAGGCACAGCCCTACCTGATGGGCACCCTCATCCTGTGCAAGGCGGATGACTCGGGGGCATCCGGGATTTTCGAGATCGTCGACGGACAGCAGCGCCTCGTCACGCTCAGCCTGCTGCTCATCAGCCTCGATCACGGCGCGCAGACCCCGATCCGCGAGATTCCGCACCACGGGCAGAGCCTGGAGAATCTCCAGGATAATAAGGCACTGATCGACGGCTGGCGCGACGAATGGATGCCGGATGATGCAGTTGCCTTTCGGGCGTTCGTCACAGGGCAGGTACGCTTCCTGGTCATCACGGCGCCGAGTCTCGACGACGCCTTCGCGTTCTTTGACAGCCAGAACAGCCGGGGCAAGCCGCTGGCCCGCGAAGACCTGCTGAAGGCGCATCACCTGCGCCACCTTCCCCGCTCGACCCCGATGGATGAGGACGACAAAAGGCAATGGGAAGAAATGGAGCGCGGCTATGTGCGCGACTGGGAGCGGCTCGATCTGGCCAAGGACGGCGAGCAGAGCCGGCTGCGCCGCCTCCTGCATGTGCTAATTGGCAGTGCCCGACAGTATGCGCGCCACGAGTTTCGCAGCCTTGATGTGCTCGACGAGTTCCGCGCCCAGCTAAGAGGGACGCGGACGCAAGACGGGCGCCACTTCCGCTTCAATCGCTACCACCAGCCACCGATCTTCACGAAATGGCGGCAGTGCGGCCAGGCACTTGAGTTATATTGGGATCTGCCCGATGGCGGCTTCAAGCAGGACGGTGATAGGCTGTGCATCAACGTCCAGCCCTGGCGCTGGATGCACTTCCAGCTTACACAAGCGCTCGAAGGCGGCGAGCAGATGTTCTGGTTTCTGAAGAAGTACGACGAATTAGAGAAGGCGTTGTTTCCGAAAGTGATGGAAAAACACTGCGAAACATGGCTGAGGATACGCAATGCGCAGGCCGCCTTCAACAACGGCGAGGTCTACCTGAAGTCGGCCTTCGATGCGGCGATGCTGTTCTACTACGACAAGTTTGAAACCGAGCAACTCGACCTGGCCGCGGTGCATTTCGAGCATTTCTTCTTCCATCTCCGGCTTGCTCTATACTCGGTGAAGGGCGCGTCGCTGAGTAAACTGTTGAGAATCGAGAGTGAGCTGAGTCCCGATCAGAGGATCCGGCACCCGTTCTACCTGATCGAGCACTCGGCCAGTCCGGATCATGTGTTCACGGAGCTCACTGAGAGCTGCGAACGGCTGTGGAACCGGGACCGCGACGCCATCCTGGATCGGGTTCGATCCGCACCTAACCGGTCGGCAAAATATTGGAACGCCATGTATGTCGATGCGTCGGGACCCTACCAACGCCTTCCGGAGGACAAATGGGCTATTTGGGCGCTCAAGCGGCAGATGGTGAGAACAGTCACCGAATAGACCTCGCAGGAGTCCAGTCATGAGTGAGTCCATTGCATGGGGCGAGTTCGTGCTGGCGGATTTCCGACGCCACGCGACCGGCGCAGAGGATGACGGGCATTACCGGGTTTCGTCGCTGACGCGCTTTAATGTACCGCTGTACCAGCGTCTCTACAGTTGGGAGCGCTCCCAGGTACGCCAACTGCTGGACGACCTGAGCGCCGCCCATGGCCGCAATTCGGACCGGGACTATTACGTCGGCAACTTGGTGCTTGCGCGTTCCGACGACGGGTCCTACGACCTCATCGACGGCCAGCAGCGTATGACGACACTATGGCTCATCCTGTTGGTGCTGGCCAAGCGTTCCGCTTTATCCGACGCAGACCGGGTGTCATTCAACGCGGTGCTGCGTGTCGCTGATGGCACAAGCCCACGGCTTACATTCCAGATTCGGGATCACGAAAACAACTATTTAGCGGCACTGTTGGCGGAGAACGACGCGCTCACGCGCTTGGAGGAGATCGGCCATGCCATCGCGCCCCGACGCGCTGACGACGATGGACAGGATATCAACCGTCGGCTGATCGACTGCATCAGGGTTGCCCAGGAGTTTTTCCAGGAGTACGAGCTAGGGCAGGTTGGGGACGAAAACGCTCGCAATGCCGTCCAGCCCCTCGGGAACTACATCCTGAAGCATGCCCGGTTGGTCGTCACCGTGCTGCCAGCGGCCATGGACCTCAACCGCTATTTCGAGGTCATGAACAATCGCGGTGTGCAACTCGAAAAACACGAGATCTTAAAAGCCCTGATCCTCAATCCCCTGAGTAAGGATTCGCAGGAGCTGGCCGCCTTGGCCCGGATCTGGGACGCGTGTTCCCTGATGGATGTCTATCTCGAGGATGCCTTCGGAAGGGGAACCGATGTCGGCACGAACGCCGAGCAGAATCGGGAGGTCTTACCGAAATCATGTCTCACGCCTGGCGGCGACAAAGGAATCGACCGGCAGTTCGCTGAAAACCTCTTCTGCAAACTGGTCAGCACGCTGAAACAGGAGGGCAACCGGGGCACGATCACGCTCAACAATTTTCCCGCCCGACCGCCTGGCAAGGGTCGCGCTGGCAAGGTCAAGGATCAGGACGAACCCGAACGGTACCGGGCCATCTTGCGCTTTCCCGTGTTCCTGTGCCATGTGCTCAGTCTATATGTCGACGAGCAAGAGAGACAGCCGTTCCGCCAGGAGAACAAGGGTAGCTTCCAGGACAACCAGTTGCTTGTCACCTACGAGAGGCTGTTGCGGGAACTGACCAGCCCTGAGACCGCGCGCCGCTTCATCCGGCACTTGTTCACCTGCCGCCTTTTATTCGACCATTATGTGATCAAGTATCGCAATATCGACGGCAGGAGCCGGCACGCGATCTGGCGCCTCAAGCCCGGCGGCAATAACGCCTGGTCACGCGCCTGCGGCGATGAGAATCTGCTCGGACTCAGCATGTTGCAGGCGATGCTGACGGTGAGCATGCAGGACCAATTCTGGCTGACGCCCTTCCTCGCCTATCTGCTGCGCGCAACGGGTGAACTTCTCGGACCCTTGCGCTTGCTCGCTTGGTTGGAGCGGCTCGACAACCACCTTGCCCGGCGTCTCTTGCGGAATGAAGACCGGGGTGACTTTGCCGATAGGCTAGTTGCCGACGCACCGACCGCCGGCGCCAGCACCTTGGACAAAGCCCCGATGCCTCTCGGGATCGGCAAGGACGAGCTGACTGCTTGTCTCAACAAGGGTACCGACACGGCCCGTTATTGGTTTTTCCGCCTCGACTACCAGTTGTGGAAGGATCATTCCAAGCACGACGCGATCAAGGAAATGCTGAAGAAGGATGAATGGGCATTCCAGTTCCGTCCGAACCGCTCGGTTGAGCATGTCTACCCTCGGCATCCCGACGGCGATGCTTGGGATCCGCGTGACCTTGATGCCTTTGGCAACCTTGCGCTGATCAGCGTCGAATCGAACTCAGCCTACAGTTGCCAGTTGCCAAGGGACAAGCGACACGATTTTCTGAAGCGGGCGGACATGATCGAAAGCCTGAAACTGGTCCTGATATATCGAGGCGGGATCGAGCGAGAGGACTGGATCTGGGGACCGCAGCAGGCTAGCGCCCACGCCGCAGTCTGCATCGAAATATTGCATAAAAGCTTGTGCTAGGGCGCCCGGCAAGCGGGATGGTGATTGGCCCTGTGCCTCGGTAACCCTTAACAGCTGCCCCGCACCAAAGCGGGACGGCGTATCCAGCCCGACCCGAACGTTGGTTCTTCCGCGAAGGGTACCAAACGTCAAGATGCAAGGTGACATCTTGGACGAGTAAGTGCCCCTTCCGCCACATTGCTGCTTCCACCAACGTCCTGAAAAACAATGATTCGGACGTCCTGCTAAACCAGTTGCTCCACACAGCCACCCTCAACCTGCCCCAGCAGCCCGAACGTCAAATCTTGCAGATTGGCTACACCGTTTGCTTGAAGACGCTGGTAATTCGGCGAGGCGAGGTAGCGCAGCCAGGCGTCCTTAAAGCGGGGCGCGTCTGCGTAATTGGGCCAGTCGCGGTAACCAGGTGACCGGTAGGCAAAGGCAGCGTCGAGCAGGCTGTTGTAGAAGACCCGGTTCATACGCCCGATCTTCGAGTTGCCATGTTCGCCCAGCAACTGCATCCGCGACCAAGCCACCGCCAATGCCTCCTCCAGTATCGGGTCGAAAGGGCTGCCGAACAGTTTTCGTAGGACATCGCTGTGGAAGTGAAAACGCTCATGGTGGTCGGTCTTCCTCACTACCAGGTGCAGCGCGCCATCGAGGTCCCGCGGGTACAGATAACGCAAACCGTGACGCAAGGCTCGCACCAGTGACCAATAGAACCCGCACAGATTGCGGCGACTCAAGATGATCCGGCCAGGACTGTGCATCGGTACATAGCACCCTAAAAAGCTAGGGTCCTCCGCCATTTCCCTCGGCAGTACCTCCTCATCGAGTCCATCGCGGACATCTGGCTCGGGGGCGAGAAACGCGTCAGGTGCCGGCAGATCGCGGAACAGACCCTCATCGAAGATCACCTCTCCGTATCGCCCCGTCGGCAAGACAGCGATCTCTTTCGTGATCTCCTGAATCAACTGATCGGCTGGGGACATCGACTTGGCCTCCTGGGCAGGTACTGATGCGGCGGCGTGACGCATGACTGAGACTCAGGGTAGCCCAGGCCCTCGCCTCGCACCATCGCATCCGACAACCCCTCACGCATATGCCTGGTTTATAACGCCATCGCCGGCCCGTCGTCGTCGGCGGTGAGCTCGCTCTCGGCCCAAGAGCGCAAGGGCTCGAAGTCCGCAGTGACGTTTGCTCGCGCATCGAGGCACTCGGCGGACCGAACTTGCACTCGATCTGGCGTCGGAGGACGTTGGCCTCCTTGCCGCCCTTCGTGCCAGCCTTGTTGCCGGCCTTGCTCACTGTAACGATCGAGAGAATTTTGCACGGCGGTCTCTGCGCTCGGAGTCTCGCTTAGTGCAACACCCCGTCCGGGCTATCCGCGGTGAGGATGCCCACCGGCGCTGACGTAGGTGGGACCCGCGGCCCCTTGCCGGGAGGGCTTCACAGCCGGGCGATCGGCCGCACGCTGCGTCGCACCGCTGCTGGAACCGCGAGCGGGGGCTCGGTGTCCGAGCGTGACGGCCACAGTGAGGTCCAGGGCGAAGCCAAACCCGACCTGGCCGAGCTCGTTTGTTTACAATTACCGCATCTACGACCGCCACCGGCGCCCGGTGGTCAGCCTGGCCGTCCTTGCCGACGAGCGTGCCGACTGGCGCCCGGAGCACTTCGGCTGGCAGCGCTGGGGCTGTGAGGTCGGCATCCGCTCTTTGAGGGGATAGAGCACATGCCTTATGTCACCAGTGTTGAGCGGATCGGCATCCGCAAAGGTATTGCGCAGGGGCTGCAACAGGAACGGCTATTGCTCGTCCGCCTGGCCCGGAGGCGCTTCGGTGCCGAAGTCGCCGAGCGCAGCGGGCCACTGCTTGAGCACGTCGCAAAAGCCGAGGCCCTGGAAGACCTGGCCGAGACGCTCCTCGATAGTCCGGATGGGGCGACCTGGCTGGACGCTGTCACGCAGGCCGCGGGTTGATTCGCGACGGTTGAAGTCGCCGGGATCGGCCAGGGCGCGGTCAGCCATCGGGTGATGTTGCACTCACCTCCCGCGCCGGCACGCAGGCCAGGGCGCTTGACCACGAAGGTCCTGAAGGGCCGCCGGCGTCCGTGTCGCCCCTATCTCAACTTGAGCGACGTACCCTTGTTGATGATGAGCTCAATCCCCCGTCCCGCGTCGACTTCGAGCACCGGGAAAGTGTTTTCGGCCATCTTCATGTAATAGTCGGCCAACTTGTCCATCGCTCCGCCGACCCCACCGGCAAAGCCGGCCTCGGCCGCCTGGGGGGTGAACATGGACTGGAACTGGACCTGGCCGCCGGTCGCTGCATTGCTGAACGGCGTCGCCGGAACCTGAGTGAACACCTTCGAGAACGCGGTCAGGAAGCCGGCCTGCAACGCCTTGGCGAGCAGGGCGCCCTGCTTGCTGACCAGTCGGCCGCGGATGCCGACCTTGCCGTCTTCGCCGACCGCGTAGGCGTCGAGCGGGACCTCGATGACGCCCCCGTCGGTGCGCACGCAGGTCAAGGTCTCGGCGCGCAGGTACGCGCGCTCCGACCCCAGATCGCCGAAGCCGCCGACGATCACAAAGCATTCCCTGACGTCCGCACGGAACCGGTTGGGCAGGATCGCATCGTGCTTGATCCGCACCAGGGCCGGGGTCGGCTGCTGCCGGGCGCCCTGCCCGGTGGGGGCGTCCAAGCCATTGAGGAGCACTCCGGTGAGGATGCTGCCGGCCGGGATAAAGAGTTCGCCGGGGGCCGGGGCGGCGGGGCGACCGGCGGGCGGCGCGGGCGGGGGCGTAGCGCTGACCACCCGAATGTCCAGGGCGCGGCCGGCTCCGCTCGCGTGCGCGCCGGGCACCGCGGGACTTGGCGCGGGGGTGGTCGGCGGGCTGAACAGGTGATTCAGGGGCCGCTCGCCCGACGACGCCGGTACGGCCGGCGCCGGGGGCGGCGGGGGCGCCGGCTCGGCCAGTCGCCCTGGGGGCCGCACGGCGGACGGCGACCCGGTTGGTGGCGTCGGCTTGGCCACGGCCATCTGGCGGCGCAGGCTCTCCAGTTCATTCTTCAACTGCGCCAGCTCGACCCGCTGCGCCTCGACCACCGCGGGATCGACCGGGGGCACGGCCGGCGGGTCCGGGGGTTTCGCCAACGCCTGCTTCACGTCATCGACATGGTGCTCCATGCGCTCCAGCCGGGCGGCGAGACCTTCGATGCCCAACGAACGGGGATCGGTATCGGTGAGCAGGTTGCGCACCAGGGTTTCCTGGGCGGTCCCCTTGGGGGCCGGGGGTCCGGCACTTTGCACCGCGAGCGCGGCCAGGACGAGCAGCACGGACGCGCCGGCCCCCCAGGCGACCACCCGCTGGACGCCGGGCGACAGGGTGGCCCACTGGGTCTTGAGCGTGATCACCGGGGTGTCTCGCGCGGCGCCGTCGCCACCGCACCCTCCTGGAGGACGAGGAACAGTTCGGTCGCCTGCCCCGGCGCCAGCGTCTGCAACGGCCAGGCGCCCACCGCCGCGACGCTACCCTGGTCCAGGTCGCAGGCGGACGCGTTGACCAAGACGGTGCTGGTGCCGGCATTGCGCACGCCGAGGGTCAGCACGCTGGCGCCCGCCCCTTGAGTCAGTTGTGCCTTGGTGATCTTGAGCCCTGGCACGCAGTGCGCGTGCGGGCCGCGGCCTTTGACCTGAACGCCGGCCGGCAAGCGGCGCTGGGCCATGGCGCGCAACAGGTCAGTGATCCCGGCCACGTAGGAATCACTGCCGTTGCGCTGCCCTCCCCCGACCGGCGGCAATGCCGCTTGGCCGCTGTCGGGTACCCCGCCGCTCGCGCCCTTGCCGTGATAGCCGGGCACGGTCAGGCGAATCTCGCGCGGCGGGACGTACCGCGGGGCCAGGGTGAGCGATAGCGCCAGGTCGTTGCTCTGGCCGTCGCTGATGTACAGGGACACGGGTTCCTCGGTGGACGTGGCCACGTAGACCACCGGGCCATCGACGCTAGTACTGGCCGCCGAGACGGTCCGCACCACCGGATTTGCGAACGGGGTGACAATGCGGTTGAGATGGTCGATGGCGATCTCGATCAACGCCGTGGTGCCCGCAGCGAGGGTGACGTTGCGGGGTCCCAGTTCCATCGCCACGGACCCCGACTGACCCATCCCGACGCGCAGCAAGCCGCCACGCCGCGCGGAGGCACTGCTGGTCCGACGGACTGCCGCGGTCCCGCCGACCTGACGAATGGGCGGTGCGGTCACCGGACCGCCTTCCCCGGTCCCGGTCGGCTCGGCACGCGGTCCCGCTGCCGCGGTGCGGACATCCAACAGGTCGCAGGAGACCCGCGGGATCACGGCCCCGGCATCGGGCTCCGGGGCGGCCTGGGCAGTGCCGAGCGCGAGTGCGATGCACAGGGCGAGCAGGGTCGGTTGGCGGTTCATCGCGGGCTCCCAACGGTTGCGCCGACGCGCGGTTCCCCCGGATAGGAATCCAGGAAGACCACGACCGGCCGATAGTTCTTGAACTCGATCCGCAGGGCATAGGTGCGCGCGGTACTGACCGGCTTGGCCGCCGGTCCGCTGGTGACGTGGGTGCCGGTGATGTAGATCGTGCCGCTCGCCGGATCCCGGGTGACCGCCCGCGGCTCGAAGGCCAGACTGACCTTTTCCCGGCGAATCTCGGCGACCTGGGCGTCCAGGACGCGCAGCACGTCGACCCGCAGCGCGGGTGACAGCAAGGGCTCCAGGGCCTTGATCAGGAACTCGGCATTGGTGGGGGTAACGTTGCCGAGCAGTTCGGCGACGAACAGCGCCCAGGCGTCCCGGACCTCCTGACTGGCCGAGGAGCGGGCAACCGAGACCGCCCCTTCCAGCACCGGTGGCACCAGCACCACGGTGCGATCGGTCTGGTTGATCGTCACCGCCAGCACGCAGTTCACGCCGATCAGCAGCAGGATGATGACGCGGTTGACCCGGTTCTCCAGCGTCAGCCCGGCCCAGGTGGCGAGAAAGCGCTGGAGGTTCATGGGAGCCACCGCCGACAGAACGGATTGGGGGTGGTCCGCCCGCGCAGGGGCAACAGGCCATACCAATAGATGTTGGCGGCTGCTAAGAACCGCGTAAAAATGGCGGACTCGCAGGTGTTGGGGAGTGTGGATCGGGGCGCTCGGTGAGGAGCGCCCCGGCGGGACGGATCAGAAGGGCAAGGGCGCGTTGGTGTC
>Ga0247840_10000810_pt1 | contig 63841 bp, 68 predicted proteins | sample LaCruzMarch2015__FD_192404 | JGI IMG/M metagenome (GOLD analysis project Ga0247840, IMG submission 192404) | Freshwater microbial communities from meromictic Lake La Cruz, Castile-La Mancha, Spain - LaCruzMarch2015_17m | ecosystem: Environmental > Aquatic > Freshwater > Lake | place: Spain... | reverse complement strand
GGGTGGTGGGCGTTACAAGATTCGAACTTGTGACTTCTACCGTGTGAAGGTAGCGCTCTAACCAACTGAGCTAAACGCCCTCAAAAAAGAGGCATATCTTTTACTTACCAAAAAACTGTTCGTAAAGGATTTCTTTGACCTGTTCGAGACCTTCGCCTAGTCCAGCGGCTGTTTCGAGCGGTTTCAGTCGGGTTTTTCGCCGAAAAATCTTCAGATTCGCGGCGGAGTCCGGCATATCCATTTTATTGGCCAGCACGAGCGACGGGCGTTTGATCAGTTCCGGATTGTAGGCTTTCAGCTCGCGGCGCAGGCTGCGGTAGTCTTCAACGGGGTCGCGTCCGTCTTCTGCGGCCATGTCGATGATGTATATTAAGAAGCGTGAACGTTCGATATGTCGTAGGAAGTAATGTCCAAGACCGATTCCTTCACTGGCGCCATCGATGAGTCCGGGAATGTCGGCGATCCGGATCTGGTTGAAGTTTTCGTAAATGAGGGTGCCCAAGATCGGGTTGAGGGTGGTAAAGGGATAGGAGGCAACCTTGGGGTGGGCGGCCGTGAGCTCGGTGAGGAGCGTGGATTTGCCGGCGTTGGGATAGCCGACCAGTCCGACGTCGGCCACGAGTTTGAGTTCAAGGCGGTAAGCGCGCACTTCGCCGGGAGTGCCGGGCGTGCATTTAGTCGGGGCCTGATTGACGGAAGATTTGAAGTGGGGATTACCGAGACCACCCCGGCCGCCGCGCGCAATAATCAGCTCCTGTCCGTCTTCGAGTATTTCACCGACAAATTCTTCGGTGTCTGGATCGAGAACGACAGTTCCGCACGGCACGATGAGAATGTTGTCCGCTCCGCAGCGTCCGGTGCAATCGCAACCTTTGCCGTGGCCGCCGTTTTCTGCGTTTTGATGGGGGTGGTAATAGAGAGCGTTCAGTGAATCCAGATTGAAATCACCGCGCAGAATGACGTTACCGCCATGGCCTCCGTCTCCGCCGTTGGGTCCGCCGAATTGCGCAAATTTTTCACGGCGGAATGACGAAATCCCGTTGCCGCCGTTGCCGGCCTGCACGAAGATTTTTACACGGTCTCTGAATACGATAGTTTTCACGGCGGATACCTTAAATGAAGCAGGCGAGCTTCAAAAGCTCGCCTTTTCTTTTTCCAATCATTGGAAAACGGTTATGCAGTCTGCATTTCGCGGATGTTGACGCGGCGGCCGGCTTTATCGAACTCGACGACACCGTGTTTGAGCGCGAAGAGGGTGAAATCGCGACCCTGACCGACGTTAGAACCCGGAACGAATTTATTGCCGACCTGACGGACCAGAATACTGCCTGCCGTTACTTCCTGACCGGCATAGCGTTTAACGCCACGGCGCTTCGGCTGGCTGTCGCGTCCGTTAGTAGAGGCCCCTTGTCCTTTTTTATGTGCCATTGTTCTGCTCCTTAAAAATTAAGCTGGGATTGATTCGATTTTAATTTTGGTCAGACCCTGACGGTGTCCGATTTTTCTACGATAGCCTTGGCGGCGTTTCTTTTTGAACGATACCACCTTATCGCCGCGATAGTTCTCAACCACAGTGGCGAGGACTTTGGCGCCAGCCACGACGGGAGTGCCAATAGTCAGTTCGCTGCCGTTAGAGACGGCCAGCACCTGATCAAATTCTACGGTTTTACCGGCTTCCGCTTCGTCCAGCAGTTCGACGCTCAGAACGGTATCTTTCTCCACGCGGTACTGTTTTCCGCCGGTTTCAATTACTGCGTATGCTTCCATAACAAATTCCTTTTTTGGTCAAAGACGGGAGAAAGTAGGCCAGAAGGAGGGGGCTGTCAACACCTTATAGATTATCTTTTGCAGGCGGCGGTGCTTTGGCTTTTTTAGCGCTGTTTGTGTAGAGCGATTCGGCACCCACAGCCGGCGAACTGAGCTTTAGACCGCCGCGCGAAGCTTCAGGGATCGGATTGGGCGGACTGTAAAGATAGGCACCGGCAGGGTCGGCTGCTGATAAGCTGAAGGTCGGGAAATTAATGCCGGCGGCCAGTTCAATCGGCAGGGTTTCATAGCTTTCCAGCGTCACAGTTCGAGGTATAAACAGGCTGATGGGCGAATAAGTCTGGCTTAAGGTGGCCTGAGGATAAATTGCAACCGAATATTGCCGGCTTCTGGCTGTGCGGGTCGATATACTACCAGTTCTCGGACTCTGGGTGAGCGCCGCTTTTGGTTTTTCCGGTTCGTCCGGCGCGCTCACTGCCAGATTTCGCGCCGTCACCTCGGAAAGCTTTACGGCCGGAGAGTCGCCTTTCTGTGGGCCCAGCTTAGCTGAGTCGACGATTTCGGCTTGTGCAGTTTGTTGGTCCTGGCGTTTTTGCTCTGAAAGCTGGCGGAAGGCTTTATCCTCTTCGCGTTCCGGATTCGGGCGGGCGGTGAAGCCGCGTTTAGCCAGATAGTTGGCATTAAGTTTAGAAGGGTCGAGCAGATTAAACGTGAACGCCACGACCGCGAGATAGATCAGCATGTTCGTGAGCATTACAAACGCGCATCCGGACTGGAGCGGTGAAAAAGGCCCCCGTTGCTCCTGATTTTTCTGTAGATGTTCCGCCATAGCTGACGATTCCAGTTACCCTGTATCTCACACGAATGGCCGGATCGTAGCTGTTATGTTGTCCAAAGGCAAACTTAGCGTTCGATCCTGTTTACACGCAAAGGATAGCGGATTTTCAAATCGCCATCGAGCAGAAGCTCGACCCAATAGGTGCCTGCTTCCGGGAAGGTGATGTTGATGAATACTTCGACGCTGGTGGCGGCAGCCTCCGGCGAGGGGAGTTGCACCTGCACATCTTGACCTTCGGCCAGTACAGTTTTCTGGTCGGGATGAACAATTCGCGAACGCTGTGTGAATGTTCCTTCGCCGCTACACCAGCGGGTGACGAGACACATTTTGGCGAAAGCAACCGGCAAACGTTCGGCATGTATGGCATCAAAGAGACCAATAAGCATAAACTTGCCGTTGCGCTCCTGGCGGACATCGTCACAGATCAGGCTGGATTGGAGATCGGGAAACATCATTTTTCCGCCTTTTCGAGTTCTTTAGAGCGATCTTGCGAGAGATCAAGCGTACTGAACTGCTGTTCTCTGGGCAGCACCATATAGAAACGGTTACAGGCGTCGAGTTGCAGGTTGCCGCCGACGGTGGTGAAGTCGAGGATATGTCCGCCCTTGGTTCGATCATCAGAAATAAAATGGAGGTGGTAACCGGGAACATTAACGCCTTTTACAAATGACGGGCAACGGAACCCCAGTACTGTGCCATGAACGCCGGTGTATTCAAACACAGCCTGATGCGACGTGACTTCAGTCAGCGGCGGGTAGGGGACTTCCTGCTTCGGCACCGAGCGGACTTTCATGGCCGTAAAATAGCCATCGAACCGTACGGCAAGGAAAATGTTTTTATTTGGGGCCAGTTCGTCAACAGAAGCCTGGAATGTCTCTTTCGTGAGCACGGTTTTCAGGCAGGGTGTCATATCTGGACGGAAATTCACGACGCTGGCAAATGGCGTGGTGGCATTTGTTGACATCAGATGAACGGTTCCGTCGGCGCGCGCCTGATAGACTTGATGATCTATCACGATCATTTCGCCATCGAGCGCATCGAACGTGCCGATTCCGAGATCGCCGTATTTAAGCAGATTATCGATCGTCATTTGTCCGTCGTAAGCGCCCGCCAGCAGAGCGTCGATGGTTGAAACCTGCGTCAGCGTATTTTTCGGCATGGTGGAGCAGCCGGTCAAAAGAAACAGAAATAGAACGATCCATTTTTTCATTTGAATACCTCCGTTAGGGTTTCGCTTTCGGGTGTCATGTCGGTTCTGAGCAATGAAAGCAGTTTTTCGGCCACCGGCCCCGGGTTTCCATTGCTGACGGGAAGTCCTTCCCATTCAACGACCGGCGTGACATCGGTGGTGGTGCCGAAAATGAAAATTTCTTTGGCCTGCGCGGCTTGTGCCGGTGTGACGTTACGGTATTCAGCCGTCTTGAGCGTGCCGTCAGCTACCAGTATTTTTGCCAGATCAAGTGCGCGCCGTGCCGTGGTTCCGGAGAGCACATATTCAGGCGTTGGCATCAGTAGTTCATTTTCCGGTGTCAGGATGCCGATATTTTCGGTGGCGCCTTCGCCAAGGTTGCCGTTTGTATCCACGGAAATAACGAAATCAAGTCCGCGCTGATTTGCCTCAAGCTTCATCAGCACGTTCGGCAGGTAGTTGCAGGTCTTGATCGTCGCGAACTGCGGTGGTTTGATTGGTACTGTACTCAAGGCAACGCGTGCCGGTTTCAGTTTTCCGTTTTCAATTCGCGCTGTGTATCGGTAAACGACCACATAAAGCACCGGCCCGTTGCAGAGCGCCGGATCAATACCCATGTTTTCCGTGCCGCGCGAAACCAATATGCGGATAAGACAGTCTCGCTTTTCACCCGCACGGATTGTTGCACAGACGATTCCGAGCAGTTCGGCTCGCGGGCAGGGCAGGTTCATTCCGATACCTCTGCAGGATAATTCAAGCCGATCGAGATGGGCAGCAGCATTATAGAGCCGCCCGTTCAGGCATTTGAGCGATTCGAAAACGCCGTCGCCGCGCTGCGGCAGATGGTCGTCCGCCGGAATCATCATCAGTGCCGGATCGGTGGTGATGCCGCTGGTAAGACCGGAGTACATCGCGTAAAGAGTACTCAAAAGGCTGCCGCGCGTCTCGCTGAGCCGCGTGAGCCATTCTGTATTTTTCAAACATTGAATTTCTTCAGACATCGCAAAAACCATACGCTAAAGGTTCCGAATTTTGGAAGCTTATGTTACAGTCATTGTGGTTAAGCAATCGGAGACTTGTCCCATGGTAATGGAAACAGCATTTGCGCCAGCCGAACGCGCCTCGCAGGATGAAATCCGTCGGCAGTATGAAAAACTGGCAGCACTCCCGTTCGTACGCGACTTTCTTGATGCGGTTCCGAACATGTCGGTGGTTCTTAATGAGCACCGGCAGATTGTTTTTGCCAACCGGGCATTCGCCGAATTTCTTGGCATAAAGTGTTCCGACGAGCTGCTGGGAAAAAATCACTGCGAAGCGTTTAAATGCCTTTATGCGGATGTTCTTGGTCGGCGGCCCGGCGAGGCGGTCGGCTGTGTCCGCGCACGCATGACGGAAGGCGGTTGCGGCACAACACTGTTTTGCCGGACCTGCGGGGCGGTGGTTTCAATCCTGAACAGCCAGAGACTGCGCGCTTTGGATATTCAGGAATGCCGGATGGTGTGCGGAGAAGAAGGGATCAATGAAACCGCACTTGATCTGCGGGTTTGGTCGCGACCGATTGATGTCGGCGGTACGAAATTCACCGTTTTTTCTGTGATGGATATCAGTAACGAAAAGCGTCGCAAGGTGCTGGAGCGGATTTTCTTCCATGATGTGCTCAATACGGCGAGCGGCGTAAAAGGGCTGGCCGATCTGTTGATTGAAACAGAGCTCACGGAGATGGAAATTAAAGACATCTCCAGCATGATATCGGAATCGTCCGACCAGCTGATTGAAGAAATCAGTGCGCAACGGATGCTTTCTGCGGCAGAAAGCGGTGAGCTGAAGGTGGCAGTACAGGAAATCCACTCGCTAGAACTTCTTTACCGGATTATCCGCCAGTTTCATTCACATAGTGTCGCCAAGGGGAAAGAACTGATAGTTGATCAATCTGCGGAGCATTTCGATTTTTTTTCCGATCCCATACTGTTGCGGCGGGTACTGATTAACATGGTGAAAAATGCGCTGGAGGCGATTGAAGAAGGTGCCACGGTTACACTTGGTTCGCACGCGGACGGCGAGTCGGTCTGTTTCACGGTACACGATGCGGCGGTGATTCCGCCGGAAACCCAGTTGCAGATCTTTTCACGGTCATTTTCAACCAAAGGAAGCGGGCGAGGACTGGGCACTTACAGCATCAAACTGATCAGTGAAAAATATCTGCACGGACACGTTTCGTTTGTTTCAAACGAAAAGGAAGGAACGCGGTTTACCGTCCGTTACCCGCGGACAATTCAGTCGTCCGGAGAATAAAATGAACCCGCTGGTTGAGATTATCTGCCCGCATTGCGGCGTGGAAACACTTCTGAAGCGCGATCCGGTCTATGAAGGATTCAAGAAAACCGGTGAGGCATTAAGTTGTGCGGCCTGCGGGTTTGTTTTTCCTTCGGAATCGGAAGTCCCGTTCAAGGCTCGCGCCGTTTCGCCAGCGATTTTCACAGATGCCGACCGTTCAGAGAAGTTAAATGTTTTCACCGGGGACGAAAATAAAAGTATCTGCCGCTACTGTGCAAACTATGTGGTAAACCCATTTATGCAGTTTTGTTCGCGCCACAAAAAAGAAGTTCAGGCAACGGATAGCTGTCCGCAATTTTCGTCCGCGCCGGAAAAACCGGCCAAGCCGCTATTTTAAGACGTTCGGCGAACGATGAATCCGGCCAGCTGTTCAAGACGGGCTGGATTTTTCAAACCTCTTAGTGAGGCGATCGCCTTTCCTTCAAACCATTTCGCGTCAGCAACGGTTTTCTCTATCCCGTGAACGGCGGGCCACGTCATTTTCCCTTTGGCCCTATCCGAGCCGATATCCTTACCGAGTTCTTCAACCGTGGCGCTTTCGTCGAGCAGGTCGTCGGCCAGCTGGAACGCCAGTCCGGCGTTTTCACCGTACCGGGCCAGTTGCTCTAAAGTCTGCTGGTCTGTGCCGGCGCTAATTCCGCCCATGACACAGGCGGCGCGGATCAGCGCGGCGGTCTTATTGCGGTGAATATATTCCACAAGATTTGTATCAGGTGTTTTACCTTCGGCATCAATATCTTCCATTTGCCCGCCGATTACACCGCGGCTGCCAGCGGCACGGGCCAGTTCCAGCGTCAGGGCGCCGCCATGTGGTTGATCGGCCAGTACTTCAAAGGCCATCGTCAACAGGGCATCGCCAGCCAAAATAGCCGTCGCTTCGTCAAACTGAATGTGACAGGTAGGCTGTCCGCGCCGCAGGGTATCATCGTCCATCGCCGGCAGGTCATCGTGAATCAGGGTATACGTGTGTAGCAGTTCCAGAGCACAGGCGGCGGGTAGAGCCTGTACGACGGTGCCGCCGCACGCCTCGCACGCGGCGATGCAAAGAGCGGGGCGCAATCGCTTGCCGCCCGCGAAAACGCTGTAACGCATGGCCTCGTGGAGCTTCGCCGGACGTTCCTTGGCGGGCGGGAGCAAGACCTCAAGCCGGGCGTTGACGGTCTCAACCAGATTCTTCAGATAGGCGGGCAGGTCATTCATCCCGCGCATGATAGCTCAAAGCCTTTGTTAGTAAAGTAATAGCAGGGTAGAATGGTTTGACAGTGGCTAGGGGCAATTCTACTATCCTCGCTCATTTTGCAGAGGGGAACTGTTAACCACCAGAACGGGAAGGCTTCGCTATGAAAGACAGAAAAGAGTTTTACAACCTGCTCGCGGAAATCGACGGAAAGCCGTTTTCAGAATATGAACGGGTGCTCGGCGACTTCGACTTTGCCCGTTACGTCATCAAATGCACGAAGATCGGCACCGACCATGATGCCGAAAACCCGGTTTTCAACATCCGTATTCCGCAGTCCATCGCCGAACTGCCTGGCCACCTCTACGATTCACCGGTCCGCCGCACAGCACTTGAAGATTTCCTGACCCGCAATGTCGCTGAGGTTGCCGGTCGCATCGCCCATTTCAACGAAAGCGGCTGGGCCCGTCGCAATATCATCGTGGCTGAACCTGGGCAGAAGATTCTGCCCCGCACCTCGGTGCTGGTTACCAAGGAATATATCGATGTCCGAATTCGTATTGCGCTGCCCTACAAGGTGTACGCAACCGGCGAACGCCTCGTGGATGCGGAAATGGCCCGTAAAGTATTTTTTGACGATCTGCCGGAAGTCGTTAGCTCCAGCATCTTCTTCTGTAACATCGACCTCGAGGAAGTTGAAAACTTCGTCAACAGCATGGAAGACGCGGACCGCGTCCGCCAGACGCTCGCCACGCTCGGTCTCGTCAGCTTTGTCGGTGAAGGTTCTCTTCTCGCCCGCGAGCAGGACAGCGACCTGCCCGATTACGATAATATCGCCCCGTTTGAAATCGCCGAAGCCACGCAGACCGAAATTGACGTGCCGAACTCCGGCAAAATCATCGGCCTGGGTATTCCGGTAGGTCTCACCGTTGTCCTCGGCAACGCCGCTAACGGGCGTAAGGATTTTATGTCGGCTCTTGCCGCCGGTGTTTTCAATCACATTCCCGGTGACGGACGCGAAACGGTCGTAACCGTTTCCGACGCCGTGCAGGTTGCCAGCGATCGCGGTCGCAGTGTGCAGGAAGTCAATATCACGCCGTTCCTTACTGAGTCCGAATTTGCAAACCCGGCCTCCTACAGCACCCGTTCCGCGGACTCTTTCATCTCGCAGGCCGCTGCCACCATCGAGGCTCTCGAAGTTGGCGCCCGCGTATTGATCGTTGATGAAAACTCCTCTTCACCTGCCTTTATGACTACCGATGCCCGCATCGCCACGTTGCTTGGCGCAACGCCGCGTATTTCGCTGGCACAGCGTGCCCGCCAAATGGTGGACGAACTCGGTATCTCGCTGGTCATCGGCGGTGAAAACCTGGTCGCCGAATATATCCCGTTCGCTGACACCGTACTGAAAGTCGAAGACTTCCAGGTCACCAATGTTACCGAACAGGCCAAGGCACTCAATCTGGCCGTCCCGCCGGAAGCTCCTGCCGTCAATCTCGGCTCGATGCTTGGCCGTTCACGTTGGATCATGCCGAGCAGTATTGACGCCGCGGTCGGACGCATTGATCAGGTTATTGAAGCGATCGACCTCAAAGCCATTCAGTTCGGACGTTCCGTTATCGAACTCGACAGCGTTTCTCAGATTGCCGACGAGAGCCAAACGCTCACCATTGGCATGCTGCTCTACTACGCCAAACTGCGCTATATGCAGGAAGGCTACCCGCTGCGCGAAATGCTCGACATGATCGACCGTGACCTCAGCAGCGAAGGACTCGGAACCATCGCCCGCGACCTGCGCGGCGACCTCGCCCGTCCGCGCCGCTACGAACTGGCTGCCGCGCTCAACCGCCTGCCGACGTTCCGCGTATCGCACGCCACCGAGTAAGCCTATGCGGCTGGTCGTCCAGCGCGTGAAGGCCGCGTCCGTAAAAGTTGACGGGAAAACCGTCGGCGACATCGGAAGCGGCCTTCTTGTTTTAGTCGGTGTATCGCACGGCGACACCGCCGCTGACGCCGCCTTTCTCGCTAAGAAGACAGTCAACCTGCGTATCTTCGATGATACCGCCGGCGTCATGAACCGCTCCGTTCTCGACGCCAGCGGCGCAATTCTGGCCGTCAGCCAGTTCACCCTCTATGGTGACTGCAAAAAGGGCAACCGCCCCAGCTATATCGAAGCCGCCCCGCCGGAGAAAGGCTTGAAGCTCTACGAGGAATATGTCAAACAGCTCCGCGAACTCGGCCCGCGCGTTGAAACCGGCATCTTCCAGGCCGAAATGGAAGTCAGCCTAATCAACCACGGCCCCGTTACACTGATTCTGAAAAGCACGGGAAGATTAGAATGATGGGTTTGAAAGCAAAGTTACTAGGCTACAAAACTCCTTTTTCAGGACATCAGCCATGAAAGCTGTTCCCATTCCAGAAACAGAACAAATGGACGCGATGCTCAATCAATCGGTTTATGAGCTGGCGTGTAACTATTATGAAAATCCAAATCAGTATGATTTGAGAAGATACCTTACGGTTAATCGACGAAAACTTGTTTGTTTTCTGAAGGCGAATCCAGACAAAGCCGAAGTATATTTCCAAAAAAATAAAAATATCCAGGCCACTCATGATGTCGAAAGAATTTGGCAAGAAGGATCACGATACATTGTCGCTTCGATGTTTCACGGTCAGGTTAAATCCCCGGAACGGTTTCGGTCTCTTCCAAAAGCTGTTGCAGAACATGTGCTTGTCTCGTATGGAATGTATTGAGAAAAATTGTATTGAAGCAGAGTAAAAGAAAGCAGATTTATGAAAACACAGAAAACAACGGTTGGAACGATTAATCAGGAAGTGCTGGCGTTTACGGCGGGGCGCGATGTCGAACTCGATATAAACCTGATTGCCGCCGACTGCATCGGCACCGCCGCACATGTGATGATGCTTTCGAAGATGAAGGTGAAGCCCGCGATTATCACCGAAGCCGAGCGCAAGAAGGTGATCAAAGAGCTAAAAGTCATCATTGCTCTGGCCGACGCCGGAAAATTTAAAATCCGCCTCGCCGATCAGGATGTTCATCTGGCGGTGGAGCGGACGTTGACCGAAAAGCTGGGCGATCTCGGCAAGAAGGTTCACACCTGCCGCAGCCGTAACGATCAGGTTGCTGTCGATCTTCGTCTCTACGCCCGCGAAGAAATTCTCGGCACGCTCGACGAGGCCGCGGCGCTGATTTCCGCGCTACTGGCCTTCGCCAAGAAAAACGAAAAAGTTCCGATGGTTGGCAGAACCCACATGCAGCCGGGTATGCCGTCGTCCGTCGGACTCTGGGCCGCCGCGCACGCCGAAAGCCTGCTCGATGACTGTGCACTGCTGGTAAACGCCTATGAACTGAACGATCAGTGCCCGCTCGGTTCCGCCGCCAGCTACGGCGTACCGCTCCCGATTGATCGCGAATTGACCGCCGATCTGCTCGGGTTCAGCCGTCCGTCGCACACGGTGCTTTACGCCAATAATGGACGCGGAAAACTGGAGTCGATCGTACTCGGCGCGATGAGCCAGGTGATGCTTTCGCTTTCGCGCATGGCGCAGGATTTGATGCTGTTCACCATGCCGGAGTTCGGCTACTTCACGCTTCCGGATGAACTCACGACTGGAAGCAGCATTATGCCGCAGAAGAAAAATCCGGATGTGATCGAACTGGTGCGCGCCCGCGCCAGCCGCGTCAAGGCCTGCGAACTGGCGGTGTACGACCTGATTAAAGGTTCGCCCGGCGGTTACAACCGCGACCTGCAAGACGCCAAGGAACCTTTCATGGAAGGCATCGCCATGACCCGCGCCTGCCTGCGGGTGCTTTCGCCGTTTGTTCAGGCGATCCGGGTGAATAAAGAAAAACTGCTGGCCGGTTTCACGCCGGATGTTTTCGCCACCGACCGCGCTTTGGAGCTGGTCGGGCAGGGGATGCCGTTCCGCGATGCGTATCACCACGTCAAAGAAAACCTAGGCGAACTGGCGAATATCGATCCGGTGAAAGCCATTATGCAGAAAACCCATCTCGGCGCGCCGCTCGGCATCGACTGGGAACTGCTCAAAGACCGCGCCGCCGCTGTCACCGAAACTGTTCGCGAAGAGCGCCGTGTAATTGATGCCGCCGTCAAAAAACTGATGAAGGGCTGATGTTTCTATAGGCAGGCGGGACGCCCGCGGTACGTATCGCAACCGTCCCGGTTGCCGTGTAATCAGGAGAAAGAATGAAAACGATCATCTACTGGTTTTCGGGAACAGGTAATTCATTGGCGGTCGCCAAAGAGCTGGCAAATCAATGCGGCGATGCTGATCTGATTCCGGTGGCGAAAGCGCTGCGGAATCCTCCGCCCGCCGCTGAACGCATCGGATTGGTCTTTCCGGTTTATTCATTCGGGCCGCCGGCGCTGGTGGAGCGGTTTATCGAAAAGCTCAATGCCTCGCCGGATTCCTATATTTTCTCCGTCGTCACTTATGCGGGCAGTCAGGGCGGAACGTCGGCGATTCTCCGGCGGCTGTTGCAAAAGCGCGGACTCGATCTCGCCGCCGGCTGGGGTGTGAAAATGCCGGAAAACTATCCGCCGCTTGGCGGTGCACCGGCTCCTGAAAAACAGCAGACGGTTAATGCAATTGCCGCGGAACAGATCGGAAAGATTGCCGCCGAACTTCAGCAGTTGCCGCGCGGACGGTACGAAAAATCTGCTGCGGTCTGGCGGATTCTGAGTCGCGTGGCCTATCCGTTGTTTAAGAAAAGTGTGCCGCGTGCCGACCGGTTATTTCGCGCCGACGCAAAGTGCAACGGATGCGGAATTTGCGCCAAGGTTTGTCCGGTGAAGGATATTGAAATAGTTGACGGAAAACCAAAGTGGATTGGACACTGCGAACAGTGTTTCGCCTGCTTCCACTGGTGTCCGCAGAAAGCAGTGCAGTACGGACGTTCCGCCAAACAGCATCGCTACCATCATCCTGCTGTGGAGCTTTCAGACCTTTTCTAAGTCAAGGGTCTCACGCCTTTTTCTTCGGCGGAACCATTTCCATGATATCGGCGGCGGGCCGTTCACTGCGGATAAGCTGTGCCATGGTGCGCATGTACGGATCAATGTGGTGCAGGAACATCTTGTAGCCTTCGCACAGCCAGTTCAGTCCCGGTTCGCCCGTCGGAGTATGGATGAAACGATGCTTCGGACATTCGCCGTGGCAGACGAACATGACGTCGCACTTTCGGCACCATTCGGGAAGTTTGTCGTATTTATCGCTGCCGAACTTCTTCATTTTTTCTGAAGCGGCCAGATCGCTCATCGGCGTTTGAAGAATATTTCCGACCAGAAAGTCTGGATAGACAAAGTGGTCGCAAGCGTAGATGTCGCCATTATGTTCAATGATCATGGCGCTGCCGCATTTTTCGGCAAAGACGCAGAGCGGCGGCGGCATATCCATCCAGCCGTTAAGCATGACGTCAAAAATCTGCACGAAGACAGTGCCGACATCGCGCCGCACCCATTCGTCGAAAATATCGATCAGAAACTGGCCGTATTGTTTCGGTTGAACGGTCCACGGCATAACGCGGTCGTCGTTATCGTCGGCGGCGAGATCTGGCGGCACGGCGAGTTTGAGCCCGAGCCTCGCGGCTTTGTCGTCTGGTTTACGCTCGATGATTGGGATGAATTGCAGAAAGGTGCTGCCGGTGCTCTTCAGAAAATCATAAATCTCCAGCGAATATTCGGCGTTCTGGCGGGTGATGCAGGTCAGCGTATTGAAATCCACCCTGTGCGCCTTCATCAGTTTGAGCGACTTCATCACCCGGTCGAAGGTCGGCTGGCCGCCGCGGTAGATGCGGAATTTGTCGTGGATATGGCGCGGGCCGTCGAGGCTCAGGCCGATCAGAAACTTTTCTTTGGCCAAAAATTTGCACCAGTCGTTATCAATCAGCGTGCCGTTGGTCTGGAACGCATTTTGGACAGGACGCCCGGCGGAATATTTTTTCTGGAGCTGAACAGCCTTCTGGAAAAATTCGATCCCCATTAGTGTCGGCTCGCCGCCCTGCCAGGCAAAGAGAATTTCCGGCGTGTTCTGCGACTCGCAGTACTGCTTGATGTAGACTTCCAGCACCTCGTCGTTCATCCGGTGAATTTTCGAGCCGCCGAAGAGAACTTCTTTTTCGAGGTAAAAGCAGTACTTGCAAGCCAGGTTGCAGTCCGGACCCGCCGGCTTGGCCATCAGATGGAACGGTTTTTTCTGAGCGATCATCTAAAGAGATTAGAATGAGGCGAGAATGGCGTCGAGCCATTCTTCTTTTTTAGACTGAAGCATCGGGCTCGGGTGCGCGGTCAGCACCGGATCGTTTCCGGCTGGCACGGTAATGATATTTTCGCCTTCAATGCGGCTTAGGCATTGTTTCGCCAGCGGAATCAGCCCGGCATCCTGACCCCAGCCGAGAATGAACGGCGCACCGGATTTGCGCCGGAGCATTGCCTTGCGTTCGGCTGTGCGTTCTTCGCAGAACATGCTGTGCGTTGCGCCGCCGGGCAGGGCGGCCAGTTTCTGGGTGCGGGCGATAAAGCTCGGGCTTTTCGGATCGCGCAGGTCGGAAATGTTCAGCACACGGACATGGTTCCAATGTTTGGAAACCATGATGCGCATAATCTGGTACTGCGTATTGTCCGGTTGTGTCAGCACCAGCGGTTTTTGAAATCCGGCGGGCAGCGGCATCGTCAGCAAACTTTCGGTGTCGCCGTCTTCAATTGGCCGCGACGAACCGGGGTTCATCATGATTACCACGGCATCGGGAAGATTCCGTATCGCGCCTGAATTGCTGAACAGATCGTTTGGATCGGTTCCGGCACCGACCGCTTCGCGCGGCAGAGACGTAATCTCCAGCACACTGCGGCAAAGCTGCGGTTCAGCGCCCTCGACGTTCAGACGGTAAAAATGTCCGTAACAGCGGAATGTCTTTTTCAGTTCGGCGGCATAAGTAGTCATCAGCAGAAATCCTTTAGTACAGTTTCAATGGCGGCGCGCTTTTGAGCGAGAAGTTTCGGTGTGTCTGCTTCGATAAGCAGGCGAAGCCACGGCTCGGTGTTGGAGGCGCGGACGCTGAACCACCAGTCGGCGAATTCGATCCGGTAGCCGTCGAAGTCGTAAACGGCGGTCGGCTTTTCTTTCTCGGTGAATTCCGCCGCCAGCGCGGCGATGGCGCCGGCTTTATCCTGAATGCGGAAGTTGATTTCGCCGGAGTTGGCGTAGCGCATCAGGCCGTCGATACAGGTTGAAAACGGTTTGTCTTCGGCTTTGAGTTTCGCGGCGATGCTGAGGACGATCAGCGCGGTGAGGATACCAGAGTCGCAGTTGAAGAAGTCGCGGAAGTAATAGTGGCCCGCCAGCTCGCCGCCGACGATACAGCCGAGTTCGCGCATTTTCATTTTGGCGAAGGAGTGGCCGACTTTCCACATATGCGGCTCGCCGCCGAGTTCAATGATTCGCTCGGTGACGGCTTTAGAGGACCGGATGTCGTGCAGGACGCGACTTTTTTCTCCGGCGAGATAATATTCAGCCAGCACGGCGGTGATGAGATCGGGCTGAACGTAGCGTCCGCGCTCGTCGATAAACATCACGCGATCGCCGTCGCCGTCGAAAATCAGGCCGATATCCAGTTTTTTGTCCAGCACCAGCTCTTTGATGTCGGCACAGTTTTCCTCTTCAAGCGGATTCGGTGGATGATTGGGAAAGGTGCCGTCGATTTCGTCGAAGATGTACTTGGTCTTTTTGCCGAGCAGTTCTTTGATGAGGAGAGCAGCCATGCCGTTGGAGCAGTCGACGCCGATTTTCAGTTCGGAAAGGTCGGGCAGGTATTGTCGGAGAAAGTCGAGATAGTCGCTGCGCACATCGATTTCGCGGATGGTGCCCCGTTTTTTTGCCGGAACAATTTCGCCGGTCGCGCACATTTGTTCGAGGTCGGCGAGACCATTGATGTAGTCGACCGGCAGCGCGCCGGTTTTGCAGACTTTGAGTCCGTTATATTCAGCGGGATTGTGCGAAGCGGTAATCTGTACGGCGGCATCAAACCCCTTGGTGGCCGTGGCGAAGTAAATAGTCGGCGTGGTGGCGAGGCCTATAGAGACAACATTCGCGCCGCTGGCGGTAATGCCGTCGCAAAGCGCGGCGAAAACTTCCGGCGAGCTGGCGCGGTCGTCGCGCCCGACCAGTACGGTGCCGGCTTTGAGCAGTTGCGGCAGAAAGAAACCGATCTTCCGAACATCGGAAGCGTCAAAATCGCGTCCGTAAACGCCGCGGATGTCGTATGCTTTAAATGCCTTCATGGCTCTCATGAAACCATGAAGGCATTCAATGAACCAAGTTTTTTAAACGGCTTTAACCGGCACGCCGGAGAGGGTGTCTTTCACCGGGCAGACTCGTACCGCGTGTTCGATCAGCGCGTTGATTTTTTCCTGCGGCGACGGCGAATCGATCTTCAGCCGGTAGCGTATCGCGCTGAATCCCGGTCGTACGTTGGATTTTTCGAGGAAGCCGTCCGGATCGAGCTCCCCTTCGACCTGCACCTTGACATCCTTGATTTCAACGCCGTGCGCCGGAGCAAAGGCGTTCACAAGAACCACAAGGCAGCCGCCGAGCGCGGAAAGCAGCAGCTCAACCGGGTTCGGGCCGGTATTTTCTCCGCCGAGCGCGGCGGGTTCGTCAATGCGGAGGGTATGAGGTCCGCTGACGGCGTCGGAGCTGACGCTCCGTCCTGTCCATTTAACGTCACTTTTGAATGTAATATTAGCCATGATTCAATCTCCTGTTTTATTTTGAGGGCCACATTAAAGCAGTTTTTAAAAATAAATCAATAAAACGTTATCACAATAATCACAATTACGTATAAAGCTATACATGAATAGCTTGTGTTATTTTATAACTCAGTTGAAAACAGCGATGGCGTCGATTTCGACCAGCACGTCTTTGGGAAGCCGAGCGACCTGCACGGTTGAGCGGGCAGGCGGTGCGTCGGTGAAAGCTGAGCCGTAGACAGCGTTCATGGCGGGGAAGTCGTTCATGTCTTTCAGGAAGACCGTGGTTTTTACAACGTTCGGAAAGTCCGCGCCGCCGGCCTTTAGAACCGCTTCAAGGTTTGCCAACACCTGCCGCGTCTGCGCTTCGATGCCGTCCGGAATCGCGCCGGTGGACGGATTCAGCGGAATCTGCCCCGAGCAATAGAGCGTGTTTCCGGCTTTAACGGCCTGAGAATAAGGGCCGACCGGTTCGGGCGCATTGGATGTGCGGATGATTTCTTTTTTCATGCAGACTTTTTACCCGTCTGGAACGGTTCCGTCGAGCCGTTTGACTAAACCCGACCACTCTGGTTTCCTTTATTGACGTATACCCGTGCCGAGGGGTAATATAGAACCATGGAAACAGGAATTAAGATGAATGTGTTGGTGGCGCTGATGCTGATTGCATCGGCCATTGTTTATGCTGATGGCAAACCGCAGACAACCTGTCCGGTTATGGAAGGGAAAGCGGTAAATTCGAAGCTGTATGTGGATGCGGACGGCTGTCGCATCTACGTCTGTTGCGGCGGTTGTGTCGCCGCTGTGAAAGCCGATCCGGCGAAATACATCGCGAAGATGAAAGCCGACGGTGTTGAGATTGCGAAAACGCCGCAGAAGTAAAAGACAATTCCGATGAAAAGATGGAGTTCAGTGGTTCTCGCTTTGGCATTGCTGGCCGTTCCGCCGTTTGTGACGGCGAAGCCGGACAGCCGTCAGAGTGTTACCGTTTCTGAAGCGGCGTGCTGCTGCTGTTCTCCAAATCAAAAACATACCGGAACAGTGACTTGTAAATGCGACGGCTGTGCGCAGAAAGAAGCGCAACGTTGCGGTTGCGTGTCGACGGCATTGTCGCCAGCCGGGCTTCCGGTTCTGTCTGCTTTGAATTCTCAGCTTCCTCTCTCCGGAAGGGTTGTGTCTGTCGATCTGCTGTATTTCGGACGAACCGACTCTCCGCTTCTGCGTCCGCCGATTGTCTCCTGATTCAACTGTTGGTGTTTCAAAACGTTGAAATCTAAAAGGAGAAATTTATGAAAACGACTCTTATGACACTGCTGGTCGCCGCGACCCTGATGGGAACCGTGCTGGCCGCACCCGCGCAGGAAAAATGCAAAGGTTGCTGTAAGTGCGAAGCGTGCAAATGCGCGCCTTGCGCCTGCTGCAAATGCGAAACCTGCAAATGTGCAAAATAACAGACTGAACGTCTGTTAAAAGGAGCGCCCTGGGAAACCGGGGCGCTTTTTTAGCGGGGTGCCGCTCCGATGGTCGGCGGACTCGCCACCTCATTCATCATGGAACTGCTGGTCTACCCGGCAATCTTCCTGCTCTGGCGCTCGCGGCAGCTCAAGCCGGAGTCAGTCGGCCAAAATTGATTTGCAGAACGGCTTGTTAGCCGGCATTTCCACAAGCCAGCTTCAATTGTTCTCGTTCTGACTCCTTCAACCATGGCCTGTCGATTTGTTTCAGGAGTGCCATGCGCAGATGGCCCCAGGCTTCCTCAGTTGCGGATTGCAACACGTCTCGCACGCAAACGATGGCGTCGGACTTCGACAAGAATGCCTGGACGATCACTGTGTCACGCCAAGTCGTCGCCGGCACTGAGGAAAAGTAGCGAGTCCAGCTGCGTGCAAACATGTCCATATCCCGTGGCCAAAGTGCCCACGGCACGGATGTCCAATACACACCGATCGGGGCCACCAGTAGATACCGTTTTAGCAGGTCACGATGCCTTGGATTGTCAGAACCAGCGAGAACCCGAAGTGCGGCACTCAGCGCTGATTGGTCGTCGAGGCCTGTCGACGCGCTTAGAGTCGACACGTAACTTGCAATTCGCGAGAAGCCTTCGGCGGTGCAGTTCTTCTCAAGAACACTGAACGCCACCCCCGAGCCTTTAGAACGGTCACAGACGATGCTAACGAGTTCGTCGATGAACTCTGTACGAAGATCCGGCGACAACAGCGCGATGTAGCGGTTGATCTCATCACGGGCGCCGAATCCACCGTCCTTGGCCTCGCAAATTCGAGGTTCCACAAGGAAGTCATTCCACCATGTGTTGAAGTCCGTGCAGTTCATCTTGTCGTCCGGCTAACAGTATTATTGAACAAACTTTAACTACGCTTTATGCAGTTTCATAAAGAGAACCAACGAGCCGAATTGTAAGGGGCGTTGATAAGCGGTCAAGGTGTGAGTTTATATTTATCGACTGTTATGTTGCCGAGGTGGACATTTTTTAAGCCGTTGTGTTCGGCGATGCTTTTGGCCTGGAGCAGACTTTCCAGCGGCGTCGGCGGCGCTTCGTTCCATTCACGGGTAGGGCGGTAAGCGCTGAAGTGCCACGGTACGTCGGTTCCTAGATTTGAACCGGCCCATTTGGTCATGGCGTCAATTTCGGTGGGCGAGTCGTTCCAGCCCGGAATCAACAGCGTGGTCACTTCGAGGTGAACGTCCGTTTCTTTCTGAATGTAAACCAGCGTGTCGAGTACCGGCTGGAGCGTCGCGCCGCACAGCTTTTGGTAGAAGCGGTCGGTGAAGGCTTTCAAGTCCACGTTGGCGGCATCCATGTAGGCGTAAAATTCTTTGCGCGGTTCCGGCTCAATCCAGCCGTTGGTGACGGCGACGGTTTTCAGTCCGCGAGCATGGCAGACCTTGGCGGTGTCCACGGCAAACTCCAGAAAGATGATCGGCTCGTTATAGGTGAATGCCACGCTTTCGCAACCGTACCGGATCGCCGCCTCGGCAATCTCTTCTAACGTGGTGCGGGTTCCTTCCAGTCTGGCGGCGCGACTCAGATGGCAGTTCTGACAGAACCCGCAAAGCAGGTTGCAGCCGACGGTGCCGAACGACAGTACGCTGGAGCCCGGCAGAAAATGGTAGAGCGGCTTTTTCTCAATCGGATCGACCGCCAGCCCGCTTGTGAGGCCGTAAGAGGCGGCGATCAGTTCGTTGCCGGTTCGTTGCCGGACGAGGCAGGCACCGTGTTTTCCGTCGGCGATATGACAGTGACGCGGACAGAGGTCGCATTCGATCAGCCCGTCGTCTCGTAAATGCCAGTAGCGCGCCGTTTTCATAGCGGAAGAATAACCCTGTTCACTTCGCCGTGCATCTATTAAAATTCTGGCCATGAGAGGAAGCATTAGAGAGCCCGCCGTGGCGGGTATGTTTTATCCGGCGGATTCCGGCGAACTGCGCCGGATGATCGAAGGTTTTCTGGCGGCGGCGAAACCGGGAACCCATCCGAAAGCGATTATCGCGCCGCACGCCGGTTATATTTATTCCGGCCCGATTGCCGCCAGCGTTTATAAGCGGATCAATCCCGAAAAAATCTCACGCGTCGTGCTGATCGGTCCGTCGCACCGCGTGGCGCTACGCGGGATGGCAGCTTCCAGCGCTCCGGCCTGGCGCACGCCGCTCGGCGAGGTTTCCGTTGCCCGGCCGAACTTTGTTCAAATCAGCGACGCGGCCCACGCTCAGGAACACAGCCTTGAAGTTCAGGTTCCGTTTTTGCAAGTCGTGCTGGGCGATTTTACTTTGCTCCCGCTGGTTGTCGGCGAGGCTTCTGCCGAGGAAGTTGCCGAGGTACTTGAAAAATGCTGGGGCGGATCGGAAACGCTGATTGTGATCAGCTCCGACCTCAGCCATTACGAAAGCTCAGAAACTGCCCGCGCTATGGATTCCGCCGCGGCCAAGGCGATAGTCGCGCTCAATTCGCGCGGACTGGATTATGACAACGCCTGCGGGCTGGTGCCGATTGCAGGGCTGTTGCATCTGGCAAAAAAGAAAAAGATGCGCGCCGAACTGGTTGATTTGCGGAATTCCGGCGACACCGCCGGTCCGCGCGATCAGGTTGTCGGTTACGGATCTTTCGCGTTTTACGAATGAGCGGCGCCGATTACTGCTTAAGCAGCATGGCAGGCGTTTCGATCTGGATCATGTTGGTGTGCTGCGAAGCGTCTTTGTGTCCGCCGCCGATGAAGACGATGAGGTCTTCCCTCTGAATCATTTTTTCGTCGAGCATTTTGCGCAGGCAGACTTTAACCAGTTCGTCGTCGGTGGTCTGGGTTACATTGATTTTGGCTGAATAAACGCCATAGCTGAGCGAGAGCTGGCGGACGGTACTCATGTGATCCGACAACGCGAGGATCGGAACTTTGCTGCGGTACGAGGCGCAAATACGGGCAGTTTCGCCGGCGCGGGTGCTGGTGATGATGGCTTTGACCGGCAGCGCGGCGGCACAGGAAACGGCCGCTTTGGCCAGATGGTTGCGGGGCATTACTTCCGGTCTCTGTTGATGCACTGGCAGTGTGGCTAGTAGTGATTCTTTCTGCGATTCGACGGTTTTGGCGATTTTCGCCATCATCTCCACCGACTCGACCGGAAATTTTCCGTAGGCGGTTTCGCCGCTGAGCATGACGGCGTCGGTGCCGTCGTAGATGGCGTTGGCGACGTCGCTTACTTCAGCGCGGGTGGGGCGCGGATTATCAATCATGGATTGCATCATCTGGGTGGCGGTGATGACCGGTTTGGCCCGGCGGATGCAGGCCATGATCATTTGCTTCTGAACGCCGGGAACTTCTTCTCCGGGGATTTCGATGCCGAGGTCGCCGCGGGCCACCATGATTCCGTGTGCGACATCGAGGATTGATTCCAGATTGTTAACGCCTTCCCGATTTTCAATTTTGGCGATAACCTTGATCGGGCTGTTTCTTAAATCGAGGATGCCTTGAATAGCCAGTATATCCTCGCGGCAGCGAACAAAAGAATGTGCGATGAAATCGACATCGTTACGCGTGGCCCAGTCGATGAATTCAGCGTCTTTTTCGGTGAGCGTGGGGAGGTCAAGTTTGATGCCTGGAACGTTGACGCCTTTTTTATTTTTTATTTCACCGTCGTTGAGCGCAGTGCAGACCAATGTGTCGCGGGTCTTTTTTATGACGGAAAGGGCAATGAGTCCGTCATCAATCAGTATCCGGCTGCCAACGGGAACTTCTTCGGCGAAGCCGCTGTATGAAACCTGAAATCCGTTTTCCGGAACATGAGCCACGCCGATTTCTACCGTATCGCCGGTTTTCAGGTGCAACGTGTCGGTCATGTTGCAGGTGCGGACTTCCGGACCTTTGGTGTCGAGCAGAATACCGACGCGATCCGAAACGGTGCGGATGTTGGCGACAATTTTTTCGGCAGCTGCAATGTCGAGATGCGCGGTATTCAGGCGTACCACATCCATGCCGTTTTCGACGAGTTGTGCAATAAAATCGGAGTCACACCGGTTCACGGCCAGTGTACAGATAATTTTTGTCTGCTTGTTTCGCATAAGGATCCTTTTCGATGGCGGAGCGTTTTAACAGATTCCTTTGCGAGAACTAGCTTTAAATGGGAAAAAACGCTAAAAGAGAAAGTATTATGAAAGCCGCGAACCAACAACTCCTGCTCAAGATCGCGCAGGACACGATTTTTCAGGGGCTGGAAAATCGTCGCGGAAAGGTTCCGGGCCCCGGAATTCTGCCGGACGAGTTAATGGAAAAACGGGCGTCGTTTGTGACGCTGACCATTAATGGAACGTTGCGCGGCTGTATCGGTATGCTTGAGGCCTGCCGTCCGTTGGCTGAGGATGTTGCGGAAAATGCGCGCGCCGCCGCTTTTGAAGATCCCCGCTTTCCGCCGCTTACCAAAAAGGATTTCGAAAAGCTGGAAATTCACATTTCAATTCTTTCGCCGCCGGAAGCGATGGTCTTTTCTTCGGAGGCGGATTTGCTTCGTCAAGTCCGGCCCGGTGTTGACGGACTGGTTATTCAGGACGGTTTCCGCCGCGGAACCTTTCTACCGAGCGTCTGGGAAGAACTGCCCGAAAAGGAACTTTTCTGGGCACATCTTAAACTGAAGGCGGGGCTGTCGGCGGATTACTGGTCGGACACCTTGCGGGTTTTCCGCTATACAACCGACTGTTTCCCCGCGTAGCATCAGGCAGACCTTATGAAAAAAAGACCGGTTATCCTTTTTGCGATTAACGGGCTGGGCATGGGCAACAGTACGCGTTGCCATGTGGTGATTCAGCGGCTTGCGGCCGAAGCTGATGTGCATGTTATTACGTCTGGCAACGGACTTTTCTTTTTCAAAGACCGCCCCGGAATCACTTCGCTCACCGAGATGCCGGCTCTGGCCTATGCTTTTTCCGGTGATGGCGTCAGCACGCTCGGGACACTGGCCTCAATCCGTACTCTGCTGAAAAAGCTCCGCGAGAAGGAACAACGGTTTGAAACGCTGCTCGATGAAATTAAACCCGATCTGGTGGCGACCGATTCTGAATACATCATCCGTCCCGTTCTTCGTCGCCGCATTCCGCTGGCTGGGATCAATAATTCTGATGTGGTTGTAAATGAATATTTCCGCCGTAAAAAACTGCCAGCCGCCATCCGCTCCCATTTCTGGGGAATCGAGTATTCCGATTATCTGCTACATCGTATGAAGTGGAATATGGCGGTCAGTCCATCGCCATTTACCGATAACCCGCGCAGTGATGTCTTTAAACGGATCGGCCTGATTGTTCGTGACGGGGCGCGGGAAACCGCGAAAGAGCGCGCCGGAAAGCCTGCGCCGCTTCCGCGCGAAATTGACCGTATTGTTGTCATGCTGAGCGGATCGGCGTTCGCCTCACAGATTGAAGAACTTCATGCCCTGCCGTGGAAGGTGGATGTAATCGGTCGTGACGGCGTCAGTTCCGGGAACGTCACCTATCACGGGAAAATACGTGAAAGCCTTGAGTTTGTCCGTAACGCCGGTGCGCTGGTGATTAACGGCGGGTTTTCTTCGGTGAGCGAAGCGATTGCCATGATGCGCCCCGTTTACGTCATTCCCGTTCCCAACCACGCCGAGCAGCTGATGAACGCGCTGATGGTGAAGGATATCGGCGCGGGAGATGTGGCTGGCGTTGATACGATTATTCAGCGGTTGAACGAAGCGTATCGGTTAAATTGGTGGGTCGGCATCAAAGAAGAACGCACTCCGGTTAATTTTAACGGTGGCGACGAAGCGGCTGCGCTGCTGCTGGAATTCCTGCGCGGAGTAAAGGAATGATTATCTGTGCCGATGATTTCGGGATGACCGCCGACATTAATCAGGCGACAGCTCATCTGGCGGGCGCCGGAAAAATTGATGCGGTTTCCTGTATGGTTAATATGCCGTTTTTTTCGGGCGGAGAACTTGCCGCACTCGGATCGGTGCAACTTGGTTTGCACTTTACGCTGGCGGAAACTCCGCAGGAATTCCGGAATCTGGTGCTTCGCGCATACGCCCGCCAGCTTGACCGGCGGAAGATTTTTGCCGAACTCGCGGCGCAGTACGACCGGTTCGAAAAAGTCGCGGGTCGCAAGCCAGATTTCATTGACGGTCATCTGCACGTTCAGCAGTTACCTGTGGTGCGCGATGTGTTGGTTGATTTTATCCGGAACCGTTGTGACGTCACACCGCCGCGTGTGCGGAACGCGGCGATGCCGCTCCGGCAGTGCTCACCGAAAAGTTTTTTGATTTCCGCGCCGGGCCGCACACTGAAACGCAGGGTGCAGAAGGCAGGTATTCCGACTAATGACGGTTTCGGCGGGATTTACAGCTACCTCGATTTCATGCGTTATCCGATGCATCTCGAAAAGTTCCTGACCACGGTGCCGGAAAGCGGCATCATCATGGTGCACCCAGGTCTTAATGAGCCGTGGCGCCGCGCAGAATACGATGCGCTGCTTTCCGTGTGCCGGAGAAATGAGCCGTAGAGTGAAGCAGAAAACATTCATTTTCTTATTTGCGTTACTGATCGGTGCCAGATGTTTTTCCGAACCGGCGTGGAGGCGATCAGGAGTTCCGGCGGCGGTTTGTGTTGAATCGGTGCGCGATCTCGGCGCGTTACAGTTTTTGGACGTAATCCGCGGTCGTGACGGTGGCTACAGCGCTGCTTTTCAAGGTCAGTCGGTTTGGGTTTTCGGCGACTCAATCATGCAGAAGAAAGGCGCGGACGGCTCCTCGTGGCGGAGCAGCACCTGGTGCCATACTGGCGATCAGGATGCCCGCGATAATCTGCAGAACCTGACGGAACCGGTTGATACGGCCGGCGTGCCTTATGAGTTTCTGCCGTTTACGGAAAACGAAACGCTCTATAACGGAAAACATTTTACACCGGAGGTCCCGGATAATGTACGAAGCCGCTGGGGACTCTGGCCCGGCCCAGTCGTGGTGTCGCCGGACGGCGCGAAGGCGTATGTTTTTTACGATAAAATTTTCGGCGGACCGAACGGACAGTGGGATTTTCACTCGGTCGGACGTTCGATTGCGGTTTGGAACCGACTTGAAGATCATCCGGTTCGTCCGGTGATTAATCCGGCCGCGGAACACCCGACGATGCTGTTCCCGACAAATGATATTCAGATGGGTCACGGCGCGATGGTGGTGGACGGGATGCTTTATGCGTTCGGTTGTGAGTCTCAACGGCTTGCCTGGCCGGTGACGGTTGGTCGGGTTCCGTTTGATCGGGCGCTTGATCGTTCGGCATGGCAGTTTTATACCGGCAACGGGAAATGGGGTGCCGACTGGCAAAAGGCCGTGCCGGTGCTTGAGGGCGCGCCGATGCTGAGCGTCTCATGGAACCGCTGGCTCGGTCGGTATATCGCGGTTTACAGTGTTCCGCTCGTGAACCGGATGGTTGTACGTACCGCGGAACATCCGGAAGGGCCGTGGTCCGATCCGCTGGATGTGGTGGACTGTATTGCGCCGGCGACGACCAATCAGTGGTGTTACTCTGGACTTTCGTATGATGAGTTTTCCAGAGAAGAAGGTCGCGTGATGTATTTTTCCTATTACCGCGAAACCGGCTTTCTCCAAGGCGAAATACGGCTGGTTGAAGTATCCTTTGCCGGCAAGCAGGCTTTTTAGAGTCCGGTTTTCCAAGGTTTGGAAATTGACCCTGCCGGTACGGCGGGCTACTCTCTGCGCCTTTGAGACGCAACCCAATATCGAGGGATTTTACGCATGGCGAATACAGTTTTAATCGGCGCTCAGTGGGGCGATGAAGGTAAAGGCAAAGTTATTGATGTTCTGACCGCGAAAGCGGACTGGGTCGTCCGCTATCAGGGCGGCAATAACGCCGGTCATACGGTGGAAATCGGCGATCAGAAGTATGTTCTGCATCTGGCTCCCTCCGGCATTCTTCGCCCCGGAGTGAAGTGCGTCATCGGCAACGGCCTAGTTGTGGATCCGATCGGTCTGACTGAGGAACTTCAGGATCTGGAAAAACGCGGGATTGATATCCGTGGACGGCTGTTTATCAGCGACCGCGCCCATCTGGTTATTCAGTACCACAAGGAACTAGACGGGGCGAAAGAGGCTAAGCTGGCGACCGGCAAAAAAATCGGCACGACCAAGCGCGGGATCGGCCCGGCCTATTCTGACAAAGCCGACCGTACCGGCCTGCGTATGGGCGATGTGCTTGAGGAAAACTTTGAAGACATGCTCCGCGAACGGATTGCCACCAAAAACGCCATGCTGGCTGTGCTGGAGGCCTCTCCACTGAATGCTGACGAGCTGGTCGCCAAATACGCCGTCGCGTTTGACTATCTTAAGCCGTTTATCTGCGACACCATTCCGATGCTCAATGCCGCCGTACGCGATCCGAAGAACAACGTGATTTTCGAGGGCGCGCAGGGAGTGATGCTTGATGTTGATTTTGGCACCTATCCCTTTGTCACCTCGTCGTCTACCAGTGCGGGCGGCGTGGCCACCGGCGCAGGTATTCCTCCGCACTGCATCGATGATGTGATCGGTATTGTTAAAGCCTATACGACACGTGTCGGCGAAGGGCCGTTTCCGACCGAACTGCTTGATGCGGATGGCGAAGAGCTGCGCAAAGTCGGTCGCGAATTCGGTGCCACAACGGGCCGTCCGCGCCGTTGCGGCTGGTTCGATGCCGTGGTTGCCCGCTATTCTGCGATGATCGGCGGGATTGACCACTGGGCGCTGATGAAGATGGACGTGCTTGACGGTTTTGAAACGATCAAAGTTTGTGTCGCCTACGAATGTGACGGCAAACTGGTTGAAACGGTCCCGGCAAGCATCAGTAAGTTTGCGCGTTGCAAGCCGGTCTATGAAGAATTTAAAGGCTGGAACTGCTCCACCCGCGAGGCAACCAGTTTCGATGAGCTACCGGAACAGGCGCAGAAGTATATCCGCTGGCTTGAAAAACTGACCGGCGTGCCGGTGAGTATTCTGTCCGTCGGGCCGAATCGTAAGAGTACGATTGAGTTGAAGATTTAAGATTGGCGATTGCCGATTGGAAACCGCTGTGAGTGCAGATGAAATAACTGCAATCATGACCGCATTACGCAAGACGGTTCGCGAGAAAAAACAGGTTGATATGTCTGACTCGATCGATAATCTAAAATCGGCAATCGGCAATCCGCCACAGCATGTGGCGATCATTATGGACGGCAATGGACGCTGGGCGAAACAGCGCGGACTGCCGCGTTTGAAAGGCCATGAGCAGGGAGCTGAATCCGTTCGCGCAGTCCTTCGTGCGGCACGGCAGGCGGGTGTAAAATATCTGACGCTTTACGCTTTCAGCACCGAGAACTGGATTCGCCCAAAGGACGAAGTGGAAGGGCTGATGAATCTTCTGGCGATTTTTATGGATCGCTACGAGGGCGAGCTGTTGAAAAATAAAATCCGGTTGCGGGTAATGGGGCAGATTGAGCGGCTGCCGGAAAAAGTGCAGACGAAGCTCGCGAAACTGATAGAGAAATCGGCGAAGGATTATGAATACACGCTGATCGTGGCGTTGAGCTATGGAAGTCGGCTCGAAATTGCCGAAGCGGCGAAGGCGATTGCGCGTAAGGTGGCGAAAGGCGAACTCGATCCGGAAACGGTGAATGAGGAGACGGTAGCGAAACATCTTTATCTGCCCGATGTTCCCGATCCGGAGTTGATGATTCGCACCAGTGGCGAATTGCGGCTGAGCAATTTTCTTCTCTGGCAGCTCTCTTACGCTGAGCTGTATGTGACAGATGTGTACTGGCCCGATTTTCGTGAGCAGGAATTTTTTAAAGCACTGGAAGCCTTCAGTCAGCGTGGACGGCGCTATGGCGGAATTACAACGCAATAAGGGGGATGTATGGATAAAAAAAGAATCATACTGGGATTGATTATTGCGGCGGTGCTTTGTAGCGCAATACTGCTGGTTCCTGCCGGAAATATTGCGGTGCTGCTGGGATTGATGGCCGTCTGCGGACTGGCAATGAACGAAGTTTATGCGCTGATGGAACTCGGCGGCCTGACCGCGTCCAAGAAGATGGGTGTGACCAGCGGTCTGCTTTTTGTCGCCATGACATGGCTGGTTGCCAAGTACGGATTCTCCGATGACGTACTGTGGTCTTTGCTTTTGATTATCCTAATGGTTGTTTTTTTTCGGCTGTTCGGTTATCCGGATGCGCGGCAGGCGCTGCGCAACGCGCTGGGTACACTGTTTGGCTTTCTCTATGTGGCGTTTTTCTGGAGCTTCTTTGTCCGCCTGTACATGGCGGGCAACTTAAGCGAGCCGACTAAAGCGGCTTTCTATCTGCTGCTGGCCGTCAAATGGGGCGATGCCGGTGCTTATTTCATTGGTTCGCGTTTTGGGAAGCACAAGCTGTTTCCGCGCATCTCGCCTAAGAAGAGCTGGGAAGGACTGTTTGGCGGTATTTTGTTTTCCTGTGTTGTGGGTGTGGTCTGGTGTCTCTGTACCAAAGAAACGCTCGGGCAATATTCATTTCCGCTTTATCACGCGCTGATTCTCGGCGTTCTGCTTCCAATTATTGGAACGATGGGTGATCTGGTGGAATCTATTTTCAAACGCGCAGTCGACATCAAAGATTCCGGCGCGATTGCTCACGGCATGGGCGGCATGCTCGATATGATCGACAGTTTGCTGTTTGCCGCGCCGTTTATGTATATCTATATCAAATTTTTCCTCGCACGCTAGAAAGGCGGATATTCTCTGATGGCTGAATTTTTTATGCAGGGTTGGACTGTTTTCTACACTGTTTTTGCGGCGCTGTTTCTCTTCGGCATCACTGTTTTTGTTCACGAATTCGGCCATTTCATTGTGGCGCGCCGGTGCGGACTGGTCGTCAAAACCTTTTCAATCGGCTTCGGGCACGCCATCTTCAAATGGGAAAAGGACGGAATCCTTTACAAAATCGGCTGGATTCCCTTCGGCGGCTACGTTTCTCTTCCACAACTTGATCCCGAAGGAATGGAAAAAATTCAGGGCGGCGAATCAAAAGAAACATTTCCTGAAATTTCGCCGTGGAAGAAAATCGCCGTTGCCGTTTCCGGTCCGCTAGGAAACATCGTGCTGGCCGTACTGCTGGCCCTCGCTATCTGGCTGATTCCCGGCAATGACGCGGGGACACAAATCCGTCCAATCATCGGAAGTATTGAAACCAACAGCGCAGCTTACGCCGCCGGTTTGCGTCAAGGCGACGAAATCATCACCGTCAACGGTGCCGCCGTCAAAAACTGGTATGACTTCACGGTCGAAGCGCTTCTGAAAAACAGCGATACCGTTGCGCTTGATGTCCGTAATGCCGGCGTCGAAAAACAGCTCAACGTCCCGGTTGTAAAAATCGAAAGCGGTGAGCGGATTATGGAGGGCGTTAAGCCCGCCATTCCCTGTCTCTTCGGCGCGGTTACAGCTGGCAGTCCCGCGGATCGCGCTGGTGTAAAAAGCGGCGATATCGCGCTGGCGCTCAACGGTGTGACTGTGCTGGGTTGGGAGAATTTTACCGAACTGGTGCAGTCGACCGAACCCGGCGTTCCGGCGGCACTCACCGTCGAACGCAAGGGCGAAACATTCGCGCTTTCAATAGTTCCTGAGTACAGCGCGGAGTATAAACGCATCATGGTTGGTGTGCAGCTCGGTGGTAGCGGCCTGCCGTGGATGCTGTACAAAAATCCGCTCGATCAGCTCAAATATGATGCGCTTGCCATAGTTCGTGTGCTCAAAGCGCTGGTCACGCCCGCCGAAGCTAAACAGGCCGCTGGCGGTCTCGGCGGACCGATTGCCATTTTCACCATGCTTACCATGTCGATTAAAATGGGTCTCGTGAACACGCTCGGACTGATCCGCTTCCTCAACATTAACCTGGCGGTTTTAAATCTGCTTCCGATTCCGGTGCTCGACGGCGGGCATATCGTTTTTGCGTTTTGGCACGGCATTACCCGCCGCAAGCCGAATCTCAAAATGCAGATGGCGCTTACCAACATGTTTGCAATACTGCTAATTGGCGCGATGCTCATTCTTTCTTTCAACGACATCGACCGTAAGTTTCAGGTCAAAAAGTTTTTCGGCAAGCTGTCCGGGCAGTCCGAACAGAAGTAGCAATATGGAGTGCGGTGGCTTGCCGCCGCTTTAAATCGCGAAGCTTGCTTCGCGTTACTGTGGCAAGCCGAAGCAAGCTTCGGTTAACAAAGCGCAGGCAAGCCTGCGCAGTCCAAAAATTATGATAGACCGGTTCCATAAGCGGAGCTTTTTCAGCGGTATGTCGCCTATGCGCGCCATCGGGTTTCTGGTGCTGATGGGGTTTGTTCTGTTTGTTTCGTTCCGGATTTTTAATGCACCAGCGAAAACCGTACAGATTCTCACCGCACCTGATGGACACCGCGAAGCACGACTCCAACGCGTTTACTATTCCTCAAAACCGGGGTTCAAAATCGCCGCGCGTGAAGGGCGACTATGGCGCACACTTTACTATCTGCCCGAATACACCAACGTGCCGGCAGATAAGCTGGGAGAAAATTTGCGCTGGAGCGCCGATTCGAAGAAGCTCTACTTTGACATCAGCGGCAAGCCGGTGTGGGGTTGCGATTTCGAAACGCAGTCATCTAAGCGGTAACGGATGGAAGTCAGCGATTGCGCATGGCGCGGCGGGTATCGAGATCAGCGGCTTTCTTTTTCAGCGTCTCTCGCTTATCGACCGTATCTTTTCCTTTGCAGAGCGCCAGCTCTATTTTTACTTTGCCGTCTTTGAGGTAGGCTTTGAGCGGTACGAGCGTCAGCCCCTTTTCACCGATTTTGCTCCGGAGACGTTCGATCTCTTTTTTGTGCAATAACAGGCGGCGAGGGCGGGTTGGGCTGTGATTAAAAACATTGCCGTGACTGTACGGCTGAATCGTCATCTGGAGCACTTCGGCCTGGCCATTTTCAATATGGGCATAAGCTTCGTCGATACGGATATGGCCTCCGCGGATGGATTTGACTTCCGTGCCGCGCAGTTCAATGCCGGCTTCAAACTTCTCCAGAACATGAAAATCCCGGAACGCTTTGCGGTTGGTGGCCAGCACGCCGGAAGCATCCCGGGATTCTTTGACTTTGGGAGGCATTTTTACAGGACGATATCGGGTCCGTCGTCGAACATATCAAAAGAGGAGCTCATATCAACGGGCTGGACGCCCATTTCGACGGTAAGCTTGCCTTCGACGATTTCTTTGAGAACGACATCATGGAAGTCCTGTTCGGGGAAGTCGCGCTTGACCATCGGGCGTTCACCGCGGATGAGCTGGCGGGTACGGTAGGAGACGAGGTTCACCAGCGTCGGGATGCTGCCGATTTTTTCTTCTGCTTTGGTCAGGTATTCAAAGTTCATAGTGCGATTTCATCCTCTCATTAGAAATAAAAAGCGGGGCGTAATGTACACGCCCCGCTTTCTGCCGTCAAACGGCAATTTGGCATTTATCAGCGACTTACATCATGCCGCCCATGCCACCGCCCATACCGCCCATGTCGGGCATAGCCGGTTTGTTCTTTTCCGGCAGGTCGGTGATCATGCATTCGGTTGTCAGCAGCAGGCCCGCAATGCTGGCCGCGTTCTGCAGGGCAGAGCGGGTCACCTTGGTCGGGTCGATGATGCCGGCGGCGATCATGTCCACATATTGTCCGGTAGCAACATCGTAGCCGTTGTTGCCTTTAGCCTTTTTGACTTCCTGCACAACGATGGCACCTTCGATACCGGCGTTATCCACCAGCTGGCGGAGCGGAGCTTCGCAGGCTTTACGGACAATCTGGGCACCGATGGCTTCGTCGCCTTCGAGCTTGAGGCTGTCGAGAGCCTTCTGAGCGCGGATCAGAGCAACACCGCCGCCCGGCACAATGCCTTCTTTGGCGGCTGCGCGGGTCGCGTGCAGAGCATCTTCAACGCGGGCTTTCTTTTCCTTCATTTCGGATTCGGTCGCTGCGCCGATGTTGATCACAGCTACGCCGCCGGAGAGCTTGGCTAGACGTTCCTGCAATTTTTCGCGGTCGTAGTCTGACGTGGTTTCTTCGATCTGGCGGCGAATCTGGTCTTCGCGCGCGGTGATGTTCACCTTCTTGCCAGCGCCGTCAACGATTACGGTTTCATCTTTGCTGACCGTGACGCGTTTGGCGCGGCCCAGATCTTCAAGGGTGACGTTTTCGAGTTTGATGCCGAGGTCTTCAGTGATGAACTTACCGCCGGTCAGGATGGCGATATCTTCCATCATGGCTTTGCGGCGGTCGCCGAAGCCCGGAGCTTTAACGGCACAGACGTTGAGCGTGCCGCGCAGCTTGTTGACTACGAGAGTCGCCAGCGCTTCACCTTCGACATCTTCCGAGATGATCAGCAACGGCTTGCTGCTCTTGGCCACACTCTGGAGGAGCGGGAGCATGTCCTGCAGGTTCGAGATCTTCTTTTCGAACAGCAGAATGCAGGGATCTTCCATCGACACTTCCATCGTTTCAGCGTTATTCACGAAGTAAGGAGAAAGGTAGCCCTTGTCGAACAGCATACCTTCTTTAACTTCGAGACTGGTTTCCATCGTCTTGGATTCTTCCAGAGTAATCGGGCCGTCTTCGCCGACTTTGGCCATCGCATCTGCAATGATCTTACCGATGGCGGTGTCGCCGTTGGCGGAAATGGTTCCGACCTGAGCCAGTTCTTCGGTGGATTTGGTTTTCTTGCTCATCTTGGCGAGCGCAGCAACCAGTACTTCCGTGGCTTTATCAATGCCGCGTTTGAGGCTCATCGGATTGGCACCGGCGGTGACATTCTTGAGACCTTCGCGATAGATCGCCTCGGCCAGAACGGTTGCGGTTGTGGTGCCGTCTCCGGCGATGTCGCTGGTCTTGCTGGCAACTTCGCGAACCATCTGTGCGCCCATGTTTTCGAAGGGATCGTCCAGTTCGATTTCCTTGGCAACGGACACGCCGTCTTTGGTGACGGTCGGGGAGCCGTATTTCTTGTCGAGAATTACGTTGCGGCCTTTCGGGCCGAGGGTGACTTTGACCGCGCGGCTCAGCTTTTCTACGCCTTTGAGCATCGCGTCGCGGGCATCTACATCAAATTTCATCTGTTTAGCCATGTTGACTTCTCCTTATAAGTTTTTAGTTAGCCGATCACAGCGAGGATATCTTCTTCGCGCATGATCTGGTATTCCTTGCCGCCCATTTTGACTTCCGTTCCGCCGTATTTCGGCATGAGGACGGTGTCGCCTTTTTTGACATTGAAGGGAATGACTTTGCCGTTGTCGTCCAGCTTGCCGGTTCCCAGGGCGATTACTTTGCCTTCCTGTGGACGCTCTTTAGCGGTGTCAGGAATGATGATTCCGCCTTTTTTCATTTCGGCTTCTTTAATCGGTTCGACCAGTACGCGGTCGCCTAATGGTTTAATGTTCATGGATGTACTCCTCCTTGTTTGGGTTCTAGTTTCCTTGCGGCGGCACGGACTCGCCGCCGCATACAATTAACATCTGAGATTATTTCTTCTTATCGTCGTCCATCTTGTAGTCGGCGTCGATCACGTCACCGTCCGCCTGCTTTTCGCCACCGGACTGCGCGCCGTCAGCCTGCTGCTGGTGAGACTGGCCTTCGGGCTGAGCCTTGGAATACATTTCCGTGGCCGCCGCCTGCATGGCCTCGTTCAGTTTTTCCATCGCCGACTTGATCTGTTCGTCATTGTCGCTCTTGAGCGCTTCCTTAACCGGCTCAATGGCTTTTTCAACTTCCGCTTTCTTGTCCGCGGAAATCTTGTCGCCGTTTTCTTTCATGAATTTTTCCGTTTGGAAGACGGTGCTGTCGGCCTGATTGCGCAGATCAACTTTTTCTTTGGCCTTTTCGTCTTCGGCGGCATGCAGTTCCGCATCCTTCATCATCTTCTCGATCTCATCTTTCGACAGACCGCTCGAAGCGGTGATGGTGATATGCTGCTCCTTACCGGTGCCGAGGTCTTTAGCCTTCACATTCAGAATGCCGTTGGCATCGATATCGAACGTCACTTCAATCTGCGGCACGCCGCGCGGTGCCGACGGAATTCCGTCGAGCTGGAAATGGCCGATCGTCTTGTTATCGCGGGACATCTTGCGCTCGCCCTGCAGAACGTGGATGTCTACGGCGGGCTGGTTGTCGGCAGCCGTTGAGAAAATCTCGCTCTTCTTGGTCGGGATGGTGGTATTACGTTCGATCAGCGGCGTGCGTACGCCGCCGAGCGTTTCGATGCCGAGTGTCAGCGGAGTTACGTCGAGCAGAAGTACGTCTTTCACTTCACCCTTCATGATGCCGCCTTGAATTGCCGCGCCGACCGCGACGACTTCGTCCGGGTTCACGCCTTTATGCGGTTCCTTGCCGCCAAAGAGCGCTTTCACCGAACTCTGTACTTTAGGCATACGGGTTGATCCGCCGACCAGAATTACTTCGTCGATCTGGCTGTTGGTCAGTTTGGCATCCTGCATACAGGTTTTGACAGGGCCTTCGGCGCGGGCTATCAGATCGTCCACTAGCTGTTCCAGTTTGGCGCGGGACAGAGTGACGTTTAGATGTTTCGGGCCGCTGGCGTCCGCCGTGATGAACGGCAGGTTGATGTCGGTGGAATTCGAGCTCGAAAGTTCGCACTTGGCTTTTTCCGCTGCTTCTTTTAGGCGCTGTTGAGCCATCGGATCTTTAGAAAGATCGATACCTTGTTCCTTTTTGAATTCCTGAACTAGCCAGTCCATGACCTTCTGGTCGAAGTCATCGCCGCCGAGGTGTCCGTCACCGTTGGTCGCAGCTACTTCGAACACGCCGTCGCCGATATCGAGCACGGAAATATCGAACGTTCCGCCACCGAGGTCGTAGATGGCGATTTTTTCATCGTGCTTTTTGTCAAGGCCGTAGGCCAGCGAAGCAGCCGTCGGCTCGTTGACAATACGTAGCACTTCGAGACCGGCAATTTTGCCTGCGTCTTTGGTGGCCTGACGCTGGCGGTCATTAAAGTAAGCCGGAACGGTGATAACCGCCTGAGTGATTTTTTCGCCGAGGTAGGCTTCCGCATCGGTCTTCATCTTCTGAAGAATCATCGCGGAGATTTCCGGCGGCGCGTAGGTTTTGTCGCCGATCTTAATGTGAGCGTCGCCGTTGGAAGCTTTGACGACCTGATAGGGAACCAGTTCGATTTCGTGCGCTACTTCCGCATAGTTGCGGCCCATGAAACGTTTCACGGAGAAAACGGTGTTTTTCGGATTGGTTACCGCTTGGCGTTTTGCGGCCTGACCGACCAGACGTTCGCCGTCTTTGGTGAATGCCACTACCGACGGGGTCGTGCGTCCGCCTTCAGCGTTTGGAATAACAGTGGGTTCGCCACCTTCCATAATCGCCATACAGGAATTGGTCGTCCCGAGGTCTATTCCTAAAACTTTTGATGCAGTTGCCATAGTTTTGATCCTTTCAGTTAAAATTCAAATACGGTTTAGGTTAAAGCAGACAGTGTGCCGATGAGGGGTCGTTGGCTATTACTTATTGGTTATTAGTGTCTTGCGAATAATCCGGCGCAAGGCCATGCGGGGAATGGTTCGACTGATCTGTCTCATCTGATGGACGGTAAGCGCCAAAATGGCGCAACACCCAATTACTCGACGGAGGGCATGTCGCTGAGTTTGTACCCGTTCATGCCGAGCACTTCTTCGGTGGTGCGGAAATGGCACTTGCAGGTTTTCAACAGAATACCGGGGCCTTTGTCTGCGATCAGTTCGGCGGCGATCTGTTTGACTTTGGCCGAGCAGCCTTTCGGTACATTTTCAATGCCGAAATCTTTTTCCATTTTGCGCAGAGCTAGCAAAAATCCGGCGCGCGCCAGAATGGATGCGGCGGCGACAGCGGGGTCGGACTCTGCTTTGGTGCGCTGATCCATCTTTATTTTTTTGCCTTTTCCCATCAGCGCTCGCTCAATCAGGACGGTCGATGCGAATTTGTCGGAGAGGGCGCGCGGGCAGTCGGGGACTTTTTCGAGCAGGTTTTCAATGGCACGGGCGTGGCCCCAGGCTAGGAGTTTATTCACATTTCCGATTTTGGCATACATGCGGTTATAGGCTTCAGGACCGATTGCAACGACAGCATATTTCCCGTCGAGTTTTTTCCGGATATCGGAAGCTAATTGTAAAGCAACGCGGTCGCTGGTGATTTTTTTACTGTCGCGCGCGCCAAGCTCCTTGAGAATTTCGACACTTTTGGCGTCGGTATAAACAGAGGCGATGACAAGCGGGCCGAAGAAGTCGCCTTTGCCGCTTTCGTCGATACCCATATGAGGCTGGACACTTTCGGGGTCGTGGATCGCATCATAGCCGAGCCGAGCCTCGCCGAGCACTTCGGGCTCGAGGGTAAAAGTAATCCATTCTTCAGCGCCCTTGCCCTGAACGAGGCATTTGCCGGAAGTATAGAGATTGACGCGGCATTTTCCTGTGTCCACAGCGATCGTCGTATGAGGAACTTCGACCTGTGTGTAGTGCGGTGCACGGAGTAGTCCGGCCAGTTTGGTTTGCTGGTCCCCGGTGAGTTTGATGGTGAAAGAGTTCTGCTTCATTTACCGAAGGTTCTTAGCAGAGTTTGATTTTAATGGAAAATCAAAAGGCATAAAGAGGGGTGAATGATAAAGTTCAGAGGTTGCATACGAGGTGCCATATAGGATAGTTTTCATCCGATTTAATATGAAGTTGCTGAGACACATAGCGTTTTTTCTAATACTGGTTACTCAAGCGGTGTGTGCCGCTACGCCGACCTTTGGAGATTTGGCCGTTCTTTTAGCCAAGGGATATTTTGGGGGTTATGTCAAACAAGACGCTTCTTTGGAACAATGTGCGGCATTTTTAAACAGCCGGGGGGTCAGTTTTTCATTGTTTGACCTAATGGATCCGAGTAAGGGCGTGACGCAAGAAGATTTGGCGCGGGTTGTTGGGCAGTCGATGTTGCTTTTCTCAGGAGAGGCTGAGGTTGTAAATGGTTGCATTAAAAAACCATTAGAAGCGGAAACGTGGGTTGACTACTGCTTGCTGAATGATATAGATCTACGGCCTGTTTGGAATCGGTTCGTTCTGTGTACGGCAGAAGATTCTTTGCCGGAAGTCAGGCGTTTTTTTGGAAGATAGTCCGGCGGACAAAAAGGAGCTAAAAATGAAGAAAATCAGAGTTCGTTTGTTTTTCGTACTTATCGCATTTACCTGTTTTTTAGTTTCTTCGGCGCAGGCCAATCTCGGATTGCAGCAGATTGTGACCGAACAGGGGGCTCCGGCTGTCGGTCCGGCGGTTTTGACGGCGGCACGGGCTGTTTATGCCAATAATACGGATCAAGCGGTTATCCAGCAGCAGTTAATTGCTATCTTGAACGAAGCAGCAGCCACGGGAAATGAACAGGCTATTCGCTATGCAATTGTCGCCGTAATGATTGCTGGTGGCGTTGAAAATCTAGAGTTGAGCAGGGTTGCCATTAATAACAGCAATGTATTTCTTAATTACGAAGCGTTGACGGCGGCTACCGTCGCGGCGACCCAATCGTTGTTGTTGAATGTATCTGGCGGCGGCGCACAAGGCGGCGGTACACAAGGCGGCGGTACACAAGGCGGCGGTACACAAGGCGGCGGTACACAAGGCGGCGGTACACAAGGCGGCGGTACACAAGGCGGCGGCGCGCAAGGTGGCGGCGAGCAGGGTGGTGGATATGGCAATATGTTCCCCGGCGGCGGAGGGGTAGATCCGAATAATCCATTCACTCCGGGGGGTAACGGTAACGGTGGCGATGGTGATCTTCCTGCGACTCGGATATGATAAGGCGTTTGATTACGGGATAAGTGGACACTGTTTGAAATATTTAGCTTTGCAGAATTAAGGCCCTGTATGAAAAAAATTAAAATTTTGATACCAATTCTGGTCGGGTTGCTGATCGGACAGTTGTTTGCGGACAGCGAGCGACCACTCAGTGTCATTAATACTATCCGGATGGGCTATAATGACAATCTATATCATAAGGACAGCGGTGTAAGCAGCGCCTCATCTTTTGTAACAGATATCGTCGATCTCTCTTTTCGTGCTTCACTTTCCGACCGCACCGATTTGATGGTTAAATCACAGATCAATCTGATGCAGGATGATGGTGGTACTGAGTTTCTTCCTAACCTGTACGCGACACTTAGTCACTCAGTTTCACCACGGTTGCTTTTGCAACTCTCTGAATATTACCGTAGCGGAGACAGGTCTGGTGGGACTACAAATTTGGATGCTCGATACGTCTATTTTAATAACAGAGTGGGTGCTTCTGCGGATTATGTGCTAACCAGCAAAGACCGGATACAGGGAACGTTAGCTCACGATGTTGTGCGGAATGAAGATGATGTTAAGGTGCTTAAGCTTGATACAACGACCGTGGAAGCGGGAACGTCGTGGAGGCGGGAACTCACTTTGCAGCGGACCTACTCCACCCTCAATTTAAAACAGCGATGGGTGACGTATGACAATCAAGATTCTTCTTTTCAAGCGACGGATCTTTCGGCTGGACTCAGCCACACATTCACTCCGAAATGGCAGGGAAGTGTCGAGGGTGGCGTGTCGCAAGTGCGTCCGGATTTTTCCGGAACAGCTTCGAATACTGCCACCATCACTCCTATCTTCAATGCAGGATTGGTATTCAGTCCCTCTCCGAGAACCCGCTTTTCCACTGACTTAGGCCACAGTTATTCAGCATCTGATGATAGTGGCTTTGGTGGGCAGACCACGACGGACTTGCGTTTTGGTGTCCAGCACGAAATAACAGCGAAACTGATGGTGAAGGCGACTGCCCGGTTCTCAAAAACAGACTATGCTGCAGAAGATAATCAGAAGACGGCGAATACCTCGGATCAGACCGACCGCATGAATCTCGACTTGCGCTTTTCCTATAAGCTTAATCGGATAAATTTCATCGAGCTGGGCATGCGGCACGGCGAAAGAAGCAGCGACAGTGGTTCCGACTGGAAGCAGAACGTAGTTGATATCGGCTGGCGAGTTGAGTTGAAGTAAAAACTACCGTCGGTGTTTTATAAAATTATGGTGAGGTTTTACCGCCTCACCATCATCATTTAAACGAGGGCTGAATAATGAGTGAGAATCCGAAGAAAGAAACGACATTACACTTTTTGGATTACTGGAGGGTTATTCGCTCTCGCAAGGAAATCGTTCTGGCAGTTCTTTTCCTAGTGGTGATTACCGGGACGGCCTATACTTTTACCCTGCCGAAGATATATGCTGCACAGGCTCGCATCGAAGTTAACAATGACAGCGTGGATATTGATCCTTTCGGTGCGTCATCTTCGAGTGGAGGTGGAATGAGGGGGTACGATCCTTATTTTCTCCGTACACAGTTCGAAATTATTCAGTCTAAACCGATCCTTTACGAGGTGATCAACCGGCTTAACTTGCAGGAGGTGTGGGGCAGGAAGGATGAGAAAATCCCGAAAGAAGTGGCATATAAAATGTTGCGATCAAGTCTGGAAGTCAGCCAGTACCGTGATACCAGTTTGATTTCGTTGACAGCTCAACGGCAGGATCCTAAAGAGGCGGCTCGTATCGCTAACGAACTGGCCGATGTCTATCGTGACGCCCGCCTGGATCTTAAATATAAAGAAATGACCCGCGCGATGGACGCTTTGAGTCGCGAGCTTGAGAAGCAGCAGGAAAAAGTAGACGTGGCTTCAAAACGCGTGGAAACACTTCGTCAGGAGCTCGATATCACTGTTCTGCCGAATTCATCTGGCAGTTCTGAAAACAGTGTCGAAAAACTTCGCTTGCAGCAGTTGGAGGGTGATCGTATTGCCGCCCGTGTGGAAATGTTAGTAGGCAAGGCTCGTTCTGAGCAGCTGGACGGCATGAATAACGAAGACCTGTTGACGGCATCTGCCTATCTCACGCAGGATCCTTTTGTAGAAGCGATGCGTACTCAGATTAAGGATTATGATGTTGCCCTGACTTCGCTGCTCGAAAATTACGGAGCGAATTATCCAGAAGTGAAACAGACGCAGGCGGCCCGTGACGAATTGGTGGTCAAGCTAACGAAAGCTCTTGACGGTATTAAAAAAGGAACACGGGCGCAGTACATCGTAGCCAAATCAAAATTTGAAGCGCTTGAAGAAGAATTACGTGGAGTGCGAACCAGCGATCAGGAGTCGCAACGCGAAAAGTTTGTGCCTTTTAATAAAGCTCAGCAGGAACTTGAGCTCCAACGTGCGATCATGAACGCACTTAAATCCCGCATTGCACAGGAGGGAATCACGTTACAGGTTCCCCGCACTCCGGTTGAAATTGTCGATGCTGCTGAGGAGTCAAGCCGTCCGGTGAGTCCAAATCTGATTCTCAATGTACTGATGAGCATATTTATCGGCCTTGGATCCGGCATAGGACTGGCCTACTTTATTGAATATCTTGACACGTCTATTAAGACGGCTGACGACGTTGAGCGCTGGATTGAGTTGCCGGTTCTCGGGCTCATTCCACAGAAGGTGCGTCCGCTTATTGAAGAAGGTCCGGATAGTGAACACGCTGAGGGGTACCGCGTGTTGCGGACGAATATGGCTTTTGCGGATGCCGGCGGACCCCGAAAGGGCGCTTTTGCTGTGTTGAGCGGCGGTGCCGGTGAAGGGAAATCAACCACCGCTTTCAACTTAGCCTATGTTTGCGCGCAACAGGGTGAAAAAGTACTGCTGGTCGATGCCGACTTGCGCCGTCCCGTACAGCATACTATTCTGGGCGTGTCTAATCGCTTTGGATTAACCAATGTACTCTTGCGCGATGTGCCGGTTGAAGAGACGATAAAAACGACCAGCGTTCCCAATCTTCACTTTCTCCCAAGCGGACGTTTGCCGCGTACCTCTCTGGGTGTGCTTGATCCGAAGCGTATCAGTGAGCTGGTACACAGTTTGAAGTTGAAGTATGACGTAATTATCTTTGATACGCCGCCGTTGGTTGGTATCAGCGATTCGGCCGTTATAGCCAAGGAAATGGATGGTGTGGTACTGATAGTACAATACCGTAAATATCCGCGCGACATGATTATTCGTGCCAAACAGATGCTGGATACGCTCGGTGTTTCGCAGGTTGGTGTGGTGCTTAACAACATCAATATCATGCGCGACGATTACTACTACTATTACCACTCATACTATTCTAACTATCAATATTACCGTTCACAGGAAGCGAATCCGGCTGTTTCTCAGGAACCTCGTGGCGCGGCCTAAAAGGAGCATGGATGAAGAAAATTGGGATACTTTCAGTATTATTAGCGGCTGTTGTTCTGGTGGGTTGCAACAGTCGGCCGGTGATGATGGATGATACAGTTGGATTGTATAAGTTGCGTTCACTGGATCCTCTGCAGATCAGTCTGCTGGGTATACCGGCTGAAAAGCAGATCGATACCATCATTGATGAAAAAGGAACGATAACACTTCCCTATATTAATGATCCGGTCCAGGCTTCCGGCCTGACCACTTCTGAGCTGGAACGCAAAATTCAGCACATTTATACCGATGGGCAGATTTACCGTAATATCACAGTCAACATCTCCACAACGGCTAAAATCTACTACATGGAAGGCGAGGTGCGTACTCCACAGGAATATCCGCTGAACCGGCGCATTACTTTGATGCAAGCAGTTGCTGCCGCTGGCGGATACACTGACTACGCCAACAGAAACAAAGTTACAATTACTCGCAACGGGAAGATAATGAAGTTCGATATTAAAAATATTGAAAAACATCCCGAGCTGGACGTTCCGGTTGAATCGGGTGACCGGATTAAGGTTCACCGCTCTCTTTTATAACCTGTGCCGCCATGCAGTGTTGTTCCGGTCTGATTAGGACGGAATTTTTATTTCCGAAAAGGTCGGATATCAGAATCAAGCTGGAACCGGATGTCTTTTATTTCCGGGATGCCCGGAACCGAAGAAATCTTCTTGAGCATGTGTGCCTTGGGTAGGCGGCGCAATTCGATCAGCCAGCCCGGATGATCCGCATGCACATATAAGATTCCATTTTTAAAATGCGAAGGTCGGGCGTGTTTTGCAAGCTGTTCGCCAACGATCATCGGCCACCGTTCGGATATCTTTTCAGGCAGTGACACAGTTTCGGATTCGTTCTTCTGGAGCATTCCGTTGAGGATGGCACCGATAGGCTTTTCCGGACGTCGCTCAGAGGGTGGAAACGGGTCTTCCAGACGAAACCGTTCTCTGGCTAATTCCCATTTCAGATGCTGTTCGGGTGTCTGTTTCATATTGTTCTTCGGCAGATGACAGTTTGTAAAAAAGTTTAAAATCAATAGACTATACATAGAAAAAGGATGTGGCGCACTTTGAATTCAATTCATGACTATAGGTTTTCTTTGCTATTGATGCCGGTGCTTCTGGCTGTGTCGGCCTTTTTTTCCTGCACAGAAACTGCGCTTTTTTCACTATCTCCGGATGCCGCACGCCGCCTGCGGACACACCGGAGGATTGATGATCTGCTGACGTTGCTGCATAAGGATCCCTCCGGACTGTTGACGGCCATTCTGTTTGGGAATCTAGTCGTTAATGTTCTGTTCTTTTGTACCGGAGCCGAAGCAGCCGGACGGTTGGCCGAAGGCCGCGGAGAGTGGTTCGAAGCTCTTGGCGGCGCACTAATTCTGCTGGCCGTTATTGTATTCGGCGAGATCATTCCGAAAACAATTGGGATCACTCATCCATCCGGCGTTCTGCATATCACCGCTGCGCCTTTACGGAGCTGGTTCTATCTTACCCGCCCGTTTCGTCTCTTCATCCGCTGGTTGCTCGGCCGCCTTGGATTGCACGATGACGGCATAGCCTCGTCCGGCAGAAACTATCTGACACCTGGCGAACTTAAAGAACTGCTGGATGCAGTTCAACATGAGCCGGGATTTGGTTCGCACGAGAAAGAAATTCTTGAGGACATTGTTAATCTGCCCGATGTGCGTGTGCGGGAGGTTATGATTCCTCGGGTTAAGGTGCTTCGCAGGCGGCTCGATGTGGATCGTCGCGAATTGCTTGAACAGGCTCGCCGGCACGAATATAGCCATGTGCTGATCTATCGAGACAAAGATGATGACCCTCTGGGGTATGTCGGTATTGGGGATCTTTTCATGGATGGTGGACGGACGGAATCTCTTGAGCCTTTTATTCATCCGCTCAGTTTTGTTCCCGAGACCAAGCGGGCCGACGTACTGTTACGCGAATTCATGACCCATGACTGGCCGATGGTGGCGGTGGTTGACGAATACGGCGGACTGGCGGGCATTGTTACGATTGAAGATCTGCTGGCAGAAGTAGTTGGCGATTTTGAACCGGAAACGGCTACGGAAGTCCAACAGCTGGATGAAGTAACTTATCGACTGGATGGACAACTTCCCATTCGAGCCTGGCGTGAGCTTTTCACCGGATTTCTTCCCGGTCAGGAAAAGGATGCATTGGCTTTCGATACGCTTGGCGGCTTTATAATTTCCCTGCTCGGTCGTATGCCTTGTCCTGGAGACTCCGTTTCTGTACGGAATCTTCAGCTGACCGTTGAGACAATGCATCACCGCCGGATTGGTGTGGTGTTATTGCGCCTGAATGAACCGGAGGTGCAGGTATGAACGTCTGGCTGTCCATCTGGTTGATTCTACTGTCTTTTATTTTCGTGGCTCTTTTTTCAGGACTTGAGACCGGAGGTTATTTGCTCAACCGCATCCGGTTGCGCTCCCGTGTACGGCAGGGCGATCATGCTGCCCGTCACCTGCAATACAGCCTGCGTGATGCACACCGGTTTATTTTCACCGTATTGATTGCCAATAATATAGCGAGTTACATCATAGCCAGAGAGGTAACCAGACTCTATTCTGCTGGCGGCTTGCAGATTCACAGCGAGTTGCTTTTCGGAATCATCCCGTGGAACTCCGAAGCCGCCGCGACGCTTACGCTTCTTCTCCCGCTGTTTCTTTTTGGTGAACTCATCCCAAAAAATATTTTTCGTCACCACGCCGAGACGCTTATGTACCGGTTTTCTGCGCTACTCCGTCTTGTTCAGTGGATATTATCCCCGGCAACGGCCTTTCTGAAAGCGCTCTTCAATCTGCTTACCGGCGGACGTGGCCGTCGTGAAGAGCTGGACGGGTTCTCGCTTTCTCTTCAGGGGCTCCGTGAATATTTTTCCGAGGACACACGCCGGACGACCTTAAGCACCCATCAGCATGGCATGATCGACAACCTCGTTGCCATGCACCGAACTTTTGCGCAAAACGTCATGAAGCCGGCTGCAAGCATGACGCAGGTTTCAGAAAAGGCATCTGTCCGGCAGGTTCTCGACCTGATGCGTACCCGGAATGTTGATCAGGTAGCTGTTTACCGCAGTTCGGCCCGTATCGTTACCGGGTTTATCGATCTTTTCGACCTGATGGATACGGCCTTAAGTCCGGAAGACCCGGTTAAGCCGCTGCTACACAAAGCTGTTCGCGTAACATCCGATATGCCGCTTACCCGTGCTTTCAGGTTACTCCGGAAACGTGGCGAACAGACTGCAGTGGTCGTGGATCGCTCCGTCCGGGTGGTTGGACTGTTGCACATACGCGACATTGCCCGTTACATCGTCCGGGACGCTTGATAATTCACTGAAAACCCGGTTGAACGGGAGTTGCGGGAGATACCAAGCCGTGCTATATCTAGCGGCCTCAAGGGTGAAAAGCCCAATATATGGTGGTTTTTAAGCAAATGGCTAACGAAGACAAAAAGCACGTTTACGACGAAAGTAAGATTAAAACCCTATCGTCCCTTGAACATATCCGGGCCCGTGCCGGGATGTATATCGGTCGAACCGGCAACGGCAACCATTACGACGATGGAATCTATGTCCTGCTCAAGGAAGTTGTCGATAACGCCATCGACGAGTTCATCATGGGGCACGGTAAGAAGGTCGAAATCACCATTGAAGAAGATACGGTGAATGTGCGCGACTATGGACGCGGAATTCCTCTTGGTAAAGTCGTCGAATGCGTTTCGCGTATCAATACCGGTGCCAAATACAACGATGACGTTTTCCAGTTCAGCGTCGGACTTAACGGTGTCGGCACGAAAGCTGTCAACGCGCTTTCCAGCTATTTCGTCGTCCGTTCCCATCGCGACGGGCATTTTGTTGAAGCTCGTTTCAATCAGGGTGTTCTTGACGAGGAGGAGAAGGGTTCCGCAAAGAATGAAGAAAACGGAACCTTCATCAGCTTTTCGCCGGATCCTGAAATTTTCAAAATTTACAAATTCCGTGAAGATCACGTTGAGCGCCGCCTGCGCTTCTACTCCTATCTCAACGCCGGACTTACGCTCATCTTTAACGGTAAAAAAATTGTTTCTGAAGGCGGACTGCTCGATTTGATCGCCGACGAAAGTGAGTTCGAAAAAGTTTACGAGCCATTCCACTACCGCGATAAGATGCTCGAAATCGCTTTTACGCACACCAACCGCTTCAGTGAAGACTACTACTCGTTCGTCAACGGCCAGTTCACTGTTGATGGCGGCACCCATCTTAGCGCCTTCAAGGAAGGTGTTCTCAAGGCAGTCAACGAATACTCCGACAGCAAGTTCGACGGCGACGATGTGCGCGAAGGAATTCTCGGCGCCATTGCTATTCGCCTCAAGGAGCCGGTGTTTGAGTCGCAGACCAAAAATAAATTGGGTAACACCGAAATACGCGCCGATCTGGTCGCCGACATTAAAAAAGCCATTGTCGAAATGCTCCACCGCAATCGGCCGGAAGCCGATAAGCTGATCGAAAAAATTAAAGACAGCCAGCGGCTACGCAAAGAGCTTCAGGATGTCAAAAAGCTGGCTCGCGAGCGTTCCAAGGCGGTTTCTATTCGCGTCCCGCAGCTCAAAGACTGTAAGCAGCATTTCAGCAAAGAGAAGGGCACACACGACGACACGATGATTTTCATCACAGAAGGACAGTCCGCCGCTGGCTCGCTGGTCAGCTGTCGCGATGTTACCCGGCAGGCGATCTACACGCTTAAAGGCAAGCCGCTCAACGTCTGGGACCTTAAGCGCGATGCGCTCTATAAAAACGTCGAACTCTACAATCTCATGCGTAGCCTGAACATCGAGGACTCGGCTGGCGATCTTCGGTACGGCCACGTCATTCTCGCTACCGATGCCGATGTAGACGGTCTGCACATCCGTAATCTGATGATCACTTTCTTTCTGCGCTTCTTTGAGCCGCTGGTGCGCGACGGGCATCTCAAAATTCTGGAAACACCGCTTTTCCGCGTCCGTAATAAAAAGGAAACGCTCTACTGCTATTCAGAAAAAGAGCGCGATGACGCCGCTGAAAAGCTTGGGCGCAGTTGTGAGATGACCCGCTTCAAAGGGCTTGGTGAAATTTCACCCGGAGAGTTTAAAGCGTTCATCGGCAAAGAAATGCGGCTCACTCCGGTGGTGGTGGACGAAGACCACTCAATTCCTGAAGTGCTCACCTTCTACATGGGCAAAAACACGCAGGAACGCCGCACCTACATCATGGAAAATCTGGTAGTGGACGAAGAAATCCTATGAGCGAAGAACAGGAAATGCTTTTTGGTGACGTACCGCCGGAACCGGGGAAGTCTGCCAAGAAAACGGCGGCAAAAAAGAAAACTGTTGAGCCGGAGGACGAACTCGTCGAAGCTCCTGCCGTAAAAAAAGGGGAGCGCTCGCGCCTTGCGCTGGATTCGGAACATGGCCCGCTTCGTCAGCTGGTGGACTTTAATTTCCTGCAATACGCGTCCTATGTCATCTGCGACCGAGCCATTCCAAACGTTGAAGACGGGCTCAAGCCGGTACAGCGCCGCATTATGCATGCGCTATCCGAAAAGGATGACGGACGGTTTATCAAGGTTGCCAACGTGGTCGGGCACACCATGCAGTATCATCCGCATGGCGACGCTTCCATCAATGACGCGTTGGTGAACTTAACGAATCTTGGCGGTTACCTGATCGAAGGGCAGGGAAACTTCGGCAACATCTACACCGGCGACCGCGCTGCCGCTCCTCGTTATATTGAATGCCGGCTTACGCCGTTGGCCCGCGAAGAGTTATTTAATAAAGAACTCACCCGCTACATTCCCAGCTACGACGGACGCAACAAGGAGCCGGTAGTTCTGCCCTGCAAACTGCCGTTGCTGCTCATGCTTGGTGCCGACGGGATTGCTGTCGGACTCTCAACAAAGATTCTGCCTTACAATTTCATCGACCTGCTCGAAGAGCTGATCGAAATTCTTCATGAAAAAGTGCGCACGCCGCACAAGGCCGATCCGAAACCGGACTTCCTGACCGGCGGGCTGATGGATGTTTCCGAATACAGCAATGGCACCGGCAAGGTCAAAGTCCGCGCAAAAATCGAAGAGCGTGGCGGCAACCGGCTGATTATCACCGACCTGCCGTACGGGCAGACCACGGAGTCGCTTACAACTTCCATCGAAGAAGCCGTGCGGAAAAAGAAGGTGGCCGTGCGCGCCATTAACGATTTCACCGCCGAAAATGTTGAGATCGAACTGGTGCTTTCAGTAGGGGCCGACCCTGAACAGGTCAAACAGGCGCTCTATGTTTTCACCGCCTGCGAAACGGCCATCACCAGTCGCATCGTGGTGATTCATAACAATCGTCCCGTCGAAATGACGGTAGATGAAATTCTCCATCTTAATGCCCGGCAATTGCTCGCGATCCTTGAAGCCGAATTGAATCTAAAAAAAGACAAACTGCTCGACGCCTTTCACACGAAGACGCTGGTACAGATCTTCGTCGAAAACCGTATCTACAAAAAAATCGAGCAGTGCAAAACCTACGAAGCGGTCCATAAAGCCGTCATGGATGGACTTGAACCCTTTAAGAAAATGCTTCGCCGACCCGTAGTAGATGAAGACATCGAAATGCTGCTCGCCATCCAGATCAAACGCATCTCGCTCTTCGACATGAGTAAGAATAAAGAGGAGATTGATAAAATTCTCACGGAGCTGGCTGAAGTGGAGAAAAACCTCAAGAGCCTCACGGTCTACGCCACCCGCTACCTCAAAGAGCTCATCAAAAAATACAAAGACCGCTATCCCCGTCTCACCCAGATTAAAACCTTCAAAGAAATCGAAGTGCGCGAACTGACCGCTACCGAACTCCATATCCAGCATGACATGGAAAGTCACTACGTCGGTTCCGGCGTTAAAGGCGAATCGCTCCTGAAATGTTCGTCGCTCGATAAGCTGATTTTTGTCTGGGATGACGGCCGATACCAGATGGTTCCGCCTCCGGAAAAACTGTTTGTCGACGGCAATCTGCTCTACAACGCCATCTTTGACCGTGACCGCGAAATGACCTGTGTTTACACCAACGACCGCGAAACCTATATCAAGCGTTTCACCTTTGGCGGCACGATCATGAATCGCGATTACCAGATCGCGCCGGAAGGTTCAAAAATCATCTTTTGGCAGGAAGGTTGTCCCGACGAACTCTATCTCCGCTATCGCCCTGCCAAGGGTCAGCGGATTCATCAGCAGTTCTTTAAGATTAAAGATCTAGCCGTCAAAGGCTCCAAAGCCAAAGGCAATCGCCTCACCACCAAATCGGTGCAGTATATTGACACCAAGCCCGGACGCTGGTGGCGCGATGATGAAGAAGCGCCGCAGGGCGTTTTGCTGTAGCAGTCAATGAACTCTGTTTATGATATCCAGGCATTGGAATCCCTCTGCCGGGAGCCTTATCGGCGAAAACTCTTTTGCAATGCCTTTTTCAAAAAGGCTCTACCGTTGGAAGAGTGTTTGGAGAAAGCCCCGGAGATTGCCGGTAAACTCAATTTCCAATCCTTGGAAATCGTTGAGCGCCACGACTCGCAGCGCGACGGTGCCACTAAGTTGGCTTTCCGGACGTTGGACGGACACAAGATCGAGGCCGTGATTTTGCGGATCGCCTCGGGCCGGACGAGCCTCTGTATTTCATCGCAAGTCGGCTGCGCCGCCGACTGTCAGTTTTGTGCCACCGGTAAACTCGGCTTCATCCGCAATCTGACCGCCGCCGAAATGCTCGATCAGGTTTTGCTCGCGAAACGGCTTCTGCGCGAAGAAGGGCGGACGTTACGTAACGTCGTCGTTATGGGAATGGGAGAGCCGCTCCGCAACGAGGGAAACCTTTTCCAATGTTTGGAAATCCTGCGCGACCCGCGCTTCTTCAACCTCTCCGAAAATCACCTCATGGTTTCCACCGTCGGCATCCCGGATGCGATGCTCCGCTTTGCGGAGCGCTTTCCGAACACTCAGCTCGCACTCAGCCTGCACAGCGCACGGCAGGAAGTGCGCGAACGGATCATGCCGGTCGCCAAAGTTTATACGCTGGAAAAGCTCAAAACCGTATTTCCAAAGGTCGGAGAATTCATGGTTGAAGTGCTACTGCTGAAAGGCATCAACGACTGCCCGGAAGACCTCGCCGCGCTGATTGATTTCCTGCGCGGTACGAAAGCGCACATCAACCTGATCCAGTTCAACCCGCATCCCGGTGCGCAGTTCGAGCCGGTCAGTAAAGAAGCCCGCGAAGTATTCGCCGATGAACTGAAGCGCGCCGGATTTAAAGTCACACTGCGCTATTCTCTCGGCGACGACATCGCCGCCGCCTGCGGCCAGCTTGCGGGGTGTTAAATTTTCCCCTTGCTGGAGGGCAGTGCGTCGATGGCACGTTCGTCGGCAGTGCACGCCATCCGCAGGGCGCGGGCGACGGCTTTGAAGACCGCTTCGTGGGCGTGGTGCAGGTCGTCGCCGTATTTCTGGTCGATGTGCAGGTTCAGTTTGGCGGTATCGCAGAACGAGCGCCAGAAGTGTCCGAGAATATCGGTGTCAAAGTCGCGGATGAGTTTTTTCTGGTTGGCGATTTCGTAGACGAGGAAGGGGCGTCCGCCGAGATCAAGCGATACTTCGGCATTGGCAAGCGCATCGTCCATCGGAAGCAGCCAGAAGCCGTAACGGTTGATGCCGCGCCGTTCGCCGAGTGCTTCGTTGAATGCCTGTCCGAGTGCCAGTCCGACATCTTCGATGAGGTGATGGTAATCGACCTGAATGTCGCCGGAGGCTTTGATATCCATGTCGATCAGCGAGTGTTTAGAAAGCAGCTCGAGCATGTGGTTGAAAAACGGGACGCCGGTCTCAACCGAATAGGTTCCGGTGCCGTCGAGGTTGATCGACAGACAGATATCCGTTTCGTTGGTCTTGCGCTGTACCGTTGCTTTCCGCTGTTTCATTTTCCATATCCTTCTTGTTCTTCTGCCACTAGGAGTACGGGTTCGCGTTGCGGTTCCCGTCCGGTAGCGGCAACGTAGAGTGTTTCGGGGGCAATATCAATCTGCTCGTTACACCAGGTCAAAGTGCTCCAGTACGGGCTCAGGGAAAACGTTTTGAACAGGTCGATGTTTTTAAGCGGAGCGAACACTCCGCCCCGGTCAACCATAGGTTTCAGATCGGCAATTCCTTCCGTGCCGTCCCGGAAAGTCAGTTTTATCCGGTAACCGTCTACATATTCAGCAGATGTAATGTCGTAGTTCATCGTTTCAACGGCTCAATCTTATCAGGGTTCCGCAGGTTTGAAGTCAACTCCCAATCCTTCAGCAGTTCTTTCTGGTGCAGTGCCGCCCATTCCATAGCCATTCCAAGTTGTCTAGGAGGAAGTCCTCCTTCGAGAATACGCAGATCTTCGATGGCGATTGAAACCTTGTATTCGCCGTAACGAACATGGAAGTGCGGAACACCATGCTCATTGAAGAACATTCCAACAACCATTCCGTAGAATCTGCTCAGCTCAGACATTGAGGGGAGGGTAAAAGTCCATTAGGGTTCCATCAAGCACGAAAACTTTTACCGGCGTGTGAGTTGCGGGTTGATTTCTCCACGGAACAAGGCATTTTACCGGCTCTCATTAAAACCGGAGGAGTTGATCATGGCAAAGGCCGCAGCAAGACACATTCTCGTCAGCACTGAAGCAGAGTGCAATAAGCTCAAACAGCAGATCGCCGACGGCGCGGATTTCGCCGCGCTGGCCAAAAAGCATTCGCAATGTCCGTCCGGCCAAAAGGGCGGGGCGCTAGGAACTTTTTCGCCCGGCCAGATGGTGCGTGAATTCGATCAGGTGGTTTTCAGTGCAGAAATCGGCAAGGTGCAGGGGCCGGTCAAAACGCAGTTCGGTTACCATCTGGTCGAAGTGACCATGCGCACGAACTGATGTGGAATTCTGCTACTGCGCTGACCACACGGTCAGGTCGTCGATATGCAGCATTTCCCCGTTACCGATAAAATCGAAGCTCTTTTTTTGCTGCGCAATAAGTTCATGTTTTCCGCGCAGGGTCGGCCCGTCCTGAATCTGGATAACGACGTCGTCACCTTTCAGTTCAAAGAGAACCTCATACCGGCGTTCGGGTTTGAACCGGAAAGTTTTGTCTTCGGCGAGTGTGACGGTTTCATTGCTGGCCAGCAGATGGGCCCCCTTGTCATCTAGCAGCAGACGGGTCATGTGGTGGCCGAAATCAAAAAAGACATACGGTAGGTCGGCCGGTTTCGGTTTCCCGTTAATCGGGTTCGGATCGAGTTTGAATGAAAACTGAATGGCGTATTCCTGCGGAACAGCCAGCAACGCAATGCGCGGGGAAAGACCTTTATGGTTTTTTCGCGCCGCCTGATATTCCGGTGTAGAAGGAATTCCCTGAAGTTCACCGTCTTTTATTTCCCAGCGGGTTCCTTGTCCATTTTGCCAGACCTTTTTGTCCAGCGCATGCGGCGTATTGAAATCATCGTGCAGAACAATGCCGCCGGTTTTTGCCAGCACCGGCTGAAGTCCGCCGGAAATCTGGCCGAAGGATGTTTGCGTCAGCAGAGCGGTTAGTACCAAGCCGTATATTTTATTTCTCATACAACTATCCTCCGGAGCGTTTGACGGTGTAGCCGAGTTTTTGAAGCTCAGCGACGAGCAGGTCGCGGTGGTCGCCTTGGATTTCAATCACGCCGTTTTTGACGGTTCCACCGGTTCCGCATTGCTGCTTAAACTGCTTCGCTAGCTTTTCGAGACCTTCGGGGTGCGACGGAATTCCGGTGATCACCGTGACGCCCGCGCCTTTGCGGCCTTTGGTTTCCCGTCCGACACGCACAATGCCGTCGCCTTTCGGGGCTGACGGCTTTTGTTGAGATTTGTCTTTTTTCGGCGGGAGCTGGCTGCCCGGAGTGGTTTTGCTCCACCCCGGGGTTAGATCGAAGATGCTCAGATCAATCGGCATGACTGGTCTACTCAGCGTCAGTTTCCGGAACGTCCGCTTCAACGACCTCGGTCGAAACCGGGGCTACCGTTTCGACCGCATCTGCTTCCGGATCGAGCACGGCGGCAGAAACGATCTTGTCGCCTTCGTTGAGATTGACCAGGCGCACACCTTGCGTGTTGCGGCCGATGACTCGCAAATCGCTCGCGCCGATGCAGATCATCTGTCCGTTCTGGGAGATGAGCATGATGCGGTTTTCGTTGGTCACCGCGTGGGCGCTGACGACTTTGCCGTTCCGTTCCGTGGTCTGGATACTGATGATCCCTTTTCCGCCGCGGCTTTGCAGGCGGTACTCATCGAAGTTGGTGCGCTTGCCATAACCATTTTCAGTGATCGCCATCATGGTTGCCTCGGTGTCGACGATCTCGATGGAAACGACTTTGTCATCACCTTCGAGCGTGACGCCTTTGACGCCGCGGGAGGTACGACCGATCGGGCGGGCATCCTCTTCATTGAAGCGAATGGCCTTACCGTTATGCAGGCTGAGGATGATCTCATTTGCGCCGTTTGTGAGCTGCACGCCGATAAGCTGGTCACCATCGTCAATATTGATGGCATTGATGCCGCCTGCGCGGATATTTTTGTAAGCCGACAGAACGGTTTTCTTAATGATCCCGTTTCTGGTGGCCATCAGCAGGTGGTGCACGTCATCGTCGAGGTTGCGCACGCAGAGAATGGCAGCCAGTTTTTCTTCGGGGCCCATTTCGATGACATTGGCCAGTGCGCGTCCGCGTGCTGTGCGGCTGCCTTCCGGCACGTGGTAGGCTTTGAGCCAGTACATACGGCCCGCCTGCGTGAAGCAGAGCAGGTAGTCGTGCGTTGAGGCGCTAAAAATGTGCTCCACGAAATCTTCTTCTTTGGTTTCCATGCCCATTACGCCTTTACCGCCACGGCGCTGCTGCCGGTAGGTATCGACCGGCACGCGTTTGATGTAGCCGGTATTTGAAAGGGTAATCACGCAGGGCTCGTCGGCAATTAAATCTTCGATATCAATTTCGCCTTCGTCGATTTCCAGCTGTGTGCGGCGCGGTTCGCCGTATTTGGCTTTGATTTCGGCGAGGTCGTCTTTGATAACGCCGTAAAGCTTCTCTTCATGTTCGAGCAGGTCGACCAAATAGGCGATCTGCTTCTGGAGTTCGTCGTATTCGGCTTGGATTTTGTCGCGCTCCAGTCCCGTCAGCTGGTAGAGGCGCATATCGAGGATCGCTTTAACCTGCAGTTCACTGAACTGAAAGCGTTCGATCAATTTGGCCTGAGCTTCTTCGCGCGACGTGGAGGCGCGGATGATCCGGACTACTTCATCAAGGTTGTCCAATGCGATGAGTAGTCCCTCAAGGATGTGGGCGCGGGCGCGGTTTTTATCGAGATCGAACTGCGTACGGCGGGTGATGACCTGAAAGCGGTGCTTGATGAAGCACTGCAGCAGTTCCTTGAGGTTCATGATGCGCGGGCGGTTGCCGTCGATGGCTAGCATGATTGCGCCGAAGGTGCTCGCCAGCTGGGTATGCTTGTAAATGTTGTTGAGAACAACTTTGCCGATCGCGCCTTTTTTAAGTTCGATGACTACGCGGATACCGAGCTTGCCGGATTCGTCGCGGATATCTGAGATGCCTTCGAGATTTTTTTCGCGCACCAGTTCCGCCATACGGGTGATCATGGCGGCTTTATTTACAGCGTATGGAATTTCGGTGATGATGATGCGCTCGCGGCCGTTGCCGAATTCCTCGATATCCGCCTTGCCGCGCATCCGGATACGGCCGCGACCGGTGAGATACATGGATCTGATGCCTCCGAGGCCATGGACGATACCGGCGGTCGGGAAGTCGGGGCCTTTGATGAACTGACAGAGATCCTCCGCGGTGGCATTAGGATTTTCAATCAGGTGGATCGTCCCGTCGATCACCTCACTCAGATTGTGCGGCGGGATATTGGTGGCCATACCGACGGCGATTCCGGTGCTGCCGTTAATGAGCAGATTGGGGACGCGCGCCGGCAGAACGGTCGGCTCCATGAGCGTTTCGTCGAAGTTAGGGCGCATATCGACCGTGTTTTTATCGATGTCGGCCAGCATTTCCTCGGCCAGCGGGAGCAGTTTACATTCGGTGTACCGGTAGGCCGCGGCGCGGTCGCCGTCGATGGAGCCGAAGTTTCCCTGGCCGTTGATGAGCATGCAGCGCATGGAGAAATCCTGCGCCATACGTACCATGGTGTCATAAACCGCCGTGTCGCCGTGCGGGTGGTAGTTGCCGATCACTTCCCCGACGATCTTCGCGCATTTGACGAAAGGCTTGCTGCTGACCCAGCCGCGTTCTTTCATAGCGAAAAGGATGCGGCGGTTGCCGGGCTTGAGGCCGTCGCGCGCATCGGGCAGGGCGCGGCCGATGATCACGCTCATCGAGTAGTCGATGTAGGCGCGCTGCATTTCGTCTTCGATATTGACCAGATCAATACGCTGATGCTGTTGTGTATTCATTGCGGTAAATTTTCCTGTGCGTTAAATGTCGAGGTTCTGTACGTTGAGGGCGTTCTTTTCGATGAACTCGCGGCGCGGTTCAACTTCATCGCCCATCAGGATGGTGAACATCTGGTCGGCCTTGACGACGTCTTCGAGCACCACGCGGGTCATTTTGCGTTTCGCCGGATCCATCGTGGTTTCCCAAAGCTGTTCGGGATTCATTTCCCCGAGACCTTTGTAGCGTTGAATCGAAAGACCGCGGCGGCCCAGTTCACGAATCGTAGTGAGCAGTTCCAGAAGGGAGTGCAACGCTTTCTTTTCGCCTTTTTCGTCCACCAGATAAAATTCCGGCGTTTCAAGGTGCGAGAGGCAACGGGCGTGGAAGCCTTTGATGTCGAGCTGGGCGATCAGTTTTTCAAGCCGTTCGGCGGTGTGGATTTCCATCCAGCGGAAGCCCGGGCCGCCGGTCAGCGAGTCGGCAATTTCAAGTTCCTTGCCCATTGAAGCTTCGGTCTGTTCGCGCAGGGCTCGCAGTTCGGTGTCGTTGAAGACGTAGTGAACTTGTGGCTCACCTTCGCCGCGGTCAATTTCAACGCGGAATGAGGGCAGGCGGCAGTCGCTGGTTATCCGGCTGACGTAATCGTCGAAATTCATGCCTCGGCGAACCATCTGCGCGGCGATGCGTTCCACATCGCTCAACAACAGCAGGACATCCGGCAGCTGCACCGATTCGAGCAGTGTGTTGCCGAGCGGGCAGACCAGAGTCTGATCCTCGGAGCCGAGATCGAGCAGGATGCGGGTCAGATGTGCTTCGCTCTCAATGTATTCCTCGCGCTTCTTGCGTTTGATTTTGTAGAGCGGCGGCTGAGCGATGTAGATATAGCCCGCTTCAATCAATTGTGGCATCTGCCGGTAGAAGAAAGTCAGCAGCAACGTACGGATGTGCGCACCGTCTACGTCCGCATCGGTCATGATGACGATTGTGTTGTAGCGCGTTTTACTTAGATCAAACTCGTCGGAACCGATACCGGTTCCGATGGCGGTGATCATCGTGCGGATTTCTTCGTTGGCCAGCACTTTGTCCAGTCGCGCCTTTTCGACGTTGATGACTTTACCCTTCACCGGAAGGATCGCCTGAAACTCGCGGTCGCGGCCCTGCTTGGCGGAACCGCCTGCGGAGTCTCCTTCTACGATGTAGAGTTCGCATAGCGCCGGATCACGGCTGGAGCAGTCGGCCAGTTTGCCGGGCAGGCCGCCGCTTTCGAGCGCGCCTTTGCGGCGGGTCAGGTCGCGGGCTTTGCGGGCCGCATCACGGGCGCGGGCCGCCAGTACGGCTTTTTCGATCAATCCGCGGGCTACGGACGGATTTTCTTCAAAATATGTACCGAGTTCTTCATTGACGATGGCTTCGACAATTCCCTGTACCTCGCCGTTGCCGAGTTTGGTCTTGGTCTGACCTTCAAACTGCGGATTAGGGATCTTTACGCTGATGACAGCAGTGAGACCTTCGCGGATATCATCGCCGCTCATCGCCTGTTTATCGTCTTTGATCAGCTTGCTGTTGCGCGCGTACTGGTTGACGGTACGGGTGAGGGCGCTGCGGAACCCGGAAAGGTGCGTGCCGCCCTCGATGGTGTTGATGTTGTTGGCAAAGCTGTAGATGCTCTCGTTGTACGAATCGCTGTATTGCATCGCGATTTCAGCAGTCACACCGTCCTTTTCACACTGGAAGTAGATTACATCCGGATGGATCGGCACTTTGCCTTTGTTTAGGTGACGAACGAATTCGCAGATGCCGCCTTCGTATTCAAAAATTTCTTCGCGTGCTGGTTCCTCTTGTGCCAGACGGATGCGTACGCCGCGGTTTAGGAAAGCCAGTTCGCGCAGGCGCGAGGCCAGAATATCCCACTGAAAGCCTTCGTGGGTGAAGATTTCATGATCAAGCTTGAATGTAACCTTGGTTCCGGTCTTCTGGGTTTTTCCGATCACTTCGAGCTGTGACGCTGTTGCGCCGCGTTTGAACCGCTGATGATAAACCTGTCCATTGCGGCAGACTTCGACTTCGAGCCACTCGGAGAGAGCGTTTACGCAGGAGACGCCGACGCCGTGCAGACCGCCGGAAACTTTGTAGGAGTCATTGTCGAATTTACCGCCCGCGTGCAATACCGTCAGAACCACTTCCACCGCCGGTTTATGTTCGGTCGGATGCATGTCCACCGGAATACCGCGGCCGTCGTCGGTGACGGTGAGCGAACCGTTGGAGTTGATCGTGACATCGACATGGGTGCAATATCCGGCCAGCGCTTCGTCAATGGAGTTGTCAACGACTTCGTAAACGCAGTGGTGATAGCCGCGGACGCCGGTGTCGCCGATGTACATCGCGGGGCGCTTGCGGACGGCGGCCATCCCTTCGAGAACGGTAATCTGGTCTGCGCCGTACCCGGCGGATTTCTTCGGTTGCTGTTCAATAATTTCGTCTGACATAAGGGCTGTTTTTCCTCTCAAATTTCAAAGAAAACATAATATAGAAATGGCTCGGATGAAGCCACTGAAAATTAGGTAAAAAACACACAAAAATCCCTTATTTTAAGGGGAATTTTGTATGGATGGGCGATGTTTAGGGTGTTTGGAAAAGACAAGTATAAAAACTGAAAACACCGGAAAATTTTCGGGCTGTAAAAACAGCTTTTCCAGTATCTGTAAACCGTATCGCGTCGAACCGGAATTTAGACGGGAACCACCAGCACCGGGATCTTTGATCCGAATAAAATACACACACTGATGTGACCTACCGACACCTTGCAATTTGCTCCGCCGTGTCCATGTGCGCCGGTGATAATCAGATCGACTTTAAGCCGTATTGCTTCCGATAGAATAGTTTCGCAGGTTGGTCCCTGTAAAAAAATAGGCGTCGTCTTTACGCCAGCCTTTTCGAGGGATAGGGCATCTCTTCTCAGGCGCATCGATTCGGGTCTTGTGTCATAGTCGGTGTCGTCGGAGTCTGTCTGTATCGGCTCCGTATGGATCAGGAATACCTCCGCACCCAGCTTTTGGGCATAGGTTTTTGTTACTTTCAGAATGGTTTCTGATGTAGTTGAGAAGTCAATGGTCGCCAGTATTTTCATTTCATATCTCCCTTCCAACGCGCCGTTATTATTGGCGTGCCCGCGGAGGATGTAAACGGGAAAACGAATAGAGTTATTTGACGCCGACGACGTAGGCGACCCAGCCGAGGGCATTTTCGTAGCGGGTGCGCCGACGGTAAATATCGTCGGACTCGCCGTCTTTGGTCCAGTCGTGCAGGTAGATTTCGGCAGACTTGAATCCAGTCTCGATCAGCAGTTCCTGAAGTTCGGGGAGTGTCCAGAGGCGCCAGTCGTAGGCGAAAGCCTTTTGCACTTTTCCGATCCTCGGAATTTCAAAATGAATATAATTTATAACGTGATGGTCGATCACGTTGTATTCCGACTGATCCCAGATGTATTTGAACGAAGGAACTTTTGTCCCGTCGGCGGCGGTGAAGGCATCTACTTTGCGCGGTTCCAGTTTGGTGCCGACGGCTTCGGTGCCGCCATAAATGTCCAGAATAAACAGGCCGTCGGTTTTGAGCGCGCCGCATACCTGTTTGAAATAAGTACGGAGTATGTCGCGCGTTTTAAAAACGCAGTAGGAAAAATTTAGCGCCATCACCAGATCGACCGGCGGAGTTTTGACCTTCAGCACGTCAGCGCAGATCAAATTCAGTTCGCCGGTTTTTGGGCCGAGCTGCGACACATTGTGTGCAATACCCCAGTCAAGTGTCGGGCCGTCAAAATCCACACCCCAGGCACGATGTTGCGGCGAGCGGCTTACCCATTCGCAGGCGAGGGCGGCGGTACCACAGAAATCTTCGCGCAGGTCGTTCGGCTTGCGCCCGTTTTTCTTTTTAAAAATCCGTACAGCGAAATCAAGGTCGGTTTCCACGCCTTGTACAGAGGCCTCATAGAGATAATGCAGATCGGGAGTCTTTTTTTTCTTGGCCATCGGTTAGTCCTTGAAATGTTTTTCGACCAATTCACGCGCGGCGGAATGGATGTGACGATTGGTACAGAGGAACCGCAGGCCGTGTTCTTCGTCGCGCGGATAAGCGGTGCAGACCGCTCCGGCGCGTTCGGCGATCAGTCCAGCGGCGGCGACATCCCAGAAGTAAAGCCCGGCTTCGAAGTACCCATCAGAACGGCCGCAGGCGATGTGGCAGATATCAATCGCCGCCGAGCCCGCGATGCGCACTTTGTACGTTGTACGGGCGGCATCGCCGAAAAGGGTGATGGCACGTTCGTCAAGATCCTTGGTGAGGCCTGTAAAGAAAGTGGCTTTTGTCAGAGTTGCGATATTCGTTGGGTGTATCGGTTCTCCATTGCGAAGAGCAGGGCCGTCCACAGTGGCGGTATAGCATTCATCCAGCAACGGAACAAAAACGCAGCCGGCCAGCACTTCACTGTCGCATCGCACAGCGATAGAACAGCACCAATAGGGGAAGCCCTGCGTGTAATTGACGGTGCCGTCAATCGGGTCAATGACCCATTCAAAAGCGTGTTGTTTGACGATAGAACCTTCTTCGCCGAGAATGGCGTGGTCGGGGAAGTGCCGGTGGATAAAGCCTTCAGCGATGCGTTGGCACTCGCTGTCCAGCACCAGTTTGACATCGTGGTCAAAACTTTGTGCGACTTCCGCCCGGCGGTGGATATTCTTCAACGCATGTCCGCCGGCCATACGCGCCGCTTCGACGCAGACATCCAAAAGCTGTTTGTTTGAAGGTGTATTCATCGGTGGAGGGTATCCTATAATTTGCCGGAGCCGTAAGGTTCTTTCGTCCGGACGGCGTCTAGCTACTTCGGTTTTGCAGATGATCCAAGACTCTCATCAGCCACCACCATATGGCCCAGCCGAGGGCGATCATTACCAGCGAAAACAAACCGTAGGAAATTCGCCAGTCAATATGTTTCGTCATGGCGCTGAATTCCGACATTCCGCCCATGCTGGCGATGATATTGAGCGGGAGAAAAACAACATTGATGAGAGTAAGATTTTTCAGCAGGACGTTCATGTTGTTGTTAACGATGGTGCCGCGGGCATCCATCAGGCCGGAAAGAACGGTTGAGTAGATACCGGCCTGTTTGCTGGCCTGCTGATTTTCAATGATAACATCGTCGAGAAACTCGATTTGTTCAGCAGAGAGTTTGAGTTTGGCGGCTGCGGTGTGGAGTTTCGACAAAACCGCCAGGTTGGTTTCCAGCGCGTTGTGGTAATAGATCAAACTTTCGCCAAGCGCGAACATCTGCAGGAGATATTTATTCTCCATGGATCTGATGATTTTGGCCTGCAATTCCTGTGACATCATTTTGATCGCTTTAAGATGGCCCTGATAATGATGCACGGTGTGCAGGAGGACACGAAGGACACAGTCCCAAACGGAGCCGATTTGCTTAAATTCACGTCCTGTGATCGGGAGTTCGTCCCGTGGCACAATGAAAACAACCTTGCTGTCCTTGATTAATATGCCGAGTGATGACACTTCGAATTGGATGGTCTCATCGCGGGTAATGTTGTCGGGGCGCTTCCAGACCATGAAGATGCTGCCGTCCGGCATATTTTCTAAGCGAGGGACTTCATCCGAGTCGTAAATTGCTTCTACGTCAAAAGGATCCAGATCGAACCGGCTGTACAGGGATTCCTTCTCGGTATCTGTAGGCTGGCAGTATACGAGTACGTCAGCTTCATCTTCATTACTTTGTATGAGTCTCGCTGAATCTAGCCGGTAGGACAGTATCATGAAATCACCCGGTTTCTTTTTTCTTCAAGGTTTCGCCGCATTAAATATCTAGTTCGACGGGTAGCGTTGTATATCTAATCCCCCAAAAACAGCAAGCGATTCGTTTGAAATTCCGGCAGAGAAATGATGGCTATTGTTTGGTCGCCTGTTCGAGTGCTTTGGGCGGCGAGAAGATAATGTGGCTGAGCATGGCGCGGCGGAGGGAGCTTTTATCTGCCGGGTTCAAAATTTTCCCAAGGTTTGGGGCTTGCTGAACAGAGGTTGCCGAGCCTTGGAAGCTCAAGTTCATCGCCGGCAGTTTGATGGATGGAATGCTGTTGCGAAAAGCACTCATCTTCAGGCGTACATCTATTTTTGGCTGAATAATAACAGGAGCAGGCGGTTCAGAAGTGATCCGCCGGAGCGGTTTGATGTCGGGCAAAGCCTCGATCTCGCCGGGCTTCCATGGATTTTTAGTCCTCACTCCGCTTTGGCGCGACAGGGTTGGCGCGAAGGTTGTTTCTTTTGGCTCTTCGGCCGGTTCAACACGCAACTCCTGAACGCCGGCCATTTTACGCAGCAGTTCGGCAATCGGACCGCCGGAAGTTACGCTCTCTTCCCCGTTATCAGAAACCGGCGGGCGCGGCTGGTTTTTCTTGGCCGCTGCGCCGGCGATCTGGGCGATGACCCAGAAAACGCCGACGATCAGCCAAATAAGTCCTTCTGCTTTGACGGGTTCTTGCATCGGAACGGATCGTCCTTATTCGCCTTTTGCGTGTTCGCCGCCACCTGCGAGAGTTTCGCGCATGGAAGTGTCGGCCATGACGTTCTGCATACGGTAGAAGTCCATGACGCCGAGATGACCTTCCTTAAATGCCTGTGCGATGGCCAGCGGAACCTGCGCCTGTGCTTCAATAACCTTGGCTTGCATTTCCTGAACACGGGCGCGCATTTCCTGTTCTGTGGCAATCGCCATAGCGCGGCGGCCTTCGGCTTCGGCCTGACGCATCTTCTTGTCGGCTTCGGCGCGCTCGGTTTCGAGCATGGCACCGACGTTGGCAGTATTGGCAGTTCCGGCGACGCTGACGTCGGCGATATCAATGGAGACGATTTCAAACGCGGTCTGCGCGTCGAGTCCGCTATCGAGCACCTTGCGGCTGATCTGGTCAGGATTTTCGAGAGCATTTTTGTAAGAAGACATAGAGCCGACGGCACTGACGATACCTTGTCCAACGCGGGCGATGATAGTTTCTTCGGTGGCACCGCCGACGAGCTGTTCAAGGTTTGTACGAACGGTTACACGCGCTTTGATGAGCAGGCGGATACCGTCTTTAGCCACGGCGTCGAGGAACGTGGTTCCCTGTTTCGGGTTCGGGCAGTCAATGACCTTCGGATTAACGCTGGTAGTAACGGCGTCGAGAATGTCGCGGCCGGCGAGGTCGATGGCGGCGGCTTGCTGGAAGCTGAGTTCGATATTGGCTTTATCGGCGGCGATGAGCGCCTGCACCACGTTTACAACGTTGCCGCGGGCGAGGTAATGCGCTTCGAGCAGGTCGCTGCTGATATCAATACCTGCTTTGATAGCCTGAATGCGCGCCCGGGCGATCAGTGTGACGGGCACTTTGCGCAGGACTTTCATTCCGATCAGATTATACAGCTTAATGGGTGCGCCGGAGCCCCATGCCTGAACCCAGACCGCGAGCACGGACAGAATGACTGCCGCGAATACAAAGACGACGACCAGTAAAAAGATGCCCAGTATTGTTCCCATGACTTAAACCTCCGTTGTTGGTTGTTTGATATCGTTTGGTGTCTGAAAGATCAGCACCGGTTTTTTAAAAAGAGCAAGAAGCAGCGCGCCGAGACCGGCGATGATGACTAGAAGATTAACGATGAAGGAGATGGCAGTGAAGGCCGTCAGCGCATAGATCACCATCAGTCCGACGGCCAGTGCGCCCGTCCGGTTTTGTTTAGTAATTTCCGTGCGCCGCAGAATCAGAGCGCCGAGACCGAATCCGACCACGATTTTACTGAGGTAGAGCAGGATGCAGTAAAAGAGGAGCAGCAAAATGCTCAGCGGCAGTCCGACGAAGGTGAAGATCAGCAGGAACGCACTTATCGGGATGAGGAACAGGGCGGCAAATCCGGTCAGGAGACAGATACTGCGCGAGCCGCGCAATATCTGAACGGTGTTAACGGTATAGCGTGGAAAGACCGAGCTGAAAACCAGGCCGGTCAAAAGCGCGGCAATGGCAAAGGCAAAGTGTCCGATCAGACCGGGCTTGAGAAACTGTTTCGGCGGCGGAGTTTCAAACGTACGGTTCAGCTTGCCGCCGAGCGTGACGGAAGGGGAAAGCACCAGTTCCTTGGGCGCCGTATAGCTCAGGTTCCCGCCAATCACTGTGCCGGGTAGAACTACAATCTCCTGTGCCGCAATCGAAACGTCACCGGCGATTTTGCCGCCGAGGGTTGCTTTTTGACCCACAATCCTCACGTTACCGGTGATCGTGCCTTCGTTGATGATATTTTCACCGAGGCAGAGCAGGTTTTTTCCGATAGTTGCTGACGGTTCAATTTTGACGGTCTTGCCCATGGCTGTCAAAGAGCCGTCGAGCGTTCCGGAAACCTGCATCATGGTGGCAAGCAGTCTTACATGATCGCCGAAGTGACCCGCCGCGATTACCTGAGTGCCGCACACCCAAACGTCGCTTTTGAAATTTCCACGCAGGTCGAGCGTGCTGCCTGCTGCAAAAAGATCGTCCAGCGCTTCACCGCTGATGGTGATATTTTGCGCCGAAATCCACATCTCATCGCGCAAGGTCTCTGCTTCACTGCTGATGAACTGATCGCGTTGCACGAACTCAATCGCGTTTGCGCCGGTGGAGAAAACCGCGAGCAAGGTGAGGATATAAAGGAGTTTTGTTTTCAAGTTTCAGATTTCCTGTTTCAACGCCCGAACATAAATCCGGTTGCCAGCCACCTTAATGACCTCAATGGCGGAATTCTGTTCAATCCACGTTCCGTCTGCGATCACGTCCGCGTGGCGACCCGCGATCAGTGCTTTGCCTGCGGGACGCAGGGTGCTCAGCGCAGTGCCCTTCATGCCGGGCTTCCATGTGGAATCATCCTGATCTTTTTTACTGATCTTTTGCGTCAGCGAAAGCGCCTTGCCCATTGGGCTTTTCGGAAAGTATTTCATCCAGACAAAAGCCGCGATCGTCGTCAGCGCCAGAATGAAGAACAGACTCAGCCAGCCGAGCCAAGGCGGGAAGATCATAAAACCCATCACTGCCGCGCCGATTAGCGCCGCTGCGCCGGCAATGCCGACTACGCCGCCGGGGATAAAGATTTCCACGCCGACCAGAAACAACCCGCAAACCAGAAGAGTAAAATACCAACTCATGCGCCGGATTCTACCTGCCTTCCGCCGCGATGGAACAAAAAAGTTCCGATCATTCGAAAAATCAGGTTCACCTTTCAGATTTCATCCCTCATATTCCTGCTCTTCCATATCACGCTCCGGTAGCTCAGCTGGACAGAGCAACGGTTTCCTAATTCTTACAAAGAATTTAAGCCTGAATTATCCCGAATCATCCTGAGTGATAATACCCTATAAACCAATGACTAACGACGAATAGC